>Ga0209064_1003303_pt1 | contig 14567 bp, 15 predicted proteins | sample Inofromicrocosms_FD_187498 | JGI IMG/M metagenome (GOLD analysis project Ga0209064, IMG submission 187498) | Mouse cecum microbial communities from Vienna, Austria - Inoculum for glucosamine and mucus D2O microcosms (SPAdes) (version 2) | ecosystem: Host-associated > Mammals > Digestive system >... | reverse complement strand
GTAGAGAGTAAGAAACGCCGCTTCTGCGTCGTATTCAGTTTTTAGTACAATACCCTGCTTGTCCGTCGCTCGAAAAACCTTGATTTTCCAGTGTTTTCAAAAGTATCGTTATCTAACGTCAGCTTTCGACCGACCGAATTTCCAGCGCATGATCGCCGACATTGAAGCCCGAAAGGTCAACATGGTCATCACCAAAGACCTGAGCCGTTTGGGACGCGATTACATCCTGACCGGCCACTACATGGAGCGCTACTTTCCGGAGCACCGGGTGCGTTACATCTCTTTGCTGGACGGTATCGACACCGGGGTGGACTCCACCGCCAACGATATCACACCTTTCCGCGCCATTATGAACGACATGTACGCCAAGGACATCTCGAAGAAGATCTCCAGCGTCAAACATGACAAGCAGCGCAAGGGCCTTTTCATCGGCGGCAAACCGGTCTACGGCTACAAAATGCACCCGACGGAGAAGAACAAGATTGTCATTGATGAGGACGCGGCCCCTATGGTGCGGAGGATTTTCAGCATGGCTCTGGAGGGTACGAGCTGCCGTCAGATCGCGGCTCAGCTGAATGCCGAGGGCGTCCCCACCCCTGCCGCCTACGCCGGACTAACCGTTGCCAATCCCGGACCTTATACCGGCCTATGGAGCAGTGAACGCATTTCCGATATGTTACAAAACGAGACCTATATCGGAAGCATGGTCCAGGGTCGCACCCGGAAGATCAACTACAAGTCCAAGAAGTGCATCAAGCAGGATCGCCGGGACTGGGTGGTGGTAGAGGGCACTCATGAGCCCATCATTGGCCGGGAAACTTTCGACAAGGTGCAGGCGCTGGTCAACAGCCGCAGGCACACCCGCAGCCGAACCTATGATTTTCTGCTGAAAGGCTTGATCTTCTGCCACGAGTGCGGCTACCCGCTGGCAGTCATCAACCGCAAAACCGCCACTGGCGGCGACCGTTTGTTTTTCGTCTGCCGAACCTATCAGCGCTTCACCAAGGCGGGGGTCTGCACCAGCCACACAATCAAGGAGGAAACGGTTACCCAAGCGGTGGTGGAAAAAGTGCGGGAGGTCTGCGGAGCCTACCTGCAAGCAGATCAGCTTCTTCCCCAGGCGCAGAGAGCGGTGGCCAAGGCTGTCGCGGAAGCGGACAATGAAAAGGAAATCAGCACCCTGAAAGCCAAAATCGACAGCCTGACCGCCCACCTGGACAAGGTCTATATGGATAAGCTGGGCGGCGTCCTGGACGAGGCCGATTTCCAGCGCATCTACACCAAGGTCAAAGCTGAACGCGCCGCCCTGGAGCAGCGTCTCAGCCAGCTGGACCGCCCTGACTACTCCCCTGCCGAACAAGCCGACTTAGCAAAAAAACTGGTGGAGCGGTTCCTGGATACCGCATCCACCAATCGGGAGCTGCTGGTCAGCCTCATCGAGCGAATCGAGCTGACAACAGATAAACAAATCATCATCAAATTCCGCTTCAAACAGTTAGAATCCGACTAAAATCGACACAAAATCACGAACCGCATCGTTTACAATAGCCGGGGCGCTATGTATCCCGCATCGAAAAAAAAGCCCTGGAAAAGCTGCGGGATGAATACGAAAAGCCCTGACAAAAAGCGTCCCGGCCTGTTTTATCAGGCCGGGACGCTCTCATTTCAACAGATCTCCACACTGTAGCGCAAAATTTTTTCTTCCCCCGGGGCAAGACGGATGACATAGGGCTTATCCGCCAGCTCACCGCTCTCGCCCTCTACAGCGGCACAGCCGTGCCACGGCTCCAGGCAGATATAGGGGGCGTTGGCGTTGGGCATGGTCCAGAACGCCACCATAGGAAACTCCCCAAAGTTCATACGCACCCCGCGCCCGCCGCCCTTGTGCCGCAGGGTAACCCCTTTGGAGCGCAGCCCCTCAAACGTGATGGTGTCCAGACGGTCAAACACCTCATGGTCCAAAACGATGGTGTCGGTGTGATCCAGAATATGCTCCCGCTCATCCGTCATGTATCCCTGCGCACTGGACATAATGGACCAGGCGTCCTCCTCCTGGTCAAACACCAGCCGGTAATCCTCAAACCGCTCCCCTGCCCGCAGAGGGCAGTTGATGCCGGTATGGCCGCCCACACAGAACAGCAACTCTCCCTGGCCAGGATTTTTTACCTCAAACTGGCTGTAAAACCCGTTATCCACCAGCTGATGGCGCATCCTCAGCACAAAGGGGAAGGGATACTGCGCCAGCGTCTGGGGGGAATCCCGCAGCTCCATCACCGCATAGTCCTCCCCCTGCTCCGCCACCGCAAACTCAATCCGGCGGGCAAAGCCGTGGCGGGCCATCTCATAGGTTTTTCCTTCAACCGCCACCCTGCCGTCCATCAGGTTGCCCACCACGGGAAATAGGTTCGGGTTCCTGCCAGCCCAAATCTCCGGGTCGCCGCCCCAGATATATTCTGTGCCCTGCTCATCCCGGAAGGACACCAGCTCACCGCCCATGGTGTCCGCCACGGCGGTGCAGCCGCCCCGCCTCAGTTCAATCTTCATGGCTCCTCTCTCCTTTCCAAACTGCCGCTCACCGCTCCGGCCACAGCTCTTCCGGGTACAGCCCTTCCGCCGTCATGGCCGCGATGGCCGCAGACACCGCCGGCTTGTCCTCCCGGTAGGTCACCCCGTACCACTTGTCCCGGCTGAGCAGCACCTTCACCCGGGCCTTGTCCTCCCGGATCAGCTGGTCCACCACGCTGGGCAGAAAATATTCCCCCTTCAAGGGGTTGTCCGCCAGCGCTCCGTCCAGGAATGTGGGAAAACGGCCCTCCGCCTCGTCCAAAAAGCTGCGGTTGAAGCCCCACAGGTTCATGGACACCGTGGTATCCCCCGGCAAGGCGGTCCAGCTCTCCCCGCCGTCCTCGGTATAACGGGCGTCCTCCCCATCCTTCTCAATGCGGATGCGCTCTACGATGTCCTGGAGCACACCGTCTCCATCCACGGCGCACACACCCCGGGCCACCGAGCCGTGCTCGGTCACCGTATTTTTCAGCAGGTAGCCCACCATGGCGTATTCATATCTGTCCCCGTCGGGGTGGGCGCACAGGAAATCATAGATTTTCTGGTATGCCGACCTGCCGTAGTAATCGTCCGCATTGATGACCGCAAAGGGTCCATTCACCACATGGCGCGCCGCCAAGGCCGCCTGGGCGGTGCCCCAGGGCTTCTCCCGCCCCTCGGGAACGGCGTAGCCCTCCGGCAGGTCGTCCATGCGCTGAAACACGTACTCAACCTTCATGTGCCGCTCCACCCGGCGGCCCACCCTCGACTTGAATTCCTCCGCGATGGACTCCTTGATGACAAACACCACCGTCTCAAACCCCGCCCGGCGGGCGTCGTACATGGAGTAGTCCAGAATCACCTGGCCGTGCTCCCCCACCGGGTCCAGCTGCTTCAGGCCGCCGTACCGGCTTCCCATACCTGCGGCCATGATGACCAGAATAGGCTTATTCATCGCCCTCTCCCCTTCCGCTCTTTTTGGTCCGGCTTTTCGCGCAGCCGGCCTGACTACCACCATTCTAGCGGACTTTTTTCCTCTTGGCAATAGTTCCCACAAAAATTATTTTCCATCAGCTTTCCTGTCTGCGCTCCATGTGGTTTATCATACTGGCCAGGTAACCTGCTCCAAAGCCGTTGTCAATGTTCACCACCGACACCCCGCTGGCGCAGGAATTGAGCATGGACAGCAGGGCGGACAGGCCGTGGAAGGACGCCCCATATCCCACGCTGGTGGGGACGGCGATCACCGGGCAGTCCGCCAGCCCGCCGATCACGCTGGCCAGCGCCCCCTCCATCCCCGCGATGGCGATGATCACGCTGGCCCCCATGATCTCATCCAGGTGGGCCAGCGTACGGGGCAGCCCTGCCACGCCCACGTCATACAGCCGCTCCACCCGGTTGCCCAGCGCCTGGGCCGTGAGGGCGGCCTCCTCCGCCACGGGGATATCGCTGGTGCCGCCGGTGGCCACCACCACCGTGCCCAGCCCCCCCGGCGGGGGAAGCTGCCCGATGATACCCGCCCGGGCTGCCCTGTGGTAGTCCAGGGGGTGGGTCTTCGCCACTACTGCGGCGGCCTCCTCCGCCAGGCGGGTGATGAGGATGGGCCCCTGGCCCCGCTCCACCATCACGTCCGCGATGCCCGCAATCTGCTCCGGGGTCTTGCCCGCGCCATAGATCACCTCCGCCGCCCCCTGGCGTGTCTTGCGGTGGAGATCCACCTTGGCGTAGCCGATGTCCCGGAAGGGCTCGCTGCGCAGCCGCACCGCGGCCTCGTCCACCGTAAGCCGGCCCTCCCGCACCCCTTCCAGCATCTGTCTCAGCTCGTTATCCATCCTGCCCCTCCCCTTCCGCCGCAAACGCGGTCCGGCGCACCGTTCGCAGCCACCAGCTGCCGGTCCGTCCCGCCACCCTGGGCGTCAATAGTCAAAATATTCATATCCTTGCCACCACCATTCTTTCCCTTTCAATATAGCATACCCGTCCAGAAAAGTCACGTTCAAATCTTCTTCCAGCAAAGAGCGCGGCCCGGCAAAAAAGGGCTTGCCAACCGACTATTTTCGTTTATAATGTTTTTGAAGGACCCCACTTTATTTTTCCCCGGCCTGCCGGGCGGGTTCCCATGTGAATTTGTCCGGCGGCCCCAAAACAACAATTCAGGAGGCGTTTGCCATGTTCAACTTTGAATACTACGCACCCACCCGGGTCATCTTTGGCCGGGACGCGGAGCAGCGCACCGGCGCGCTGCTGCGTGAGCTGGGCGTCAGCCGGGTGCTCATCCACTACGGCGGGGGCAGCGCGGTAAAGTCCGGCCTGCTGGACCGGGTATCCGCCTCCCTGGACGGGGCGGGCATTGCCCACACCTCCCTGGGAGGCGTGGTGCCAAACCCCCGGGTATCCAAGGTCCGGGAGGGCGCAAAGCTGGCCCGACAATTCGGCGCGGAGCTCATTCTGGCGGTGGGCGGCGGTTCGGTCATCGACTCCTCCAAGGCCATCGGCTACGCCGTGGCGGAGCCGGAGCATGACGTGTGGGAGATCTATGACCGCAAGCGCGCCCCCAAGGCCTGCCTGCCGGTGGCCTGCGTGCTCACCATCGCCGCCGCAGGCAGCGAGATGAGCAACAGCAGCGTCATCACCAACGAGGATACCGGGGAAAAACGGGGCTACCGCAGCGACCTGTGCCGCCCCAAGCTGGCCATCATGAACCCCGAACTCACCGCCACCCTTCCCCCCTACCAGACGGCGGCGGGGTGCACCGACATCCTCATGCACACCCTGGAGCGCTACTTCACCCAGGGGGGCAATATGGAGCTCACCGACCAGATCGCCGGGGGGCTCATGCGCACGGTGATGAAAAACGCCCTGATTCTCCGGGATGATCCGGCCAACTACGACGCCCGTGCGGAGGTGATGTGGGCCAGCTCCCTGTCCCACAACGACCTCACCGGCCTGGGCGCCAACGGGATGGATTTCGCGTCCCACGGCCTGGAGCATGAGCTGGGCGGCATGTTCGACGTGACCCACGGCGCGGGGCTGTCCGCCGTCTGGCCCAGCTGGGCACGGTACGTTTATAGGGACTGCCTGCCCCGCTTTGTCAAATTTGCCCGCGATGTGATGGGCGTGGAACCGGGGGCGTCCGATGAGGAGACCGCCCTCCAGGGCATCGCCGCCCTGGAGGACTTCTTCCGCTCCATCCACATGCCCGTCACCCTGCGGGAGCTGGGGGTGGAGCCCACCGAGGAGCAGATTCTCGCCATGGCCGCCTCCTTTGCCGGAAGCGCCGGCGGCAAAAAGGGAACCGCCAAGGAGCTGTATGAGGCGGATATGGCGGCCATCTACCGCATGGCGCTATGATACCTGCCGTCCGCGCACTGCTGCAAAAGCACCGGGAGGCCGTCAGCTACGTATTCTGGGGCGTCATGACCACCCTGGTCAATTACGCGGCCTACTTCCTGCTGAGAAGCATCCTCCATGTCCCTCTGGTACCCACCAACACCGCCGCCTGGGTGGTCAGCGTCCTGTTCGCCTATTTCGTCAACAAACTGTTTGTGTTTGAGTCCAAAAGCTGGGCCTGGCGGGTGGCCGTGCGGGAGCTGTGGCAGATGACGGCCTCCAGGCTGTTCTCCCTGGGGCTGGAAACCGGCATTTTGTGGCTTTTTGTGGAGGAACTCCGCTGCAGCGAGGTCATTGTCAAGCTGTGCGCCAATGTGCTTGTGGTGGTGGTAAACTACGTGCTGAGCAAGTTCATTATTTTCCGAAAAAAGCAAGCGTGATAGAAGGGGGCCTGCGGAAAGGTCTGCACTAACGGCTTAACTCCGTGACGCAGATTGTGGAGGCAATCCCCAGCTGCCCCAACCCCAAACAACGCGAAAGCCGGCGCAGCTTAACGCTGCGCCGGCTTTTGATATAAATGCTCTCTTACCTCACCGCTCCAACATCCGGCGGGGGCTCTTATCTTTCCTCTTCCAGGTCAAACTCAGGTCCAAATTCCAGCGCGGTGGAGCTCCTGGCCCCCTGGAACTCCAATTCGGACGCGGGAGCCTTGGTGGTGGTGCACCGGCCGTTCAAAGTGCCGCCGTCCTCCACCACCAGCGAAGCGGTGGTCACATCGCCGTCCAAACTGCCGGTGGGCTCTAAGCGCAAGTGCTCCCGGGCCTGGACACTGCCCTCTACCCGGCCAGCCACCCGAACCACGTCCGCTTTGATAGGCCCGCGAATCAGTCCGGTCTCCGCCACGATCACCGCACCGGTCAGGTCGAACTCGCCCTCTACAACGCCCTCCACCTGAACCACGCCCTCGCCCCGAAGCGTTCCCTTGAGGGTCACGCCCTGAGCGATGACAGTGCTGCTGGCCCGAGGCAGCGCGGGTTTCTCCTCAAAGTGCTCCTCGGCGGCGGCAGGCGATTCGATCCGCTCCTCCGCTTTCTGCATACCAAAAAAGCCCATATGAATCCTCACCTTTCCTTTGGGACGGCCTTCAACCCGGTGGCCCTCCTCTAGTGGCTTCCATCCTACCACAAAAGGGAAAAAATTTCAACCCCGAATACCTTCCTGATTTTGTAAATTACTGTTCTGTCAATTTTCTGCGGAACAGCCACACCGCCAGCGCCATCAGCGCCGCCGCCCAGGCGGACACCCAAAGCAGATGGCCCGGCAGAGCCGCCCACTCCCCGGCCAGGGCGGCCTTGGCGGCGTCCGCCCCGTGGGCAAAGGGGAGCAGGTAGGCAAAGCTCTTGAACTCTCCGCCCATCAGGGACAGGTCAAACCAGATCCCCGCCAGAAAGGCCGTCACGTTGGTGAGCAGCGCCCCGCACATGCCGCCCACCTGCTTGTCGTTGAACAGCGTGCCGCACAGCAGGCCCAAGGCAATGAACAGCAGGGCGGAGGGGATCAGGGCGGCCACCGCCGCCGGCAGGTTCCAGCTCAGGGGCAGCCCCAGGGCCACCGCCGCCCCCAGGCAGATCACACTCTGCCCCACCGCCATGGGCAGCAGGGGCAGCAGGTAGCCCAGCAGAAAGTCGGACGCCGTCATAGGGGAGGCGGTGAGGCGGGCTAGGAAGGCCGATGAACGGTCCTTGGCCAGCAGCAGGCCGGAAAACAGCGCCATAAAGGTCAGCCCGAACAGGGCCATGCCCGGGGCCAGGGTGTCCAACTCAAAAACATGTACTGGGATATTGCGCTGGATGAGGGTCATCATCAGCAGGAGCGCCAGGGGAAAGCCCAGCCCGAAAAACAGGGTCAGCGGGTCCCGAAACAGCTCCTTCATATTCCGCTTCGCAAACGCCCTCACTCTCATGACGCGGCCTCCCCTCCCGCCAGAGCCACAAAGGCGTCCTCAAAGCTGTCCCGGCCCGCCAGGGCCTTCAGCTCCTCCGCCGTGCCCACGGCCCGCAGCCGCCCGGCGTTCATGATCCCGATGCGGTCCGCCAGCGACTCCGCCTCCTCCAGGTAGTGGGTGGTCAAAATGATGGCGGTGTGCCCCTTCAGCCCCCGGATCACCGACCACAGCTCCCGCCGGGCCAGCACATCCAGCCCCAGAGTGGGCTCGTCCAGGAACAGCACCTCCGGCTGGGACACCAGGGCCATGGCGATGGACAGCCGCCGCTGCCAGCCACCCGACAGGGTTTTGGCCCGCTGTTTTGCCCACTGGCCCAGGTCCAGCTGCTCCATAACCTGGGTGATCCGCTCCTTTGGCCGGCCATAGATGCCCGCCATCAGCTCTAGGTTTTCCCGGACGGTGAGATTGGAAGCGATGGCGGTCTCCTGGGGGGACACCGCGAGAATCTCCTTGGCTCTGTGGCTGTCCGTGCGCACGCTGCGCCCCATGAGCCGCCCATCCCCCTCCGTAGGGACGGTGAGGCAGGACAGCATTTTGATGGTGGTGGACTTGCCCGCCCCATTCACCCCCAGCAGGGCGAACAGCTCCCCCGCCGGGACGGTGAGCTCCAGCCGGTCCACCACCTTGCGGCCCCCGTACTCCTTGGTGAGGCCCAAAATTTCGATGGCGTTCATGTCCCTTCCTCCTTCTGCGCCGCCCTGCCCTGGCGAAGCGACTCATCCATAAAATCCATCATGCCGTCAAAGCCCACGATGGCTATGCCCTTCTTCTTGTCCGCCATCAGCAGCAGGCTGTCCCCCGGCTCGATCTCGAACAGCTCCCGCACCTCCTTGGGGATGACGATCTGGCCCTTGTCCCCTACCCGCACGGTGGATAGAAACTGATCCCTGGGCAATTTCAGCTTCACGGCAATTCCTCCCATCAGTTGTAATTTTCCCATTAGTATAACTTAGTATGCCGCCCTTGTCAAGCGTCTATTTCCCGCCTCCGCCGCATAGGATGCAGGGAGGTGAAGCATATGCGAAAGAAGAGGACAACCCGGCCTTGGGCCCGGGGACTGCGGACGGGAGCATCTGTGCTGGTGGGAACGCTGGCGCTGTGGCTGGCGTGGCTGGTGGGCGACCCCGCCGCCGCCCTGGACAATCTCCGGGAGCTGGCGGGCAGCGCCCAGGTGTCGCTGGCCCTGCTCTCATCGGAGCTGGGGCTGGAGGAAAACCCGGACGGCCTTTCCCACTGGGACCGGCTGGTGCTGGCCCAATCCTCCCTGCTGGGGAGCCCCCTGCCCTCCGCCCAGCCCGAGCCCTCCAGCCCGCCGCCGGAGGAGAGCCGCGACCTGCTGGAGCTGGACCCTGCCGGGGAGGACGAGGAGCCCAGCGCATCTCCCCCCTCTGCGGAAACTCCCGAGGGCATTATCCCGCGCACCATGGTGGCCGGGTCGTCCGCCAAGTACGTCACATCGGGAAACGTGTCCGTCTACAACCACACGGACTACCCTGTGGACATACCCGCTTTGCTGGAAAACGCCCCCCAGCTGTCCGCCTCCGGGGAGGGCCCCAAGGTGCTGATCTACCACTCCCACGCCACCGAGTCCTACTCCATGGAGGGCACCGACGTATACGAGCCCAGCGGCGACCACCGCACACTGGACACGGACAAAAACATGGTCCGGGTGGGCGAGGAGATGAAAGCGGTGTTTGAGGCGGCGGGCATCGGCGTGGTCCACGACACCACCCTGTACGACTATCCCAGCTATAACGACGCCTACAACCGTTCAGTGCAGGGTGTGGCGGAGAATTTGAAAAAGTATCCCTCCATTGTGCTGGTGCTGGACGTTCACCGGGACGCCCTGGTGGCCAACGACGGCACCATTTACAAGGTGGTGGCGGGGACGGTGGACGACTGCGCCCAGGTAATGATGGTGCTGGGCAGCGACGCCAGCGGCCAGGTCCACCCCAACTGGAAAGTAAATCTGGCCCTGGCACTGTCCATACAGTCGGCGCTTTCAGACAAATGGGCCACCCTGGCCCGGCCCTTGGTGCTGCGGCCCACCCGGTTTAACCAGCACCTGTCCACCGGCACCATTCTGGTGGAGGTGGGCACCCATGGCAATACCCTCCAGGAGGCCATTACCGCCGCACGGCTGTACACCCGGACGGTGGTGGAGCTGATGGAACAGGACAAGGGGAGCGCCGGCTGAGCCGGCGCTCCCCTTATTCCCATCTTTATCCCGTGCCCGAGGATCAATCAATCCGGGGCTGTCTCCTCTTGTACAGGACAATCTGCGGATCCTCCCCGCCGCAGCCATATTCACACACCATCAAATAGCCGTCGACGGCGGACAGGCCGTAGCACCGCTCACTGCCCGGACGCTCCACCTGACAGCCCAGGTAGATGTCGCTGTCCCGCAGCAGCTTGACCCGCTGCCCGCTGGGAAGTGTATACTCTAAATTGATATAGCTTCCGTTCAGCGGGAACAGCTCGGTAATTGGCGGCAGATCCGGAATATTCAAATCGTTGAACTCCTGAATCAGCTGGCTTTTATACTCAAAAAACGACTCCTCCCCGCCGTCCTTATAGCATTTGTACACCACGCACTCGTCTCCGAACGGGTGTCCCTCCGTCTCGGCACACCCCCTGCACCGCTCCCTCATACCACAGCTGCCGCAATCCGCTCCACACATAGACGCCATCGGAATCCCTCCTGCCATTCAAGTTTTAAATCATATCCCGTGCTGATGTACTCTGCCGCCCTTACATCGCTGCCCGCGCCACGCCGCTCTTCCGCGCCGCCTCAGCCACCGCTTTTGCCACCGCCGGGCACACCCGCTCGTCAAAAGCGGCGGGGATGATGTAGTCCGGGGACAATTCATCCGGGCCAACCAGTCCCGCCAGGGCGCGGACGGCGGCGTGCTTCATCTCCTCATTGATCTCGGACGCCCGCACGTCTAGGGCGCCCCGGAATACGCCCGGGAACGCCAGCACGTTATTAATCTGGTTGGGGAAATCGCTGCGGCCGGTGCCCACCACCGCCGCCCCGGCCTCCCGGGCCAGGTCGGGCATAATCTCCGGCGTGGGGTTTGCCATGGGGAAGAGCACCGCTTCCTTCGCCATGGAACGCACCATGTCCTGCGTAACGATTCCCGGCGCGGATACGCCGATGAACACGTCCGCCCCCTTCATCGCCTCCGCCAGCCCGCCCTGGGTAACCTCGGGGCGGGTCAGCTCCGCCAGCTCCATGCGAACCGGGTCCTTCTCCAGGCCGGGCCGGCCGGGGTAGACAATCCCCTTGCTGTCACACACCGCCGCACGGCGCAGTCCCATGGACCACAGCAGCTTTAAAATGGCCGTTCCGGCGGCCCCAGCCCCCGACATTACCACCTTCACATCCTCCAGCCGCTTGCCCACCAGCTTCAGCGCGTTGTCCAGCGCCGCCGCCACAATGATGGCGGTGCCGTGCTGGTCGTCGTGGAAGATGGGGATATCACACCGCTCCTTCAGCCTGCGCTCGATCTCAAAGCACCGGGGGGCGGAGATATCCTCCAGATTCACACCGCCAAAGGACCCCGCCAGCAAAGCCACGGTGTTCACAATCTCATCCACATCCTTGGACCGCACACACAGCGGCAAGGCGTTCACCCCGCCGAATGCCTTGAAGAGCACGCATTTGCCCTCCATCACCGGCATCCCCGCCTCCGGGCCGATATCCCCCAGGCCCAGCACCGCCGTGCCGTCGGTGACCACCGCCACTGTGTTCCACCGGCCCGTGAGCTCGTAGCTTTTATTGACATCCTTCTGAATCTCAAGGCAGGGCCGGGCCACCCCGGGCGTGTAGGCCAGGGAGAGGGATTGCCGGTCCTTGACCTCCATTTTGGGCACAGTGTCCAGCTTGCCCCGCCATTGGTAGTGCAGTTTTAATGATTCCACCGCGTAATCCACGCTCAGCACTCCTTTTCTATGGTTTACTTCTGAACGAGTATATCATACCCTGGGCAAAAAGGGAACCCCCGGCTTTCGAGGGGGCCTCATAAGGAAGTATTTTTATCTGGGAGAAGTGGCGTAGTCGAAAGGCTACGCCGCTTCTTTCTTGGCCTGGGGCGCGGGGAGCGTACCAATGAAGTTATACACAATGTCAATCTGCTGGGTGCGGTGGCCGCTGGACTTGTCCGGCGCGTGTACGTTGATACGCTCGATAAACTCATTCACGATGGCCGTGGTCAGCGTGTCGATTTCGTTGTACTTCTTCACCAGGGCGATAAACTGGGCTACGTTCACGGCCTGGGCCTGCTCCTTGTCCAATTCAGCGTGGAGAGCCTTGGCCTTTTCGGATAACGTGCGCTGTTCGTCTTCGTAGGACTTGGACAGCTTGGAAAACCGTTCGTCTGAAAGTTTACCGCTGATATTGTCCTCATAGATACGCTGGAACAGCACATCTAAATCCGATATACGCCGCTCGGCCTGGGCCAACTCCCGCCGCTTCTGCGATACTTCCCGCTTTTGGTCTGCCATGCTCTTATCCATCACGGCTTGCACAAACTCGGCTTCGTGGGCCTGGACATATCGCACAGTGTGCCGTAGATGTTCCAGGACTATATCAGCCAGCACAACCTCCCGGATGAAGTGCGCCGAACAGGTGCCGGTATTGCTCTTGTAGTTCGCACAGCGGAAATGGTTCTGCCTGTCCTCAAAGCTGGCGGTGGTACAATAATGGAGCTTCGCGCCGCAGTCGGCACAGTATACCAGCCCGGAAAACATACTTTGCTTTCCCGTCTTGGTGGGGCGGCGCTTGTTCTTCCGCAACTCCTGCACCCGTTCCCACGTTTCCTTGTCGATGATTGCCGGGTGGGTGTCCGGGAACCTTGTGTAGATAATCGAGATGCAGCCCGAAAACAGAAAAATAAAATCACATATTTCAAGCAAAAGAGAAACATTGAGACGGGAAAGGAAATCAAAAAGTTGGTTTTTTCAAAATGACCTCCCGTTTCAAAAAAATTACGCACCAGAGATGCAAAATCCGCCTTTTACAGACGGAGTAAACTCGCTATCCGCCTATCCCCAGGGTGACCGGAAAAGTCCGGCAGCTCTGGGGTGTTGCTTTTCCCGCCACTGTTACATTTGCTTCGTTTGCCCTCTGGTTCTTTGGTGGTGTTGGTAATAGCATTATCAATGCCTTCCGGGTATACTTGCCTTGCAATCAGACGAAAGGAGATACCACCATGCCAGAGACTCGAAACTTGTGTGCTCAATTGCCCTTGGCCCTCCACGCTCAGGTCTGCGAGGCCAGAGAGGCGGCGGGCCTGACCACCGCACAGTACATCACCCAGCTCTTGACCGAATACTACGAAATGAAAGAAAACGGAGGTAAGATGACTATGGCAACCAACAGCAGAACGATGGCCTTCCAGATCCCGGAAGAATTATTTATGAGGATCAAAACCCATCTGGAGCGGGAGACCGCCCGCACGGGCCGGAAGCTGACCCAGCGGGAGTTCGTGCTGGGGCTGATCGAGGAGGCCCTGGAGGCGGCGGAGCGGCAGGCGGACAGCCCGGAGCCGGAGGAGGCCGGTGCCGGCCCCTGTGAGGCCCAGCCGGAGGGCAGCGGCACCCAGCCCCAGGAGGAGGACGACCCCGCCGCGTTGAGCGCGTAGTGGGCCGTGTGAGGCCGTGACAACCAAACAGCAGATGAGAAGCCCCCAGAGCATCCTGAATCGGGATGCTCTGGGGGCTTCTTTTCGTTTCGCCGAAAGAAGGAGGTGACTACTACGAGACGAACCCCAAACCCAGAGGATTTCTGGAAATTCACGGACGAGGAGATGGAGACCGCCAAGGGGACAGACCTGCCGGACCTGCTGGAACACCTGGGCTACACCGTCCGCCGCCTGGGCAGCCGGTACCACACCACCAGGGAGATGGACAGCATCCGCATCAAGGACCGCCGCACATGGAAGCGTTACTCCAACGGCACGGGCGGGGACGCCATCACGTTTTTGCAGGAGTTCTGCGGGAAGGGATTCCGGGATGCCGTGACCTACCTGCTGGAGTTCAACGGACACCGCGCCAGGGACTCCCCCGCCCCTCGCCCTCGACCAGCCCCGCAGGAGGAAAAGCCGGCCTTTGCCCTGCCCATCCCCAACCACGACCAGCGGCGGGTGTTCGCCTATCTTCAAAAGAGAGGCATCGCCCCCCAGGTGATCCGGGGCTTCATCGAGTCCGGCCTGCTGTACGAGGACAGCCTGCACCACAACTGCGTGTTCGTGGGCCGGGACGGCAACGGAAAGCCGGTATTCGCCAGCAAGCGCGGCACCTATGACCTGGGCGGCTCCAGCTTCAAGCGGGACGCCCCCGGCAGCGACAAAAGCGTAGCCTTCCGGCTCCCCTGCGACCCCGCCTTGGATTGGGTGGCGGTGTTCGAAGCTCCCATCGACCTGATGAGCTTCTGCACCCTGCACCGGCAGGTGCGGGGCAACGCCGTGGCCCTCTGCGGACTCTACCAAGGCCCCCTGGACACCTACCTGCGGGAAAATCCCCATCTGAAGCGGATCGTCCTGTGTCTGGATGCGGACGGACCTGGGCAGGAGGCCACAGAGAAGTTCCGGGCGGAGTACGGGCAGAAGGGCTATGACGTGTCCACCCGGACACCCGCCCAGGGGAAGGACTGGAACGAGTACCTGCAGCAGCGCGGCCGGACCAG
>Ga0209064_1003295_pt1 | contig 14604 bp, 12 predicted proteins | sample Inofromicrocosms_FD_187498 | JGI IMG/M metagenome (GOLD analysis project Ga0209064, IMG submission 187498) | Mouse cecum microbial communities from Vienna, Austria - Inoculum for glucosamine and mucus D2O microcosms (SPAdes) (version 2) | ecosystem: Host-associated > Mammals > Digestive system >... | reverse complement strand
ACAATACTAAAATGCCAAAAAGTATTGAAATTTCAACACTTTTTGGCATTTCTACCTCTTGATTTATATGGTTATGAAAATTCAAAAAACTTAAGAAATCCTAATCGGCTAGGCCGTGAATTGTAACCTGGAATCCTTTAGGTGATTTTTTAACAGCTATTATCATGTTTTTCTCCACTTTTCCTAAAACCTTCATTTACACAGCCTTACGCAAGAAACCTGTACATATTATAGATATTAATAAAAATAATAACCACCATTAATCCCATAAACAACATATCCACTTTATGGTCATCTATTTTCTTATTAATCTTCCTTCCGCAGAATCCCCCAAGAATCCCGCCGCCCGCCATCAGTACCAGAAGAAATACGGAAAATGCCGGCACCGTAGCCGTAAATATTGAATTTAGCAGGCTGGTAATCTGGGAAAACAATATGATATACAGGGAATTCTGAGCCGCCGTCTTGGTGGGCATGGAAAAAAAGAAAAACAGAACCACTAAATTGATAGGCCCCCCGCCAATTCCCAGGAAGGAAGACATCACGCCCAAGACAAGCCCTACCATAAGGCATACCACAAGGCTGGTTACATGAAGCGTTTTGATTTTCGCTTTATAGATAGTATAAACCAACGTGCCTAAGGTCACTGCCAGCAGGCAGCCCGCCTGCATAGCCCCTACATAGTTTTGTTCAAACGATTGGACCAGCGCCTGAAACAGGCTCTTCCCCAGAACACCACCGACAGCTGCCCCTATGGCCAGGGGGGTTCCGATTCGCATATCCACCAAAGATTCCTTTTTCACCTTGGATACTACAAAAGAATATGTACTCATGGCAAGAACTGTGCAGCCCGACAAAAAGCTTATCGTCTTCACATCCATCAACCCGAAAGAATCCAGCAACGGCTTAATAATCACACCGCCCCCTATGCCGCAGATAGCACCGGCAATGGATGCCAGAAAACTTATCACAAAAAATAAAATATAAACCATACTGAAATCCTCCTATTCCAGTTCCGCAAGCGCCCTCCCAATCCCCTTTTTCACGCGGAGCAATTCCCGGACGCCTTGCGTCCGTCAATTCTCCGGGGGCTTGTCCGGGCACTTGCTGTTTTCCAGTTCCGCAATATTGAATCCAAAAGCCCCTTACCGTCAGGAATATTCCTTACAGTAAGGGGTCTTATTCATCCGACCTTTAATTTAAATTTCTGCAAATCCCTCTCCGTGTTCACCATCTCTATCTGTGCCCCCAGCATCTTCAGTTTTAGGTGAAAGTCTTCATATCCTCTTTGGATAAATTTAATATCATCTACTGTTGTAATGCCTTCCGCCGCCAGGCCAGCAATCACTAACGCAGCCCCGGCCCTCAAATCTGGCACGGTGATGCTGGCGCCGGTATATTTTTTTACACCATCTATAATGGCCGTGTTGCCTTCTACTTTAATATTTGCCCCCATCCTCGTCAGTTCATCCACATATTTAAATCGATTTTCAAATATGCTCTCTGTCACAATACTTGTTCCCATGGATAACCCCAGGGTCACCGCAATCTGCGGCTGCATGTCTGTAGGGAAGCCAGGATAGGGAAGGGTTTTTACATGGGTATGCCCTAAGGGTTTGGAAGCTACAACCCGCACCGCATCATCCGATTCTTCTACTTCACATCCAATTTCCAGAAGTTTCGCGCTGATGGACTCCAAATGTTTGGGAATAACATTTTTTACCGTTACATCTCCTTTTGTGACCGCTGCCGCAAACATAAAGGTTCCGGCTTCGATCTGGTCAGGGATAATGGCATATTCACTTCCGTGCAGCTTAGATACACCTTTGATACGAATCACATCGGTTCCGGCACCTTTAATTTCTGCCCCCATACTGTTAAGGAAATTCGCCAAATCTACCACATGGGGTTCTTTGGCCGCATTCTCAATGGTTGTTTTGCCTTCCGCCATGGCCGCCGCCATCATTACATTAATAGTAGCGCCTACGGATACCACATCCAAATATACATGGCTGCCATGCAGATATTCCGCATCCGTAATTATCATCCCATGCTCAATGCGGACATCCGCACCGAGGGCACGAAAACCTTTGATGTGCTGGTCTATCGGGCGCAAACCGATATTGCAGCCTCCCGGAAGGGATACCTCTGCCTTTTTATATTTTCCAAGCAATGCCCCTAACAAATAGTAGGAAGCCCTAATCTTCTTAATAAAATCGTCCTCTATCACCACATCATAAATATTAGACGCATTAATCTTTACCGTATGTCTGTCCAGCCTCTGTACTACCACGCCGATGCTCTCCATCGCCTGAATCAGTACATTGGTATCACGAACATCCGGCATGTTCTCTATTAATACGGTTTCATCCGTCATAATAGCTGCCGCAAGAATAGCAAGCGCCGCATTTTTTGCGCCCCCTATCTCCACTTCCCCTACTAACGGATTACCACCTTTGATCGCAAATTGTTCCATGGTGTACCCTCTATTATACTGCCCCGGAAAAAAATCCGGCTGCCATTTACTCTATATTATAATCACTGCGCGGCGAAAGACCCTCCCATTATTCCACATCCTGCCCTTCATCCCACCGCAGCAAACGATGCAATCTACTTCTCCGCCTCAACATCTGTTTTCACTTAGAATCAGAAGTTGAAACTTGCCCTCTGTTTCAACATTTTTCCCTGTTCCCCTGTGCCTCCTGGCACACTTGGAATCAAGAGTTGAAACTTGCCCTCTGTTTCAACATTATACCATAAAAATGTCATTTGTAAATGGTGCTTTTCAATACTGTTGATTTCGCAACCGGCAGTATGCGCTACAAGACACCGCTATTATGCATTTTGCATAACTAATTTAAATACTTTAACGGATTCACCTGAGAACCATTGATCAAAATTTCAAAATGAACGTGAGGCCCTGAACTGATACCGGTATTGCCGCTCAGCGCAATCTTCTGCCCCTGGGATACTTTCTGCCCCTGGGATACCAGTACTTTGCTCAAATGCCCATATCTGGTCTGCCTTCCATCCGCATGTTCGATATAAACTACATAGCCATACCCGCTTCCCCATCCGGCTTTCGATACGGTTCCGCCAGAAGATGCCATGACTGCCGTTCCTACAGGGGTGGCCCAGTCAATTCCCTTATGATAGGTGCTGGCTCCCCTTGTCGGCCTGCTCCTTCTTCCGAAGCCGGAAGAAAGCCGTCCTCCGGAAATCGGTTTGATGTAGGTAGGCGGAATCTTTGTTCCCCTCTCCACGATTTTAGGCACCGCCTCATACGTCACCTCTTCTTTTACGATTTCGCGGGATGTTTCCAGGTCATTACGGTAAGATACCGTTGCGACTACCTTCCTGTGCCCTGCCGAAGGTTCTTGCAGTGTTTTCGATTCGGTAGTATACCAGTTATCATTATCCACATAAATGATTTCCGCCTCATAGTCCTCTTCATAATAAACTTCTTCCTGCCGTTCCACCGAAAGTTCCGGCTCCGGCACGGTTATAATAATTTCATCACCGGCCCGTATCGTGGAATTTTCATCTTCTATGGATTCATTCATTTCAATTAATTTTTCAATGGTCAGTTCATTCTCCACTGCTATCTTAGACAGAGAGTCCCCTGCCTGGATTTCGTATATCTGATTTTTTTCCTGATCCTTTGTTACTTCATTGATTGCTTCCTCCACAGGCGTCAGTTCCTCTTCCGCCAAATAGGATTCCACCACTTCAATTTCATCCCCGAATTCCAAAGAAATAAGGCCCAGTTCATAATCCGAAAAATCCTTCTCCACCGCCGGTTCTATGTCGTCAAACATTTCATCCAGCGCCTGGAAAATACCTACAGAAGCCAGCACCTCCATATCCCCTTCTTGCTCCTGCTGTTCTTTCCTGGATAAAATATTTGTGGTAAGCACATTCAGTTCCCTTGTACCATCAAGTACCAGTTCCACATCATATTCGCCTTCCATATCATATTTCCTGATAGAAGAACGCAGCAGTTCTAAGACCTCCTCTTTGCTGGCCAGATTTACGGTATAATCATTCACTTTTACCGTATAGGAACGGTGCAGAGTCTGTTTCACATTATCCTTCAGCACTTGAACCATATTCGCCACAACAGTTTCTTCATCGTCAATATGTCCCCAGAAAACCTCTTCGCCCATGCATTCTAAGTTGCTGTCAATTAATACTAGTTCCTCACCGTCTCCTGCCGTTGCCCTGCGGGCCATTTTTAGGTATTCCTCCGCTTTCGAACTGTCACCAACCGTTCCCACATAGGTTCCGTTCAAAAGCACTGTAAACATATTGTTTCCCGTATTTTCAATATTAGTATATCCCGGCATAAAAAATATAAAGGTAATAATTGCCAGCACTGCTATTTTAACTTCCTGTATTTTCAAACGTTTATAATTTTTTGTAATTTTTTTCATATTTATCCCCGTTTCTTCGCTGCATTTGTGGCCCGGCACTGCCTTACAGTCCCGGACATGCCAGGTTCATCCATTTTTTCTCATACTTCCCTTTATTCTGCCCACTTTTGCATAAAAATTGTAACAGACTTATTTTATCAATATTTATTTAGCTTGTAAAGGATTGTATATGATATAATACTATCAGCTGCAACAGTTCAGGCGGACCTCATTTGCCTGGAAAATTGCCTTCATACCAGCTTTGCAGACAAATAATTGTCAAAGAGGGCACCTTTTTATGGGCAAAAGCAGCTGTAAACCGTAAAAATCGTTATATGTGCGTTTTCCGGACGGGCATGGGAAACGATGCGGCTTCCCGTAAACCACCTTGAAGAGGAGGGATTTCTGTGGAAAAAACTATTTTTCATATTGATGTTAACTCCGCTTATTTAAGCTGGAGTGCCCTGGAATGTCTGGCAAAAGGGGAGACTACGGATTTGCGCGATATTCCTTCTATTATCGGCGGGGATATGGAAAAACGCCATGGAGTAGTGCTTGCCAAATCCATTCCTGCCAAGGCCTTCGGCGTAAAAACGGGGGAGCCGATTGTGAATGCCATGAGAAAATGCCCCCGTCTCCTTCTCCATCCCCCTGACCATACTCTTTATCACCGGCGCTCCCGGGAACTGATGGAATTCCTTTCCCATATTTCTCCCGATATTGAGCAGGTCAGTGTGGACGAATGTTACATGGATTATACGTCTGTAGCAGAAAAATATGGAGACCCTTATTCGGCTGCCACACAAATGAAAGACAGCATTTATAAAAAATTTGGCTATACGGTAAATATTGGTATCTCCAACCGGAAAGTCCTCGCTAAGATGGCATCGGATTTTAAAAAGCCTAACTTAGTACATACTCTATACTTGAATGAAATACAGGAGAAAATGTGGCCCCTTCCCGTTTCCTCCCTTTATATGTGCGGCCAATCCAGCGTAGAAGTACTGCGGAAGTTGGAAATACTTACCATAGGGGATTTGGCAGCCGCAGATAAAGCAGTTCTTGCTTCCCATCTGAAAAGCCATGGTATTATGCTATGGGAATATGCAAATGGAATCGATGAGTCCAATGTTATTACAGAACATGTGGATTTGAAGGGAATCGGCAACTCAATTACATTGAAACAGGATGCCCTGACCAAAGAAGATTCTTACCGGGCACTTCTGGGGCTTGCAGAAACCGTTGCGGCAAGGCTTCGGAACTCCCACCAGCTGGCCGGTATGATAAGTACAGAAATCAAGTACAATACTTTCCGCAAGGTTTCCCACCAGATAACCCTCCCTTCACCAGTTCACAGCACCGATGTGATATACGCCAAAGCCTGTGCCTTATTCGATGAACTTTGGGATGGCACGCCAGTGCGCCTCCTGGGCATCCGCACTTCCAAATTATCGGCGGAAGATGAGCCCATCCAGTTAAGTATTTTCGACATGGAACAGGTCCAGGCGTCAGGCTGCCAAGCCGCCGAAAAAACTTTCTCCGCGGCCAAACAGCAGCGGCTGGACCAGGCCTTGGATTCCATCCGAAAAAAATATGGAGCAGACTCCGTTATCAGGGGAAGTCTCCTCCACAAAAAAAGATGAAAGGGCATCGCTAAATTATATTTTTAGGACAGCCCTTTTAAAACAGTTTCATTTTGACTTTCTGCCTCCTCGGGGATTTGGGCCCTTTCTGACGCTGTAGCCAAAAGTGCCTATCTTTTTGCCAAGAGACATATAAATACCATGGGAATACACGATAGGATGTGCATCCTCCAGATGAAATTTATTTTTTGTATCCATATATTTTTCATCCACATGCACTGCAGCCACTTGTGCAATGAACATATCATGGCTTCCTAAACTCTTTATGTCTTTTACGATACACTCAATGTTCACCGGGCTTTCTTTTATCAACGGGGCTTTTACAACATCCCCCTTGACAGGGGTTAGATGCATGTTTTTGAATTTATCCGCGTCCCGCCCACTGACTACACCGCAGTAATCCGTAGCATAGGCCAGTTCCTCAGTTGTAAGATTAATGACAAATTCTCCCGTTTCCTTTATCATCCGGTACGAATAACGCTCCGGACGGATAGAAACGGAAACCATTGGCGGGTCACTGCATACTGTTCCTGCCCATGCCACCGTAAGCACATTTGTATTCCCTTCCTCATCCGCCGCACTTACTAAAACCACCGGCAAGGGATAAAGCATATTACCCGGTTTCCAGCTTTGCTTTCCCATTTTTTCCTCACTTCTGCATTCTTTGCTTTACTTATTCATATCCTATTTTAGCCTGTCTTATAAAAGCCTAAAACACACCGGCCAAATGGGCAATCAACATAGCCAGATTTACAATCGCCACTATCAATGTCAAAATACTCACGGCATGCATTCCCTTTCCTTTTCCCGCAAGAGCCTGCTGCCCGCCGAGCACTGCCTCTATTTGCTTTCCCAATTCTTCCGTAGTGGCAGCCTGCACATTCCGGTAAACCTTTACGTTTTCCCTATGCACAAAGTCATCGGACTGGCGGAACAATTCTTCAAGCCTTTTCATATTCTCCGAAGATGCCGATTTCAATTCTTCCAGAATACTCTCTACCCTATCTTCCTCTTCAAAGTCCTGCATGTCCTCTTCTTCCCCATACATCCTCACCATGCATTCTTCTGCCATTTGGTTCAGCCGCACATTGCCCTTTTCCGCCATCTGTTCCAACTGGGCACTTCCCTTTTCTGTAAGCTGCCCAAGCTGTGTGCTTCCTTTTTCTGTCAGCAGTTCCAGCTGTGTATTCCCTTTTTCAGCCAGTTGCTCTATCTTTCCGCCGCATGTTTCCACAAGCTGGCGCATCTGCCTGCTGTTTTCCTCTAATGACAACTTTAACTGTTCTTTCACAGCCTCTATCAGTTCCCTTAGTTTTTGCTCATTTTCCGCATTCCGTAAACTCAGCTTACGTATCTCCTTAATACAGGCATTATATTCGGCCACTTGGGCTTCCAGCCTTTCTATTTGTGCTGCATCCGCCGCCGCATTAGCGCGTATCGCCTCCTGCGCACCCAATTTCTGCGCAATTTTATCCATGAAATTGTCCATCTGTCCTCCTCATTTTGGCACTTCCGCCCATCATCCTATGCCACATCAATACATTTACAGTTTTCCAGGCAAACTACTATTTATCATCTTACCATTTTTCTCTTCGTTTTACAACCGTTCGCCGCTTTTTGTGCATTTTGTCGCTTTTTTTTACCTATATATTCCTGCTTTTGTAGTAATTAACGATATATTTACACAGTGTTCACATTTTATTCATAATTAATTGATATACTAATTTTATCGAAACGAGAGATAACGTAATGTTTTTCATTACACATATAGATAAATTTTTTCATAATAGCCCAGATGCCGAAAGGTGTCTGGGCACTCCTCATTGTATCAGGCAAAAAGTGCCTTCGGCACTTCATCAATTCATATCATTCCGGCAATGGACTTTTCTATAAAGATTAGGATGTGAAAAGCCGGTATACCACCCTAAAGGTTTAATACCGGCTTTTCATTTCAATTTTATCAACAGGCATCTATGCCTGCCTTCCCTCGCTGGAGATATGTACTTCCCTGTTTAAGGAGAGCATCCTTTCATCCAATTGAGATGACATCCTGGCACATTCAATCAGTTCATCCCGAATGTGATCCGGCGCATTTCCTTCGAATTTATAATGGATTTTATGTTCCAGGCTCGCCCAGAAATCCATTCCAACCGTCCGTATCTGTATCTCCACCTTAGTATCTACAATCCGATCCGACAGATACACCGGCACAGTTACCAGCATATGGTAGCTTCTGTACCCGCTCGCTTTGGGGCTGACAATGTAATCTTTCACAGAAATGACCTTGATATCGCTTTGATCCCTTATCATTTCTGCGATTTCATATATGTCAGAGGTAAACGAGCATATTACTCTGATACCGGCTATATCATTTACATATTTTACCATATTTTCTATGGTGGATTCATAGCCATTTCTCTTCAATTTTTTTACAATACTTTCCGATGTCTTAATTCTCGATTTGATATGCTCAATGGGATTGTATTGATGCACATGCTGGAATTCATCGTTTAAAATTTCCAGTTTGGTAGAGATCTGCTTTAGTGCTGAATTATAAATTAATATGACCTCTTTCCAATTGTCCACATCGCTGTCACGTTCTACTTTTAATTCCATATACTTCCCGCCCTTTATCCATCGCTTACAACGTTTCCGTTTTCACCCCTTCACCTTTCTTCAAAACGCCGCACACGATAATATGATGTCTTTTGTCATCAATTTTCCTCAATGAAAATTGATGGCTCCTTTACGCCTTGGTGTAAGCATGCTTTTATGCCACCAATTATCGCCATAAATTGATGACTTGTTATATCGTATATTATATCATACTTTTTCCAAAATGTGCATTATTCACAAATTCTTTATTATTTTTTAATTTCTCTTGTTGTTTATTTCCGCGAGCCCTCGCCATGTCCTAAAAATTCTTATATCATCTTTGGCATTAATGAATGTATCCGGAATACCTGTTTTCGAAATTCGCACCTTATATGTATATGCGCCGGAAAAAATAATATGATATAATGAATTGCGCTGATGCGCATGTAGGTTATGAATTTCCTGACGGAGATTGGTAGCATATGTTATAATGAATAAATCAAAAAATAAAAAGGAGTTTTTATATATGTTTCGGCTATGGGCAAAAATAATGAAAGAAAACCGTTTGTTAAAAGACACTGTCATCTGCGACGACAGCAATGATACCAGGACACACAAAGTATTCCATGCCCTGGATGAAATTGTCTATCAGTTTGACCTTGGAAAACCTATCTGGCTGGATGCCACTGTTAATGAATTTAAGAAGCACGATAAAGCACGCTTCTATCAGGATAATTTTATAGAAAAAATAGATTTTGATTTTCTGGAAATCCATGTGATTGAGGAGGATTAACACATCTGTGTGGGGAATTCCCGTATTTTGGGCATTCTCTGGCGTCAGACTTAGAATTTCTAGTCACTCGCATTAAAGATAGCTTTGCTGCATTTGCGAAGCAGCCTTTGCAGCGAGCGATTAGAGGTTCTTCTCATGCAAAACTTATCTCAATACAAGCGTTACAATCTGCCTTCCGCATAAATCCGCATATTTTTATTGACATGTGATACACTATGGTGTAGTATTTTAATATATTATATATAGTTTTGATTACTACATGTGATAGTATTGTTCTTTTTATTATGTGTCGTTTATTGTCAGGATATGGGATTGAACATTAAGAATTCTAATCCGGAGTTTGTGTCTGCACTGCATCCATAAATTCCGCCATATCCATAGCCTTAGTTACCACTGGGCTATCTCAACATAGCTTAAATATATAAGCAGTGCAGAAATGAGGTAAATATGCAGATTACAATTCGTGAACCAGGGAGTGCAATTACACATTTTATTGGTATGATGATGGCTGTTTTCGCCACCATACCTTTGCTGGTGAAAACAGCTATGGAAGCCAACACCATCAGTTTAGCTTCCATGTCCGTTTTCATGCTCAGCATGATTTTACTTTATGGGGCCAGCGCTACCTACCATTCCATTAACGTTTCCCAAAAAATAATAACCATTTTCCGCAAAATTGATCATATGATGATTTTCGTCCTCATCGCTGGATCTTACACACCGGTATGTCTCATCGTATTGGGAGGAAGGTTAGGTTATACCCTGTTAACAGTTGTATGGGGTATCGCCATTGCAGGAATGACCATCAAGGCCTTCTGGATTACATGCCCTAAGTGGTTTTCTTCTATCATTTATATCGCCATGGGATGGGTATGTTTAGGAGTTTTCGGCCCTTTATGGCACACACTTCCTGCTACCGCTTTTTTATGGCTTCTGGCCGGAGGAATCATCTATACCGCAGGAGGCATCATTTATGCCTTGAAACTCCCTATTTTCAATTCCAGGCATGCCTACTTCGGCTCCCATGAAATTTTTCATCTTTTTGTTATGGGGGGAAGCATCTGCCACTTTATCTTTATGTATTTATATGTGGCTTAGTTGTATAAAAAAGAGTTGGCCTAACGGTAGCTACTCATAAAACAGTATCAACCAACAAACTGAAATAGGGTAGCTGTCATACAGGGTGCTGAAAAAGGCGAGTGAGAAACAAAGCGTTTCTTGCCCGCTTTTTTCATGCCCCTTATTACGCAGCAGGAGCTGAAAAAGCATTGATACAGGCGGCTTTGTGGGCGCATTTCCCACGCGGCAAGGTATACCTTTTCCCTCAAAAACGCCTTTCTACTGCGTAACAAAACCGCGGTAATTATCCGGCGGAGCATAACCGCCTATCTCGGATTTCCCTATGTTGGAAAATCCAACGCAATTAAATAAAGATATAAATAACTAAAGAAAAACCAAATACGGATTTAATCAAATACCGATTCCATTCCTATCCTTTCCCTTAATCCCTTTCCAAAAGAAGCGGCAGAGCCGCCGGAAAGGAACGGAATGGAAATAGCGACACAAAGAAATATCGTTTGCTATGTTACGCAATAGAACGCCATTTTTAAGGGTGGGAGTATAAAACATTGTGCCTGTTCCTATCGCCGCTGTAATGCCGCTTAAATCAAGCGAGAAAAGCACTCTATCGCGTAACACATTCCATAATGGATTGAGAGCGTAAGCGGTTTATCCGATTACGCTCTCTTAGCCGCCTAACAGCAAAGACAGGGATCTCCTCGATACCGTCATATCCTTAGAAAAGTTATTGATAGATTAATTTCGTTGTTTTACATAGCCCGATAGCAAGTATAAGAGTCAAGATTTCTGCCACAAATGGAGCAATCCAAATAGCGTCGCTTCCAAAGAGTATAGGAATACAGAAAATGGCAAGTGCTTTCAGCACAATACCTCTGCTAATTGCTATGGCATTTGCCGATCCTGTTCTTTTTGTCGAAAACAGAAATGCTGTGTAAATAAGGTTCAGTGCCATAGGGATAAAGGACAGGCTAAATAATGGCAAAGCTGCCGAAGCTGTTTGTACAAGGTCGGGGTCCTGATTAAATATGCAAATTACGGGCTTATCAAAAATAAATAATGCTCCGTATATTAAAATTGACAAAATGCTGTTAATGATAATTCCGCAGCGGAAATACCAGTTTATTTCCGCTGTATCCTGCTTGCCGTAACAATGCCCCCAAAGAGGCTGTAAACCTTGCGCTACACCAGAAAGGATAGCATTTGCAAGAGAGTAAATAAAACTCAAAACGCTAAAGGTAGATACGCCAATATCCCCTATTAGGCTTGCTAACATAAGATTATAGCAAAGTGCGGTAACAGGTGTTGTGAGTTGCGTAACGGCTTCTGGCACACCACGCTTGCATATTTTTTTCATCAGTGAAAAATCAATTTTGAATGGCTTAATCCGCAGTTCGCCCTTTTTTCGCACGAAATGGGAAAGCAGGACAAGGACGGAAAGAACCTGCCCCAAACCGGACGCAACTGCCGCGCCAATCACACCCATATCTAATGGGAAGATAAACAGCCAATCCCAAAAGATATTTGCTGCTGCACCTACGCACATTCCCGCAAAGGAAAGCGCAGGCGATCCGTCATTTCTGACAAAAACAGAAAGACAGGTACTCATGAGCATAGGAATGGAAAAAGCAGAATAATAAAACAAATAATCTGCTGACATTTTCCGCATTTCTTCGCTTAGTTTTCCTGCACCGCTTAAATCAACAATTTGCTGAGAAAATGCCATACCCACAACCATAAGCAATACGGAAAGCAGAACAGTTAAAGAAAATGCCGTCATAAAAGCATGATTTGCACCGTCTTTATCTCCCCGCCCCATTCTGATAGCAACAACGGTTGCGCCGCCCATAGGGAACATGGCTGCGATAGCAACAACAAAAGTGATAAACGGAACACCAATATTGACAGCCCCTAACGCAGCCGAGCCGACGCCTTGCCCGACAAAGATTCCGTCCACAACGTTGTAAAGATAAGTTACAAATAATCCACCCAATGCAGGGAAGATGTAAGCAAATAAAGATTTTGTTTTTGTGTTCATCAAGATACCTCCCATAAAGGAAGCGGGATAAAGCCCTTTCAGCTTTATCCCGCTACATAAAACGAAGTGGGATAAAGCCCCAAATGGTCTTATCCCACTTCAACAATCTTATTCGATTGCAAGTCCTCTGACAAGCAAAAATATTGTAACATGGAAGCTATTCAAAGTCAACAGAATTGATAATAGCAGATTTCTCATGAAAAATTTCGGCACTTTTTTAGATAATTTCCTCTACTTTCTTTACAGAGGGCATGGGAAGTTTTATAATCTCCCCATACCCTAATACTTTTTTTGTAATGGTTTTTGGGTTACTGCCTATACCGGAGTTAGCGGCTCTGATATAGGCTCTTTCTTTATACTGCTATGTTAATCAGTGCGCCCAGGCTCTCTTTATAGGCATAGCCGCCGATAACGCCTTTAAACATTGCCTTAATCTCGCGCCCAATATCAATAGCTTTTGCAAGTTCACGGGCGATTTGTGCCGGAATGTACCCGATTACTGTTTGTTTCCTGATAGATGGAATATGTACCCTTACCTTAATAGCGTTTGTGTCAAAGCTGTTGTCTGCTTCACGCTCTAAAGATACGGTTAAGCCCTGCGGTCTGAACTGGCTAAGGAACTGCAGACGTTCTTGTATGTTGCTGAATGTCACGCCGCTTACCCTGACAACCATCTGCAATTTGACTTTCTTCCATGCAGCTTTGAAACTTGCCGATAAAGAAAGACCTGTTTTTCTCAACTGATTTGCGATAGCACATACCGCCTTGCGAATGTTTGTTATCTGCTTCATGTTGCTCACCTCCTTCATTTGATGTATTTATTTTACCATGTACGTGGTATCTTTGTATGTTTTCACCATGTACATAGTACTTGAATTATGATATACTTATCATGTACAGTGGAGAAGGTGCATCTATAATTTGCCGCCCCACTGGAACACATCAACTGAAAGAGGGTGCTTATATGCCTAATAGTCCGAACAAAAAAACTTACAATGCCAACTATGCCAAAACCAACCTAAAGCGCATTCCCTTAGATGTTCAAAAAGAGAAGTACGACCAAATCAAGGCTGCTGCCGATACTGCCGGGGAAAAAGTAAACAGTTACATCAAAAAAGCTATTGATGAACGAATGGAGCGCGAAGCCCAAGCAAAGAATGACCGCCGCTAAATGGTTATTGTTGGCAGTATTCGCCAATCTTGCGAAAACTAGTAAGACTGAAATCTCAGCTCTATCTGCCCCATATCGGGCTTGTACTGCCTTACCTGATAAAGATATCATCTATGCCGTTACAAGAGAAAATAGGGGCTTGTGGCGTGTCGCTATTTACCGATTTCAAATCGGGGAATTACCGCCGGGGGCTATCCAGTAATTTCAGGGTGGGGGCTAATCAGATCCCCCTTTGCTCCTCCCAAAAGAGGAAAGCCGCATATATTCCCCCGGGAAATCGGGGTTATGTCTGTCCGGTTTCAAATCTGCTCCCGGAAAATTCCGGGTACTGGCCGGGCGGTTCTGTGTTTTGGTAACGTCTGATAAAAAGCAAGACGGCAGCAGGATAGCGCACTTTTACGCTTTCCCCATTTGTGGGGATTCCCTTATTTCCTGCTGCCAGTCTGTTTTCTATACCTATGTTCTGTAAAATACGCATAATTTATACGCAAAACTATTGACATGCGCATAAAAAAGGCGCATAATACATAATATAAGGAAGACACAATATGACAGTTCGGGAAATACTAAAGGTGCTTCGTAAAGATGGATGGTACACCACCAATCAGGAAGGCTTCCACATAAGCCTAAAGCACCCAACAAAGCCCGGAAAAGTCACAGTACCAAATCACAACGGGAACTTGAAACCGGGAACACTAAACAGCATTTACAAGCAGGCGGGGCTTAAATAGCCCTACTGCCTGCGCTTATCATAGAAAGCAATTTGGTAAATAGTCAAGAGTTATTTTAAAAAGATTTTCAGGGAAAAGGGTAACCTTAATAAACCTACGGCTTGTTTCTCAAAAAAGACGTAAGTCAGGAATTCGATATGGATT
>Ga0209064_1003282_pt1 | contig 14701 bp, 11 predicted proteins | sample Inofromicrocosms_FD_187498 | JGI IMG/M metagenome (GOLD analysis project Ga0209064, IMG submission 187498) | Mouse cecum microbial communities from Vienna, Austria - Inoculum for glucosamine and mucus D2O microcosms (SPAdes) (version 2) | ecosystem: Host-associated > Mammals > Digestive system >... | reverse complement strand
GGCTGAAAGAACGTTTTCGCCGTTCGCAAATCAAGGCTGCGGTCAAGGTCAACACCGAAATGCTCGAATTTTACTGGTCGATGGGGCGTGATATTTCACAGCTTTACAAATCTGCCAAATGGGGTACGGCATTCTTCGATTGTCTCAGCCTTGATTTGAAAACGGAGTTTCCCAATCAGACCGGCTTCTCAGTCACTAATATCAAATACGCAAAACGCTGGTATGAGTTTTATAATCAAGGTGATGCAAATCGTCAACGAGTCGTTGACGATTTTGAAGGTGTAAATAGTCACCAAGTTAGTGACGAAATGCCGATTGATTTCGGTTCTGTCGCATGGGGGCAACATATTGACATCTTCACCCGCAGCAAAAGTGTTGCAGAGGCTTTGTTTTACATTGAGAAAACAATCGAAAATGGATGGAGTCGCCCGGAACTGGCAGCGGAGATGGACGACGACTTATACCACAAGGAGGGTAAGGCGATAACCAATTTCGACGAGAAACTGCCCGCTCCTTACAGCGGCCTTGCAAAAGCCATACTCAAAAGTCCGTATGATTTCGGCTTTATCGATAAGAAAATTACCTCGGAGCGTCAGCTCGAAGATGCACTCGCGGGCGACATCACACGCTTCCTGCTCGAACTCGGACAGGGCTTTGCATACGTGGGCCGTCAGATGGAGCTGAGAATGCCAGGCGGTCAGACTTTCGTGCCCGACATGATATTTTACCACACCCGGCTGAAAGCCTATATAGTCTGCGAGTTGAAGGTAGTTCCATTCATTCCCGAATTTGCCGGGAAACTGAATTTCTACGTCTCGGCAGTTGATGAATTGATGCGACAGGACGACGACAACCCGACAATCGGTCTGCTCATCTGCAAGTCGAAAGACAACACTGTTGTTGAATGGTCATTCCGGGGAATGTCGCAACCGTTGGGTGTTGCGGAATACAGACTCATGGAGCGCCTAAACAGCATGCTCCCTTCTGAAAAGGAATTGAAGAACATTATAGAAACTTATTCCAACAACGAAAACGATTGATACCATGAATATCGACAACGAAACAAAATTTGAAGAACATATCGAGGCTGCTTTGTTAGCTTCGCCATTATATATCAAGCGTACTCCCGGCGATTTCGACATCAAGCGGCTGGTTGACCCCGATATGCTCTGGCAGTTCATTCACGCGCAAACCGATACATGGAACCGCCTTGTAAAGCGTTTCAAAACCGGCGACGCCGCTCTCGATGCCGTGATCAAGGATTACAACTCAAAGCTCGACAACGGTCATTCGTTGGTAGATATTCTGCGCAAAGGCTTGAAGATACAGGGGATTCCCATCAAGTTAATGCAGACCAAGCCGACGCTCGCCGGTGAGGACTCGGCCTTGCATCAGCTCTATCTCGCCAACCGCTTTGCCGTGGTGCGCCAGATGCGTTATTCGCTCGACAAAGCCGACAAGGGAAATGAACTCGACCTCTGTATCCTTCTCAATGGTTTCCCGATAATCACCGCCGAACTGAAAAACGAAGGCTCCGGTCAGAACTATACCAACGGAATCTGGCAATACCGCCACGACCGCGACCCGAAGAATCCGATGCTACGCACGGCATTGGTGCATTTCGTCATAGACAACAACTATGCCTTCATGACAACGTTCCTCAACGGCGAGGACACGGCGTTCCTGCCCTTCAATGTGGATTCGGTCAATCCGCAAGTGCCGGGCGATTATGCCACGAGCTATCTGTGGCGCGATATATGGCAGGCGGACTCATTGCTCAACATCCTCGACCATTTCATCAAGAATGTGCAGAGCGACGGCAAGAGCGTGACATACTTCCCCCGCTACCATCAGTTGCGCGTGGTGCGCAATCTCATCAAGTGGGTCGGAGAGGATGGACCCGGCCACAATTACCTTATCGAGCACTCGGCAGGAAGCGGTAAGACAAAGTCGATGGCGTGGCTTGCCCACCAGCTGGTGAACCTCGTCAATCCCGACCAGACTCCGGTGTTCGACTCCATCATTATGGTGACGGACCGCATCGTGTTGAATGCAAATATGGCTGATGATGTCAACGCATTCGCAACAGAGGCCGGTGTAGTGAAAGATATCCGCCGGGGGAGCAAGAAACTCGCCAAAGCTATCAACGAAGGTGGAAGGATAATCGTCAGCACAGTTCAGAAATTCAGTTATGCGCTCAGCGAACTAAAACGCGAGAAGCACCGCAACTATGCCGTAATCATCGACGAGGCTCACACCGCTATCGGCAACGAAAGTGCCAAGGACATCGTCGCCGCTCTGTCGACGGAGGCTGATATTCAGCAGGCGATGGCACAGGCGGATGCCGAGGGTTATGAGAATCAGATGGATGCTCTGATGGCGTATATGCAGACCCAACGCCAGCAGATGAGTCATATCAGCTATTTCGCATTTACAGCCACACCGAAGGATAAGACCTACGCTCTCTTCGGAAAGAAAACTCCGGAGGGATACGTGGCCCACGACTATTACACAATGAAACAAGCCATCGACGAGAAGTTCATTCTCGATGTGCTCCGGAACTACACCACCTACAAAACGATGTTTGAATACATCGAGAAGAACACTGCGCATCCTACAATGGCGATGACAACGGAAGGCGTGGCCAAAGAATCGGAGGAACTTTACGGAGAGAAGAAGTCGGTGGCGTTGATTCTCCGTAAGCTCAACTCCGAGCCTGAGAACATGACGCTGAAGGCGCGGCTTGCACTCAGCTACTTCATGCAGCATACGCGCAACAAGATCGGAGGACGGGCGAAGGCGATGTTCGTGAGCGACAGTCGGGCTTCGGCAGTGCGCTACAAGAAGATTTTCGACAATCTGATTGCCGAGGAATATGGAGGTGAGATCAAGACCCTCGTGGCTTTTTCGGGAGAAGTCGAATTGCCCGACGGGTCCAGGTACACCGAGGACAAAATGAACGGCTGGGGCATCAAAGACGACAAAATCCGCGAGACATTCGACACGCCGGAATACCGCATACTGATTGTGGCCGACAAGTTCCAGACCGGTTTTGACCAGCCTTTGCTCCACACCATGTTTGTTGACAAGACACTCGGCGGCATCCAGTGCATACAGACCCTCTCGCGCCTCAACCGCTGCTATGACAAGGGAGGAGTGAAGAAAGAAGACACGATGGTTATCGACTTCCGCAACGATGCCGATGCAGTGCAGAAGGCATTCCAGAAATATTATCAGACCACCATTCTCACCGGAGAGGTCGATACCCAGCGTCTCTATACCCTTCTCGACGACATCAAGGCATTCAAGCTGTACAACGACTCGGAACGCGACCGCGTGGTTGAATACATGATGAAGCAGGATGTCGCCTCTGCCGTATCACTCTGCAATTCGATTGTAAAGGAGCGTGAGACTCCGTTAAGCAACGACGATAAGGACAAGTACCGCAAACTTGTGAACCGCTATATCCGCAGTTATGGTTTCATGGCTCAGTTGCTCACATACTGCGACCCGGACCTGGAGCGTGAATATATCTTCCTCCGCGCCCTCTATCCCCGTCTGCAATACACCCGCGAGACTCTGCCGATGGAGATTCTCGACCGTGTAGACCTCAACAAGCTCCGTCTGCAGATGATAATGGAGGGAACCATCGCGCTCGAAGATGAGGATGCGGAGTTGAAATCATCACGCATCGGCGACGTCAAGGCACCGGCGGAAGATGAGAAACGACCGCTGCGCGAGATACTCGACATCGTGAACGAGCCGTACAAGGGTTTCTTGGATGACCATGACATCGTGCTCCGTCCGCTGAACCACCTGATGCTTACCGACGAGAAGATAAACGAAGCTGTCAGAAGCGGCAATTCTTACGGTGTATTGCGCGAACTGTTCTCGGAACGCGCCCAGGACCTTGTGTTGGATATGAGCGGCAAAGGGATAGACCTTTATGAGGAGTTTATCAACGACACACCGTTTGCCCGCGAGTATATCCGCGGTATTCTCGATATGGCCTTGCGCAACAACCAGCAAAGCAGTATCGACCTTGACCTGCACCGTCTTGCTGAGAAGATTGTGGCTGAAATACGGGATGAATTTATTGAACTGGCTCAGACCTCGCGTCGCCTCGATGTGGTTGCGGAATATCTTATCAATGTGATTCAGAAGAGAACCGCAAAACCGAGACTGAACGGAGCCAATGACCTGCTGATTAACTCCTTCAATCATCTGCTTTGCAATGAGCACTTGACCGAACTGGATCGGCGTGCCCATTTCAACACTCTTGTAGGCAAATTCGAGCCATTCCTGAAGAAGCTCTATTACCTCATCAACAACCGCGAACTGACTACACGTGAAGGCTCAGCCGACAGCACCACATTCTCGGATTGCATATTCGGCCATGAATCCCTGAAGCGACTAAAGCATACTACCGACGCACGCTATTACCGCTTTCGCGACTATCTGGATAAGGTGCGCGTCTGGAGAAACGAGGAGGCACACAGTGCCCCGGAGATTCCAGATGCCGAATTGCGTGAGGCTGTACATGTCCTCGTGACCATGTACGCCTACGTCATATCCCGTAGCCTCACCGACCTCGAAATGAACACTCACTAAAAAATTGTAATTTTGCGGTATGGAAAAAGAGTTGCCGGAAGGATTCAGAGAGAATGTGATGGGTCGCGGGGATATCGACGGGGCGTCGTTGCTGGCGGCTCTTGATGGTCCGGCCACGACATCGGTGAAAATCAACCGGCGCAAAGGAGCGTCGGCGCTTGCCGCAGGGATTAACGCGGTTGAGGAGCTTACAGGCTATGAGGGCCTTGAGCCTGTGCCATGGTGCGGGTCGGGATTCTATCTTCCCGAGCGGCGTCCCTTCACACTCAACCCGCTGATGCATGGCGGCGTGTTCTACGTTCAGGAACCGGCATCCATGATTTATGAAAGCATCGTGGCCCGACATGCCGCCGGGATGCCCCCGGGACTGGCCCTCGACATGTGTGCCGCGCCGGGCGGAAAATCCACATCCATCATCAATGCCCTCCCCGACGGCTGGCGTCTCGTCGCCAATGAGTTTGTACCCTCCCGGGCTGCCGTACTCCGCGAGAACCTCATCAAATGGGGATACCCCGACATCACCGTAACCAATGCCGACACCGCGGCGTTCGCCCGCACTCCTTTATTCAGCATAGTGGCCGTGGATGCTCCCTGCTCCGGCGAAGGCATGATGCGCAAAGAACCAGTGGCCCGCACTCAATGGTCGCCGGCCCTCGTTCGCCAATGCGCCGCGTTGCAGAAAAATATCCTTGCCAACGCCGTCGACGCCCTCCTCCCCGGTGGTCTCCTCATATATTCCACATGCACTTTCAATACCACTGAAAACGACGACAATCTTCAATGGCTCATCGACAGTCATGGTCTGGAGCCTGTGGAACTCGCCGTCCCGGGCGTGGCCGCCGGGACGGCGTTGCGGTTCATGCCACACATTACCCGCGCTGAAGGCCTTTTCGTAGCCCTGCTCAGAAAACCGGGGGCTCTGCAGACTCCGAAGAAGAGTGTCAAAAACCTCGAACGCATTCTCAAAGGATGCCGGATACTCGCCGACGGCATCCCCGAAGAACTGGCTCCTTTCGCCACCGACTTCGACATGAACAAATATCCCGTTGCCGACATTACATTGGAAACGGCTCTCGACTACCTGAGGCATAACGCCCTGAGGCTTCCCGACGACGCCCCCAGAGGACTGACCGTTGTAGCTTACAAAGGTCATCCTCTCGGATTCGTCAAAAACATCGGCAACCGGGCCAACAACATGTATCCCAAAGAATGGAGAATAAGAAATCTGTAAACCACAACGAACAGCGGATATTTCCGGTAAGCGGCATGATGTGCGCCGTATGTGCCAATACGGTACAGAAAACGGTTGCCGGCATCCGTGGCGTCGAGGAGTCGGAGGTCAATTATGCCTCGGCGACGCTTAAAGTGACCTGGGATCCGGCTCTTACCGACCCTGAGGAGATGGCCCGTGCCCTCGACAAGGCAGGGTATGTACTGATAGTAGAAAGTGACGAGGCACGCGCCGAAGCCGAGGCTGAAGCCCGCGAACTGTCGGCATTCCGACGCATGCGCAGCCGCCTCGCTGTGGCCTGGGCCATCACCATTCCTCTGTGCGTGGCATGTATGGCGCATATACATATGGCCGCGCTGCCATGGATATATATGGCAGCCACCGCCGTGGTGATGTTCTGGTGCGGCATCGACTTCTACCGCCGCGGTTTCCGCGCTCTTGCAGCCAAAGCTCCCAACATGGACTCCCTCGTGGCCATATCCACGCTGATAAGTTTTCTCTACTCCGTTTTCAACACCATCCTGCCGGAGGCTCTTGCCGGCCATGGCATAGATGCCGGTCTCTACTATGAGGGGGCGGCCATGATCATCGCCTTCGTGCTTACCGGCAAATATATGGAGATGCGCAGCCGGCGGCACACGGGCGATGCGTTGCGTGCCCTCATGGGCCTTCAGCCCAAAGAGGCGCTGAAAGTAGCTGCCGACGGTAGCCTGACACCTGTGCCCATAAGCGAGATACGTCCCGGCGACAACATTGCCATACGTCCCGGCGAGCGGATACCCGTAGACGGCAAGGTGAAAAGCGGAGAAGCCACCGTCGACGAGAGCATGCTCACGGGCGAACCGATACCCGTGGAGAAAACGCCGGGGACTTCCGTCACTGCCGGCACCCTGTGCGACAAAGGGACGCTCACCGTGACGGCAAGCCGCATAGGAGCCGCCACCGAGCTGGCCCGCATCATCGCCTCCGTGCGCAGGGCTCAGGCTTCCAAGGCGCCCGTGCAGCGTATCGTCGACAAAATCAGCGCCATCTTCGTCCCTACTGTCTTTGCCATAGCCATCATCACTTTCATAATATGGATATGCATCGGCACCGAATATCTCCCCCAGGCAGTGGTGACGTCCATATCGGTGCTGGTGATAGCCTGTCCCTGTGCTCTGGGTCTCGCCACTCCCACGGCGATAATGGCCGCAATAGGCCGCGCCGCTTTCGACGGATTCCTGATAAAGGATGCCGCCGCCCTCGAGCAGTTCGCCGACATTGATACCATCGTCTTCGACAAAACAGGAACCCTCACTGAAGGACGTCCACAAGTGGCGGAAATCTTTTTTGCCCGCGACATGGACCATGACGAAATCCTCCAGGCGGAAGGCGTCATTTACGGCGCCGAGATGCTCAGCACGCATCCGCTGGCCGAGGCCATTTGCGGATATTTCAAAAAGAAGGGCACAGTCCCGGTACATCCCGACACATACAGTTACAAGGCAGGCGAAGGTCTGGAGGCTGTCAGCGGGGGCACGTTCTACCGCATAGGGAATCCGGCACTTGCTGCGGCCTCCGACGACATAGAGCTGCGCATGCATATCGCCGACATGGAACGGCGAGGCATGAGCATTGCCGTCGTTACCGCCGACAGCCGGCTCGTGGCGGCCATAGGCATCCGCGACACACTGCGTGCCGGTATCGGCGATACCATAGCCACACTGCGCCGCGAGGGGATCACGCCGGTGCTGCTCACCGGCGACCGCAAGGCCGCTGCCTTGACAGTGGCCCGCGAAACGGGCATCGACACCGTCCATGCCGAGGTAAGCCCCGCCGACAAGCTGCAGGTAATAGCCGCATTGCAGGCCGAAGGCCATAAGGTGGCCATGGCCGGCGACGGTATCAACGATGCCGAAGCCCTCGCCAAGACCGATGTCTCCATAGCTCTCGGCGGCGGCAGCGATATTGCCCTCGAAACCGCCCAGATCACCCTCGTGGCCGGTAACATCAACACCGTCACCGCCGCTGTAAGACTCTCCAGAACTACTGTCAGAATTATACGCCAGAACCTCTTCTGGGCATTCATATACAACACCCTCGGCATCCCGCTGGCTGCCGGAGCTCTATATCCGCTCGGATTCATGCTCACACCCATGTTCGCTTCCGCCGCCATGGCACTGAGCTCTGTCTGCGTGGTCACAAATTCTTTACGTCTAACAAAAATCAAGCTATGAAATTCAAGACAAACGCAAGATGCGCCGGCTGCAAAGCCGCCATTCTGAAGGCTGTAAACCGTCAGTTCCCCAACGCCAACTGGGACCTTGACCTCGACAACGTCGACAAAGTGCTCGAAGTGCACGGCATTCCCGAAGACGCCGAAACGGCAAGCCAGGTCATCAAGACTCTGGAGGAAACAGGGTTTCAGGGAAGCTGGATCAGGAATTAATGATAAATGATAAAAGATAAGTGATTAGTGATAAGTGGGAGGGGCGGACGGAGACACTGTTAGGGGCGGATGCTATGGAACGGCTGAGGCGCAGCCGGGTGTTCGTGGCCGGTGTCGGAGGTGTCGGCGGCTATGCCGCTGAAATGCTTGCCCGTTCCGGCGTGGGACATATCACCATGGCGGATGCAGATGATGTGGCCCCCTCTAACATCAACCGTCAGCTGATAGCCCTGCATTCCACGATAGGCCTCCCCAAGGTAGAGCTCTTCGCCGCCCGTTTCCGCGACATAAACCCCGAGATTGATGTAAATCCTCTTAAGACCTACATCACTCCCGAAAGTGTCGCCCCGCTGCTTGACGCGGGGTATGACTTCGTGATTGACGCCATCGACACCGTGGCGCCAAAGATGGCGCTTATTCTCCATTGTCTGACGCATGGGATACCCTTGGTCAGCAGCATGGGGGCCGGCGGACGTGTGGACCCGTCGAAAGTGGGGTATCACGACATTTCCGACACACGCGAGGATGGCCTTGCCAGAGTGGTGCGCCAACGACTCCGCAAACAGGGAATCCGCACCGGCTTGACCGTCGTGGCAAGCACCGAAAGGCCTGAACGTCATTCCGTGATTCCTCTCGACGAGCCAAACAAACGCTCCTCCTTCGGCACCATAGCCTCAATCCCGGCTATCTTCGGGATATTCCTGGCCAACCACGTGATAAGAAAAATCTCGGGAATCTGAATATGCTTGAAATCACTGAATATGCTTGAAATCAGAAACATATACAAGAGTTACGGGAGTCTTGAAGTGCTCCGGGATGTATCTCTGCGCATCGGAGAAAAGGAGATAGTCACCATCCTTGGGCCGAGCGGTGCCGGGAAGACCACATTGCTGCAGATAGCCGGCACTCTCGACCGGCCCGACCGTGGGGAGATTCTATATGACGGCGTGTCGGTGAGCGGCCTCAACGACAGGAAGTTGTCGGCGTTCCGCAGCGGCCATATCGGATTCATCTTCCAGTTTCACCAGCTTCTCGGTGAGTTCACTGCACAGGAGAATGTTGCCATCGCCGGCATGATCGGAGGCAAGAGTCGACGCAAGGCCATGGCACGCGCCGGGGAGCTGCTGGAAATGCTGGGACTGTCGGACCGTTGCGACCATAAGCCCTCGGCCCTCAGCGGCGGCGAACGACAACGCACCGCCGTGGCGAGAGCCCTCGTCAACAATCCGTCGGTGGTCTTCGCCGACGAACCTACCGGAAGCCTCGACTCGCATAACCGCGACGACATACTCCGGCTCTTCGGAACATTACGCGACGACCTCGGCCAGACTTTCGTGATAGTGACCCACGACCCCACACTGGCCGATATCGCCGACACCACAGTCCATATGGCCGACGGCAGAATCACCAGTGTTGCAAATGTCAGGAATTTTTGCTAATTTCGCATTGATATAGCGGCACGCACAGAGAACTTGCGGACCAATATCAGACACATCCAATAATAAAAATTATGAACGAAAATCAGAATCAGAACCAGAACCAGCTACAGATACAGTTACGTCCTGAGCTTGCCGACGGCAAGTACACGAATCTCGCCATGATCGGCCACAGCCCCAGCGAGTTTCTCATCGACTTCATCTTCGCGGCTCCCGGGATGCCCCAGGCTCCGGTGGTATCACGCGTGATCATGAGCCCCGAGAACGCCAAGAAACTGATGTTCGCCCTTACCGACAACATCAAGAAATACGAGGCACAGTTCGGCGAGATCATGCCCGCCCAGGCCAAGAGCCAGGCCGGCAACAATTGACAGGACGATGGAATCGACACTGCTGTTGTACAACACCCTGACCCGGAATAAAGAGGCCTTCAAGCCTCTTATGCCGGGGCACGTGGGTATGTACGTATGCGGTCCCACGGTTTATGGCGACGCTCATCTGGGACATGCCCGCCCCGCCATCACTTTCGACATCCTCTACCGTCTGCTCCTGCACAAGGGCTACAAGGTAAGGTATGTGCGCAACATCACCGATGTGGGACATCTGGAGCATGATGCCGACGAGGGCGAGGACAAGATAGCCAAGAAAGCGCGTCTCGAACAGCTCGAGCCGATGGAAGTGGTGCAGTACTATCTCAACCGCTACCACCATGACATGGAGGCTCTCAACGTGCTTCCGCCCAGCATCGAGCCCCACGCCTCCGGACACATCATAGAGCAGATAGAATATGTGAAGCGCATCCTCGAGTCGGGCTATGCCTACGAGAGCTGCGGCAGCATATACTTCGATGTGGCCCGCTACAACAAGGACCATCATTACGGCATCCTGTCGGGACGCAATATCGACGAGCTCCGCAACACCACTCGCGAACTCGACGGCCAGAGCGAAAAACGCTCGCCCCTCGACTTCGCCCTATGGAAAAAGGCGGCTCCGGAGCATATCATGCACTGGCCCAGCCCATGGAGCGAGGGATTCCCGGGATGGCACCTCGAATGCTCCACGATGGGCCGCAAATACCTCGGCGACACTTTCGACATTCACGGCGGCGGCATGGACCTCATGTTCCCCCACCATGAATGCGAGATCGCCCAGAGCGTGGCCGCCCAGGGGCATCCCGCCGTCAGATACTGGATGCACAACAACATGATCACCATCGCCGGCAAGAAGATGGGCAAATCCTACAACAACTTCATCACCCTGGAGCAATTCTTCAAGGGAGAGCATGAGCTGTTGAGCCGTCCCTACTCGCCGATGGTGATACGCCTGTTCATCCTTCAGGCACATTACAGGAGCACCGTCGACTTCTCCGACGAAGCGCTGCAGGGAGCAGAAAAGGCCCTGCAGAAGCTCAACGAGGCACGCACGCGTCTCAACAATCTGAAAGCGACCACCGACACCGATGCCGACATACCCGATTTCACGGCGAAAGCTCTCGAAGCCCTCGACGACGACCTCAACACGCCCATAGCGCTGAGCCATATCTTCGAGGCCGTGAAAGTCATCAACGCCGCCGGCGACGGTATCTTGAATCTGTCGCAAAACAACATCGACAGCCTTAAAAAGCTCTTCGGCACCATCCTGACCGACCTCTTGGGAATCCTCCCCGAAGATGAGGCCGCAGGTCTCGACACTACCCCTTACAAGGGGGCCGTCGACCTCCTCCTCGAAGTCAGGGCAAACGCCAAGAACGCCAAAGACTGGAACACCTCCGACCTTATCCGCAACCGTCTCGCAGAACTCGGTTTCACCGTAAAAGACACAAAAAACGGCGCCGAATGGTCTCTGAAGCAATAATGCTTCAGAGGCCTCCGGCCTCCGCCGGAAGTGCCCGCATATAACCCTGCATATCCCTGCATATCCCTACCCCATCCCATGGAGATGCTTTACCAATATCTGTGGAAACAACGGTTGTCGGGCCATCATTTCACCACGGTCCGCGGGGAAAAGATATGCGTACACAGTCCGGGACTCCACAACACCGATGCGGGTCCCGACTTCCTTAACGGGCGTATCCACATCGACGGCGAGGAATGGGTAGGCAACATCGAGATTCACGAGCATGCCAGCGACTGGTACCGCCACGGCCATGACAGCGACCCGGCCTACGACAACGTGATTCTCCACGTGGTAGGCCACGACGATGCCCGCATAGTCATGAGCGACTCCCGTGAACTCCCCCAGATTGTGATGACATATCCGCCGTCGTTCGAGACGATGTACCGCGCCCTGTCGGCACATATCGGCGATGTTGCGTGCCGCGACAAAATAAGCGCCATACCACCGCTGCATGTCGCCGACTGGCTCTCCACCCTCGCCATCGACAGAATGCACGCCAAGGCCGACAGGATACGAAACTATGCCCGGGAATTTCACAACGACTGGAGCCGCACATGCTTCGTGGCTCTCGCCCGCGCTTTCGGCGCATCTCTCAACGGCGACCCTTTCGAGATGCTCGCCAGGTCGCTCCCCCTCAACATCCTCGCCCATCACTGCGACGACATTTTCCAGCTGCAGGCTCTCCTCTTCGGCCAGGCAGGAATGCTCGACACGTCGCTGTATATGTTCGACGAATATTACCAGCAGCTGTGTCGCGAATATTTCTTTTTGGCCCGCAAATACGGGTTACGGCCCATGCGTGCCGACATATGGAAATATGCCCGCACGCGCCCCGGCAACTTTCCCCACCGGCGCATAGCGATGTTGAGCCATCTGCTGCTCGACGGCTTCACGCTGCTGGGCGACATGCTCGACCGACGCCACGACACCGAGGCACTCCGACATCTCTTCATATGGGATGCCGACGGCTACTGGCAGACACACTCGGCTTTCGACCGACCCGGCTCCGCGGCACAGGCCCTCTCCGACTCTTCCGTGGATTTGCTCCTCATCAACTTCGTGGCCCCGGTGCTCTTCGCCTATTCCGCAGCCATCGGCGACCTCGAAGCCTGCGAAAAGGCTTTCGACATCTGGGAAGACCTCCGTCCTGAAAACAACACCTTTATCAGGCAGTGGCGAAGCTATGGCCTTGAACCCCGTTCCGCCGCCGACTCCCAGGCTCTCCTGCAGCTCAGAAAACAGTTCTGCGACGCCGACAGATGCCTCGACTGCCGTTTCGCCGCTTTCCTCATCAAAAACTCCTCCGATATAATCACCAATCAATGCCCCGCGACATGACACCTTTCCGCGAAGACAGAATCCTTACATATACAAACCTCTCCGACTCGGCGGTGCCTTTGATGGAGTTCATTGCCGCCCGACGCCCCGATTCCAAACGAACCGACATAAAGAAATGGCTCAAGTATGGCCATTTCAAGGTCAACGGGAATGTATCCACCAAGTTCGACACGCCGGTGGAGCCGGGCGCCGAAGTGCTGCTAAACATCTCCCGCCCTTTCCCGGTGTTCCGACATCCTCGCGTGAAACTCGTTTATGAAGACGACCATGTGATAGTGATCCACAAGGGTTACGGTCTCCTGTCGGTAGCCACCGAGAGCCACCGCAAGGATGAGAATGCCTTCGACATCATCAAGGCTTATATCAAGGAGGAGTCGCCCCTCAACAAGCTCTATGTGGTGCACCGTCTCGACCGCGACACTACCGGACTGATGATGTTCGCCAAAAGCAAGGAGGCGCAGGAAACGCTCCGCCACAACTGGAACAACATCATTCTCGAACGCCAGTATGTGGCCGTGCTCGAAGGGTATCTGGAGGAGAACAAAGGATTCGTGAAAAGCCGATTGGCCGAGAACTCGGAGTTCGTGGTATACAGCACCGACAATCCCGAGGAGGGACGCATAGCCGTGACGCATTATGAGGTGATAACCCGCGGCAAAGGATATACTCTGGCCAGCTTCTCGCTTGACACCGGAAGGAAGAACCAGATCCGGGTACATGCCCACGACCTGGGCCATCCCATCACCGGCGACCATAAATATGGCGCTAAAAAGAGTCCTATGCACCGCCTCGCGCTACATGCCCGCACTCTCCGCTTCGCTCACCCCGTGACCAGAAAGGACATGCGCTTCGAGACGCCTATACCTCCGCAATTCATAGCCACCGTGGGCGGTATCCGAAAACCTAAACCGGATGATGTTGTTTAACCTACAACACATACTATTGAAATGAAACTTGATACGACATCATATTACCCTGCGTCACCATTAGGCGACGAACCTGAATTGCCGGAAGAGCCGGCTACGGGGAACTTTCCGGAAGAGCCGGTGAAGCCGGAAGAACAGGAAGAACAGGAGAATTCGGAATATACGGAGATGTCGGAGTTTTCCGACCCCGACGACACGCCGCGACCCGTGATTGACGCGATAGCCCGTATAGCGTCATGGGTGCTTGTGCCGCTGATGATGCCACTGTACGGCATCATCCTGATATTCAGTCTCTCCATACTGAGCTTCGTGCCGGAAGCCTCGAAATGGGCGTTTACGGCCATAGTGGCGCTTTTCAACATGGCGGTCCCCGCCATTCTTGTGCTTCTCCTCAAACGCTTCGGCATAGTGCACGATATCGGCCTCAACGGTCGTAAGGAACGGCTGATTCCATATATCATCACCATCCTGTGCATGGGCGGGACTGCCTGGTTTCTTCACAGCAAGGGATTCCCTATGTGGGTGACGATGTTCTACGCCGGCGGCGCCGTGGCAGGTGTCATTGAGTTTCTCATCAACTTCAAATGGAAAATATCGGCCCATTGCGCGGCTATAGCCGGCATAGTGGCGCTACTTGTGCACATGACCCATAATCCCTACCCGAGTCCTTACATCACTGTATGGCTCGTGGTGGCCATCTTCTGCGCCGGCCTCCTCGGCTCCGCCCGTCTATGGCTAAGACGGCATACCCTCGCCCAGGTGCTCGCCGGTTACTCCGTAGGCTTCCTCGCCGTTTATCTGATGATGTTCATCCACTAATCACCAATCTCTCATC
>Ga0209064_1003276_pt1 | contig 14756 bp, 10 predicted proteins | sample Inofromicrocosms_FD_187498 | JGI IMG/M metagenome (GOLD analysis project Ga0209064, IMG submission 187498) | Mouse cecum microbial communities from Vienna, Austria - Inoculum for glucosamine and mucus D2O microcosms (SPAdes) (version 2) | ecosystem: Host-associated > Mammals > Digestive system >... | reverse complement strand
CCGTCATGTCCGGCAATGATGCTTACGGGCCGTGGCCCATCTTTGAGCACATATTCCAGTTCCGCGTAGGACGGATAACGGAAACAGTAGCATCCTGCAGCCAGCAGAAGGACAACAACGGCCGGCATCATCATTCCCCTCCGCAGGATCCAGTGGGGAACCTCCCCCATGACCTCCTGCACTTCCTCGCTGCGCACGGACAGTCCTTTGTACATGACGGTCTGTTGTTTCTTTTCGTTACTCTTTTCTTCCATCTTTCACTGTTTTGGTGTTATTGTCCGAGCTCCAGCTGGTTTCTGACAAGTTTGAAATAGGCTCCCCGCAGGGCCGTCAGTTCCTCGTGTGTCCCTTCCTCCGCCACTTTTCCGTGGTCGAGCACGATGATCTTGTCGGCATGGCGCACGGTGCTGAGCCGGTGGGCCACGACAAGGACGGTCTTTCCCCGGTAGAATTCCTTGAGATTCTCCATGATGACGCTTTCATTGTTGGCGTCCAGCGAATTGGTGGCTTCGTCAAAGAAGATGAATTCCGGATTCTTGTAAACGGCCCGGGCAATGAGGATGCGCTGGCGCTGTCCGGCACTGAGCCCGTTTCCCTCCATGCCAATCTTTGTGCTGTAGCCCAGCGGAAGTGAATGGATGTAGTCCTCGATGTTGGCCACCCTGACGGCATGATGCAACCGCTCCGGTTCGATGTTGTCGGCCGCTACGGCGATGTTGCGGGCAATGGTGTCGGAGAAGATGAAGCTCTCCTGCATGACGCTCCCCGCTTTGCTGCGCCACAGATGCGGGTTGATGAGTCCGAGCGGTGTGTTGCCGATGAGAATCTGTCCGCGGAGCGGCTCGTAGAATCCCTGCAAGAGTTTCACGACAGTGGTCTTTCCGCTTCCGCTGGCCCCGACTATGGCCGTGACCCTGTTTGCTGGAATGGTCAGGCTCACGTGGTCGAGGGCATAGTCCCGGTCGGCCCCGCTATAGCTGAAGGTGACGTCTTTCAGGCTGATATCATGCAGTTCGGGCAGTGAGGACAGTTTTGTCTCTATACCTTTCTCCTCGTCTTCCTGATTGTGGATTTCGTTGAGCCTTTCCAAGCTGATCTTGGCATCCTGGAAGGACTGCGCGAAACCTATGAACTCGTTGATGGGAGCCGCCACCTGTCCGATGATATAGGTAAGTGACATCATCATACCGAGCGTCATTCCCCCGTCCACTACGGCCTTGGCGGCAATGAAACTGACAATGATGCCTGTGGTTTGCGTGAAGAAGGACGACCCCGCCTGCTGGATCTGTCCCAGCGAAAGGCCGCGCACGTTTATCCTGAACAGCCTCACCTGGATATGTTCCCATTCCCACCGCTTCTGTCGTTCGCAGTTGTTGAGTTTGATTTCCTGCATGCCCTGGATAAGCTGGATGAGCTTGCTCTGCTCTCCGGCCGACTGGTTGAAGCGCCTGATGTCCAGCTCGCGCCGGAAACGCATGAACGAGAGGATCCAGACCACATGCAAGGCGTTTCCGCAAAGGAAGACCAGCAAAATGGGCAGGTGGTAATAGCCCAGGATGCCGGCGAAGATGAAGAAGTTGACCAGAGAGAAGAGGATGTTCACCGTGTTTCCCATGAGGAAGGACTTGATGCGGGCATGGTCTCCGATGCGCTGCATGATGTCGCCCGTCATCTTCGTGTCGAAGTAGTGCAGGGGCAGTTTCATGAGTTTCATCAGGAAGTCGGAAATAAGCGCGATGTCGATGCGCGAATTGATGTGCAGCATGATCCAGCTCCTCAGGAATCCGATGGCGAGTTGCGAGAGGAACAGCGCCAGCTGGGCGATGAGTATGAGGGTGATGAACCCCAGGTTGCGGTCTCCGATACCCACGTCGACCATGGCCTGCGTAAGGAATGGGAACACCATCTGCAGGAGGCTTCCCAGCGCCATGCCGAGCAACAGCTGTGCGAACTGCTTTCTGTATGGAAGCAGATATCGGGCAAAGAACAGCAGGTCGCGCCGGGCGGTATGTTCCGTCTCCTCCTCCATGTTCTCAAAATCGGGACCTGGCGTGAGCAATAGAGCCATGCCTTCCCGTTCCCTGCCGTCGGTGGTGTCGCACCAGCATTTCTCAAACTCCTCCTGCCGGTACCTGATGCATTTGGAAGCCGGATCGGCAATATGGAACATATACCGTCCTCCACGTGTCTTTCTCACTTTATAGAGTACCACGAAATGGTTGTTGTTCCAGTGCAGGATGCAGGGCATCGTTGCGTTTGCTGCCAATTCGTCAATCGAGATGCGTACTCCCAATGACCGGAATCCTATGCTCTCGGCTGCCTCGCTGATCCCCAGCATTGACACTCCCTCGTGGGTAATATAGCTCTTCCTACGCAGTGTCTGCAGGGTATAATGCTTGCCATGCCACCTTGCCACCATGCGCAGACAGGCAGGGCCGCAATCCATCATGTCAAACTGGGGATAGAAAGGAAAGGGGTTTTTAATCTTCATCCTCCGCTATGATATTGGAAAACAATTGGTAGAAACTATAGAATATCTGTGTATCGTCCAGTAGTCCGTCCTCATTTAAAAGAATATACGCATTATACAGTTTTTTCAGATGAAGGCGTGTTTTTCCTGTCTGCCGCTCTATCAGATAATTTAATAACCGGTTACGGATTTTATTGGCGGCCTCGGTTTGTTTTTTATAATGTACACGGCTTACCTGATTTTCGGAAACGCGATATTCAAGCAGCGGCTTGGGAATGATATGCAGCTTTCCGCCTGAACATGCAATTTCCGACCAAAGCCAGTAGTCTTCGGCATAGATATAGCGGTGTCTGTATTCCAGATGATTGTTCCGTAGATAATCGGTCCGGACCATGACAGTAGGATGCGAGATAAAATTACCCAGCAGGAGAAGATGCGCAAAATGATTTAAGGTTCCCTGTATTCCCGAATTGTAGATGTCGCTTCCACCCATCTGTTGCATATAGGAACAGCAAATGGTGATTTCCGGATTTTCATCCAGTATTTTCACTTGTTCGGCCAGACGCGTAGGAAACATCTTGTCATCAGCATCCATACGGGCGATGTATTTTCCGCGGGCTATAGAGAGACCATAGTTGAGTGTCTTTATATAATTATGTTTGCGTTTGACAAAACGGATACGTTCGTCTGAAATACCTGTGAGGAAGTCTGTGCATCCGTCGGTTGAGCCGTCATCAAGAATGAGCAGCTCATAAGACGTATAGGTCTGGCAAAGGATACTTTCTACGGACTCTTGCAGATATCTGCCGGCATTATAGACGGGGAGGAGTACACTGACTGTTGGCATTTGTGGTATTGTATGATATTGAATAATGAGTATCTGTCATTGTTTTTTCTTTCCTGCCTTGTTGAATTTCCATGTCAGTGAGAGGATCACGTAGCGCGGCAGCGTGTTGGAGAAAGTCTCGGTACGTCCTTGTGCATTGACATGGACGGAGGTGTATCGGTTGCGTCCCAGGAGATCGCAGCCTTTGAGCACGAGCGTGAAGGCCTTGATGGTGCGCGACAGACTTGCGTTCCAGACAAGGCGCGTATCGTTGAGCGAAGCATCGCTGAGACCGTAACGTGAGGATAGACGGAAGTCCGTAAAGAAAACAAGGGCACCGGGAAGCGTCAGCTGGCTTCTCAGAGTATAGGTCACGTCGGCGGTGCGGATGCGGATGAAATCGGCACGTTCACCGTCCACGTTTTTCCAGTCGAGCCGGATGCCGGCGTTGATATAGGAACTGTTCTTGAAATAGTAGCTCAGATCGAGACCGGGTTCGGCGGAGAATGTGCCGACAGTGCTGCGCGAGGTCCGGTCTTGGCCGTGATTGAAGGAAAGGTCGGCGCTGTGCTGATATCCCATATTCAGCCGTGTCTGCATGGAAAGGTTTCCTTTTTGGTTGAGCGGCACGTTACACCAGAAGCGATAGTCCGTCTGCCAGTTTCCGTTGACATTGACCCAGCGCGAGGTACGCACGCCGCTCTCCCTGTCGTACTCCTGCTCCGGGGCGATCAGGTTGTGCCAACGGTGATAGCCGACGGAGGATGTGAACGAGCGGTTCCGTGGCAGGTTGCGGCTGAATTGCAGTTCAAGCCGGTCGCTGCGCATGTTCTTCAGATCGGGATTTCCCAAAGTGACGAAGAGCGGATTGGCCGCGTCGGTCATGTTGAGGAGGTAGAGGAGGTCGGGCTGGGAGGCGGTGGCGTTGTACTGCAAAGTCAGACGCATTTTGCTGCCGTTCCTGTCGCCGTCTACCGGCCGCCAGCGGAGCGAGGCGGAAGGTTCGGGAAGCCAGGCACGGCGGCCGGCATGGTAGGACGTGCCGAAACGCTGGTAGTCCAGACGTGCCTCTTCGCGATGCAGCCGCAGCCCGGCTTTCAGCTCCAGCCAACCCTTGTGGGGCAGCTGCCGGTCGTAGCGCCAGTCGAGCAAGGCGGTGTGGCGCGAGATCAGACGGGTGGAGAAATGACTGTTGTCGGTGTCAAGCGTGCGAAGCAGTTCCCCGCGCTCCGAGGGCAGCATGGCCGGTGGAGCATCGCCGGCCCACTCACCGCCCAGCCGGTCGAGCCTGTAAAGGGGGCTCTGTTCGGAAGCGTAACGCTGCGAGAAGGTGTAGCCGGGTGTCAGCTGGCCGTTTGCCCGTGCGTCATCAAGGTATTTCCAAAGATACTTGCCCTGCAACGAGTAGTTGTAACGGCGCGAGTCGAAGTCGTTGAAGCGGCGGCGGTAGTCGGCGGCCTGTCCGGTCTTGGGGTATTCAAGACGGTAGATGTCAAAGTTTTCATTGGCCTGCCTGTTGTGGCCGAACTCGCCGCTGAGGTCGAGCAGGTTGCCCCGGAAAGCCAGCGAGGCACGGGCCGTCAGTTTGTGGGCCGACCGGTCACCCTCTCCCACAGCCTCTCTGCGCAGCCGGTTGAGCGTCTGCCGGCGGAGCGTCTCGTTCATCGGAAAGAGGAAGACGCTGTCGAGCAGGCCCTCCGTGTTGCCTGTTGCGGGCAGGGCATCAAACGAGGCTGAGCGCCGGTAGCTGTGGCTGTCGGTGTGCCGGTAGCTGCCGGAATAGCCCATCTCGTAGAGCCGCCCGTTGCGGGGACGGAGCGTGAGGCGCGTATCGCCGCTGACGGCTGCGCTGCGGTCATAGCTGTGCGAGAGGGAGCGGCCGAAGATGTTGCCGCCGGAGAGGTACGTCTCGCCGGCCGTGCCTTGTGTGCGGCTGTCGGCACGGTGCTCGAACACGGCATTGGCCGTCAGCTTCAGTTTGCCGCTGGGCTCGAAGCGATAGTCGGCCGCCGCCTGGTTACGCTCATGCAATCCGTCGGATTTTGTCCGGCTGAAACCGCCATACCGGTTATAGTCGTTATCGGTGTTCAGATTGTTGAAATCGCCCGTCAGGGTGAAGCTTTGCCTGTCGTCGAAGCGCATGGCAAACAGGCCGCCGTCATAGCGGTCTTCCGTGCCGTAGCCTGCTTTGAGCTGTCCGAGGTACGTGCCGATATACTGGCGCCTGAGGCGGACGTCCATCACAAACTGCCTGTCGCCCATGTCCCTCCCGGCGGTGCGGCTGAGCTCTCCTTCCTTTTCATACACCTTCACGCGGCTCACCACGTAGGCCGGCAGGTTCTTGAGCGCCGCCTGCGCGTTGCCGTTGAAGAAGTCCTTGCCGCCCAGCAGCAGGTTCTCCACAAGGCGTCCCTTCACATAGACGTTACCGTCGCGTATCTCGGCCCCGGGCAGCTGCCTGACCAGATCGTCCAGCATGGAGCCTTCGGGCAGCAGGAAGGCATCGGCGTTGTACACGAGCGTGTCGCCTTTGTAGAACATCTTGATTTTCGTGCCCGCCACCACGGCCTCGCCCAGCTTCCGGCCTTTTTCCTGCATATAGATGTCTCCCGCATCGAAGAGTTTGCCGTGTTTCATGTCCGCAAGCTCTATCTTCCGCACTGCCGTCTCATAGCCCGGTCTGGAGCACCTTATGCTATAGGTTCCTTGGGCCGGGACGGACAACTCGAACCGTGCGCCGTCCTTGGCTGCCTTCCGGGCGATGACGGCATTTGCCGACACGCTTTCCTTTGTGAACGGGATTTCCGCCGTTGTCTTTGCCACGACGGAGCCGTCAGCATGAAGGATCTCCACCAAGGCCGAATCGACCCCGTTTTCGGAAAAGAGGTCGCGGACCGTTCCTGTCACCTTGATTTCCTGGGCGGATGTGGCTCGGGAGACGCAAGCCACAAGCACAAGCATGATTAATTGCAAACGCATGATGGTAGAATCAGATATTATTTCCTTTTTTCTGTCCAGTTGAAGTTGTATGTGAGTGTGAGCATAGCGTAGCGCGGAAGAATATCGGCACTTCTTTCCGTGCGCTGGAAGCTTTCTGTCGTGGTGGTGAAACTATGCGAGCGCGCCAGAATGTCGTGAACTTTCAAGGTGATGGCAAGTCCTTTGAACTCCTTGCTCAGCGTGGCATCCCAAAGGGTGAGTGGACCGTCCAGCGTGCTCTGGCTGTTGCCGGCATAGATGTAGCTCCGGAGGGTGGTGCCCAGACGCAGGTCCCAGGGCAGTTTTCCGGTAGCATTGAGGAAGAGGTTTGTCTGCCGGTACCTGTTTTCCGTTCCCGGCTGGCTCAGACGGCTGAAGGCAGTGTACCACGAGGCATTGGCCCGGACCACGGATCCGATGGTGGCGCGCAACGATAGTTGCGGCCGATACGCCATGTTGCGCAGCAGGCCGGAGGCCACATCAGTTTCTTGCAAGAGGAAGGACAGGTTTTCGCATTGGCGGTAGTCAGCTTCGAAGGCGGCGGAAAGGTAGACCCTCCTTTTCTTGTCAAGGGGTGTGGAGAACGAGGCCCTGCCCCGCAGGCCATGTGTGCGCGAGGTGTTCACCGGACAGTAGGTGCGCACACCGGTCCGTTCGTCATACAGCGAGCGGGTGGCAATGTCGTTGTGAACGCGCCGGTAGACCATTTCCGTGTTGAAGGCATAATGCTTCTTTGTCTGTTGCAGGTTGAATGTGTGGCCCACTTCGTGCAGGAATCTGTCTTTCAGTTCGGCATTGCCGATGAAAAGGTTGAGCGGGTCAGACTCGTCGCGGATGGGCAGGTACTGTGTCAGCGAGGGCATGGAGGGAGTTCCCTGATAGCGGAGCTGCACCTCCGGCAGCCAATTCCGCCCGTCCCGGTTTTCCTTTTTCCAGCGCACGGAGGCCTGATGCCGGGCAAAGATTCCATCGCGCACTACGCGGTAATAGCGGGATTCCCTTTGGTAGTCCAGCACTTTCCGGGTGTATTGGAGGGCTTCCCCGGCCTCTATCTGTATGGTGGTGCTGCCGGGCAGTTTTATTTTGTGCGACCACTTCATGCCGGCCTCTCCGGAGTTTTCTTTCTGCTGTAAATAGTAGCTGTTCAGCATGTCGAGACATACGGACTTCCAGGCGACCGGAGGCAGCATGCCCATACTTCCGGTTCCCCAGTCCAGCAGGTCGGACCATTCGGCAAGGCGGTCCAGACGATATTGGGGATGGTTGCCGGTGCCATAGAGATGGTCAAAGGCAAGGTAAGGCTTGAGCAGCCCGTCGGTTTGCCCGATCTTCTCGTATTTGCGGATGTATTCCAGCCGCGATTTCACTTCGGTCCGGCTGTCCCGGTCGTAACGGTATTGCCGGCGCCAGTCTTTGTCGGCCTGCTGGTAATAGGTCAGGCGGTAATTGTCGAACAGACTGCCGGCGATGACGCTGCGTTTCATCTCCGTGTTGAAATTCAGCACGTCTGTCCCGAGTGTGAAGACGGAAGTCAGCATGGGGCGGTGCGAGCGTTCAATGACATGATTTTTCATGGGGTTGAGCAGGCTGTACAGCAGGGCATTGTCCTCTCCCAGCGCTTCCTCTTGCCGGAGGATGGCGTCCAGTGTCAGACCGTCCCAGCTCTCCCTTCCCGGTAGGAAGTAGGCCAGGGTTACGCCGTCGGTCTGTTGATTCGTCTCCTTGAATCCGAAAAGATAGGTCAGTTCATGCTGCGAATGCTTCAGTCGGCGGTAGCGCAGGGAGGCACTGGCGTTGGCGTTCAGGAATCTGTTGTCCTCGTGCTGTTCGGTGCGCGTCATCTGGCTGGCGGGCGAGAGAAACGTTTCGGTATTGGTCCGTAGCTCCTTGTCCGCATCCGACCGCCTTACCGAGGCGTTGGCCGTGAAGCGCCAGTTCCGGTTCGGTTCCATGTAATAGTCCGCTCTCGCTCCTTTGGTACGGTGCCTTCCTTCCGGCATTTCTGTGGTCGTCGTGCAGATGTCCGACAGTTCCCGTTCCTGGTTATAGTTGTTGAGATCGGTATAAAAGGAGAACATCTGCCTGTCGTCCATTCGTGCCAGGAAGGCGGCACCGCCGTAGAGTTTTTCCGTCGCTCCGTCGGCTATCAGTGTTCCCATCCATGTGCCCAGATATTCCCGTTTGATATGCACGTCCAGCACATAGCGCCGGTCGTGCATGTCCCGTCCCGTCAGTTCCGTCAGTTCTCCGTCCTTGTCGTATGCCTTAACCTTGTCTACAACGTAGGCGGGCAGGTTGTCGAGAGCCGCCTGGATGTTTTCTCCGTAGAAGTTCTTTCCGCAGATGAGCAGGTCTTCCACCAGTTTCCCGTTGATAGTGATCCGCCCGTTTTCCAGTTCCGCTCCGGGCAACTGTTCCAGCAGTTTGCGCAGCGACTCGGTCTGCGCCACGTTGAAGGCATCAGCGTTGTAGATGATGGTGTCGCCCTTGTAATACATCTTGACGCGGCTGGCTGTCACCACCGCCTCGTCCAGCCGGCGGTCGCGGGCTTGCGGCATCAGGTGAATGGCGCCTGCGTCCAGCAGTTTTCTGCCCGCCGGAAGCCGTGCCGCTATTTTTTGCCGGTACGTTATGAAGCCTTTCGCTTCCACTGTCAGCCAGAGAGAGTCGCGGCCGGCGACAATCACGGAAAAGGCGCCGCCGCTGTGTTTGTCACGGTAGCCGGTGGTGTTGCCGTCTATCTCTGTTTCATGAAACACATAACGGGTGGTGTCGGTTCCCAGCATCCGGCCGTCGGGGGCATTGATCCTGACAACCGCTCCCGGCAGCGATTCTTGCAGCAGTCCGTTGTACACAACGCCGCTGATCCGTATCTGCTGGCCACGGATAACGGTGGTGCAGCATAGGAAGAAAAAGGCGAGGATGAAGACAGGGTGTCTCATATGGCTTGTTCTACGGAATGAATATGATTGGTGATTTCAGGAATGAGAGTATATCGTTCACGTATGGAATACTCTCATTCCTGCATAGTCAGTCTATTGTTTTAAACAACTCTGGTTGTTGATGAGGAGCCATCACAAAATTTTGTGAAAATATTTGTGGGACCACTGCAAGTTACTCCAGAACCATCTTTTGCTATGCATTCACCTTTACAATTTGTTATGCTTCTGGAAGGTTGTGAACCACAATCAGCACTGCAACTTGTCATGCTCGTCTCTGTGGCACTACCTCCGAAGAGGTGTTTCATTTCCTCGTTGGTGAGAATACTGGCCTTTTTCAAGGCGATTGGTTTAATACTTTTCATAATCGAAAGAATTAAATGTGAATAATGTAATTTATTTAGTCGGGCCTCGACTCTTGAGAAAGTAATTTGCGATATCTCTCCTTCATGGACTGCAGAGAATAGTTAGAATTTACAAATTCCAAAGCCTTGCCGCGTATAGCCTCTCGTATGTTGTCTTCCAAAAGGAGAGCCTGATGCAAGGTCTGTTCCAGATTTTCCGGAAAACTCGAATCAATGAAAGCAACCAAGGCATTGTAGTCGGGTATGAACATATCCGTCAGTCCATTACCGTTTGTCGTGACAATCAGCAAGCCATTCGCCATCATTTCCAATCCCGTATAGCTGCATTGTTCCGTGTAAGAAGGTAATACTCCGATGTCCGCTGCCTGATACCACATCTCCAGACGTTCTTTGGGTAATAGCCCGGTATAGGTGATTCTTGTTACACTTTGAGAAGCCAATTTGGAAAATTCATTGAGTTTAAAGACTTCTCCGGCAATGACCAAACGTAAATTACTATGATGACGGCACAGTTCTTCAAAGGCTTTCAGTAAAATCTCTATACCCTTTGCCTTAACTGTGCGGCCTACAAAAAGCAGTACTCGCTCTTCCGGTGCAATACCCAATTCCTCACGGATTCTGTTACGTTCTGAATAGGCGCATTTTCTTACCCGGACAGATAATCCGTTGGGAATAAGGTGTATTTTTTCTTCCGGAACATCGTATGTGTCGTGAAGCAGTTGTCTTGTGGTTGGGGAAAGGCATACGACATCATCGACAATATGGTACATCTTCTGTTCCTCAATGAAATATTTCTTGCAGAAGTATTCCGTCTGATGTATCTGGCTTTTACCTATTCTTTTTCTTTTGATTTCCTTTAACTTTTCCTTATCCCCCAGAAGAGGGGCCGTCCAACCTTGATCATGTATGGTGAATACGATTCTTGATTTACGATAATATCGGCGGAGATTTTTCAGAAAGTCTGTGCAAGGCGAATGGTTCACAAAGAATACATTGTCGCAACTGTCGTCCACGTACATTTTCAGGATGAGCCAGCACAAGGCTCCAGTTTCCAAAAATTTTCCATGATTGCACAAAGGGAAATTATAATATCGACAATGCTTTTCCTCGTAAACTGCAAAGAAACGGTTTTCTGAATTAAACGATAGGAAATTGACATCAACATCCAGATCTTCCAAACAGGACAGCAGACACTTCATATAAGTTCCCACGCCGTTCTGTTTTGAAGAGATGTGTTCGTCCACAATATATACTTTTTTCATCTTCACTCCTCCATTTTTTCTGCTTGAAGTTGCATTTCCATATAACCGGCCAGCCCGTGACGGAGTCCCAACTTTTTCACCGGGATATGCTTCATGGGTATTATAAACGAAAGTAAATCAGGTTTATAAAAAGTCCCGCCTTTTAATATTCCGTCCAATACCTTGTACATTTTTTCCCATTTTATCTCTTGTGGTTTTTCGATCCGTTTTTTCTGTAGAATCTGTAACCAGTCATTCAGATATTGAGCATCGAAAACTGTCTTACCCTGTAGTATTGCCCCTTGTATATGAACAGCCACATAATGGAACAGGCCGCACAACCCTTTTTCCAGACTGTCATCCGTCATGCGCCGCACATCTACGTTCATGATCCGTTCATCCAGTTCTCCGGTCAATTCAGCTCCGCATCCTTTCATGTATTCGTTTTGAATAAGGTACTCGATGCCCCATCCAATTCCGGCCATCCCGTTGGCTAAATCCACGACGGTGGAGTCTGTCATATTATTTACAATCCGAGACATAAGGAAGTCGGCCGCGTTTTCAATCACAGGTTGTTTGCGGGCCCTTGCATAATGGGCAAGAACCAGCATGATACCGGTCATCCCGTCAAATAGCCCCAAAGCAGCCGGCACATCACATGAATGAAGTATCAAATGATGAAGCAGTTTTTGTTCCTTTGTAAAAACGATCCTTTTCATTTTAACAGTGGGGAGATGGTTAAAAATATCGCATGTCCTCAATACTATAGCCGTATGGCAATTTGCGTCCGTTTACCAGCAATGTGGGAGTGGCATTAAAGGCCGTTTCCTTTTTCCATCTCTCATGGCTTTCAAATTCTGCGACAACCTTTTCATCGGTTATATCCAGATGATAAGGTTCAAAGAACTTTTCCCTTTTCACTTTCCCTTCGGCATACCAATTGGAAATCACATCCCAGGCCTTTTCCGCTCCGTATTTCCGGTATAACGCAATCATGTATTTGTTGATGTCATTCCATTCGGGTTTAAACGAAGTGAAGACATATTGAATCCGGCAATTGCCTGAATCCATTAGTGTTTGCAGACGTTTGTGCATTAGCGCGCAGGGATTGCAATACGGATTGCTGAATACCGTTATGCACATTTCTTTTTCTTTGTTTCCGAAAATAAGAGAAGAAGCGTCTACCGGATATTCTTTTTCCGCAGCAGCCAGGGCATGAAATACCGTATCTTTCATTCTTAAATGATCGTATTGCCAACGGGCCAGCCGGAGTTCTTTTGATTTTACAAGCAATGGAAGGAATTTGTTGAGTGCAAGTCCCAAACCGATATATGCAACAATCAAGACGACAGCAGCTATCAGGTGCAGCCGGAAAGGCTGTGAATAGATGCCTCCAATAAGATACAGAACGAACTGTGACCCCACAACTCCTTGCACAATCAGGCAAAGCGGGCACCATTGTGATATATGCCGCTGATACCATACGCTCCATAAACTATAGACCAATGCAAGCATGTTTATGTAAGCCAGAATAAAAGTAAACTGGTCGGACTGGAGCATACAGATGCTGTTTACAAGAAAATAGCTGAACCCTATTTCGGCCCATGAATATTTTCCGAATACTTTGGCTGCACTATTTTCAAGAACATTGTGACAACTGCTTTTTTTGAACGCATGACACACGTTTTCTATAAATGTGTTGCGAATTTTCATTTGCTGAAAAAGCAACATGGTGGAAACAGCACATCCTAATAGAGAAAACAACAAGTAGACAGCCTCGATCCATGTGAGCGTTTCGCGCCTCATTGCGCAAAGGCCCAATATGCCAAGACAACAGGCTATAAGAAGGGCTGATTCCGTCTGGTTCCATAGATGCTGTAATTTATGTTTTTTATAATCCGGCTCCACACTTTTTTCATCAGGATAAAACAGAAGGGCACAGCCTCCCCATTGACGAACAAAATCATGATATGAAATCGTGGAATCGGTTCCGTAAATTTCCATTTCTACCTGTTTGGATGAAACTCTCTTGACCAGGACATAATCATCGTTATAATTTGCAACGAAAGGAACGGGCATGGCCGCTATCTCTGATTTTTCTTTTACTAAAACACCTTCTGTCTTTATTCCGTATTTCTCACAGAGAGACTTCAGTCCGTAGAAAGTGTATTTGTAGGGATGCTCCTCATAAGATTGAAGTGTAAAATTGTCAGTATGTGGAACCTCCAACTCGCACAACAAAGAAAGAAAAATGTTTGATTTCGTTTTCATGATGATTCTGTTTTGTACAAAATGAATTCAATCCTTACTTTTTTTGAAGTGAAGAATAAAAACACCTTTGGAAAGATTATTCCCTTCAATTCCTAATCTCTTTAACATCTTTTTGTTCATAAAGAATTCAGCTGAACTTTCATTGTTTACTTCATGTACAATTTGCACGAATGCAACTTTCGTATATACGCACAAGTCACTTTCATTCTCATTCAACAGATATATTTTATCGCCTTGCTTCAATTTATGAGGGTTGTTGGGAGTAACTGAAATAAAATGATCAGCAACATTGTCATTGAGACCCTTCACCTCTTTTGGATTCCGGCCAATCATATTTTCTGAAATTATTTGCTAAGATGAACCTTATTAATATATCATTTGGATAGGTAGGCAAAAGTCTTAAGTACTTTGTATATAATTGTCGTAATAATTATGCCCAAGTTTTGATGCAAACAGCAATAATCTAAGCATTATTCATATTCTACGTAGAACGTACCTGCATAGACAATATCATCTATGGTTATTCTTATTTCATATTCTCCGGGCGCAAGGTCTGCCACAGAGATAACCATCGGCTCGTCCTTTCTGAGATTCATCAAGCTTTCGTCTATCGTGTTTTCCTCTTCCGCAACGATAGCGTAGGGCAGGCTCATGCCGATACATGACTGGAAAGTCAGTCCGGCATCCGATATGAAAGCTGTCGGAAGATATACTCCGGACCGGCCTCTTTTATCTTTAACCGGTCCATTTTTATATAGTGACCATCGGATGTCATTCTCATTATCCGGAAACTGTGCGTTGGCTGGGAACGGAGCCAGTATCAGAATAAATAAAAAGATTAAAACGTTCTTCATGTCTGTTAGGCTTTAAGAATTCGCTACAAATATAGAAGATTCAAAATAAACCGGCGTAAAATTTTGTAAATACTTTGTAAAAACTTTGTCCACATTTGTCGCATTTTGTAAACGACTTGTAAACGCTTTGTAAACTACGCCTGTTTTTTTCGCTGATTTATAGCCTTTTCTGTATTTCCAGCACTAATTTCGTATTTTTGCTGTCACTTATAAATTTTCTTATGACTAATGGCTGGAGGCAGAGGGACGGGCAAGAGTGGACGATATTGCCGGAAAGATCTGTCCGGGGTTGGATGATGCACTGACGGCCCGTGACCAGCATCTGACCCGGATGGAGCGTCGGGTCTGCAAGCTCGCCGTTCTCGGAATAAAGGGTTCCGTGGCCGAAACGCTGATCGGTACATCGCGCCAGAACGTTTCGCGTATGCACTCCCGCCTGTGCCGGCGTCTCTCGGGCGACAAGGACGAAAAGGAGCTGAGGAAGGTGCTCCTGGAACTGGCGGAGCAACCCTGCGAAGGCGGGGAAACGGCGGCACAGGCGGGTGTGGAAAAACCGTAGCAGGCCCAGCTCGGAATCTAAAAGTACGTTAATTAACATTTGGGTTTCGCCCTCGGATGCAGTATATTTGCACCAGCAAAGTGGAAGACCCTTGAAAAGCCGCCCGTCAGGCGGCTTTTTTCGTCGCTTAACGTGAAAAAAACATCCTATCTTTTTTAAAAAAGGTCCCATCTTGTTCAAAAAAGATACTATGTTTTTCAAAAAAGGTCCGTTCCCAGAGTTTTTCCGAAAGGTCTCGGAGTTAAACTTTTC
>Ga0209064_1003272_pt1 | contig 14766 bp, 19 predicted proteins | sample Inofromicrocosms_FD_187498 | JGI IMG/M metagenome (GOLD analysis project Ga0209064, IMG submission 187498) | Mouse cecum microbial communities from Vienna, Austria - Inoculum for glucosamine and mucus D2O microcosms (SPAdes) (version 2) | ecosystem: Host-associated > Mammals > Digestive system >... | reverse complement strand
TGAGAGCGGGAGGCATAGAGAGCGTCCAATTCCCCCTGGAGCTGATCAACATCGGCGCTGCCAGCGAAAAGGCGTTCCATTGCGGAACCGCGGAGAAAACCCTCGTATTTTTCATAGATGTCATCCAGACGGTAGTTTAGGTTCATCTGGAGCTGGGAGACGATATCGACGGCGTTGGAAAAGGTATTGTCTCGGAGCTGACGGCTGACCAGAAGATAGGAAACGCCGCCGCAGATCAGAACCGCGGCAAGGACAGCGGGCATAAAGAGAAACAGCACCATTTCCCGGATGGTGAGCTTTCTTGATAAGATACGTTTCAAAATTTCTTCCCTCCATTAGCGGTGCGGCACCTCTGGGCAGACCTTCCCGCAGGAAGCTCATCCGAAGGATCCGGTTTCCAGGTTATTATATCACGAAACGCCGGGAAAGGGAACGAAGAAATGGAAAAGCGGGGCTGCAGCCGGCCTCTTTCCGGCGTGCAGAAAAAAGTTTGGAAGAAGGGGATTTTTATGCAAAAAAACGATTGACGAAAGGAAAAGTTTGTGTTACTATGATAATACCTCTAAAAGGGGATTTTTTTATTGGCAAAATCAAAAACTGACAGCCCTTTTCAGTGAGGGAGGCAAAAAACCGAATTAGGAGGTGCCGATTCATGAGAGTAAAAGTGACCTTGTCCTGCACAGAGTGCAAGCAGCGCAACTACGACACAATGAAGAACAAGAAGAACGACCCTGACAGGCTGGAGATGAACAAGTACTGCCGCTTCTGTCGGAAGCACACAGTCCACAAAGAGACGAAGTAGTGAAAGGCGGGTTGTAGGTGGCGGATAACAAAGCGAAAGACGCAAAGAACGCCAACAAGGACGACGCCAAAAAAGCGCTGGCGAAAAAGGAACAGAAGAAAAAGCTGACAGCCAGAATGGTACAGTCCGTCAAGGACATGAAGGGCGAGATCAAGAAGATTGTCTGGCCCAGCAGGAAGACAGTTCTCAACAACACTGTGGTTGTCATTGCAGTGATGCTGCTTTCGGCCGCTGTGGTGGGCGGGTTGGATTATGTGCTGATGCTGTTGGTGAATCTGTTTTTAAGAGGCGCGTAACCCATGGACACAATGCGCCGTGTGGAGGGAAAAACGAATGTCTGAAACCGAGAAGAAGGTGCCCAGGTGGTATGTTGTCCATACCTATTCCGGATATGAAAACAAGGTAGCAGCCAACCTGGAGAGGATCGTACAGAACCGCAAGCTCCAGGAGGTCATACTTGACATCAAAATACCGGTGGAAAAGGTCATGGAGATCAAAAACAACAAGGAGCGGGAAGTGGAACGGAAGATTTTCCCAGGATACGTCATGGTGAAAATGCTGATGGACGACAACACCCGCTATATTGTGCGCAATGTACGGGGCGTAACGGGATTTGTCGGTTCCGCGACGGACCCGATTCCCCTGACGGACGCGGAGGTGGAATCCCTCAGCGTGGAGCATATCGAGCGTCAGGAGGAAGAGGGAGTCAAGGTCGGGGATTACGTGCAGATCAACGACGAGGGCTTCACGGCTCCGGGCGGCGGCATGTGGACAGGCGTTGTTAAAAGCATTGACCGCGAAAACAAAACTGTCAAGGTTGGCGTTGTAGGCATGTATGGCAGTGAAACGGTCCTGGAGGTTTCCATAGATAAGGTGGAAACCTATTAAGTGTGGAAGCAGTATCCCATTCCGCCTTTGACGCCGCGGATTACAAGGAGCGGACCGGCTACCCTTTTAGATGGAGCATAACTGGCCGGGGGCGCCCCGTTCCCACAGCGGGAGCGAAAATTGGGATTTTTCCAAAAAGGCAAGACAGCAAACAGCGGGAGGCTCAGGCCAACCGTGCAGGTGGGAGGAACGGCACAGAGAGGGCTGCCTGATGGCGGTCCGATTTTTCAGGTTCCGGCTTTGGCTGGAGGGGAAAGGTGTGTCTTCCGCAGAACCACACATTATTGGGAGGTGCATATAATGGCACAGAAAGTTACCGGTTATATCAAATTGCAGATTCCAGCAGGCAAGGCGACCCCCGCCCCGCCCGTAGGACCTGCGCTGGGCCAGCATGGCGTAAACATCATGGCCTTTACCAAGGAATTCAACGAGCGCACTAAGGGTGAAGCGGGAATGATTATCCCTGTGGTCATCACCGTATACGCGGACCGTTCCTTCACCTTTATTACAAAGACCCCTCCGGCGGCTGTCCTCATCAAGAAGGCCTGCAAGATCGAGAGCGGTTCAGGCGTGCCGAACAAGACCAAGGTTGCGACAATCACCAAGGCGCAGGTCAAGGAGATTGCAGAGCATAAAATGCCTGACCTCAATGCAGCCAATATCGAAAGCGCGATGAGCATGATCGCGGGCACCGCACGCAGCATGGGCGTAGTCGTGGAGGACTAACGCCACGCACTACGTTCGGGTGGGAGGAAAAAATCCGTTATATACCACTCAAATTGGAGGAGAACAAGAATGAAACACGGTAAAAAATATGTAGACAGCAGTAAAATGGTAGACCGTGCGAAGCTCTACGAGACTGCTGAGGCGTTGGATGTTTGCACCAAAACCGCCAAAGCCAAATTCGATGAGACCGTAGAGGTCCATGTGCGTCTGGGCGTTGACTCCCGTCACGCGGATCAACAGGTCCGCGGCGCGGTCGTACTGCCCAACGGAACCGGTAAAACAGTCCGCGTTCTGGTCTTCGCGAAGAACGAAAAGCTGGACCAGGCCAAGGAAGCTGGAGCCGATTACGTTGGCGGCGAAGATATGATGACCAAGATCCAGACCGAAGGCTGGATGGATTTCGATGTGGTCATCGCCACACCGGACATGATGGGCGTTGTGGGTCGTCTGGGCCGCATCCTCGGTCCGCGCGGTCTGATGCCTAACCCCAAGGCCGGCACTGTTACCCCTGATGTGGCCCGTGCGGTCAAGGAAGCCAAGGCCGGTAAGATTGAATACAGGCTGGACAAGACCAACATCATCCACTGCCCTATCGGGAAGGCCTCCTTTGGTGTTGAGAAGCTTCAGCAGAACTTTGATACTCTGATGACTGCAATCGTTAAGGCCAAGCCCGCCGCGGCAAAGGGCCAGTATGTCCGCTCCTGCGTCATTGCGACGACAATGGGGCCTGGCATCAAGATCAATCCTGCCAGATTTGCAGCTGTTCCTGCCAGCACTGAGGAAAACTAATTTTGGTTGCAAAAACGCCATGGGAATTTCCCCATGGCGTTTTATCATGTTTGGAACTGCATCTATCTCGGATTTTCAAGGGACAGATTGACCTGGTTAAGAGGGATTTCCAGCATTTGCGCTATCTGGTCCGCAGGGAAGAATCTGGACAGAGACTGCACCGATTGTTTGATTCCAATATCGATGCCCTCCTTCCGCCCCTCTTCGCGCTCCACCTGTAACGCATCCTCTAGGTTCCATTCTACATTCAACATATTCTCCACCTCCGAAATATGCTCTTTTAAAAACAGCTGCATGATCCTGCGCTTCTCACATTCCTTTGAAGCTTCTCTAATTGCGTCCTTTAGTTCGCTGCCTTCCCTTGAATACGTTTGTACCAGGTCAATAAAGCGGCTGTAATCACACAATATTCGCGGTTGGTGTTTACTTTCTGCTCCACTTTTCCATTTCCCGCTTTCTCTAACCCTAGAATACCATATCGCTGTTTTATTATCAATCAATCGTTTTAGGAGAAACAAAAACCAAGTCGGAGGGTTATCTCCAACTTGGTTTTATGCATTGGATACGTCAGGGGTAAATTCTCAAACCCTAACTAGCTCCTGCTCGTCCAGAGACGCTGTCTCCGTCCGGAAGCTCTGGATCATCCGGATAATCTCCTTGTCCTCCATGGTCGATATCAGAAAGAGAAGTGAGGCTGCGGAAAAACAATATTTCCCTGACTCCAGATCGGCATAGGAACGTGGATCAATGCGAAGATGGGCCGACATTTCGGTTTTAGAAAGACCCTTTGCCTTTCTCATATTTTTGACATAGCTGCTTAAAAAATTTTTGACAAAGTCGTTATACATATGCATTGGAAAAACCTCCTTAAATTCGACTGAATTCAAGAAAATTTTACCAATTTTTAGTCGTTTCTCCTATGAGGTATACCTCATAAATTCAGGTATTTTATCCTATACAGGCGATTATTCAGAATATGGGACATGACTCTGTATTGGACAAAAAAAGAGGTTTAGAAAACCACCTTCAAAGCGATTTTCTAAACCCCGTTTTCTGGAGCGGATAACGGGAATCGAACCCGTAACCTCAGCTTGGGAAGCTGATGTTTTACCACTAAACTACACCCGCATTTCAGGAAACAGCATCACTGTCTGTCAACAAGATTAATTATACCGAATCTCTTGACAAATGTCAATACCATAATTTGAAAAAATTGCGGCGCTGTGGGAAACTATCACTGATAATGGCAAAAGGGACGGGTTTTCAGATAGTTTACAGGTTTTTGGTTGAGAATTGGAAGGTTGTCTGCTATAATGGAGATTGGCGCAAGGGGGGGGCGTGTTTCCTGCGGGGGAATAAAATCGCTCCCGTGAAAGCTAGGCGCCGTTATCAGAATGTTTCGTCTCAGGAAGGACGGCTATGACAATGAATTGCTTTGAACAAGCCCGGCGGGTTGTAATTAAAATTGGCAGCTCTACCCTGACCCATAAATCCGGACATATCAACATCCGCCGCATGGAGCAGATTGTAAAGATACTCTCTGATATCCGCAATTCCGGCAAGGAGATTATTTTGGTCTCCTCCGGGGCTATCGCGGTAGGGGTGGGCAAGCTGGGCCTGCCGGAACGGCCCGCTGATACCGCCTCCAAGCAGGCCGCAGCAGCTGTTGGACAGTGTGAGTTGATGTACCTCTATGATAAAATGTTTGCGGAATACAACCACAACGTCTCTCAGGTGCTCATGACCAGGGACATTGTGGAAAACAAACAGCGAAAGCAAAACGCTGAAAACGCCTTTGATCGGCTTCTTACCTTTCACACCATCCCCATTGTAAACGAAAACGACACCGTCGCGGTGGAGGAGATCGAGTTCGGCGATAACGACACCCTCTCTGCTGTGGTCGCTCAACTGACCCAGGCTGACGTTCTGGTGCTGATGTCGGATATCAACGGGCTGTATTCCGGCAACCCCAGAACCGATTCCTCCGCCCGCCTGATTCCCCGCGTGGATACAATAGACAGCCATATTAAGGCCATCGCCCAGGGGGCAGGCAGCTCCCGCGGGACGGGTGGCATGATCACCAAAATCCACGCGGCCGAAATTGCCTGCGGGGCCGGGATTGATATGGCCATCATCAACGGCGAGCAGCCGGAACAGCTCTATCGGTTATTTGACGGTGAGGCGGTGGGCACCCACTTTGCCGCCCATCCGGTGAAAAAGGAGGAATTGCCATGACAGTATTACAGCAGATGGGCCAGCGGGCACAGGAGGCGGCACGGTTTCTCCGTACCGTTTCGGCAAAGGAAAAGAACGGCGCGCTGCTCTCCATTGCCGCCCATCTGGAAAAAAGTGAAGCCGATATTTTAAAGGCCAACGGGCTGGATATTGAGGCCACCAAGGTCTCCGGGATGACCTCCTCTCTGCTGGACCGCCTGACCCTGACGCCAAAGCGGATACAGGACATGGCCCGTTCTGTGGAGGAGGTCGCCGCCCTCCCCGATCCTGTAGGGAAGGTGCTGGGCGGACAAACCCTGCCAAATGGTCTGCGAATGCAGAAGGTGTCCGTGCCCCTGGGGGTAGCCGGTATGATTTATGAGGCCCGCCCCAATGTCACGGTGGACGCGGCGGTCCTCTGCCTGAAGTCCTCCAATGCCTGTATCCTCCGGGGAGGCAAGGAGGCGATTCACTCTGCCTCTGCACTGGAAAGGGTGATGCGGGAGGCGCTGGAGGAATCCGGCTTTCCTGACGGCTGTATCCAGTTGGTGAAGGATACCTCTCGTGAATCCGCCCTGGAGCTGATGAAGCTGAACAGATATCTGGATGTGCTGATTCCCCGCGGCGGGGCGGGGCTGATCCGCTCGGTGGTGGAAAACGCTACTGTTCCGGTGATTGAAACAGGAGTGGGCAACTGTCATGTCTATGTGGACGCCTCCGCCAATCTGGAGATGGCCTGCCGGATTGTAGACAACGCCAAGACCTCCCGCCCCTCAGTCTGCAACGCCATTGAGAATGTCCTGGTTCATCGGGACGTTGCGGAGATGCTCCTTCCCCGGATGAAGGAGGCTCTGGACCAGCATCAGGTCCAGCTGCGGGGGTGTCCGGAAACGGTCCGCATTCTGGGGGATTGTGTTGTTCCGGCCTCTCCGGAGGATTTCGACACAGAGTTTTTGGATTACATCCTTGCGGTTAAGGTAGTGGGTTCGTTGGAGGAGGCCATCGACCACATCAACGCCCACGGCACCCGCCACAGTGAATGCATTGTGACGGAAAGCTATGAAAACAGCCGCAGGTTCACCCTGGAGGTGGACGCGGCGGCGGTTTACGTCAATGCTTCCACCCGCTTTACCGACGGGGGAGAATTCGGGCTGGGGGCCGAGATTGGCATCTCCACCCAAAAGCTCCACGCCAGGGGCCCAATGGGCCTGGAGGAGCTCACCTCTTACAAATACATCCTGGAAGGGAATGGACAGATTCGCTGAATGAATGGCGAACCGCTTCCCTTTTATATCTGAAAGGCGGAATCATTTGCATGGCAAAGACAAAAAAAGAAATCTGGACAGCAGTCCTTGGAAGCATTATTCTGATACTGGCCGCTGTGGGCGCTATCTTTCTGATTTCCACTGCCGTCCGGGCGGTGCAGAATGCCCTGAGCAACTCCAGCGAACAGGAGGAAATGGAGAACACTCTTCTGCCCATTCTCATGTTTGATCCCGCACCCTTTGATTCCCTGGAGTCTGCCGACCCCCTCATGTTGCTGCAATCCTCCATCTGGTCGGCAGTGCTGAGCGATACCAGCGGAAAGTACACCATTGAGCTGGGGCAGTCCCTGAATGTGGCGGAAACCGACGTGGACGCCGCCGCCATCCGGCTGTTCGGGCCGGACGTCAAGCTCAACCATCAGACCTTCGGTGAGCTGGACCTGAGCTACTACTATAACGAGTCCAGCCGTTCTTACTCCATCCCTCTGTATACGCAAGTGGGGGTATATGTGCCGCGGATTGAGAGCGTGCAGAAGGGGGAGGAAAGCGACACATTGGCTGTGACGGTGGGATATGTGGCACCGGGAAACGGTGTGACCGTTTCGCTGAACAGCTCCGACAACGACCCGGACAAGTATATGATATACGATATGAAGTACAACCGGGAGAGAAAATACTACTATATCACCGCCATCCGGAATATGGAGCGGCTGGAGGGGATGGAGTTCCACAATACCAGTGCCAACACCTCTTCTCTGCCCGGTGCGGCAGGGGAATAAGGGCTTATCCCAGACAGTGAATGCTCATATGCAGAAAGGATTTTTCATGGACCGGCAGTTGGAAAAAAATCAAGTGATATCCCTGGAGATAACGGGTTTAACCAATGAGGGAAACGGTGCAGGCCACTTTGGACCGAACCGCTTTGCGGTATTTGTGCCCGACACCGCGCCGGGAGACCGCGCCCAGGTGCGGCTGGTCAAGGTACTGAAAAGCTATGCCTATGGACGGCTGGAAAAGCTCAATAGACCGTCGCGGGACCGGATGGAGCCGGACTGCCCGGTCTCCAGGGTGTGCGGCGGGTGTTCCCTGCGGCATATCTCCTATGAGGCGGAATGCCGGGCCAAAAACGGCTGGATTGAGGACAGCCTAAGGCGGCTGGCCGGAATTCAGCCCAACCTGGAGCCCTTTCAGCCCTCTCCTTCCCCGGACCACTACCGGAACAAGGCACAGTATCCCGTCGGGCAGGATGAGGAGGGCAGCATCCGGATTGGCTTTTACGCCAAGCGCTCCCACCGGCTGGTGGACGGCGGAGAATGCCGGTTACACCCGCCGGTGTTTACGGAGATTGCCCAGGAGGTGCGCCGTTTCCTGGAGAAGCACCGAATCCCCGCCTACAGGGAGGAAACCGGCGAGGGACTGGTGCGGCATCTCTATCTGCGGATTGGGCAGATTTCCGGGGAAATCATGGTGTGCCTGGCGATAAACGGCAGGACGCTGCCCCACAGCCAGGAGTTTATCTCCCTGCTGAAGGACAGGTTCCCCATGGTTTCCAGCATTGTGCTGAATGTAAACCGGAATAAAGGGAATGTGATTCTAGGTGGGGAGTGCGTCACCCTTTGGGGGCGGGACATAATTCGCGACACCCTGGCAGGGGTGGAGGTGGAGCTGTCACCCCTTTCCTTTTACCAGGTCAACCACGACGCGGCGGAGAAGCTTTACAGCGTTGTGAAGGAGTACGCGGGGCTGACCGGAACAGAAACGGTGCTGGACCTGTACTGCGGGGCGGGGACCATCGGGCTTTCCTTGGCGGACCGGTGCAAAAGGCTGCTGGGGGTGGAGATCATCCCGGAGGCGATAGAAAACGCCAGGGCTAACGCGGCACGCAACGGAATCCAGAATGCGGCGTTTTTCTGCGGCGACGCGGGACAGGCGGCTGCAAGGCTTGCGGAGGAGGGTATCCGTCCCGACGTGATTATCCTTGACCCGCCTCGAAAGGGCTGTGACGAGGCTGCCCTGGAGGCGGTAGTGAGAATGAATCCGGGGAAGGTGGTCATGGTGTCCTGCAACCCGGCGACGATGGCCAGGGATTGCAAGCGGCTGGCGGAGAGGGGATACCGGCTGGAGAGAGTCCGGGGGGCGGACCTTTTTCCGAGGACGTGCCATGTGGAAGCAGTGGTATTGATGTCACGTATCTAGGGCTATGGAAGGGAATGGTCATATTTATGTATTATCACGCATCGCCGGTAAAGGGCATTACACAGTTGGAACCGCGAATTTCAAACCACAATATTCCATTGATATACTTCTCCAAGAAAAGAGAAAATGTCCTGGTCTATCTGAGCAATGCTGTTGAGAAGTACTGCAAGGACACCGGATTTTCATACGACGGCCAATGGCAGAAATGGGGCTCATACGGATTTAATAAGGATGGCCGTCAGCGGTTGGAGGAATATTATCCCAACGCGCTTATCAACACCTATAAAGGGGTATCCGGGTACATTTACAGGGCAGAGGTAATCACAGAATCCGGGTTTGAAGTCCAGATTCCAGACGCGGCTACAACCAGCTCTCCTGCTGAGGTGACAGATGTTGAATTCGTACCAGATGCCTATAAGGCCATTTTACAGGCGGAGAGGGACGGGTTGATTACCATTGTTCGATATGAGCAAATGTCGGAGAAGGGGAGAGTGTGGATTGTGAAAACCATTAAGCAGGAATATGAGAACGCTGTGGAGCATCCGGAGTATAGGCATTTTTTGAGGGGGAATTTTCCGGATATCATAGAATAAAGATAAGGCTCCTCACTGCCGGTGTGGCGGTGGGGAGTTGTTGTAGAACGAATTATTAATACAAAATCGTATCTTTTCACAGTCAACGGATAGTAGAACTTAGGAAAATCAACTATTGGTTCCTTTAAAAAAATCCACTTTCAGGTATAATGGTCACAAGGAGGGATGAAATGGATCAAGAGAAAATAGGCAAATTCATAGCTGACTGTCGAAAGGAAAAAGGACTTACACAATTACAGTTGGCAGAAAAGCTTGGCATCAGCAATAGGGCCGTTTCCAAATGGGAAACTGGAAAAAGCTGTCCGGATGTATCGCTGATGTTGGAGCTGTGTAGTGTTCTTGAAATCACCGTAAACGAACTGCTGTCTGGAGAAAGGATACTTATGGAAGATTATCAAAAAAAGGCGGAAGAAAATCTTGTGGAATTACAGGATAAAAAAATGAAGGCACAGAAAATGCTTAAAAAGGTTGAATTAGTATGGATGGCAATCGCCATTTTATTAGCTCCGGTTCATTTGGCAATTAACTATTTTTATCCCGATAATGTGAATACAGGGATTGGGGCTATTGTCATACTCATAGGGGCAATCATGTTTATCGTATATTTTTTGAGGTACTATAAGATTGAAATTAAATTGAAATAAACATCAGTATGCGCCCTCCGTGGGGTAAGTTCCACTTGCATGGATTCCTGCGGAGGGCTCCGTTTGTCTTGCAACAGCCAAAAAGACAACTTAATCCGCCCAATTTTCAGCCTTCAACCCCGGCACACGTTCAAACTCCCGCACATTATTTGTCACCAGAATCAGCTTTGCCGCCCTGGCGTGTGCTGCAATCAGCATGTCCAGCGGCCCGATGGGCGTGCACTGCCCTTGCAGATACGCCCGAATCTCCCCGTACTCGGAGGCCGCCGCTGGGTCAAAGGGGAGAACGCTCAGCGGAAGCAGAAATTTGAGCAGCGACTGCTCATTTTTTGCCGGGTTTGAGCTGTGCTTCATGCCGTACTCCAGCTCGGCCAGGGTGATTGACGAAATACATATCCCTGCGTTTAATTCCTTCCGAAACCGCTCCAACACCCTTTCCGGCTTGTTTTTCATGACGTATATACAGATGTTTGTGTCCAGCATATAGGTCATAAGGTATCTCTCTCATTCTGGATGCCTTGATCACGTCCATCCTCAAAAATATCTCCGGTGAACCCCTCCAGACCATCCATAAAGATTTTCCATACAGAGTCCCTTGGAGCCAGCAGGACAGCGTCCCCAAGCTGCTGCACAACTACCTCATCCACGTCAAACCGGAACTTTTTCGGCAGGCGTACCGCCTGACTTCTTCCGTTTTCAAAAACCTTTGCTGTATCCATCAAAATCACCTCCAAATTAAATATATATCAGGATATATATTTTTGCCAAGTATTTTACCCTCCTACTTTATTGACTTTTCCCTTAAATTTTGCCATAATTTAAGGGAAACAAAGAAGATTAAGGGAATGAGTATGTTCAATCACTCATTTGATGGCCATTCCAGAAAGGAATTAATATGGATATCACCTTACACTATCAGGAGGCCGGGGCAGGGGAGCCCTTAATCCTTCTCCACGGCAATGGGGAGAACGGGGAGTATTTTCGGCATCAGATTGTGTATTTTTCCCAAAAATACCGGGTCATTGCGGTGGATACCCGCGGCCATGGGCAATCTCCCAGGGGGACTGCTCCCTTTACCATCCAGCAGTTCGCCGGTGATTTAAAGGACTTTATGGATCAGCTGGAGATTTCCAGGGCGGTTTTGCTAGGCTTTTCGGATGGGGCCAATATTGCCATGAAATTTGCCCTGAGCTATCCCGAAAGGGTGAAGGCCCTCATCCTCAACGGCGGAAATCTGAACGCCGCTGGTGTCAAAAGGTTGGTGCAGCTTCCCATTGAAATCGGCTATTGGATGGCGAAGCGCTTTGCGGAAAAATCGGCGGATGCCAAAGCCAGTATGGAGCTGCTGGGACTGATGGTAAACGAGCCAAATATCCCCGCCGTCCGGCTTAGGGAAATTCATGCGCCGGTGCTTGTCATCGCCGGGACGCGGGATATGATAAAGAAAAGCCACACCGAGGAACTTGCACAAAGCTTTCCCAATGCCAGGTTGGCCTTTGTCAAAGGAAACCACTTTATCGCGGCAAAAAATCCCCAGGCTTTTAACCAGACAGTTGAAAGCTTTTTGGAAAACCTGGGATGAAAAGCAGGTGAAACGAATGAAAATTGTGGAAGTGACAGGGGAAAATGTTTCCCAGGCGGGCCGGATTCACTCCGAAAGCTGGAAGGAATCCCACAGGGCGCTCTGTTCTCCAGAATTTGTGGAAAAACACACGCCATCGGCTCAGGCGGCATTCCTCCGGCGGGAGATGGAAAGCGGTAAAAAATGTTATATGCTGCTGGACGGGGACCCGGTTGGAATTGTCTCCGTTGCCGGAAACACCATCGAAAATTTGTATGTCCTTCCGCAGGAACAGCGCAGGGGATATGGTACCGCCCTGCTCCGGTTTGCGGTTTCCCGATGTATGTCCGGTGCGGTCCTCTGGGTACTGAATACCAATGACGGCGCAAGGCGGCTTTATAGACGCTTCGGTTTTGCAGAAACCGGAAAGCAAACAAGACTCAACGATAAAATGTATGAAATAGAGATGGCTTTGCCAAAGGCAAAAGAGGAGTTCTGAATGAAAATAGAGAATAATATTTTGAAATACTATCTAAGAAACGTGTATTTTATTACCGGCACAGCCTATGCGGGGAAATCCACCATGGTTAAGATGCTGTCGGAAAAGTTCGATATGGTCTGCTGCGGCGAAAATTTCCATACTCCTGTATCGAATCTTGTCGCGGTTCCAGAGGCTCAGCCGGATTTGTGCTATACCAAAAATCTCACCGACTGGAAGGAGTTTGTTACCCGCTCCCCGGAGGAGTATGAACGCTGGATCTACAGCACCGCAAGGGAAGCCGCGGAATTTGAGGTAGCCGAGCTTCTTTCTATTGCAAAGGACAGAAGGGTGATTGTGGACACCAACATCCCCATTGACATTTTAGGGGAGATTTCGGATTACCGACATGTTGCGGTGATGCTTTCACCCCAGTTCATGAGCGTGGAGCGCTTCTTTGAGCGGGAGGACCCGGAGAAGCAGTTCCTTCTACAGGTCATAGAGAGCTGCGATGATTCCCAGGCGGTTATGACAAACTATAAAAAGGGATTGGCGCTCATCAACAGTCAGAAGCATTACGATGAATACGCGAACAGCGGATTTTTTACGCTGGTGAGGGAGGATAACGGAACGGATACCCGTGAGCAGGTGTGCGGGACTTTAGCAAGGCACTTTGGGCTGATCCCTGTGGATAGCCAAACCATAACAGATTGAATGGGCAATGCGTTTTCAAATTTTTATATCAATTCATAAAATTTATGGGCGCACCGTATTTTAAGCGGTGCGCCCATGCTTAGTTGTTATAAGGCTTACTTTTCAAATTTTGTCTCGGTTTTTGACTCCTTGTAGCCTGTAAACCATTCCTGCAATTTTATTTGTGGAATGCCCGTTGCGGTAGAAATACTTTCAATCGGTATTCCAAGATTGTAAAAATTAAGTGCAAGGGTCTTTTCTTTTTCCTCTACCTGTTTTTTAGCCTGCTCCTGTGCCAGCCTTTGGGCCTGTTTGGTCTGCTCCTGCGCCAGCCTTTGGGCCTGTATTACCCTTTGGTTCGCCTCCTGGAGGATCTCATATTCCCAGGCCTTCAAGGCACTTTCCTGGTCAAACAATGTAGACATAATATCTAAAACCTCCTTCTCACGGTCCTCTAAATACTCCCTTAGCACATCCTGTTCCATACAGATGCGGATGGTTTCCCATGCCGCTTTCCTGGTCCAGCCGTGCCGCTTTACCTGATCTTTATAAATCCTCGTAAAGGTGCAGTACTGGTTTATAATATCCCCTTTTCTTCCATCGTATATTATCTTCGCCTTTACATCAACGACAGACCTGTCGCCGCCGAAAAATTCATCGGCCAGGGATATTTCTTCCGGCATAGCTTCAAAGGGCTCCCCGGTGTAAATAACATATAACTCCGGCTTCGGCAGAGCAATCCTTATTTTGCTGTGAACGTTCAAATGGTTCTCGCTGATGTAATCCTTATACGTCTGTGCCAAATATAAAAACAGCCTTAATACAATATTAATCGCCCAAATTGACTGACACTCTACCAGAATAATCAGACGGTCTCTCACCAGAAATCCCAAATCGTTATACATCTGGTTGACAAGGATATTCTGGATGGTGATGATCTTTAAATCCTCCTCCGAGGCTGTATTGTCTTCCGGGTGCAGCGCCTGATACATTTGAAGCAGAAAGGGCAGTTTTTTAAACAGATCTGTAAATACACTATCTTTTGCAGTATGCTTAGCAATTTTTGGAGGACTTTTATGCCGCATAACAGACACACCCTTCCTCTGCGCAGACAAAATTGTGCTATAATGCTTTCTCTAAACTCATTATAGCACAATTAAAGTTAAAAAACAATTCTTTTATGGTTTCGTATAATACTGCGCCTGGGCGTTCCACAGCTCGTAATATTTGCCCCCGGTATCTGCCAAAAGCTCCTCATGGTTTCCTGACTGGATAACTGCCCCTTCGTGGAAAACAGCTATCTTATCGCAGAACCGGCAGGAAGCCAAGCGGTGGCTGATATATACCGCTGTCCTGTCCCCGGCAATTTCGTTGAAATTGCTGTAGACCTCGTACTCCGAGACCGGGTCCAGGGCAGCGGTGGGTTCGTCCAGGATGATGAAGGGCGCGTCCTTGTAGAGGGCACGGGCAAGGGCGATTTTCTGGGCTTCCCCGCCGGATACCTCCACCCCTGATTTGTCATATCTTTTGTAAAGATAGGTTTCCGCCCTGTCGGGGAAGGCAGAGAGCCGCTCCCCGAAGTTTGCCTTGTTCAGACATTCCTTTACCCTGTCCACATCAAATTGTTTGCTGGAAGCAACTACCTCCCCCAACTTAAAAGGAAATAGCTGGAAATCCTGGAACACGACAGAAAAAATAGACATATACTCGTCGTAATCATACTTTTGGATGTTCACCCCGTTCAGGAGGATTTCCCCCTCTGTGGGGTCGTACAGGCGGCAGAGGAGTTTGATAAAGGTGGTCTTGCCGGAGCCGTTCATCCCCACCACCGCCAGCTTTTCCCCGATTTTGAATTTTACGTTCACATGGCGCAGGGCATAGGCTTCGGTGTTGGGGTATTTGAAGGATACGTCCTTA
>Ga0209064_1003271_pt1 | contig 14772 bp, 16 predicted proteins | sample Inofromicrocosms_FD_187498 | JGI IMG/M metagenome (GOLD analysis project Ga0209064, IMG submission 187498) | Mouse cecum microbial communities from Vienna, Austria - Inoculum for glucosamine and mucus D2O microcosms (SPAdes) (version 2) | ecosystem: Host-associated > Mammals > Digestive system >... | reverse complement strand
TGGCTACTTGTACGCACATTGAGAGGAATTATCAAAGGTGAGTTAAAAAATCTTGCCTAAACTTTAAAGCTTAGAATTTATCATTGAAGTTTTCAGAAAATTCTGCTGAGAGTGAGAAATTGTGCTTGTCAAAGGGCGGGAGAAAAGGAAATGATAATTTTATGTTATAATTTAAAGCTAAAGACCTCTTAAGGAAAGCAATGCGACGCAAAGATTTTGATTGTAAAGATTCTAAGTTGATTGCGGAATTTTTAAACCAAATAGAGTTTGGCACACTCGTAATACCTGATAGTATCCCTTATGCTGTGCCACTTAGCTTTTGCTATGAGGATTCTAAAATTTATCTGCACGGAGCAAAGGCTGGACGCAAATACGCACTTTTAAAGCAAAATCCCAAAGTTGCCTTTAGTGCAGCAAAGCCTTATGCTTATATCCCCTCATACTTTTTACATCACACGATGATTCCCACGCAATTTTTCTTTTCTATCTTTTTAGAAGGACAATTTTGCGTGGTAGAAGACTTGGTAGAGAAAAAGCATATTTTAACGCGCCTTGTTCAAAAATATGAGCCAAATAATCAAACAATGGATATGGAGAAAGGGCAATTTATCGGTCAAGAAAAAGGTGTATTTGTAGGAAAAATCCTTGTGGAATCTTTAACTGCAAAAGCGAAATTTGGACAGAATCTTAAGCAAGAGGATTGGGAGGAAATTGTGCAGGATTTAAGCAATCGTGGAGATAGACTAGATACACAAACGATAGAGCAAATGAAGAAATTTTCACCTCAAAGGCTTATTAATCCCTAAGCTTTGCCTGATGCCAAAATCCTTTGTCGTGCAGAGTTTGACAATTAAATCCGCAATGCTTTTGCGAGAGATTTTCCCACTTGGATTTTTAAAGGCTTCGCCCTTTTGCGTCAGCTCATAGTCTATCTCATCAGCGTTGCTAAACCACTGCGCTCGGATAATCGTGTAATCAAGCGGGGAAGATTCTATAATCTTTACTTCCTCTCTGTGCGGCGCGATATAGTTTGCAATGCACCTTAGCTCACTCTCTGGAATCTCTTGGTATTGCCCATTATACACGCCAAAGGAAGTTATCCACACAAGCCTTTTAAGCCCCACTTGCTGCATAGAATCTATAATTACTCTTGCCATTTGCGGCGTGTCTGTGCCATAAAGATTCGCATAGACGACATTGACATCACTCATTGCCTTTTTGAGCGCATTTTCATCAAGTGCATTACCCTCCACTACTTCCACACGCGCACTTTTGAGGTGGGAAAGTCGCTTTGAGTTTCGTAAATAAAGTTTCAAATCTACATTGGTATTTTGTAAAAACATCGTAGTAGCTACCCTTGCGACACTCCCATTCGCACCGATAATCAGCACTTTGAGCCTTTCATCTTTGCCTTGTGTGCTTTGGGATTTCACATTTTGTGCGAAAAGTGGATAAGACACATAAGCCGTGAATGCCACTGCTCCTGCAAGTTGTGCTAGATTCTTTAAAAAGTCTCTACGATTTGTCATTATTGCTCCTTTGTTAGAATCTAAAACGCGTAACCTTGCGCTTACTAAAGCTCTATTTGCCAAAAACCTTTTTCAAATGCGCCTCATAGTCTTTAATATATTGTTCCACTTGCGGATTTTTGACGACATCATTACAGATAAAGCTCGGCAAAGCCTGCATTCCCATAAACTCGTGTGCTTTGTGTAAATGCAAATACACGCCATCTACGCCAACGCCCTCAAAAAATCCATTTTTTTCTGTGAAAGCCTCAATCGGAGCATTCCAAGTGAGAGAAAACATATATTTTTTGTCTTTCAAAAGTCCGCCTGTGCCATAGCCTTGAGTTGGATTATTACTATGCCGCCCATCACTTGTAAAAAACTTCCCAGCCCCAGCAATACCTATCTCATCAATATATTTTTTCACAATCCACGGCTCACCCATCCACCAACCGGGCATTTGATAGATGATTGCATCACTTTGAAGCCATTTTTGCACCTCTACTTGCTCCTCATAACCCTTATCAATATGCGTTTGCAAAATCTCAAAGCCAAGATTCTCTAAAGTCTGCTTTGCGACATCGTGCAAAGTTTGGCTAAGCCTCCCACCAGAGCCTCCAAAGACTTTGCCACCATTTAAAAGTAAAATTTTTTTCATTTGTTCTCCTTAAAATAGATTTTGAAATTATAAAGCCTGATACTAAGTGTTTGTCAAGGGATTTTGCTTAATTCCCATTGCTTATTTATTTCACTTCCCACCAAACACAGGAAAATATGAATGCTCACCATAATCCTTAAAGGTAAGCTTTTTAAGCGTTTGTAAATCCGCCTTTGAGAATGTGAAATCCACCTGCGCATTCTCTGCTATATATTTGGGAGTTTTGCTCTTTGGCAAAGAAACAAGTCCTAACTCTAAAGTATAGCGGATACAAATTTGCGCAGGGCTGACATTGTATTTTTTTGCTAACTCTATCACGCGAGGGTCTTTCAAAAGCTCTCCGTGCGCAATAGGCGAATATGCTTCTGCGAGGATATTTTGCTTTTTGCAATAATCCAACAATGTAAAAGGCGTGTTGCCAATATGGCATAGAATCTGATTTGCTGCGGGTTTAGTTTTGCAGTTTTTGAGGATATTTTCTAAGTCTTTTTGCAAAAAGTTACTTACACCAATAGAACGCACCTTACCCGCCTTTTGCGCGTCCTCTAGTGCGTTATAGACTTCTACATTTTCTTTAAAATAATCGCCCTTTCTAAAACTATTCCAAGGCTGTGGGCTGTGGATAAGCATTAAATCAATGAAATCTAGCTTCATCGTTTTTAAAGAAGTATCTATGGAAGCACTCGCGCTTTTATAATCTTTATATTCTGCACGAATCTTGCTTGTGATAAAAAGTTCCTCTCGCTTGATTTTGCTTTTTCTCACCGCCTCGCCCACACCTCTTTCATTGCCATAGGCTTGTGCAGTGTCAATGTGGCGATAACCCACCTTAAAAGCCTCTCGCACCGCCGCTTCTACCACATTATCATCAATACGCCAAGTCCCAAGCCCAAGTTTTGGAATCTTATTGCCATTATTGAGCGTGAAAAATTCATTTAAAATCACTTGAGTTTTATTGTTTTTAGCCAAATTTTGCGCTCCTTGTAAAAGATTTGGTATGAATGCCGCACTTACACCTGCTAAGCTTAGCATTGCGGAAGTTTTCAGAAAATCTCGCCGAGAGTGAGAAATTGTATTTTGCATTTTTACTCCTTGTCAAATGGATAAAATCTAAAAATAGATTGCGTAATTATACAGCCTGATACTAAGTGTTTGTCAAGGGATTGGAGAGGGAAAATCTATAAAGGTTACTTACCAAAAAATAAAAATGCTAGATTCTAAAGCTAGAGTAAATCAAAAACTTTTACAACCACGCATAAAATTTGCAAGGCAAGGACTCCCAAGCACATTGCTTAATGCGTTATTGCAAAACACATCTCCCACTTGCACATTGATTGATAAAACGACTAAGGGGCATATTGCGAGTTCCTCTCCTATCTTCCCCCTCACCGCTACAATTATTATTAGATACAAATGCATTAATGGGATTAGGATAAATCTCACGCAAACGCAAGGAATAAAGCATATATAAGTTGAGTGTGCCATTGCGCGTAACGACATTGTATGCCTCTCTTAAATTATGTGCAAAAGAATTGGATAATGCCCGCTCATATCCCTCATAGTTCATATTTGTTAAGTTAGTTGGGATAAATTGGATTCCATCACCTGTCCTTAGCACAGGCATTCCGTGTCCATTGAAGCTACCATCTCGTGCGACATAATACATCTGCACCACCCATAAAGTCCCAGCAGGTTGTTGAAACAAATCTCTCAACGCACTTCTTATTGTAACATCACTTGTGGCAAACTCTGAAGAGAGCCAAAAATGTCCGGGAAAAAGGCTTAAGGCAATGGCTCTATACATCTGTGCTGCGTATGCAAACACAGCAGAGCGAGATAAGCCCGGTGGAGTATTAGAGGCACGATATTGTTCAAGCGAAGCAGCAAGCATTGGATAACGCGCACGAAAAGAAGTAAAAGGATTACGTCCAAAAGCTGTATCAAAGAAAAAGCCTCCAGATTCTAGCGGAGTAGCGGTATATTCATTCATTTCAGCAATCATTTGATAGCTATGCAATAAACACACGCCACAATCTCCAGCTCTTTCTAAGACGCCATCGGTTGTCGTTGCAATCTGCCATAATCGCTTTTTCCACTCTTGCGTTAAGACAAAGCTAGGGGGTAATTTTACACTTGCTTTTAGATTCTTTGCATAAGAGCCATTTGCAGGGCAAGTGGGGAGAGAATCTGAAAGATTTGCATTTTTAAATCTTTCCCAATCTTGCATATCGTGTCTAAATTGAAAATAGGAAGTCTGCCCCTCATTTGTATCTTTAGCTAAATAATCTGCCTTAGCGGTATAAGGCACACCCCAATTTGAGCCATATTTGGTAACGCGTAAAAAATTGCCTAAATAATCCTTAAGCATTGCGCTATCATTATCCGCAAACATAAAAAGTTTCCAATTTTGCGCATTTAATTTAGATGGTGCTGCTTTATTTTCTCGCAAATTTTGCTGCAAACATTCTTCCCAACTCGCCCAATTCCAATCTTGCTTTGCATTCTGCTTAGAAGTAAGACAAAACATCTTTGCACTTGCTGAATCATATTGTGCGATAATGCCATTTTCAAGGTTGAAATAAAGCTCTTGCGGGTCATTTTTAATCGATTCGTTATTACGCAAATAATATACATCAAAACCTTGAGGGCTAATGAATTTCCAGGCGATAAAGCCCTTTTGCATTAAGGGTGCAGGAGTGGCTATTGTATCAAGCCATTCTTGCATATTATGGAGGATAAGATTAGATTGCGCACCTTTAGATTGGCTTTTTTGCAGAGTAAGGAATCCATTGGCAATACGAACCACAAATCGCAAATCAGGAGTATATAGCATATTGTCTTTGATTGTGAAACTTTGCGTTTTATCATCAATAACGCAAGGTCTTAAGATGAGTCGCTTACCTTGATTATACTTTTCATTTTCTGCACTTAAACACACCCAACCATCGCGAAGTTTCCACGCTATGCGGCTAAAGACATCATAACGCGCATCTATTGCTTCTTCGCAATCACTTACACTCACATAACCCTCAGAGTTTGTAAAGACTGGCGTGAGACACTGCGTCAACGAATCAGGCTTACTTACAAAGGCAATGGGTCTGTCTTTGGGCTTATTGGCAAGCTTTTGGGAGACTTGCTTAGGATTTTCAAGCGCAAGAGCAGTATAAAAGGGCACACAAAGGCTAAAAAAGAAGAAAACAAAGGCATATAAGCGTGAAACTAAGCTTTTCATATATATCCTTTTGGGGTATCTAACTTGTGTTTATTATAGCAGTTTTGGCTGAATATAAAATTTCTACCTGCCTATAAATGCCCTTAAGATGTAGAAACTTGTTATTGCTTTATGTGGCTATTTCTCATACCCCTCAATGCTTTTTAGCACCCTTGCAGGGTTGCCTCCAACAATCACATTTGGAGGAACATCTTTAGTTACCACGCTTCCAGCAGCAATCACAGAGTTTTGCCCAATGGTTACACCCGGACAAATAGTTGCATTAATCCCTATCCATACCCTATCTTTTATCACAATGGGTTTGCAAAAAGTCGCTTGGCGATTGTAGGGATTAAAATCGTGATTAATCGTTGTGAGGCAGACTTTGGGTGCGATAAACACATCATCACCGATTGTGATGCCGCCCCTATCCATAAAGGTGCAAGCTTGATTCATAAAGAAATTTTTGCCCACCTTAATATTTTTGCCAAAATCCACATAAAAAGGCGGGATAATCCAAGTGCTACAATCCACCTCTTTGCCAATGATTTGCGAAAACAGCTCCTGCACGCGCTCGGCGCTATGATGTCCGCTATTTAGCTCACTTGTAAGCCTAATCGTCTCTAAAATAATCTCTTTAATCCTCTCAAACTCTGGGTCATTCATATCTATAAGCTCCCCACCCAAATCCCGCGTGAAAATATCGCGATTTGTGCTAGGTGTGGGTGTGCTACGAAGCGAAAAAGTTGGTTTCATAGTTTCTCCCTAAAATATAAAAATTCTTTTGTGTTGCTTCTTTATTATTTTCTCCTCTCCTTAAAAACTTTTTTAGCTACAAACACCGCATTAAGCACCTTTGGAAATCCTGTGTAAGGAATGCACTGCATCAAGCATTCAATAATTTTTTCCTTGCTTATGCCAACATTTAAAGCCGCATTGATATGCACTTCAAGCTGTGCTTCGCAGCCTCCTGCTGTGAGCAAACTAGAAAGCGTAATCATCTCTCGCTCTTGCAGATTAAGCTCACCTCGCGTATAAATATCGCCAAAGGCAAATTCTATAATAAAGCGTCCCAAATCAGGTGCAATATCCTCTAGTGAGCTGATGACTTTACTCCCCGCCTCTCCATCAATGCTTTGAAGTTGTTTTAAACCTTTTTCAAATCGTGTTTGCATTCTCTCTCCTTGTTTGATTTGTATTTGTTGATGATGTGTTTTAGCAAATGCTTGCGTGCCAAGCACTCCTAATCCTCCTGCAATAATGAGTGAATCTTTTAGCACCTTACGCCTTTTAAAATCTTGATTTTTCATTTTTGCTCCTTCACCTGTTCTTTCAAAACCCTTTTGCACTCGCTAAAGCTAGAATGCCGATAATCCACTCCATTTTCAATCAAATCTGTATAAAGCTGCTCTTTGTATTCAAGCATTGCGATATTTTCTTTAGCTTTTGCAAGTTGGGCGAGATTCTTTTTCTTTTGCGCTTGAATGATTTTTAATCGCTCTTTTAATGTTTCATCGCCCTTATCACACAAATCTTTGTAATATTTAAGCTCTTTAATACTCATTCCAAGCTCACGATAAAGGTTAATCCAACAGAGCCAATCAATATCTTTTGGATTAAAAAGCCGTGTGCCGTTTTTGTCCTTATAAATGCGTGGAAAAAGTCCCTTATCTAGCCAAAAGCGAATCTTGCGTGAGGGAATGCCGCTTTTATGCTCTGCTTCTAAAATGGTGAAATTCATCTCATCTCCTTTTAAAGTTTTTAACCAAGTTTTTGAGGCTTATAAAATGACATTATAAATCCTAACACTTAGTGTTTGTCAAGGGGTTGGAGAGAAATTGTAGAAAAATATTTGCTTTTATGAGGTGAGATTAGCCTTTTTCCTCTAAGCGACAGATATTGCCAAATCCAGCGACAGGCACACCAAGAGCGCGGATAAGCCTTGACCAATAATTCACCTGTGCAATGGTTGAGGCAATAATCACAATGCCACGTTCAGAAAAATGTTCTTTGAGACTACAAACAATCTCTTTTGAAATAAAAACAGGCGTATTTGTCGCCATTTCTACGTATTGTAAGATAATCCTTTCTTTTTCACTAAAAGTATGATAAGTGTAATTTTTATCAGCTATTGCATTGATTTCATCGAGTTTTAATCCAAATTTTTCATACTCAAAGGCATTCATATCAATACAAAATGGACAAGCCACCAGCATAGAAACCTGCACACGAATGATTTTTAGAATCCGCTTATTAATCTCTGCATCATCGTGAGCTACAAGGCTTTCTAAAACTGCAGAACTCACCGCTGCCTTAGGATACCAAGTCAAAAGTTTAGCGATGAGCACTTCTTTCTTGACGCTTTTTTGCGCTAAATAAACGGCTATTTTTAGCAAAAATGGCATTTTTTTGGGTGGCTCTATATAAGCCTTATCTTTATCTTTGAAAAAGTTATTCTCATCATTGATTGTAAAGCGCATACTTCCTCCTTAACACAAAATATATGTGATATTATAGAATCTTACACTTAGTATTTATTAAGGGGATTTGGTAAAATGTAGAGTGAGAAAAACAGCAAATCTTGCTTAAGATAATAAGAGTAATTGAGATTTTTCAAAGTGCTTAATGCAGTTTAAGCACTCTATTTTACCCTCCCAAGCAATCTCCAAACACCTAAGCTTAAAGCAAGGCTTATAAGCCCCAATATTCCCAAAGTGTAAGAAAAAGATTGCAGATAAATAGAGGGTGCATTTGCTGAAATCAGCGGATTCTCAACCGCACTAAGATTTCCACTTGCGATACTTTCCACAATGGGATACACAGAATCTTCACTATCCAAAAGATAGGAGAGATTTGCGGTAATAAACACCACCATAAGTGCGCCATAGAGGCTTACTCCCACCGCTTCAGAGCCTAAACGCAAGGAATTAAGCACTCCTGCGCCTAAGCCACTTTTAGCAGATTCTACACTCCCAAGAGCCAATCCATCAATCGCCCCTGCGTGTAATCCCATACCACAGCCAATAACAAAAAGCACTAAAAGCGTCATTAGCTGAAGCGTAACACCGCTTAGAGTATGCAAGATGATTAAAAGTGCAAAGATTCCTAAGCTCATCATCAAAGACATTGCAAGGGCAAGAGCTTTAGAATCTACCCCTTTGTTTAGCATTTTTCCTGCAAGAATTGGACAAAATAGCATAGGCGTAGTGAGGGAGAGCATAAAAAGCCCAGAAAAAGAGGCAGAGAATCCAAAGTTTATAGAGAGAAAAGTAGGAAAATAAGTGAGTAATACGACAAAGCTAAATCCAGCAATCACTGCTACAAGGCTAAATCCAAAAAACGAAGCATTTTTAAGCACTTCAAAGTCTAAAAGCGGTTGAGGAATGTGCAGGGTAGGATTTGGTGTAATATTTTTATAGTGCAAACTTCTCTGATGCACCCCAAAAACTATCCCTACAATGAGACAAAAGGCTAATATTCCAAGTGTTTGAGGCTCTTTGAAAGCGTGGATTTTGGTGATAAAAAGCATAAAGCTTGACATAAAAGCGATAAAGAGAAGTGCACCCATTTTATCAAACTTAAAGGCTTTTTGTTGTTTTTGTGGGTCTTTTGGCAACATAGGTGAAAGGAGCAAAACAACCCCAAGTGTGAGAAAATGAAAGACAAAAATCGCCCTCCACGCAAAAAGATCAATGAGGAATCCACTTAATGTGGGTCCTAAGGTAATGCCAAGCCCTGCGGTTGTGCCAAAAAATGCAAAGGCTTTCACTCGTTCCTTGTCTTCAAAAGTGCGGATTAAAATAGCACTTCCACACGCAAAAACACTTGCCCCACCAATCCCCGCTAAGGCTCTACCCACATCAAGCCAAAGTAGGCTAGGAGCGAGAAATGAGAGTATTGAGCCTAAAAGATAGGTTGCCACCCCAGCAATAAGACAAGTTTTTGCACCTAATCTATCACTTATAGCACCCCAAATGAGCGTAAAACACGCAAAAAATAGATTAAAGCTATTCACAACCCATTGTAAGAGCGTGGTATCACTTCCAATATCCTCTGCGATATAGGGTAAGGCAATAGCTGTGCCAGAAATAGAGCTAGGCACGACAAATACAGCAAGTAGAATAGTAAAAAGAATGAGATTCATTGGGTCTCCTTGATTTTAGCCTTTTTAATGTAATAAATAATATTACAACTAGTAATAGAGGAAGTATAAAGCAGTTTTGTTATAATGTCAAGTATTACAATACAATCTTGTGCTACAATACCACAAATCAATCAAAGGAATCTTATGCAAATCCCCTCACGCTTTAGTATTGCTATCCATATCTGTTTGTGTTTGGAGTTTTTCAATGAGGATTCAGGGTTCAATGCAAATACAGACAAAACACATTGCAAAAAGATGACAAGCGAGGCTTTAGCGGATTCTGTGGGAGTGAATAGCGTGATTATCCGCAATATCCTTGCTCAACTTAAATCTGCGGGGTTAATAAATGTAGCAAGAGGCAGTGGCGGGAGTGTATTGAGTAAAAAACCACAAGAAATAAGCCTTTTAGATATTTTTAATGCAGTGCAGTCTATGGGTGGCAAAGAGACTAATGGCAAAAATCGGCTTTTTAAGTTTCACGCTAATCCTAATGAGCTTTGCCCTTTGGGTAAAAACATTCATCTTATTTTAGATTCATCTTTTGAAAAAGCACAAATTACTTTAGAATCTTATCTTTCAAAAGTAAAATTAAGCAATTTATTGAAAAAATTGCAAAACTTGCCATTGTGATAAAGTTTGCAAAAGTTTTGATGAAGCACTCTACGCATTTTTCGTGTGATTTTTGTATATTTGCCCCTTTCAAGATAAAATAATAGTATAAATCCTTACACTTAGTATTTGTCAAGGGGCAAATAAGATTTAAAATCTACAGCCCCACGCTCTTTGCCGCATCGCTATTGGGTGCGTATCTATCCCCTATGATGACAATCTTGCTTAATTCCTTATTGATTTCTTTTAGCTCGTTAAGGCTAAAGTGCAATAAACTTGCGTTAAGATTCTCCTCTAGTCTGTGGATTTTCGTGGTTTCAGGGATTGGAATGACAAAGCTTTTGTTAGAGAGAATCCACGCTAAGGCGACTTGTGCGACACTTGCTGGTTTGCCATTAATGCTTTTACTCTGCGCTACCTTTTTGATAAACTCAATCACACTTTGATTTGCCTCTAGGGCTTCTTTGGTGTAACGTGGCATAGACGCGCGGAAATCAAGCGTTTTGTGAAAAGTCGTGTTTTTATTAAAGCTTCCACCTAAAAATCCTCTATCAAGCGGAGAATAAGCGACAATCGTGATTCCTAGCTTTTGGCAAGTATCCATTATGCCATTTTGCTCTAATTCACGGAATGCCATAGAGTATTGACTCTGCATTGCCACAGGGGCAAAGACTTTGTGCGCCCTCTCTATTGTCTTAATCCCTGCTTCGCCTAACGCCCACGCTTTGATTTTGCCCATTTTGACTAAATCTTTCATCGTCCCTGCCACTTCCTCAATAGGCGTGTCAATATCCACTCTATGCTGCGTGTAGAGGTCAATACAATCCCTTTTTAAACGTTTCAAGCTCCCATCAACTGCGCGCATAATAGACTTGCGACTAGAATCTAGCTGTTGTTTGCCAAAGGGATAGTAAAAGCCAAATTTGGTATTGATGACGATTTTGTCTTTATAACCTTTCAAAGCCTCGCCCAAAAGCTCCTCATTGGTATGTGGTCCATACACTTCAGCGGTATCAAAGAATGTATATCCCAAATCCACCGCTTTATGCAGCAGCTTTATCATTTCTTTTTTATCCCTTGTAGGTCCGTGATTGGCACTCATTCCCATACAACCTAAGCCAATCGCGGAGACTTTGAAATCGCCAATTTTTCTTTGTAGAATTACACGATTCTTTGTATTTGTGCTCTCTTTGCGTGCTTGAGTAGATTCTTTAGAATCTTTTGCAAACGCACTAGAGCTAAAAAATGCCATTGTAGCAAGTGCTGCACTTGTTTTTAAAAACTCTCGTCTTGAAGCTTTTGCTGATTTTTCTTTCATTGTATTTCCTTGTATGTTTGCTATCATTTATTTCCCTATTACTACAACGGCGCAATCTCATCAAGCGCACTTAGGGCGTTTAAGCTTCTAGGGTAGCCGATGTAAGGCACAAGTGCGGTGATGACAGAGATGAGTTTGCCTCTATCATTTCCCACTCTTATATTTCCTGCGATATGCGCCCTCACTTGAGAATCTGCCCCGCCCATTGAGAGGATATACACAAAGGTTAAAAGCTCCCTAAACTTTAGAGGAAGCCCACCGCGCGTGTAATAATCCCCAAAGCAATTCGCACTTAAAAAGGTGCGGATATGTTGATAATCCTTTGGTGCTGCGGCATTGCCTTTGTCAATCGCCTCACCAAAAAGTGCGCGTTGGGTTTCTAGCCCTTTTTCTCTCCTTTGAGCGTATTCTACCCTGCCTTGAGATTCCAAAGGAAGCGCAATTCCAAGTTGTGCAAAGATTTCATTGGTGGCATTAATAAAATCTAGCACTTTCCCCATACCCACATAAGGCGTGGCTTGGTAGAGAATTTCCTTAATTGCCACAGGTTCAACGCCATTTTTCAAAGCTGCGTTGAGAATTGCCTTAAACTCACTCAAAGCAGGAATAGCTACAAGTGAGGCAAGAGTAATCATCAAGCCTTCTTTTAGCTCAAGCTTGGATTCACTTGGCACCTCATCAAAGGCAAAATTCACATAATTACTAAAAAACTCGGGGTCGCTTTTGCTTAGTGGCACATCGGTGCTGCCAAAAAGCTTTTCAAAGGTTTGCTTGGCTTTTGGGGTTAGATTAGTTTTCATTGTGTCTCCTTGAATGTGTTGTGTTTGCGTGTTTGAAGTCTTAGAATCACACGCACTTAAGGCAAATCCGCTAAGGCTCACTAGACTTGCAACTGCGCCAAACTTTGCAGAGGTTTTGAGAAACTCCCTGCGCTCTAATAACTCTTTGTACTCTTGCATTCTTTCTCCTAAATAATAAACTTAATATTTGAAAATCTCATTTTCTCATCTTGCCCTCTGCCTCCTTGATATAGCCCTCATATTCTGTATCGCTTAAAAGCTCTAGCCAAGTAACATTCTTGCCATTTTTCTCGTGCGTAAGGGCGATATGCACGCCCTTTTCTTTCAAGCCTGCTCCGTGCCAATGCTCTACATCAGGCGGACAAAGCACCACATCACCAACCTTTGCGATTTGTGTAATACCTGCTTTTGTGCCCGTATAAATCGTGCCTTGTGTAACTATAAGCGTCTGTCCTGCAGGGTGAGTATGCCACGCTGTCCTAGCCTTTGGGCTAAAGGTAACCTCCCCACCTCCATAAGGGCGATAATCTCCGCTTTTAAAAAGTGTTTTGACACTCACTTCACCGCTAAAGATTTTAGAATCTCCTTTAAATCCTCCAAGACTGCCACTTTTAACCACTTCTTGTGTTTTTTGCATTTTTGCCTCCTTTGTATAAGCGATATTCACGCAACCTAAAGCCGCTACCAAAGCAATAGCAATGAGTTTTTGCATTTTTTCTCCTTATGATTTTAAAATACATTTGACATTATAAAGCCTGACACTTGGTGTTTGTCAAGGGGAATATTAAAATTTATCATAAAAGATTTTGTTATAATCACAGCATAAGGATTGATAATCGCAGAGGAAACAAGGGGTGCAATGTCGGCTTGGAATAAATCACCACAACCACACAAAGATGAAATCATTTATGAGTTTAAGTATAGTTTTCCAAAGGGGTGGTTTTATCGTGTAGAGAGATTAATGATAAAATTAGTTTTTTGGGTCGGTTGTTTGTTTGCTCTTTTGATGTTGCAATACCAAATAGAATCTACACTCAACTTTATAACCTCTAATTTAATAATGCTACAAAATATTGAGATATTAGACTATATTATTCTTGCTTGTTTGTGTTTTATTATTTATATCATTCCTTGTCTTTTACTCTTTCTTTTTATTTGTGCTTGTATTAATATCCTTTTCTTATGTCCTTATCATTCTATCACCTTAACACACAAAGGTGTATATATCAAATATGCTCCCCTCTTTTTTCCATATTATCAATACAAATTTTATGCTTATGGGAATTTTTCATTTCATAGTTATTTTGGTGGAAAGATTTTTTGGGCAGTAAGAGTTTGTGATGATATAAGCAAAAATTATAAATTCTTTGATTTTAAGCACTCACATACAATACCCTTTTTAGAATATGTGGGAATGCAGTATGAACAAGAAATCATTAGAATCTTGCGCGAAAAAACACAAGAAGCCCTAAAGAAACAAGGCAAGGCAGAAATATATAATGTGAATGATAGAATTAAAAATATCCAAAAGGGGTAAAAATGAATGGTAATTGGAATAAATCACCACAACCACACAAAGATGAAATCATTTATGAGTTTAAGTATAGTTTTCCAAAGGGGTGGGGAGATAGGGTAGAGCGAATCATAGACAGGATTAATTGGTTTCTTGTTTTGCTGTCATCTTTATTGTTTTTATGTGCTTTTTATGATGGCATTTTTTATCCAACGATAAAGCCTATTTTTGCATCACATTTCAATATGCAAACATTGCTTGGAATATTTGTATTATTGTTTGTATTTTTTATCTTGCAACTCCCTCTCATCACTATGATAGTCTTTAGTCTGCACACTTTTATTTTACAACCCCACAATACTTTTGTCCTTACTTCTGATGGTATTTACATCAATGCTACACGTGGGATTTTATTATGGAAAACAAAACAATTCTATCCGTATGGGACATTTTCGTTAATGGCGCAGAATATTTGGGGGCTTGGTTTCTCTCAATCCTCTTTGGCGATAAAAATTTGTGATGATATAGATAAAAAGTATAAATTATTTGATTTTAAACACTCAAAGTTTTTTACTTTTGCAATCAATGGCGAAAATGATATTGAAGAATTCTTGCAAATCCTAAGAGAAAAAACGCAAGAAGCCTTACAAAGACAAGGCAGAGCAGAAAAATATAACCTTAAAGAAAAAATTAAAGATATAGATATAAAGGAGTGGTAATGCAAACAGATTCTAAGCAAATGCCTCAACAACCACACAAAGATGAAATCATTTATGAGTTTAAGTATAGTTTTCCTAAGGGAAAATTTAATCGTTTTGAGCGGATAGTAGATAGAATAGCGACAATCATTGTGTTTTATTTCTCACTTTTGATTTTAACAAGGCTTTATAATTATAGTGCAATCTATGATACGATGATTCTAATCTTTAGTTATCCTACATATTTGAGCTTAGAAAATTGGCTTGTTTTGGGGTTATATAGTATTTGCTTTCCTGCACCTTTTTTATTGGT
>Ga0209064_1003270_pt1 | contig 14784 bp, 16 predicted proteins | sample Inofromicrocosms_FD_187498 | JGI IMG/M metagenome (GOLD analysis project Ga0209064, IMG submission 187498) | Mouse cecum microbial communities from Vienna, Austria - Inoculum for glucosamine and mucus D2O microcosms (SPAdes) (version 2) | ecosystem: Host-associated > Mammals > Digestive system >... | reverse complement strand
TAGCACAAAATCAGATGAAGAAACGGGAATCCTGCTACAAAAGTGGAATTTCGGGTACAAAATTTGAAGGCCGCTTACAAAATGTGAAACTCGATTACAAAACGGGAAGGTCGGATTGCAATCGACCGAGAAGGGGCTGGATGATGGCTCTTTTTTGCTTTCCATTCCCGAAAAATAGTCGTTTCGTGCCATCGGGTGAAAAACAGAAAATTTTTATGGTATAATTCAGTGGATGCTTTTGCTTTAGCGGGAACGGTTTTCTGCCGAAGTAATAGGAAACAGCGGAAGGGTGATATACGGATGTATGATGTGATAGTGGTCGGGGCTGGGCCTGCGGGATGCACGGCTGCCAAGGCTTTAGCGGAAAAAGGCTATAAGGTTCTCCTGGTGGAAAAATTCAAAATGCCAAGGTACAAGTCCTGTTCGGGCGTGCTGATAAAGAAATCAATGGAGCTTGTAAAGAAGTATTTCGGGGAGACCGTGCCAGAGTCTGCCATGTGTACTCCGACAGATAACAGGGGCATGATCTTCACAAATGATGCGGGGAAGGAATACCGCTTCGAGCAGGAAGGGCTTAATGTATGGCGCAGCCATTTTGACGGGTGGCTTGCGGGGAAAGCAAAGGAGAGCGGCGCAGAGGTCATGGACGGCGTGGCGGCTCTTTCCTGCACGGAAAAGGACGGGCTTGTGGAAGTCAGCTTGCACGGGCAGAAGAATGATACAGAGGGTGCAAGATATGTCATTGACTGCGAGGGCGTTGTCGGGGCGTTGAAGCGGAAGATTACCGGGGAAGTTCCCGGATACATAACCACATACCAGACCTTTAACGAGGGCAGCATAGACTTAGACCCGCATTACTTCTATGCGTACCTGCAGCCGGAGCTTTCGGAATATGACGCATGGTTCAACGTGAAGGATGACCTGCTGGTGCTTGGGGTGTCCGTGAAGGATATGGATAAAATCGGTCATTATTATGGGCGCTTCATTGCCTATATGGAGGAGAAGCACCACCTGCGGATCAGCAGGCAGACGAAAGAAGAAAAGTGGCTGATGCCGCATATCCGTCCGGGATGCCGTGTAGATTACGGCGTGGGGCGCATCCTTTTTGCGGGGGAAGTCGCCGGGTTCTTAAACCCGATGGGCGAGGGCATATCTGCCGGGATGGAGAGCGGGTACTGTGCCGCCAGTGCAGTCATGGAACATTTTGACAACCCGGAAACAGTCCGGGAGGCATACAGGCAAAGCACGGAAAATCTGAAATCCTATATGCAGCGCCAGTGGAGCCTTGTCGGGGGAATGGCTGGCACGTTCAAGGAGATGGAGTATATAGGCAATAGATAATATAATTGAAAAAAGGTGATGGTCCAATTAAGAATGTCAAGGGAGGAAATTTAAAACAGTCTCGGAACGAAGGTGTCCGGAAGGGTTTTCAGACGCATAGCGGCTGAATAACCCTTCCCTTATAGGGGCACCGTAGTGCAGAGATGGAACTGGAATAGAAAATATCCGTATCTTTATGAAATCTTCAAAATTATCTGTTATTCTTTCTGCAACAAACAGAAAGGATATGCAGAGTATGGACATCATTTTGAAAACAACAGATCTAAGTAAAAGTTTTAAAGGGCAGATTGCGGTAAACCGTATATCTTTAAGTGTACAAAAGAATTCGGTTTATGGTCTGTTAGGACCAAACGGGGCTGGAAAATCAACAATTTTAAAAATGATTGCAGGAATCTTTAAGCCGACTTCCGGCAGGATAGAGGTTGACGGCCATGATTGGAGCCGCAATGATTTGAAGGAAATTGGTGCTTTGATTGAAAATCCGCCGCTGTATGATAATCTGACAGCATATGAAAATCTGAAAGTACGCGCCCTGGCGCTGGGTTTATCAGATGAGCGAATTTCAGAAGTCCTTACCACGGTACAATTAACCAACACAGGAAAAAAGAAAGCAGGGCAGTTTTCTTTAGGCATGAAACAAAGGCTTGGAATAGCGCTTGCACTATTGGCCCAGCCTAAACTCTTAATTTTGGATGAGCCGACAAACGGATTAGATCCTATCGGTATTCAGGATCTGCGTAAATTGATCCGCTCTTTCTCAGTGAAAGGGATTACTGTTATTTTATCCAGCCATATTTTATCTGAGGTTGAGCTGATTGCAGACCATATCGGTATTATCTCAAATGGAAAGCTGGGTTATGAAGGTGAAGTCCATAAAGATGTGGATTTGGAACACATTTTTATGGAAGTTGTCGGCAACACCAGGGGGGAGGGCTGATTTATGCTTGGTATCATTCAATCCGAATTGCTGAAAATGCGACATACTTTTTCTATGAAGCTGATAATTTTGGCTCCGTTAGTCACATTGTTGTTGGGGTATCTGTTAAGCGGCAGACATGTCCAGCTTTCAACATATAACTGGTGGTATTTCATGGTTCTGCCACTTGTAGTTTCGCTATGTTCTGCGAGCATGATTGCCGGGGAGAAAAAAAGCGGGATGCAGAACATAGTTTTCCTGCCCATACGACTTGATAAAATCTGGTTTGGAAAAACGGCAGCATTAGTTATTCTACTCTTTGTGGCAAACCTTTTCCTGTGGATTGCAACGACTGTTGCCGGCATGGCGGCAAGTGTTACGGTTTCTCCTTTGGATGGGCTGATTGGCTGTATGCTCCTTTTCCTGACTTATTTGTGGCAGATTCCCGTTATTATGCAGTTAACATGTTTCATGGGGCATATGAAAGTTGTTTTTGTATCTTTAGCTGCGAACGTGATTTTATCTGCTGTCTGTGCTGAGAAGGAATGGTTCTTATTTGTCCCTTATGCGATCCCTGCCCGTGTTGTATGCCCATTCTTCAAAATGCACGTTAATGGGATTCCCCTTGAAGATGCATCTTCTCTTTTATCAGCCGGGTATGTTTTTCCGGCAGTGATTGTCAGTCTGGTGTTTGCATTAGCTGTTTTTTGGGGTGGTTCAAAATTGTTTTTGCGAGGAGGCTGGGTACATGAGTGAATATTACCAGTATCTGAAAAGTGACATTTATAAGCTGAGGCACTCATGGTTTTTGGGGATTCATCTGCTCTTTCCGGTTTTTGGGGCAGTTCTAATGCTGTTTTATTCCCGTTTATCGTCCGGCAGCGAACTGAATAAGCTGGCAGCCTTTGCACAGATTATCGCAATTGCATATCCGTTTGTAATCTCGGTTGTCTGCCAGATTGTTGCAGAGCAGGAATTACAGGCAGGGCATTCCCAAAATATACTCACGCTCCCCAGCCGCAATAAAGCTATCTTTTCAAAACTCACCATCCTGCTTTTGGCGGGACTGTTTTCCACTGCGCTCAGTGCTGTGCTATTTGGGATTCCGTTTTCCTATATGACAGGAACCAAACTTCCGGTAAGGTTTTTTGCCGCAATTTCGATTGTACTTTGGGGAAGCAATGTTATGCTGTACGGACTGCACCTGATTTTAGCGTTCCGTTTTGGGAGAAACTTATGTTTAAGTATCGGTGTGATGGGAAGTCTGCTGTCAGCGCTCCTGCAGACAGATCTTGGTACGGGATTGTGGTATATTATCCCGTATGGTTTGGGAGTGCGGTTTGCAGAAAGTGCCTTGGCATACCTGTTCCATCTGCAGCCTGTGGGGACATTCGAAAACCAGATAGGGATTCTTTTCTGTACCATTGTCACTTTTGGTACAATAGGCTTGACAGCATTTTGGTTTTCACGATATAGCGGAACATCTTCTGATTGAAATGAGGATTTTGTATATTCTGAAAGGAGCGGAACAATGGGACATATTTTAGTAGTAGACGATGAGCCTGCAATGCTTCAGCTTATCCGGCGTGTGCTGGAAAAAGACCGGCATCTGGTCAGCCTGATATCGGATGCACAAACAGCCCTTGATATGAACTTTTCTAAATATGATCTGATTTTGCTGGATATTATGATGCCGGGACTGGATGGATTTGAATTTTGTAGTCAGATACGTTCCTATGTAGACTGTCCCATTATATTTCTGACGGCCAAAATACAAGAGGCTGATATTGTGCGCGGATTAGGGCTTGGCGCTGATGATTACATTACAAAGCCATTTGGAACGGATGAACTTCGGGCGAGGGTAAATGCCCACTTACGGCGCGATAGCAGGGAAAAGAAAAACGCCTTTTCCATTTCAGGCATCGTGTTTCAGATCAGCGCAAAAGAAGCGGAATTTCAGGGGGAAAAACTTCCGCTGACCAAAAGTGAATATGAAATCTGCGAATATCTGGCGCTTCACCACGGGCAAACATTTACGAGGGAACAAATCTATGAAGCTGTTTTTGGCTTTGATGGGGAAAGTGACAGTTCTGTTATTTCCACCCACATCAAAAATATCCGCAGCAAACTGACAGCTTACCAATTAGCGTCGATAGAGACTGTATGGGGGGTGGGCTATAAATGGGTGTAAAAAAACTGCGTTCCGTATTCATGCGGTATGCACTGTGCCTTGCGCTTGCGGTTTTTATGGTGGTTGCGGTTAATGTGGGGGTTTACCTTTTTTGCGTGAGCATAGGGGCCATATATCCGCTGACCAGCATAAGTACCGCAATAGAAAGGGAAAAAGATAATCTGCGGTCTGTCCGGCAGGTTGAAGAATCTGATATACCGTATCCATGTGAATATGTGATATTCACAAAAGACGGGCAGTATGTAGGCGGCTCCATTGGCTGGGAGTATAGCACCGCCATATGGAATACCTGCATGGAAGGGGGCAGAACCAGAGACGGTTCGCATCTTTATTCTGTCATTGAGAGAGAAGATGAAATCCTGATTTTGAGATACCGCATGACGGCCCAATTTGGAAATGCGGCATTAAGAAGTATATTTCCGTCTGCCGACTGGCTTTTGATCGTCACTATCCTGCTGGAAATTCTGCTCTCTCTGATTGCAATATCTTTTATATTTGGGAAATATCTTGGGAAAAAGATTGATAAACTGCTGACTGTCGTCCACAAAATAGAGGATCAGGATTTGGAATTTGAAATTCAAAAAAGCAGACTTTTTGAGGTGGATCAGGCATTGGATGCGCTTGACCATATGAGGCTTGCGTTGCGGCAGTCCCTTGAGAGGCAGTGGTATGACGATAAAATGAGACAGGAGCAGCTTTCTGCCCTGGCACACGATCTGAAAACACCGCTTACCATTATCAGGGGAAATGCAGAGCTACTTCTTGACACTTCCCTTTCAGCAGAACAGAGGGAGTGTGCGGAATACATTGAGAACAGTTCCTTACAGATGCATGACTATGTGCAGACCTTGATTGAGGCAGCAAAATCATGGGACAGCTATAACCTTTGTATGAAAAAGGTCAATATGGATTCTTTACTGCTGGAGCTTAAGAAGCGAATTGATGGTTTATGTGCTGTGAAAAACATTCTACTGCATTGGGATTGTGGACATCATCCTTCCTATATTACTGCAGATCACAATCTGCTTATAAGGATGCTCACCAACGTGCTTTCCAATGCAGTAGAACATACTCCGCAGGGTGGAGAGATTACCTTTGAAGTAGAGGAACATGGCAACGAGCTTTCTTTTCTAATTACAGATACCGGAAAAGGATTTTCTGACGAATCTTTAAAACATGCAACAGAAGAATTCTATATGGGGGATGACAGCCGGAATTCAAAATCCCATTATGGTATTGGTCTGTATGTGGCTGCTTCCATAGCCAAAAAGCACAATGGGAAAATCATTTTAGAAAATTCTGCTGTTGTAGGCGGTGCAAAAGTTACAATACAAATCCCGTATTGACGGGTAGTTAAAAAAGGTGGCCTTATGCCGCCTTTTTTCTAAATCTTTATGGAATCTTTAAAAAAACCAGTTAGCATATAGACAGAGGAAATATACTATCCCGGCACACAGTTGTTCAATAACCGTCCGGAGATTGTTTTGGTGGAACTGAATGCCAAATAATACAAAAGCTAACCGCCGTACTATGGCCTTCATCTACCATATGCGGCGGTCTGCCGTTTCCGCAGGCAGGCAGGCCGGGCGGCCTGATAAGGGAAATCACTTGGAAAGCGGGGGAATCAGAAGTAATATGCTTACACGGCGGTTTGCGTTTGTGCCGCCCCTATATCGGACGAAAGGCGAAAAACTTTAGACCTGTTTTGGGATTTTTTCAGGAGAGAAAAAGATTTCGTTCCCTTTCAAATAGGGTTTCGTTCCCTCGCGGCTGACTGCGCCAAAATTCTGCCGATATAAAAAGTAAAGAGAATTGTCCGTGGGGAAGCTATGCCCATGGAAAGTGAATTGCAGGTGATGGGATTGAACATAGCCATATGTGATGATGAGGAAATCATCCGTGAACAGATAAAGGAACTGATAGAAAAAGAAATACCGGGCATATGTGCCGGATTATACGAGACAGGGGACGCGCTGCTTGCTGCCGGGAAGCAGTTTGACATTGTGTTCCTTGATATACAGATGGAGGGGACGGATGGGATTGAAACGGCGAAAAGGCTCAGGCAGAGGGATGAAGATACCATACTGATCTTTATTACGGGAATCAGAGAGTATGTTTTTCAGGCGTTTGACGTGGCGGCGTTCCACTATCTGCTAAAGCCCATTGAGGAAGATAAGTTCCGGGAGGTATTCCACCGGGCAGGACGGGAGCTGGAAAAGCGGAAAAGCAAACGGCGGGAAACGGTGTTCATAAAGACGAGGAACAGGAGTTTTTCACTGGAAAAGGACAGCATCCTCTATATTGAGAGCAGAGGAAAGAAAGTGGAAATACACACCACGGGGGAGACCATAGAGGCATATGCGTCCATGAATGAAATGGAGGGACAGCTTGGAGGCGGGTTCTTCCGCTGCCACAGGGGGTATCTGGTGAACATGGCATATGTGGCGGAATATGACAGCGGGAGCATTACCCTGAATAATGGGGAGTGCGTTTATCTGGCAAAAGAGAAATACGGGGAGTTTGTAAAAGCCTATATGCGGTATCTGAGAAACGGGGTGGGTGCTGATGGCTGAATGGGTTATGGGATTGATCAGTGTTTTATTGTGCCTGTTTGAAGGGTACTGCATACAGTCCTTTTTTGGTGGGTTTGCAGTGCCAAAGCTGTGCAGGATAAGGAATGCGGGATGGGCTGCGGGCATTGCATGGATTGTGATAAGGGCATTTAGTCAGGGTCTGTTTTCAGATATGGACAGCGTATCGTTAATCATAGAACTGCTTTTTACATTCTGCACTTTATTTGTTTTCTGCGTATGCTGGTATCGGGGAAATGTCCTGCTAAAGATATTTCTGGCTGTCCAGTTCATCTCACTGCGGGAACTGTCATTCTGGACGGGGTACAGCCTGCTCTATATTGGAAATGAGATGATAGAGGTACTGGTGCATAAAGCAGGTACCAGTGCGGCGGAATATCTGCCCGTGGCGGCAGGTATCCTGTCCTGCTTTGGGGCTGTCCTTGTGGTAGCCACAAAATGCGCCCTGCTTTTTGTTTCCACAAGAAAGATAGCGGGGAGTTATTGCAACAAGGAAAGAGGGCGGATGGGTAAGGAAGTGTTATTCTATCTGCTTCCCTCTGTGGCAGGCACGTTGGTTTCGGTGCTTGTGCGCCTGCTGCTGATCACCGTTACGGACGGCGCCCCGGTACTGTTGTATGAAAAATATCCGGTACTATACCTTATCATTCCTATGATAGCTCTCGTGCTGCTTGGAGCTATCGTGTTCAGTTTCCGTATTTATCAGAACATGGCAGCTCTGCAGGAAGAACGGGCGGAGAAGATCATACTGGAAAACCAGATCACGCAGATGCAGGGTTCAATGGTGGAAATGGAGCATCTGTATGACGGGGTACGCTCGGTCAAGCACGATATGAAGAACCACATGGCAGTCCTGCAGAACCTTATACAGAAAAAGTATAGTGGGGAAGATGAGGAAATCCGGCAGTATTTTGAGGGTATGTATCAGTCGGTGGAACAGCTTGACAGCAGGGTGCATACGGGCAATGCAGTCAGTGATGCGGTGGTGGGCAGCAAGTTCCGTTATGCGGCAAAAAAGGTAAAAGGAATTAAGCTGGATGCAAGGGGGTTCATGCTTTCAGATGCCGTTACGATAAAGGCTTATGATATGGGGATTATTCTGAACAACGGGCTGGATAATGCGATTGAAGCCTGCATGAAAATGAGGGAGAAACAGCCGTATGCAGAAGCCTATATCACGATCCGGTCTTTTCGGGCAAAGAACATGTATTTTATAGAAATTGAGAACAGCTTTGATGGTATGGCACTGTTCGACAAGGAAAGCGGCCTTCCCATATCAACAAAAGAAGATAAGGAGGTGCATGGAATAGGGCTAAAGAATATCAGAAAATGTGCAGTAAAATATGGCGGCGATATGGACTGTATTGTAAAAGGCAATAGATTCACATTGTCGGTCATGGTAAAAAGTTAATCAGCAGGAAGGAGGAGAATTATTATGAGCATTTTAGGAGTAAATGATATGTTGGCGGCATATCAGTATGCGAATAAGGCGCAGAAAAATAATGCCACAGGGAAAACCAGTTTTGCGGACACCGTAAAGCAGACTGCAGAAAATAGTTCCGCATCGCGGGAGGAGCAGTATGTGGAGTATCTGAAACAGCGATATGGCGCAAACGTGATGGTGAAAAATATCGGTAATGACCAAAGGAGTATTGACAACTTCGGCGCAAGCATAGCGGGGTATAACAATATTGTAATCGCTCCAAATATTTTAGAGAAGATGGCAAACGACCCGGAGAAAGCAGCCCATTATGAAAAAATAATCCAGAAAGGGCTCGATGACCTTCCAAGATGTAAGGCGGAAATGTCAATGAATGGATTCGAGATGTCTTCTTATGCCGTGAGTATTGATGAAAAAGGTGTGGGGTATGTATATGTGACCGGGGATCTGAAACCGGAAGTGCGGGCAAAGATTGAAGCAAAGGTGAGAGCAGAACAGGCGGCAAAACGGGCAAGACGGGTGCGGTATCAGGAGCTTGCCGAGGAAGCAGCGGCGGAGCGCAGAGAACGGACAGAGCTGCAATATCATAAACAGCTTATGGAAGATGCCCTGAAAAAAAGTGGTTTTGATACGGCTGTAAACTATCACTTCATCAGCCGGTCACAGGTGTCGGCGGCGGCAATGGCTTATGAAAGTGCGATTGGTGCATACAGCAGTAATGTGTTGGGAAATATCTGATAACTGTACTAATGTTATAAAATTTGAAGTAAAACAGGATATGCCCGGACTTACCACAAGGGGGCATGGGCGGCTCTGAATGACAGAGGAGCTGTTAATAAAATATTGATAACAATGGAGGATATAGGATGTCGGTAGCAGGAATTAACGGAACAGCAAATTACCCTGTCTATACACCGGGTAAGGCAACAGGGAAAGTATCAAATAACAACTTTAGCCAACAGATTAACCATGCAAAAGCAGGAAATGTACATACTTTTGCGGACACCGTAAAGCAGACTACGGGAAGCGATTCTGTGTCGCGGACGGAAGCATACAAAGATTATCTGAAACAAAAATATGGAAATGTGCGGTATGAAAGCATCGGGAGAGACCAGAAAAGCCTTGATCGGGCAGGAAAGAGTATGAGTGGCAATGATGTTGTAATAGCACCGAACATTTTGGAACAGATGGCAAATGACCCGGAAAAAGCAGCTTACTATGAGGGCAAGATTGATGATTTCTTTAATGCAACTCCAATGTTGAAGGCATCATTTGCGGCACGGGGGCTTGATTATCAGCCGTGTGGGGTAGTTGTACATGAGGATGGAAATGTTACCTATATCGGTGGTTGCGCAGATTCTCCAGAACGTGTGGCAGAAGTGAATGCCATCAATAAAGCAAAACGGGAGAAAGCGGCGGCACAAAGGAGGGAAAGTCTGGAACGCAGTCAGGAAGCAGCGGCGGAGCGCAGAGAACGGACAGAGCTGCAATATCATAAACAGCTTATGGAAGATGCTCTGAAAAAAAGTGGCCTCGATACGGCTGTAAACTATCATTTCATCAGCCGGTCACAGGTGTCGGCGGCAGCAATGGCTTATGAAAGTACGATTGGTGCATACAGCAGTAATGTGTTGGGAAATATCTGATAACTGTACTAATGTTATAAAATTTGAAGTAAGGAAGATCATGCCCGGACTTACCGCAAGGAGGCATGGGCGGTTCCGAATGACAGAGGGGCTGCAGATAAGATTTTTGGAAGGAGGAAAGATGTCAATGAATGTAAACGGCATAAACAATGGCGCTTATATGACCGTTCAAAAAGGGAGAGTCCCAAAATTAAGGAATGAATCATCCAATTTTCAGAACAGCTTTAACGGAGTACATACTCTTGTAATGGGCGGCCTGTGTTCAAGGGGATTGGCCGATGGCGGCTGTGTCACAGTTTATAAGGCAGAGGGGTATAGTGCTGAAAATCCAATCATGCGGGTTGTCACCAGGGCGGCGGACGGGCAGGAGCATGAGCAGTTGATCTACCCTGCAAAGGTAGACCCGGCAAGTGCGACAAGAACGGAAATAGATGCGCTGGCGGCGTACTTGGTGGACGAGAAGAAACTGGACGGCATGGCTGCATTAAGGATAGGGGCAGGGGCGGAAAAGGGGACAGAAAGTTTTTCCACCGCTTTTGCTGAAAAGAAGAATTTCTATGCCATTGCGGAAGAAATGATGAAGATGCAGTATGAATGCCGCAATCTTGCGGGCTATGCATCGTATCAGAAAATTCTAAGCGCGTTTGATGCGTTTATGGATAAAGGCTGAAACCGGGCAGCACATTGGTATACAGATATATTCTTTACATCTTATTCCGCACAGGCGCATAATGCTTTGCCTCTGCGGTCTGCCCGGAGGCGAGGGGCGGATGTAGGTGATAAGAGAAATGAAACTTTTTTGGAGGCTGGCTCGTATTATTAGCGGATGGTAGCGAAAGGGGGTGTTTGCCATGAAGTTTGGCAGGGGAGGCTAGGTGGTATGTCTGCATGATGGGATGAACTGCTCGGACTTATCATGAGGGAGCAGAGGCGGCTCTGAACGACTGAGTGGCTGCCATTAAAATAATGGATGACAATGGAGGATTTGAAAAATGAGCGTAAATGGAATAGGACAAAATTATTATCAGAACAATGTATCAGCGAATAAGTACAACAGGAGCAGGGCCGGACAGTTCTACCCGCAGAGACAGGTGGCAGAAGAATCCGCACCTGAAAGTACAAGGCAGAATGCCAATGTGCAGGATATATACGATTCACTTAAATCAACGAATCCGTTAATGGGGCAGGATGAAAGCACCGTTTCAAATGACAGCGGCCTGACGGTATGGTATGGCGACAAGACATTGGAAGAATGGGCAGCAACGGACCCGAAATATACGGACAAAGTAACAGGTTTTTCATGGTATGTCAGGGATGGGAAACATCCTTATATGACAGGGGAGGATGCTGAGAAATTTAAGCAAATGTGTAAGGAGACGGGAGAGTCGTGGCTGAAAAAGTTTGCGGAAATGACAGGAACGATTCAGCACCTTGATGACAACACGACTGCATTTGTGGGAACAAACGGTACGGCAATCAAATCAAAGGACGGGAAGGAAATGTTTGTGGATACGTCTTTTATGACGTATGACATGATCATGAATATGTTCAGGAATCTGCCTAAAAGCGGGAATTACTTTAACAGCTCATATTGGCAGAAGAATATCCAGAAAGCCATGTTTTCTGCGGAACAATGAGGTTTTACATATTTAGATTGGGACAGTGTAGCTGGGGGCAGAAGCATATCGCCCCCAGCCACAATACTGAATAAATGGCAATAATGGAGGATTTGATAAATGAATGTAAATGGAATAGGGGCAACGGGATATCCGGCATGGCAGGGAGCAAGAAGGACACAACAGAATGCGGTTGGAAAGAGTTTTGCGGCGCAGGTGAACAATGTGGCAGACACGCCAAAAGTCTATAATATTTTTTCTGATGAAGATATGATATGGACGGGAGGGAACGGCACGGGGCTGTCCTATTATCTCAAATATGCGGAAGATTCAACAGAGGATGATCCGACAATCATCGCAAAGGGTGTTGATGAGAATGGGGATGAATTTGAAAAGACCATACATATCAACGAGGTAAATCCCAAGTCAGCGACTGTTGTGGAAATGCGTGCTTTGGAAGCACATATGGGTGTAAAAAAGCTGGGAGGCTTTACGTCCCTTCCGATGGAGGCTGGGGCTATGGGATTAAATGACAGGACGGATTTCATGGATATGTTCCAGAAGCAGATTGGCGATATGAAGCTGCTGCTCCAGAAAAAGACGGCGGCATATTACCAGTACAGTATGCAGGCATATTGGGATTTTATGAATAAGAAATAATTTCCATTGGCTGCATATCCCCAATAAGCCACAGCCGAACAAGGCAGGGCGGGCATCCCTGGTTTTCTGGCAGATTAGGGAATTGTAATTTAATTTGTCCCAGTTCGCTTTATTGTGTCCGATAAAATACGTGTATAAATATACAATTTTGTGTATGGTTTATGTGCCTTAAAATGTGTAGTTAAGTAATGTATGATATAAATAACTTTAATAGGGAGTGGTTATATTTATGAAAAAATTAGTAGCATTAGTTTTAACCTTAGTATGTGCATTAGGTTTGGTTGGTTGGTTGCGGAGCAACTCTAAAAATAAAGACGAAGTGGTTTCTGAGGATTTGCCACCGATACTTATTATGAGAGAACAATATTTTATTGCATATGATATGCCAATATCTGAACTTCCGGATGATTTTGAGTGCATGGGAGAAATAACAGAGGAAGAGGCAAACGGCACAGGTTTGCAAGGCTGCAAATATTATGCAAATAAATACCTAAGTTCCTTTGTTGAGTTTTATGTATATCAAGAATGCGGAACACCTGTTGATGAGAACGCGGTTGATTCTACAAAACGTCAGTGGGCTTATGTAAAATGGGTTCGTGAAGGATTTGAAAGAGAGTGAAGTGCAAATATTCCTTTGAAGTATACTTATGCACTGCGTAGGGTGAAAATAGTCAGTAGGTACAAATAAACAAATTTGGAGTTTAATTTTTTGGAGGTCATGTGTTATGAGAAAACAAGTGCTGGTAATTTTAGTCCTAAGTCTTATGTTGACAGTCACAGCTTGCGGAACGTCCAGTGGCGGCGGGGAATCAGAGGTTGGTGGGAACGAAAAAGCCACATTTCAAGCGACTATATTAGAGATACATGATGGGTATTATCTGGTTGAGCCTGTTGCTGGAAGCACAGAATTGAACAGCGCGGACCAGATAACAGTTCCCATGAAAAATATGAATCCTTCGCCAGAGCCGGAAGTCGGGGATGTTCTGGAAATAGAATATGACGGTTCGATTGAAGAATCATATCCTGCACAAATTACTAATGTGCATAGCATTAGTGTTGTCGAATAGCGGAAGATTCCGCTTTGAAGAGTGTAGGGCGGATTTGGTGCAAGGGCATAGGAAAATGCCAATGAGAAGTAGAAGCGGTGCGGCATGAAGGGGAGGCGTTTATTGGGAGATACCAATATGCGCCTCCGCATTTTTAGGAGAGGAGGTGGTAGGTATCCGGAGGATGAGATGCTCGAACAGTTTATGTAAGAAACGTGTCTGCGACATTTGGGAGAACCGTTTCGGGGTGATTGTGATAGAGCTGAAATGCCCGCACTGCGGCGAGGTGGTACGGGTGTATTGGAAACCGAGGCTGAAAGGTAAATATACATAGATGAAAAGAACGGCGGGAGGATTCCTGCTGTTTTTGCTTTTACGGATTAAAGCGTTCCTTTTATGGGCATACTTATGCTATCAATGGAAAAATATGGAAATTTCCATTGTGCGCAAAACTGAATAAAAAGTACCGAGCGAGTGGGACCGCATTGCGTCGAGTCACGAATGGCCGGAGTAAAGCTAGTGGGTTTTAATGTGTGTAGTTTTTAGATAGCTTTCCCTGGCCATTCTCTGCCATTTTTTCAAAGCCAGTCCCACATCTAAATTTAAAGCGTTCCTAACTTTACGAAGGCGTAAAGGAAGGAACGCTTTATGTCTTTTAGGAAGATCACAGTCAAATCTGGAGACAAAGAATCCACACTGGAAGTTACGGAAGAAGAATATCTGAAATATTACCGCCCGTGGTGGCAGCAGAAGAAAAAGGAGCAGCGGAACCGGGAGGCGATGGAGCAGAACGGCTATACAGAAGAATCCTATGAGGAATGGAAAGAGAACGATATGCGGACGGAGCTTTTTGCGGAGAGCATGGAGGAACTGGCGGAAAAGCGGATGCTGCTTGGTGTGCTGCAGGACGCGATGGATTCCCTCCTGCCGGAAGAACGGGAGCTTGCCATGAAGGTGTTCGGGGAGGAAATGCCCCTTGCTGATTATGCGGATATGAAGAAACAGAATCCCCGGACGCTTTCCGACCATAAGAGAAAAGTATTATCCAAGCTGCGGAAGTTTTTCTCGGAGCATGGGTTTGAAATTGACAGCAGATGACCGTATATGTCCGACTTGCGGAGAATCGCCTGGTATTCCCCGTCACTGCTCACGATACCGTTCATGACGCTGTGCATGCGGGTATCCATCAATTGGTATAATGCAGAATCCTTTTCCAATCCAATCCCTCCTACTACAATATATTTATGGTTAATACCCCTTACAGCCAGTAAGGAATTATCCATCTTGTTGCTTAAGCTGTTAGAATGAGTGATGCAGATGGTCTGGCAGATCCCTC
>Ga0209064_1003260_pt1 | contig 14856 bp, 14 predicted proteins | sample Inofromicrocosms_FD_187498 | JGI IMG/M metagenome (GOLD analysis project Ga0209064, IMG submission 187498) | Mouse cecum microbial communities from Vienna, Austria - Inoculum for glucosamine and mucus D2O microcosms (SPAdes) (version 2) | ecosystem: Host-associated > Mammals > Digestive system >... | reverse complement strand
CGATATGAGAAATGAAATTTTACAGTTGAAAGATTTGGGTCGTATGCCTAATGAAAGCATCAATGATACAGAGAGTATTGATGAATTAGTAAATACTTATGATGCCTTATTAGAACAAATACAACTCCCCATATCATTCGATGAAGCTATGGTGTTGGTACAAATCTTCCCTGAAAATGCTTTTTATGATTTGCAATGGAGCTTATTAAGACTTGTGGAGTCTGTCAGTGTTGATGATGAGAATAAGTATATTCAGTTAATAAACTCTTGCCCAAGCCAAGAATGGCGGGACACTCTAAATGCCCGCTATGCAAATTATAAAAAGGCACAAGAGGTTAAGTAATTACATAACAAGCCGGGATAACGGACTAACGCTGCTCCCCCCGCTTAGCCATTATCAATAAAAACAAAATGCTATGTTTGATTATAAAGAAATAGAACGGACAATCAAAGATAATCATCTTCCATTTCAGAAAATAGAAGATGCCGATAAAGAAATTTTGACGCAAAAGCTATACGATACTTTTGTGTATGGTAATCCTCGTGCATTATGGCTAAGCTTTAAATATGTGCCATATAGTATAGATTGCAACATGGAAGACCCTTATTTTCATCTATTAGATATAATTGACAAAAATATCGTTCTCTATTTCTTTATTGATTATTGGAACAAAGATTTCGTCATTTATAAAGCAAGAATGTCTGATATACATAAATTTATCGGCGATTGCGAAGGGCTTGATGAGTATTACTTAGTCACAGAAGATTTTATGGAACTGTATAGTATAACAGATCATGATGATTTGCTTTATATTGACGTGAGGAAAAATGAAATGAAGAAGTTGATAACAAACGAATAAACTACCCTAACGGTCAGTTATTCGCCAGCCCAATACCAATAATATAGAACAGATATGGAAACAGAACTAAAAGAAACTATACAGAATTTATTGCTTCAATTCATGCAGAATATGCACGAGTGGGAAGTGATGTGTAATGATATTGCAAAGCAGAGTGAACTTTCATTTGAAGAACAGTTTAACAAGCAAAAAGAATTGGTATCAAAAATCTTTTTGACCTACTGCACTTCTCGTGAACGCAAGAATAGCAGACCTACTACTATATCTTATGGCAATGAAGGTTCTTATGAATATGATATTAATGAAGAGAAAATAACCGATATCGTAGAAGAAGAAAAGGACAGAATTGTAGTTCACACATACAGAGAAGTGCCTATGCAGGAAAAGAAGCAATACATATTCTTGTTAAAAAAAGGCAAATGGCTTTTAGATTCTAAGAAAAGATATTCTTCATGGAAGCAAAAATGGCTATCTGTTTCCCTATAAATCCAAGTTAGATTTAGGGGATTATTACGCTTCACATATAGCCAACAAAGAGAAAAAAGATGGCTCATCACTTTCCCTGTAATGATGAGTATCCTTATCGAACAACTGATAAATATTCCCTATGCTTTGTTTATAACTGGCTTAAATTCGGAGCTTGCCATTCATTTGTTTTCTATTGAATTACAATAAAAGTGTGGCTATAAATATTGCCAACGATGTCAATTAGAGCAACTTGTAGTTGGTGACGTAAGATATAGCCTCGGAAATATTGTTTACCTCTAATTTCTCGTAAAGCCTGCGGCGAGCTGTCTTTACAGAATCAACGGCGAGGTGGACTTTCTCGGCAATGGCATTGATTGTCAATCCCTGAATGGAGAGGGTCAGTATCGCTTTTTCTGTTTCGTTCAAAACCGGGGCGGCGTGTTCCTCCCAACGGTGCAGCATAAGATCATACTCCCAATATTCCGCCTTGTCGCGACAGTGCATGGTGATTTGTCCGGCTTTGGAGTGTGTCGATAGCGACACCACCGAGAGTCCGAGCCATACGGAGCCGTCGGGCTGATAGGCAAACCCGGTCAGCTTGTGATTGATAAGGAGCTTTTCGAGACCGTTGACGATATGGAAATCATAGGATATCGTGTACTTCTTCCTCTCGGCAGGAGCTATCCTGTTTATGAACGAAAAGCCTGCCTGATTTATCTCCAACAGCATACCGACTTCATCGGCAGGCACATGGTCGAGGTAGAACTGATAGCCCAACTTCTTGACAGCCTCTGCTGACATTCCGCAAAGGAAAAGCGGATTGGGCGACACATACAGGAAATTCTTGCGGAAATAGTCAATGATATAGACGCTCTGATAAGTGGCGTTGGCAAACGCCTCGGCAGTGCGCACGAAAGTGTCGGCAAGCCCGTAATCGGGTTCGCCGCTCACCGCATTTCCGGCAAAGAAGAAATCATCAATTTTATTCTCCATATCTTTCGAGCCGTTTATTCTTGCAAAGTTACACAGTATAAACGACAAAAACTGTGACAAATGTCACAGCCTGTCAATTAAATCGCCTTTTCAGAGGCTTATACGTTAGTTTTTTACTGTTTGTTGGTCTCGGCGGCTATGATTTCGCGGATTCGGTGGAGTTGGCGGCGCGAGATATTGAGGGTATCGTTGCTCGGGAGTGGAGCGATAGTCATTGAGCGTATGCTCGTATGCCTGTCCAATGCTTGAATAACTAAGAATCATTATGAGAACTCAAGAATTAAGACGTACAAATAGAGCACATGATAAAAACAGTCCAAAACTTTGTGACTTATTTCCACAATATCCCGGACCGTTTTAGTTGCCAATAAAAAGAATATTCTACGATATTGATACTTCCTGAGGCGTGGTTTATTTATAGTTGTTCTTGATGAAAAGTCCTATTGCATCAAGCACTTCGGGAGAAATTGTTTCGCGTATTTCGTCATATTCCGAAACATCTCCAGTAGTAGCATGTTGCAGCAGGTGGTTAAGTCCAGGCATAAGTTTGATTTCTGCCTGCGGTATGTGCTCATTAATTACTTTTAGGTTGTCAGGGAAAACTTGCGTGTCTTTTGTTCCGTTGATGGCTAAAACCGGACATTTCACATTGCCGAGGAATTCACGGGGATCCAGCGAAATTAAAGTATCAACCCACGGACCCCTCGTTTTCTGCGTAATCTTCAATGACTGAATCACCATTTGAGGAACGGATAGGTTGTTATTAGTGACAAGTTCGTCGATATTTATGGGGGTTGAAACACCCAGCTTTGTCTGTGATGCCATTTCGTCAAATACTCTATCAATCAGCTTCAGGCTGTTAGTCTTGTCGGCCTCTGATAGATTTAGTTTGTCAAGGTTTTGCTCGTTTTGCCTCATCATTGTTTCCTTGCCTGAAATCGCCATTCCTGCCAGAGAAATAATAAAGTCAGCTTTGCCTTCCGAGCCTATAATAAACGCTATCGTGCCACCTTCGGAATGACCGAGAACTCCAACAGGACCTATGCATCTCATAGAACGTAAGAACTCAATACCGCTGACCGCATCGTCCTTGAATGTAAGAGTAGAGGAAGTAATGAAATCTCCGGTAGATTTGCCAGTTCCGCGGTCGTCATAACGCAGAGATGCGATTCCATTGCGAGTAAGATAATCGGCGATAACGGCGAAAGGTTTGTGTTCGCAATATTCCTCGTCACGATTCTGCGGCCCGCTTCCTGTAACCATTACAACAGCGGGTATTTTTTTACTGCATGCATTGGGCGGAATCGTAAGCGTGGCGGCCATTACAGCACCGTCTTGCGCAGTAAATGTGGTGTCAATAGCGGAATATGGGAACGGAGGTATGGGAGTTTGCGGACGGCGGTTATCATCGGGATTGTCGGGTGTCAGATCGAGAGGAATGGCGATACCTCGCTGGCTGAAAACACCTTTAATTGTACCATTTGAAATCTTGCCAGTATAGGATGCCATTATGGCATTGCATTTTATCGAAATAGTGTCGGATGTGCAAAGCACGACTTCTGTGGCGATACCTTTGGCGCCTTGTGAAGGGGAATCCATCGTACATAGCGTTTCACCAGATGGCGTTTCCGTGAAGTTAAAAGTCAGCGGAAGTTTCATCTGCCCTAAATCAAGCGATCCACGCCATGATCCGCTTAGTCCGTGAGCATCGGCAGCCGACAAAAATATTGCGACAACCGAAATAATAGCGAAAATCAGTTTATTCATCTTATCATATTTTAAAATATCATCATCATTTATGCAAATTTAAGATGTCGGAGCGAGATTGCCTGTACACTTTTGTGTGCATTTGAGGGGGCGGAGGCATTTGCACACAAAAGAGTGTATGAAACTCGGTGTTCAAGGTATGGCTCGTTGCCGAGCCGCCGCAACGCTACCCTCCCCCGACATACACCCCGCCCGTCGTTTCGCACCCCGGGCCTTTGATTCCACGCAGGCAGACGATTCCCAAATCGCCTGCCTGCGCTGTCTATGTATGATTAGCTGTTCCCAGAGATTATACTATACCGAAATGTATGCTCCTTGCATAAAGGATTTGCGGGGGTAAAAATCTTTGCAGGAGATACCTTTGTATGGCAAATGACGGTATTATTACCAAAGGTTAATTACCAACTTAACAGTCTACAAGTTAAACCAATCGAAAATGAATCGTACAATTAGCATGATTGGCACGGTTATAACGAAAGCTGTTACATCTCGTTCCCGACTTCTTCAATTTTTCGGTAAGAAATGATATACCATAAGATTTATAATTGCAGTCAACGCTCCAGAAATATAGGGATTCCATTCCATGATTTGGAATGGTTTATTTGTCACGTATGTCTTGGTTCGATCTTAACTTGTCGTTAAAATAAGAAACATTTACGCGATATACAATAATGGCGACCAGCACAACAAATATTAGTGCAAACAATCCGGCACAACCGCGCATAAATAATATAGCGGTCGTATTATTATAATTAACAAAACCGAAAGTCATTGTCAACAAAAGTATTATAGAAATGCCGATAGAAATCAGCGCTACATATTTTAATCGTGTGTTAGTTTTCTCACGATAATACTTTTTTCGCTCTTCTTGAAATCTATCCCTCTTTTCAAAGTAATCAGCCATAATTTTAATATAAAATTACACTTGTCATTAACGTTGCAAATTTATGGTGTTGGGTTGAGATAGCTTGTACACTTTTGTGTGCATTAGAAGACTACAATTCAAACAAAGTTACTGACTTTTGTCCGATTGGGGTGTGTAATGGATTGGAAATCTTGTTATAAACCACGAATTATAAACATAGGTTTATGATTGGACATACTGCGCGAGGGTAGTGATCTGAACTTTATTAGTATTCGTTTTTTATACTTTTCTGAAATAGCATCGGTCCAATGTGAGCGCCGCTATTGTGATTATGGCTAAAAGTCCGGTCAGGGCGGCGTACGACATTGAACGGCCGAACCCCAATTTCAGCACAAACAAGAAATAGACCGCAGGTAACGCGGTGCTCACCAAACCGATGAACGGACACCACTTGAATGGTACCGGTTCTTTTACCAATTCCAGTTCGGCGTTGCAGTGGTTGCAATGGATATGATGTGCCGCTCCATGGAGAAGATATGCTGAACAAACCTTTATTGAGACCATATGGTGACAGTGGGGACATTCCCTTGCTTTGAGTTCCATGATTTCCTTATTATATTGTTGCTGTTCCGTTATTTCAATAGCTTCAATGCTTCTTCTATCACGTTGTCTTTGCCGAAGATAACGCTTTCGGTTTCTTCAACAACGACATCGGGTTGAATACCGACGCCGATAAATTCCGTGCCGTCTGCAAGTTTTTCGTGTCTGGTGCAGATTCTTCCGTTATAGCCCCAGCCCAAATCAATGAATATCGGGTTGCCGGAGCTTCCGCCAGTCGGAGTTCCGATGATTTTTCCACGTTTTGCATTTTTGAATAAAACGGCAAAGTCCTCCGCTGCCGAGAATGTAGAGCCGTTGACAAGTAGAATTATTGGCTTGTCATATTTCTGCATATCATTAGGGTGTGATATGCAGAACGGCACGATAGAATCAGACGCGATAGTTTCGGTGTTCCACTTTTTGCCCCAAGAAGCGTAAGCAGCTTCATATTTAGGAGTTTTCCAAGAGGCTTGCGGAATGGTATCGGTTGCAAGCAACATCATTATGATCTGTCCGACCTGACTGTTGCCGCCGGTATTATCGCGAATATCTATGATTAAGCCGTCGGTCGGTACAATCTTTTGCTCGAAAAGGTCGCCAAAAGCCTGAACATCGAAGTTGTCCGATTGAAAACTCGGTATTCTCAAAAGTCCAATGTTACCGGGAAGTGAATCAAACTGAATCGACATATCGGGATTTACAATGCCCCACGGGGATTGCCGATTGTCGGTAATATCAAAGGTCTTGCCTTTTTCGTTCCTGAAAGTCAGCTTGACAGGAACGCCACGATAGCCTTTTGTGAGGTTTACGGAATTGAAAGGATACGTATTGGACCACTGCGGGGTTGATGAAGCGATATATGGCACCACAAATTGGTTGCCATATTCGATTACCGGCATATCGTTGATGGCGACAAGTTCTGTGCCTCGGCGAACACCCTTTTGAGTATATTCGTCGGAGTATACACCTGTAACGAAAACTTTGTCGCCAATTCTCTTATGGCTTATCGGGGCATAAGTTACATCGGCATTGAATCCGATGCTTGTATGACCGTCTTTCAGCAGATTGGCGAACAATTGCAGTTTCTCGCTAAATTCTTCGTCGGACTGTGTGTTGACGAGATTCGGCAGCTCTGCGCGGCAAATACTGTCATAGTTCTGCGCGAATTTGTCATATCTGGCAAAATTATATTTTACCTCTGACGCGAACCGGGTGGCGATAGCCGCCTTTTGATAAGGCATGAGGTCGTTTTTCGCGAAGCATTGCAATGCCATCGCACAAACGAGTAAAAGAATGAGTTTGATTTTCATTGTTATATGAGTTCTAATTTGATTCAATCCGCGAGTTACTTACCACAATTGTATTTGGAAAACAAAAACACTATTCACTGCTTAGAATCTATTATTGCTGAATCATTAAAGCGTTAAGCACTTTGCTTTCAAAAAAAGCATAAAGCCGACGGTGGCTAATCCCTTCTTTCTTCATAATTGCCTTAATTATTGCGCTTTTTTGAGTTGTAGATCGTAAGAGTATCGGTGTATGCCGCATTTGATTTTTGCAGTGGTTTAATCTGAATGTCAGACAATCCTGCCTGTCTATAAGGCTCATAGCCACGGGTTGTAACAGTAACGCTTTTCTCTAAACTGCAAGAGGAAAGCATCCCGGCTGAAATAATAAGGAGTATATATTTCTTCATAAAGATTCAATCTTTAATGTGATCATGATATTCGTTGCAAATTTAAGATGTCGGAGCAAGATAGCCTGCACACTTTTGTGTGCATTTGAGGGGGCGGAGGCATTTGCACACAAAAGTGTGTATGAAACTCGGTGTTCAAGGTATGGCTCGTTGCCGAGCCGCCGCAACGCTACCACCCCCCGACATACACCCCTGCCCGTCGTTTCGCACCCCGAGCCTCTGACACCACGCAGGCAGACGATTCCAAAAATCGCCTGCTGCGCTGTCTATGTATGATTAACTGTTTTCTATTTCAGTTCCGTTAGTTTGAATGTGTATTCTTCCACTTCCTCCTTGGGTACTATCTGCACTTGCAGAAATGGCTCTGCTGGACGGCCGTAGCTGTCGAATTTAAGCTGTTTGTCTTCATCAAGATCCTGAAAGGCTCGAATCGACACCTCCTTGCCCACTGCCTCAGAGAAATCAACAGGGATTGTGACAGAATCTTCTTCGACCTCGATTGCGACTTTGAGAAGTTCTTTATCTCCGCAGGTTGCAGAAACATAGAGAGTCCCCTCAGTATAGGGTAACTCGCTAAAGGTGATTGTATAGGCCGGGGCCTTGGCTTTCGCACTGACGCATATCGCTATCAATGCGAAGATGAGTAATAACTTCTTCATTTCTTTACATTGTTTATTGATTCGTATGTTTGAGAGTTGTTTAACTTGCGTTGGGATGCACTTCGCTTCTTACCTTTGTAGAGGTTTAACGTGACCCCGACCCAAAATAATTGACGAGTTGATGATACTTGATATTCCCTGTCAAATCCGGCGATAGCGTTCAAATCTCGGCTTTTCACTCTGATATTACCGATGGGATTGAAGGCCCCGGCCATAAAAGTCGCACTACGGTGGGTGTAGCCTACTCCAATGTTCAGCATATTGTTATTGGTGCTGTATATGTCTTCTCCCCATAGGGCATTGTATGTACTATTGTATTTCAGCATAATCCACCATGGTCCATTCACATACATGAGCTGAGCGTTTATAAAAGGTTGCGAATAATTGTGGCAATAGTTAAGGCCTTTGCTGACTGTTCTATGCCAAACACCTTCCAAAGAAAGGTTCAATTGTTTTATGAACACCGGCATTCTAAGTTGAGCCATGACAATAAAATTATTGTTATAACCGGAGTTGTAATAAGACTTGACTATTTTAGTGTCCATATATGTCTTTGCTCCCATTATTGGATTATGGTTGTAGGTGTTAGCGACAGTAATTTTTAGCGACATATCCTTATATTTACCATCGAATTCTAATTTTGTATCATATTGCTGAAAGGTGGAAACACCGGGATTGCCTTCGCTCCATTGATAATTGTCAACTTGTTGAATAACGGGGTTTAGTTGATTCACTGTTGGAGCTACCGTGGTTACATTTCCTATAAAGGATATTCCACCCCATGAGGCAGGAGTATATCGAAAATATATCCGAGGATTTGCATTGAAATAATTGTGTTTCAACGGTTCTTTTACACTATAAGCAGTTCCGCCTATTCCGATACTATATTGAATCTTATCCAAGGTTTGTTTCCACTCGGCAAATAAGCTTCCCGTGACACTTTTCTCATGGATGTTTCCGGAATGATTATAATCTGCCTCATTCCACTCGCCCAAACTTCGTATGCCGGATGTGAGGACGACGTTCCCGATTCGACGTTCCCAAACGCCTTCACCAAACAACCTGTATCCACGATTGGATATGGTAGTATATAACTCCACCTCTGATGTCTGATAACTGCGGTCATTCGAGCCATTCATTACAGTTGGGATTATATTAAAATACAGCTTATTGGATTTATTTGCCTTCCAATGCAGATATACATCCAAGTCAATCTGTGTAGATTTCATAGGTAATTCTTCCCGTTCAAAATCATCTGTAACTTCATCGCCAATCACGGTTGTTATATCACCCTCAGATATATAGCGATCGTTCTTGCGGAATATGCGCAATTGGGTGTTAAGCAAGAGTTTGCTACCTATCGCATAGGAGTGTTGCAATGATACCCGATGAGAAGCCATCCTGTTCGGTGCCTTTATACCACTCTCCAAACGTAGGATTTTAGTCCCGTCTGATAGGAGATAATGCTCTGAATTATCACGGAAAGCAGACATTCGCCACATAGGATTGGACTGAAAATCAAGAGTCCACTCACTACGCCCTAATGTATATTTCAACGCTCCGGTATAATTACCCCATCCTCGGTTCACAGATTGGAGCAAATTGAGGGATATTCCATAACCTGTTTCGCGTCGTTTTACGGTTATATCTATCACGCCCCTTGCCTCTCCATATTTCACACCCGGATTTGGGGTGTACTCCACCTTTGTAATATCCTTTGGTGACAATGATGTAATATCTATTTGTGAAGCTGGACGACCATTGATTCTTATGGACAACTCGCCACCACCCAGTCTTTCAATAGACCCGGTAGCTGGATTTATAATCAGGTCGGGGATTTGCAGTCCTGCAAGAAGTTGGATTCCGTTGTTTGTGGCATTTTTAAGTTCTCTTGTTGGATAGAACAAAGTTTTATTGCCAACGACTTGATTTTCAGGAGCTGTTACTACCACTTCATTAAGTTCACGCGATATATCCAAAGAATCCGGCAACTCGCTTTGCGCAACAGCATTTAGGGAAGCTATCGCGTATAAGAACAATATGCCAAGATGTAGTCGCATAAATTTTTAATGCAAAAGTATGATATATACATTTAATGGGCTGTACACTTTTGTGTGCATTTGAAGGTGGCGGCGATATTTGCACACTTTTATGTGCATAATTTTTGGTGTTGAAAGTATAATTTTGCCTCAAACAATTATGAATATGGAAAAATCAGGGGGGCTATCATCAGTTTTGAAACAAAGAATTGCCGACACTAATGTTGCCATTGTCGGTAATGTGGCTGTTGAGTTTATAGCGGATGCTATAAGTCGTCTGGGCTTTGTTGATATTGTATCTGTGCCTGACAGTACCGACCTGCCGATATGCGATGTGGTGATTTGCACCTGCACTGAAAAAGCAGATTGCAGGGTGATTATCACTCGTTATAATGATGTGTCGGTAATCTGTGCTTACAATTTCTGCATTGGTGCCTGTGCCGTCATCTTGTCGCCGAATAACGAACTGCCCTTTTTGTTAAGGACAAGGCTGACTGCGATACTGTTAAAGCGATGCTTGACCATACAAGCGGTTACAGCAAATTCTGGAACATACCCGGCAACTGCTGGGTTGATGATGCCATCAAATGGATTGGTACGCCTGAGGTAAGCACATCAATCGGAGAATACACCATGACGGCTATAGTCGCACATCTCCTTGTAGCAATAGTAGCGGGCAACAATGTCAAGACGTATCCGAAATTCTATCTCTCGACTATTGCCAACGATGTCAATTAGAGCAGCTTGTAGTTGGTGACGTAAGAAATAGCCTCGGAAATATTGTTCACCTCTGATTACGGGTCAGCGGATTTTTCTGGTGGGCGGTGGATGATGTCAGGAATATAGAGTGGCCGGTCTGAACATGAAGAACTTGATGTCTCCGACTCCGCGGAACTGGGTTCTGAAGGCCTTGATCTTGGCATTGAAGGATTCTGACGAAGCATTGGTTAGCCTTCGCTCGAAATATTCGTCAGCATACGATAATCCTCCGTCGAGTTCGCTATTGCGCAGGTAGTTACCTGTGGCGTGTTTAATCAGAATTGAGTCATGCGTTCCTGGCGTGGCAATATATTCGGGAGAAACGAGCGACTTGAACTGTTTTTCTCCGGCTGAGAAATATTTAGGGCCATTGGTAGAGTAACGGCTGAGTCCTGTCAGAGCCGAAGCCTACACTACCGGCGAACTCAGCAATCAGCCGGCAGATGTTGCCACGACACCCAGGATTGCTGAGCCGATCGAGATTTATTCTCATCAGGACAGCGAAACACCGGAGTCGGTGCCTGACGCCGAGGCTATACAGACTGTTCTGCTCGTCGACGACAACGAAAGCATTCTAAAGTATATTTCCGAATCGCTCATGCCTGAGCTCAACGTGCTTTGCGCCCGTAGCGGAAAGGAAGCCGACATTATTATTACTGACGTTATGATGCCCGATATGGATGGCGTGCAGCTCTGCAAGGCCGCCAAGTGAAATCTCAGAACATCACATATCTCGGTAATAATGCTATCGGCCAAAAGTGAGATTTCCGACCAACTCGAGGCCATGAAGGTCGGCGCTGACGACTATCTGCCAAAACCATTCTCCATACCGTTGCTGAAGGCCATAATCGCCAACAGGCTTAGCACCCGTGCACAGGCAATAGCATACTATAATGATACAATTGATATCGGACTGGCGATAATGGCTATGAACCCCATTGACCAGGAATTCCTGACCAACGCCAAGGCCGTGGTCGAGAAACATCTTGATGACTCGGAATTCACGACTGAGAAATTCGCGTTCGAACTGCTCGTAAGCCGCACCAACCTTCACCTGAAACTTAAGGCTCTCACAGGCGAGTCGGCCAACAAATTCATACGCCGCATGAGGATGAACAAAGCTATGGAACTGCTTAAAACCGGCAGCTACTCGGTATCAGAAGTGAGTGTGATGGTGGGCTACAGCACAGCATCTTATTTCTCTACAAGTTTCAAAAAATTCTTTGGAGAACTCCCATCGGAATATGTCAAAAACTGATATAAGAACATGATTTAAACTGTTTTCCAAAAATTTTAAGTCTCGAGAGGCCTTTAAAATCCTTTGAACAAGAGACTGCCTGACAACCACAGTTCGGCAGTCTCTTGTTTTTATGCTTGCTTATCAGCTTTTACCAAGTGATTTGAACATCTTTGAGATACAACGCTTTTTCTGCTCCATATTTGGATGAACATAGAGGTTGAGGGTAGTTGAGATGTCAGAGTGACCTAAGAGGACACTAACTGTTTTGTAATCACAGTTACTCTCAATGCAACGAGTGGCGAATGAGTGGCGGAGTCCGTGAAACTTGATTGCCGGAATATTGAGTGATTTCATCAGGCGTCTATAATATTCACGGTATGTACGAGGTTCGATTGGCTTACTGTCGTTGGATATTACATAGAATCCGGTATTTACCACTTTCATCAGTGGCTTGATAAGCGCGAGAGCTTCGGCACTGAGAGGTATTTCGCGAACAGAGTTCGGTGTTTTGGGGTCGTTAATAACCAGCTCTGTGTGTTTCTTTTCTCCATCGAGAATATAGATGCGTTCTATGGTACGCCGAACTTGAAGTGTTCCGGTCTGTGTGTCTATATCTTCCCAGCGCAATGCACAAATTTCCCCAATACGAAGTCCTGTGGTGAGACACAAGTAGATACCGAGAGCACGGAATGAGAAGTTTGCCTTTATATGGTCGAGGATTTTCTTGTGGTTTGCTACGGTCAGTACCTCTATTTCCGAAGGTGTGGAGATGGTAGGATATTTAATATCCCACTCTGCATGGTCAATCCACTTGTGCTTGACTCCATGCTTCATTATCATTTTAAGAACGATAAGAATGTCCTTGATTGTCTTGACTGAAAGACCTAAGTTAATCTTCTCAAGCACGAAGGACTGAACAATTGGTTCACTCAGTTCGGTCATGTCGCCAAAGAATGGCAACAGATGGTTTTCAAGCGTCAGCATATATGCTGCGAATGTTGAGCGCTTGACATACGGACGCTTTTGCTCTTTCCAAGCGTCCGCAATTTCTCTGATAGTCAGATGCGTCATAGTGTTAATATTATTGGTTATTCAAAAACTTAGAGAAATAATATAACCAATGTTCCACCTTTACGCTTCCCCGGCTTCTCAGAGGAGTGGAAAAGAACCAAGGTCTCAGATTTATTGGGCTTCTATTCAACGAATTCTCTTTCATGGGAAATGTTGAATTATGAATGTGGAGATATTCTAAATCTTCATTATGGTCTAATACATTCAGGTCTTCCTACATTGATAGACCTAAAAAAGGATATTCTGCCTTTTATTAATGAAACTGCAAAACCTAAGAAATTCACTCTCTGTAAGGATGTAGACGTTGCTTTTGCTGATGCTTCAGAAGATACAAACGATGTGGCAAAAGCTGTAGAGTTTATAAATTTGGATGGTCAGAAAGCGATTTGTGGCCTACACACAATTCATGGGCGTGATAACGGTAATAAAACTGTATTAGGGTTCAAAGGCTACGCGTTTGCATCCTCGGCTTTTCACAATCAAATTAGAAGAGTTGCCCAGGGTACAAAGATATATTCCATTTCATCCAAGATATTTGATGAAGTCTTTATTGGCATCCCCAATAAAGAAGAACAAACTAAAATTGCAAGACTTCTTCATATAATAGACGAGCGTATCACGGTCCAAAACAAAATAATTGAGGATTTGAAGAAATTAAAGTCCGCAATTATTGATAAGCTACTGGGTCGTGTACAACCTGATGAGAGTGATAGTATGATAAAACTCGGAGAAATAGGAGAATTTACTCGTGGATTGACCTATTCGGCAGATGATATTGTTGAGGATGGAGGAGTCGTTGTTATAAGAGCAAATAATCTTTCAAATGGAGAGGCTGTAAATTTATACAATGAAATAGTCAGAGTTGATAAGCCAATTTCTGGTTCTCAGCGACTTAAATACGGGGATATGGTAATTTGTATGGCCAATGGAAGTACTAAATTAGTAGGAAAAGCATCATACTATAATGAAACTACAGATTCCATCGCTACAATTGGTGCATTTTGCGGCATATATCGTAGCTATCAAAAGATTGTTAGATGGCTGCTGCAGACCAATAAATATAAGCAAGCGGTACAGAAATCTCTTCAAGGAGGCAATGGAGCAATCGCCAATCTTATACCGAATGATATTTTAGGATTGTCATTTGTTATTCCTAAGCAAGAAACCTTAATAGTTGAGTTACTACAACTGTTTGACGAAAAACTGGATATAGAAGTATCATTACTTCATAGTCTCCAAAAAGAGAAGCAATATCTACTGTCTCAAATGTTTATATGAATAGCGATTGTAATAAATAATCTTTTTGTTGTGTATAATTTGTTAGTAATCTTTGTTCCATATCCATCTTATTTGAGATAGAACGAAGCATCTGCGATATGCCAATTTGTTTTTCAGAATCAGGAATTGGGCATTCTATATGGTTTATGTCCTTAAGATATGCGGTTCTCATTGTTCCCTCAGTAACAATTCGCTCAACTTGTTTCCGAAAATAAGTTGACGACATAAAATAGTAAAGATACTCAACATTATATTCCTTCTTCGGAATAATACCAAGAATCCCTTGCTTAGTGCAAACTGGGATTTTGTTGATAGAAATTGCGCCTATTGTTGCTCCATTTGAATAGATAATAGAGTTGACTGGAATAAGCCAAGCAGATGATTTACAAAGACCTAATTCTGTAATATGGTCTTTGCTCTTTAATAAATATTTACATTAGTGTCCACTAAAAAATCATAAGAGTCCTTTGAAATTATTGACATTCAATTTGTTAGGAGAGATTTGGTAGCGAACGGATTTCAATTTACATTTGCGGTCATATTCAGACCGTTATGCATAAA
>Ga0209064_1003255_pt1 | contig 14887 bp, 18 predicted proteins | sample Inofromicrocosms_FD_187498 | JGI IMG/M metagenome (GOLD analysis project Ga0209064, IMG submission 187498) | Mouse cecum microbial communities from Vienna, Austria - Inoculum for glucosamine and mucus D2O microcosms (SPAdes) (version 2) | ecosystem: Host-associated > Mammals > Digestive system >... | reverse complement strand
TCTTTGAATATATCGACGCTTTTTACAACACGATCCGTATTCACAGTCACTGCGATTTCCTTTCGCCTGTCGACTTTGAAAATTTGTACAATAATTCGGCTTCTTCTTTGCTCGCTCTTGTCGGTTGATACGATTTGGTTTGTTTGGCTTGGCTTTTTTCTTGACAGAGGAGCAGATTTATAAAAAATGCAAAAATTTATAAAATGACATTTCGGACAAAATTTCATTTTTACAAAAAATGAAATTAAGCTTGGCTACAGACTTCTGCATTTTCGGATATTTTCTTAGCAACATCGTAACAGTCAAGGGACTTGTCTTTGTTTTGGGGATTGGGGCGGAAGTCCTCGCTGTAATAGCTCACAATTCGACTAATGCGAGTATAGTCCTGTTCTATATCGTCATTTTCATTGTAAACATACTCGTCAATGGTTACAACCTTTTCCGTTGCACCGTCAGCCCCAATTTTATAAATGCGTTCATCATCACCGCATTCAAGCCATTCAGAACCCCTACATTTACTGTAATGAAACACGACCTCGTTTGTATAGCTTCTGCCGTATTCCTTTGCTATTGCACGCTGCTCCTTTTCCGACCTTTTGAAAGCCTTTTCTTTTTCGGGACTTTTTGATATGTAGCTATAAAAGATTTTTTTTAAACGCGCTTTTCCGAAATAATTTGTCATTGCTATCACTCCTACCTATTAACCGATTTTAATAAGTTTATAAAAAGTTTTAGTGATAAACACAAAAGAAAAATATTCATGGTAGCCCTAACTAATGTTATTATTGGTTCGTCTATTTCACCTATTAAAATATCTTTTAATGCGTTTTGATTTTGTTCTTCATAAACTTTTGCACTTGTGCTGTTGGTATCGTCTGAAACAAGTTCATCTGATACATTGGAACCTTCTGTCACTGTGATTGAGATTTCCGCTGTAATGTTCTGTTCGGGTAATGCCACGTGCGGTGAGGAATTGTTATTGATTATAGAAGCTGCAATTGTTACTGTAAGCACAAGAATGATACCGAGAACGACAAAGCAAACAATCAGATTTTTCTTATCAACTGTTATAACGCTTCTCGTAGCTGTTTTTAACTGCTTGTCCTTTTGGCGTAATTGCTTCTGTAGATCGGCAATTACTATATTTCTTTCGTAACTTTCTTCAATGTCAAGACTTTTATCAAAATTGTCTTCTGAAAGAAAGGGCGGAGTTTTTTTTAAAGCTTCTTTTTCGTCAGGCAAGATGTAGATTTCTCCGTCATCTGCGTCTTTTACAAACTTATATCCCATAAAATCACCATAATATTAAGTTTTGAATTTATTTACATTTGGATCAAGAGGAATTTCCTTGCCGGCAAGATTTTCAAACCAGCTTTCAAAATCCTTGATACGAACAAATACTCTTTGTCCAACTTTAAAACTCGGAAATTGTGGCTGAACCATTACAATACGTGCATATCGTTCATTTACTTTAAGAATTTTTGAAATATCACGATAATCGTATAATTCAGAAAATTCTTTAGAGTTTTTTTTAGACATATTTTATTTTTCTCCTTTCGGTGGTTGCAATCTTATCTCTGTATACTTGTGGCATAATAGCAAAGTTATACATACTATTACTAATGACATATTATTCTCTTCCTGTTTATATAAAAAATATTTCTTTGCAATAAAAAAAGATAGTAAACCAAGTACATTACTTGATGTAATATACTTGGTTTACTATCTTTTATATACTCCCATATTAACAATAGGAATTATTAAATCAGTATTTGAAAAAATTTGAATTTTTATTAACTGGCGTTATGATACTCATAACCCGAAGGTCGATGGATTTTATTAAAGAAGTTATTGCAAAGCGGTTGATTACAATTACTGTCAATAAAATTCCAGCGTGATAACGACCTTTTCCCCAATATACTCGGCTGTGATTACGCCTCCCATTTGCTCAGCCAGAAGCTTGGCTATGGACAATCCAAGACCCGTTGAATTCCCCGCTGTCTCAACGGTGTAAAAGCGGTCGAAAAACCTGCCGACAGTAACGGAATCCAGCTTCTCCGCGGTATTAGAAAAGGTTATGGTACCGTCCGCGGTCAGGGTCACGAAAAGGTCGCCGCAGCTGTATTTTACGGCGTTGCCGATAATGTTCCCAAAGATTCTTTTCAACGCGAACCTGTCAAGGGGACGTTCCACACGCTCCTCGGTGATCTCGATTTCGGGGGTTATCCCGCGCTGAACTACCGCCCCGTAAAATTCCGCGAGGCTTTCCTCCAACACGCTGTTTAGGCATAATTTTTCGTAATTCAGCGGCTTTGCGGAAGCCACAATTGAGTACCTGAAAAGCTCTTCGGTAAGAGTTTTCATAGCCTCGGTGCGGTTGGAGATGTGTCCCAGATAGGTCTTTACGGTATCGCTTTTTTCCTCACGCTCCAGCAGGTTGAGATAGCCGCTTACCGCCGTCAGCGGAGTGCGCAGGTCGTGGGAAATATTCGTTACAGCCTCCTTTAGCTCCGCGTCGCCGCGGCGGTAACGGAGGCTTTCCCTGCGGAGTTTTTTCAGTTGGACGTTAAGGCTCTCCGCAAGCTTCCGCATATCCCTGTCACCGCTGGAAATGTCAATGAGGGTGTTCGTATCCTCCGACAATTTTTCGGACAGCTTTTCCGCGATCTCCCCCGCGGATTTTTTCATAAGATAAATTTTTATCAGCAGCACAGTTACCGTAGCGGCAAGCAGTACGCAGGCAATTATCGGAAGATACATTTTTACACCTCTTTTCTGTTTTTGGGCGGACTACTTTAAATCCTTTCGTCTAAAGATAAGTATGCCCGCAGTCGTTGTGACCGCAATGTCCGCAATAGCGTACAAAGGCAGTTCCGCGGCGTTTTCGGGAGGTTCGCCGCCGGATATTTGCAGAGCCTGTCCTGAGGGCATGATATTCAGCGCAATTTCCATTACCTTCCGTTTTGTACCTGTAGGATAATTACTGTTTGGAACAAATTCTGCTGAAGACCCTGTTTCCGATTTTTCGTCAATAAAAAAATCAGGACGGTATTCGGGCGCGTTGACGATACGTTCAAGAGTGTCCGCGCTGATGATAAGCAGAAAAGATAAAATTACCGCTGAAACAGCTCCGGCAGCCTTGCTCGTTATCAGCATACCGAAAAGAATATACACCGAAGCGTAAGCTGTTACGACTAGGACGCTTATTAAAAACATTGCGGTAATTTCCGAAAAAGAAAGAGTAATCTTGCCGATAACAGGAATACCGAAGCAAACCACCGCCGCAATAAGGATAATGTGCATAATAAGCGCAGAGGTAGTACAGACCGCAAGATTTGCGCCGTACACCGCAATGCGTGAATGTCCCGTGCAAAGCTTGTTCCTCATAGTACCGCCGCTGTATTCCGCGCCCGTGAAAATCGAGATAAATACTGCGGAGACCACCGAAACGATTGCGATACCCGAAAAAAGCATACCGTCAATTACCTCGTTGTATTTTGCCTGATTGAATACAGCCAAAACCGCCGCGGCAAATATGAATATTGTGCAAAAATGAAAAAGTCTGTTTTTAAAAAGCCGTACAAAATTTGCCCGTAATAATTTACTCATCACTTCAAGTCCTTTCGTCTGAACAAAATTACCCCGACAGTCATTGATACCGCCGCGAAAGCGGAGGAGAAAAGCTCCATTCTGTAAATTCGGGACATATCCGAGCCGTCCCACATCATAATTGAAAAACTCTGATTGCCGGGGAGAACGTCGTTGATAAATTCATAGATTTTTCGCTTTGTACCGTCCACATAGTCGGGATTTGGTTTATGAAGCTCCTGCACCGTTTCGCCGCTTTCGTTAAGGTACACATTGTCGGTAAATTCCTCCTGCATAAGGCAGCTATTTATGTACACGCCGCCGAAAAGCAGGAAGTACGCCGCCATAATGCACCCCACGGCGGAGGACGCTTTATTCTGCACAAGCGTCGCCGCCGTAAGGAAAATGACCGCGTAGGCAAAAACAATAAACCCGATACAGACAAGCATAACGGCTATCTGCTCCGCGCCGTACACGCGGAAATCCCCAAGCAGAGGGATACCCGCGCAGAGATAGGGTACGACGTACGCCGCGCAAATTATCAGTAAAGCGGCGTACACCGTGATAAGGTTCGCGAAATAAACTTTCACGCGGCTCCGTCCCGTGGCTATCTTGTTACGCATTGTGCCGCAGCTGTACTCCGTGCCTATGAACATACTTATAAAAAACGCCGCCACAACGCCCATACACACGCTGAACGCAAAAAAGTTTTTGTCGGGTATGCAGACCGTCCCGCTCTTTATCATTTTGGAATAGTCGGTAACGGGGAGATATATGCCGCAGAAAGCCATTACCGCGATACAGATGTAAAAGGGCTTGTTTTTGACAAGACGCATAAAATTCGCGCGCAAAAGTCTGCTCATCATTTCAAATCCTTTCGCTTAAAGAATACCGTCCCCGCAGCCGTGGTAAGGATTATCACCGCCGACGACCAGAGGGGTACTACAGCGGGATTTGCGGGCATATCGTCAAGCTGTATCCTCGCCGCCTGACAGGTGGGGAGAATATCGTACAGAGCTTCGTAAATTTTACGCTGCACACCGCTTACGTAAAAGGGATTTTTCATTTCCGGCTCGCTTATTTCCTCGCCGGACGCGTCTATTATTGTGTACGCCTCATAAATCTCCGGTTCGTCCAGAGCAGAGTGTATCACCATTGCCAGCATCATAAGCACGAACGAAGTCATAATGACCGTGGTAACCCCTGCCGATTTGCTTGGTATAAGGCTGCTCAGCGGCAGAAGTATTGCCGCGAAAGCCGTTACCACAATAAGGCTTACGGCGAAAAGCACGATAAGCTCGCCTGCGTCGGCGAAAATGCCGCCGAACATGGCAAGTCCGCTTAAAAGCGTTGTTACAACATAAGTAACGTGTATCATCACCGCCGCGGCGACGCACACCGCAAGGTTCGCGAAATAAATAGCCACCCTCGAATGACCGATAACAAGCTTGTTACGCATAGTGCCGCTGCTGTATTCGGTACCGATAAAAAGTCCGATAAAAATTGCCGCGATTATAGAAACTGCGACGGTCTGACCCAGCGCAAGGTTTTCATAGAAATAATCCTCCTTTTCGCCGCCGAATCTTTTAAAGTTCATATATTGGCTTATGACGGTGTTTAACGCGTCCACGACCATAAAAATAATGCAGCCCCAGAATACCTTGTTTTTCCAAAGCCTTGTAAAATTTGCTCTTAATAATTTATTCATTTACTTCAAATCCTTTCGTCTGAAAATTAGTACGCCCGCAACCGCCGCCGCGGCGATAATTACCGCGGAAAATAAAAACATACGCAGCGGACGGTCGGCGTTCATATTGCAAAGCCTGATAAGCTGACTGCCCGGCAGGAAATCGTACAAAAATTCATATACCGAACGCCTGACAGCCGATAACCGCTCCGGCGCGGCAAGAGCCGACCTGATACACAAGCCGCCGTAAATTCCCGAAATAAACATGAGAGTCCCGACAATAATGCAGCTTACCGCACCCGTGGCTTTGTTGTTTACGAGCATTGCTATCAGCGTAAATACCGCGGTGAAAACCTCGATCGCAGCGGTTACGCAAAGCAGGATGCCGATAAATCCCGCCGCCCCCGAATGGAAGGAGCCGAGCAGCGGTACGCCCAAAATCAGATAAGGGACCGCATACGCCGCGGACATGATAAGTCCCGCCGCCGTACAGCTTAAAAGGTTTGAAATGTAAACGGCAGTCCTCCTGCCGCCCACAATAAATTTGTTCCGCATAGTTCCGTCGCTGTATTCCGTACCGATGAAAAATCCGCAGAAAACAGCCAGAATAAAGGGCATTACAAGCGCGAACATGAAAAACGCGCTGTCAAGGCTTATTACGCGGTTTTCCTTTTGCATGATAATATAGTTCTGGACGGGAAAATAAATTCCCAAGGCGGTCATAAAGACCGTGCCGAACCAAAATATTTTGCTTTTCCAAATCCGCGCGAAATTTGCTCTTAATAATTTACTCATGGCTTTGCACACCCACCAAATTCATAAAGTACGCTTCAAGACTCTCGTCCCGCTCGTTCGCCGACAGCAGGTCGCAGTCCCGTTCTTTCAGCGCGAGAGTAAGCTCGGTAATGCTCATCTGCGCGAAAATATCCACCGTCCTGTCGTCAACAACGGCGTACTCGGTACCCTTTTCGTCCAGCAGTACGGACAGTATTTTTGTGTTGGAAACCGTTACCCGCATACACTTGCGGCACTCCTTTTCAAGCTGTTCCGCGCTTATCTCCTTGACTATTCGTCCGCCGTCGATAAAGCCGTAATGTGTGGCAAGTCGGGAAAGCTCGTCCAGAATATGGCTTGAAATAAGTACGGTTATCTGCCGTTCACGGTTCAGCTTTAATATCAATTCACGGGTCTCGATGATACCCTGAGGATCGAGACCGTTTACAGGTTCGTCCAGAACAAGGAAGTCGGGGTCTCCCGCAAGAGCAATGGCAATTCCGAGACGCTGTCTCATACCGAGGGAGAAATTTTTCGCTTTCTTTTTGCCCGTGTTTTCCAGTCCCACAAGCTTCAAAAGCTCGGGAATACTTTCAAAGGACGGCATTCCCAGTATAAGGTACTGCTGCTTCAAGTTGTCCTCCGCGGTCATATCAAGGTAAATGGAGGGCGTTTCCACCACCGCGCCCATTCTGCGGCGGGACTTTGAGATTTCCGCACTGCTGCCGGAAATTCCGTAAATCGAAAAGTCCCCCGACGTAGGAAATTGCAGTCCGCAGATAAGACGGATAAGAGTGGTCTTGCCCGCGCCGTTTCGTCCAACAAAGCCGTAAATAGAGCCTTTTGGGACGTTCATAGTCAGCCCGTCCAGAGCCTTGAAATTTTTGTAGTACTTGCAAAGCGAGTTTGTTTTAAGAACATATTCCATAATAGTTCCTCCTTTTCTTTTATGTTTCCATTCTAACACTCAATAGTTAAGAAAACGGTAAAGAAAAGAGTTAAGATTTGGTTAAGCTTTTTCGCTCAATTTGAACCCGATTCCCCAAACTGCCTCTATATATTCTTTTCCTGTAGTTTCGCGAAGCTTTCTCCGCAGATTGCTTATGTGGACTTTCAGGGAGCTTTCCACACAGTCTGGGGTGTCCTCGCTTATCCTGTCTAAAATCGTCGATTTGGTAATTACCTGATTTGGGTTCAGCATAAGCAGCTTTAGTATGGCAAACTCGGTTTTCGTAAGGCGGACGTTATTACCCTCCGCGCTGACCTCGTGGAGGTCGGTATGCAGAATCAGTCCATCGTATGTCAGGACGTCGGAATTTTCCGCCTGACTTTTTCGCAGCTGGACAGTTATCCGCGCCAGAAGCTCCCGCGTGTCAAAGGGCTTTGTGATGTAGTCCGCCGCGCCGTCCAAAAGCAGGGAGACCTTGTTCTGCACGTCCGCCTTTGCGCTCATTACTATCACGGGCACGCCCTTTATTTTCGGCAGTACCTCCTCGCCTGACACCCCCGGCATCATCAGGTCGAGCAGTACCAAATCGGGTTTGTTTTCCGATAAAAGGTACACCGCCTCCGTCCCCGAAAACGCTCGCAGAACGCCGTAGCCTTCCCTGCTCAAAAGGTCGGCGAGCATATCGTTTATGTATTTATCGTCGTCGATTATTGCGATCAAAGCCATTTTTTCAGACCTCTCTTCCGAATATTTCAGCAAAAAATTATAGGTAATATATAAATATTTTATCATATTATTTTATTTAATGCAATATATTGTCCAGTAAATATATGAATTTACATAACAAAACGGATAGAAAATTTAAAAATGATTTCTATCCGTTTGTTTATAAAAATATAGAAAATATGATACACAAATACCGAATCGGTATTATTAGTATCATACGATTTGGAAATCTCACGCTCTAATAGTCCTCTGAAATTCCTCAAGAGAAATCGTTTCATCCAGCGCCTGTTGCCGAAGTTCAAGAGCAAAATCCGCCCACTGCTGAAATTCGGACTGGGACATTTTCTTTTTCAGATACCTAGCGTAATGCTGCTTGTAAGCGCGGGAATAAGCCAACCAAACGGGATTATTCTTTATCTTCTCGGCATACTTTTTCCTATGTCCCAAATCGCGGCAAATCTTGTCGGTGCCTTTTACGGGACGGGTGCAGTAGTCCGAAAATATCCCTGCTTCAAGTAAAAAATATTTCTCGCAGTAGCCGCATTTTTTAGGCAGATAGTGCTGCTCCAAGCCTTTGAACAACTCAATATATAAGAACGCTCCTATTGTGTTAAAATGATAACTTTCGCACAAAATGGAGCTTTTCTTTTGCTCCAAAACGGTGTAGCTAAGCCGCATATTTCCCGACGGCTGGAGTTTTTCAAAGGTCTCGATTTTCGATTTTGTTCCCGAAATAAAATCATTTACCACCTCCGCGGTTTCCGAATTATTAAGGTATTTGCTCTGATTATGAAGCATTTCAAGGAACGGTTCATAAACCCTTTTGACCCGCAGTAAATCCTCAATAAAAGTAATATATTCATTTGCAAACACCTTTAATTTATCATTGAATTTCAAAATATAATCTATCATATCGGCGTCATTTTGCTTGTTAAGAGGATAATCCGTTGTAAAATGCTCCAAATAATCGACCTCGTTTTCCTCGACCTCGTCGCCCCATTCCCAAAGCGCAACATCCTCATTCAGCAAATCATAAAGACGGTTACGCCGCAAATCAAGAGTATTATACGGCGGCAGCGAACAAATCATTTCATCAATATTATCATAAAAAACAATTGCTCTCTGAAATAATTCATCGCAATTTTCCGCTTCGTCCATATCTTCGGGGTAGTGTAATTGCCCCGCAAACTTTTTACATTTGTAAAGCGTATCATCAAGATTTTTAAAATTTTTTGATAGGTATTTTGTAAGAATTTCTCCTAAAGCGTACTCTTTTTTGCCGTTAATAAAAAATTTACATTCATAAAAATAAGCGTCAAACCCTGTCATATAACCATTTCTCCTTTGCAACTAAAAAATATTTTTGCTGATTTTTAAAATATAGATGTGAGACCATAAAAAAGTAGAAATATACTTAAAATAGATGTGAAATAGACTAATAATAGAAATATAGTATCACATCTATTGACTTTTGTCAAGCGTGAATGTATACTGAATTTGAGCTCAAATAAAAATGTTCCGGAACAAAAAAGGAGGAATAAAAATCGCAAACGAAATTATTTTTACGGAAATGAAATTCCGCAAGGTTTCCGCCGATGATTTAGCGGAAACGCTGGGAATAACAAAGCAGACATTAATGCAGCTTCTTCGCTTTGAATTGGACGAGCAGGAGCAAATAAAAATGCTTTTGTTGATAAACAATATTTCATAACAAAAATAATTGGTGCAAATCAATTAATATTCGCGAGTGAAAAAGTACGGTAAACTCGTATGTTACGGCGCGAAAAGCCTGCGGGGGCTCCCCGCCGCAAGCATAGAAATGTAATACTACATTTCACAGGTTTTGCCAATTAGCAGCCGTCCATTCGGAACGTGCAAATTGTAAATGATTAAGGGAACCCGCACCCTTAATCCAAAACCAACGCAAAAATAATTTGCTAAAAAAATAATGATACTGAACTTGTAAATCGTATCGGAAAGAGAGGAATTATTATGGCAAGAAAAAGGTCTATCGAAACAATCAACAAGGAACTTGACAGGCTTGAAAACCGCGAAAAATCCTTGCAGACGGACATTGATTCCGTAAAGTCGGAAAAGGAAAAACTTCTCAGTGCGCGTAATGAAATTCTTGAAATGGAGCAGCGTAAAACGGTCAATAAGATAGCCGAAATAGTTTATGAATATTTTGGCGAGAATATTTCTCCCGACAAATTTAAGAAAACTGTTGAGTACATTTTTGCGATTGATGAGGTCAAGGAATTTATTAAGTCCGCAGACGAAAAAATTAAACCTGTTTCGGCAGAAAATAACTCTGCCGAATTTATTGAAAAGGAGGCTTGCTGATTGATTAGACAAAATAGGAAATACAAAAATCTGACCTTTTCTTTTGAGGAATGGGAACGGGTAGAGCGGTTATCCGCGGAGTGCAAAATGCGTCCCGCGACATACATAAAGCAAATGGCGTTGAACGGCAGAGTAATAAATATTGATTTAAAAAATTATCACGAGGTCATTTCGTTGCTTAATAAAATCGGAAGCAATGTAAATCAAATCGCCCGCGTCGCAAATATTTCGGGATATGCCACTCACGATGAGCTGCGGCAGCTTGAATTTTTTCGGAGGGAAATATGCCGTATATCAAAGTTATTTCTATCGGAAATTCAGTCGCAGGCTGCCTGAAATACATTGCAAATCCCGATAAAACCGACGAACAAAATTACTTATCAAGCCTAAACTGTTCCGAGGATATTTTTGTTGCAGAACAGGAATTTTGCCTAACGTATCAGCATTATTCCCATAAGAATTTTTATTCCGTGCCGAATAAAAACGGCAAATCTCCCGTGAAAGCGTTCCATATTATCCAGTCATTTAAGGCGGGGGAATGTGCCGCCGATATTGCTCATAAAATCGGTTTGGAGTGGGTACAATCCGTTTTCGGAAAGAATTTTCAGGCGGTTATTTGTACCCATACAGACCGTGAGAATATCCATAATCATATTTGTTTGTGTCCTTATGATTTGGACGGAATTAAATTCAACAGCAATAAAAAATCGCTTGAACATATACGTAAAATCTCCGATGAAATTTGCAGGAATTATGGGATTTGCGAAATGGAAAAGTTGACAAGCGACAAAAAGCATATTCCCGTCGGCACATGTTACGGCGAGTGGAAACACCGTAAATTCGGTACTTCGTGGAAAGAATTTATACGCAGAAAAATTGATTATCTTATCAAAAATTCTGCCGATTTGAACGACTTATTATTTCAATTGGAGCAGCAGGATTTTGTCGTTAAGCGCGGTAAATATATTTCCGTTAAAGCACCCGAACAGCAGCGTTTTGTGCGGCTAAAAACTTTAGGAGCAAATTATTCCGAGGAAAGTATTTCGCGGCGTATTCTTGATTTGCGTCCGAAAATTAAATCTCTTGATGAAATTATTTCGGAGGTCATTAAGGAATTTACTTTTGAAACGCGCAAGTTTTCTTTTGCACAAAGCGTTAAGGACGCCACCGCCGTACTTGCAAATCAGCTTTCAATTATTAACGGTGAGGGATTATCTTCAATAACTCTTGTCGAAAACAAGCTGTCCGAAATTGAAAAAGAAATTACGGATACGCAGCTGCAAATCAACAAATTGGAGGTTGATAAAAATTCCGCAAATGAAATTATTTCAGCGGCAGAACGGTATTTTAAAAAGTATTCCGTATTTAAAAAGAGTACGGCATATCCTAAAACCAAGCGGCAGGAGGATAAAGCGTTGCTTGCGAAGTACGGCATAAAATCGCTTGATGATGTTGCTCAATTCCGTGAAAATATTCAGGAATATTCAAAACGAATTGCTGTATTGCAAAGTCAAATCTGCGAAATCCAAAAGAAAGAAGATGATTACAAAAGCATAATTGAGACCTACAAAAATTGTTCCGAGGACGATTATATTTCTCGGCTTGTCAAGGCTGCCCGCGATAAAATGAACAGGCAGGAAACGGCTAAACTAAAGGCTTTGCGGGAGGAAAGCTATACCGTTTATTCTTGCGGAAACAATAATTATTTACCCTTTAAACAGCTTGATAGGGAACCAAATGTTGACGATTATGTTAAGAAAAACGTTGGCAGTTGGTTTGACGTTGAGGGTGATAATATTGGCGATAAGCTTGAAAATATTTATCAGGGCTGTCCCGATATGGTTGTCGGAGATGTTATCGTTGTAAAAGCGCAAAACCGCGAGGCTGCTTTTTATGTCAATGATTACGGCTTTATCGCGTTTGAGGGATTTATGAAATCCCGTTCGGAGCAATTACGACAAAAACAGTTACAGGAAGAAAAACAAAAAACGACCGCTGCTAAAAAGCGCAGCAGATAAGGAGTTAAATGATTAAAAATGTATCACTTACAAATTCCGCCGTAGAACTTACGGCAACAAAAAACAGCTATGAAATTAAGGTTGGGGAAACGGTTTATTCAATAAAGCACAAATGGGAAAATGCCGATATATCCGACTTGATTTCGGATTATCTTACAGAAAAAATTAAGCGGATAAGTACCGCGGACGCTGCTTAAAATTTATTTTTCAAAGCGGTTGATTTTTAAAAATATTTGTGTTATAATATATTTGTAATCAACCGCTTTGCTCAATTTTGAAAGGAGTTTATTTATGGAGCAAAGCAAATATTTATTTAACGCAGCGTGCTACTGCCGCTTATCAAAGGACGATGAGAACGACGGTACCAGCGTTTCGATCAAATCGCAAATTCAAATTTTAACCGATTTTTGCAGGGAAAATAATTTGAAAATCTTTGATTTTTATTGCGACGACGGTTTCACCGGCACGAATTTTGACAGACCCAGCTACAAGCGTATGATGTCGGATATTGATAAAAATCTGATAAATACTATTGTTGTGAAAGACCTGTCCCGTTTCGGCAGAAATTATATCGAAGTCGGCAAGCATATTGAGGAGATTTTTCCCGAAAAAGGCGTTCGTTTTATCGCTATCGGCGATGATGTTGATACCGAAAAGGATAATATGGACTTGGATTTATTGCTTCCGATGAAGAATATTTTTAATCAGTTTTATCCTGCCGACTGCTCCCGCAAAACCCGTCAGGCGCTAAAATCAAGGGCTTTAAATGGTGAATTTATCGGGAGTACGGCGGCGTTTGGGTACAAAAAATCCGCGCTTGACAAGCACGTACTTGAAATTGATGAAAATACCGCGCCTATCGTGGAAAGAATTTTCAATATGGCGGCTTATGAAAATTACGGCTGCAATAAAATAGCGAGAATTCTTACCGCAGAAAAGGTTATTACGCCAATGGCTTATGCGGCGAAAATTGCGGGACATCCGTACAGCAAAAATCCATATGACTGGAATTTGACAACGGTTTACAAGATGATTGAAAACAGAGTTTATCTTGGTCATACGGTCAATTGCAAGAAGCGCAAGGTTTCTTTTAAGAGCAAAAAAATTGCAATTCAGCCCGAAGAAAAATGGATAGTTGTTGAAAATACTCACGAGCCGATTGTTTCGGAGCAGCTTTTTAGAGACGCTAATTCGCAGATTTCGAGCCGCAAGCGGGAGTGCAAAAACAAAGAGCCGCATTTATTTGCGGGACTTGTTAAATGCGATACCTGCGGGTATTCTTTATCCCTTTCACCTAAAGCGAACGGCAAAGATTTTCTTGCCTGTACCACTTACAAAAAGAAAGGCAAAGAGGCTTGCTCTATTCATTACATATCTTGCAGCGACTTGTATAATGTTGTGCTTATGGATATTCGGGCGCAAATCAAGCTTGTCCTGCGCGACGAGAAAAAGGCTGCTGAAAAGCTGAAAAAGAGACTTTGCGGAAATACAAAATCCGACGCGCAAAGGGCAGTCCGTGACTCGAAGGCTATTGAAAAGAAAATCCATGATTTTGACGAGCGGTTTTATCAGCTTTATGAGGATAAGCTGAACGGCGTTATTTCCGAGGATAGGTTTATTGAATTGTCCCGAAGATGTGAAACGGAGCAGAATGATTTAAGGGTCAAGCTGGAGCGTATCAAGTCGGTTTCCGTTGCTTCCGCCGAGGCTGAAAAAAATATTGAAAGCTACATTTCAATGATACGGGAATTCAAGAATATTTCCGAGCTTGACAAGGAAATCGTTCACAGGCTTATTGACAAAATCGTCGTTGGGAACAAGTATGTTTGCGACGGAGTTAAGAAACAGGATATTACTATTTATTACAAGTTTATTGGAGAAGGTGTTTGACTTCTCTAATGGGAATTGACGGTCGTAGGTTCAAATCCTGCCTCCGCAACCAAATGTGAAAACCGCCGAATGTCGCTAAAATGGCTTCATTAGGCGGTTTGCTTTATATTTGAGTGCAGATGGAACTGCAAATTTGCAGTCCGAAAAGCAGAAAAATCACTTGAAATTCCAAGAAAATCACATGAAAAGTCACACGGAAATCAATTTTTACAGAGTGGGAATGTGTACTAAACTACAAATATTTTTACAAAGCAACCCCAAAAATCAATTTAACGAATATCATCAAACATTAATCGTTGTATATTTTGCTCATACAGCCACACTTGCACAGTCAAATAGCCGCAACATTCCAATAGAAGCCTCAACGTCATAAAATTCTGCATCTACTGACAGAATTTTACAAATATTTCTAATTAAATTAAGTATTTTGCTGGAATAATATTTCAGCAAAGAGACAAGCACTTCTTAATATTCGTTCATTGCAAATCTCATATTTACACTATCAAGGGAACTTCCACCTTAATTCAGTATACACCACAGCATATCAATGCAACAACGTTTTATAAATTTTCGTCAGCACACATACAGTGCTGCGACTGCTCCGTTTAACTGTGTCTATTCGACCGTGTAAGTATAACTAGCGAATGGGAATATACATACGCAGGTCATTGAGAAAATCTTTCCAAATAACTGAACATTTATTTTATGTAAAAATTATATATAATATAGTAGCGTATATTAATGTATATAATTACCAAGTAGTGGTGCCAATACCTGTCCTAAAGGGCATTATCAAAAATTTTGTGTAAAAGCAAAACCAAACAGGCAAAAGGACGGCTTGCAAGGGCAAGCATAATTTGGGATTTCCTCTTGTTGCAATACTCCCGCAGGGTGAAGCGGTATGCGCGCCGC
>Ga0209064_1003254_pt1 | contig 14888 bp, 9 predicted proteins | sample Inofromicrocosms_FD_187498 | JGI IMG/M metagenome (GOLD analysis project Ga0209064, IMG submission 187498) | Mouse cecum microbial communities from Vienna, Austria - Inoculum for glucosamine and mucus D2O microcosms (SPAdes) (version 2) | ecosystem: Host-associated > Mammals > Digestive system >... | reverse complement strand
GACAGTTTTAGATCCATACTCACGAGATTTGATACAACCGTATCCAGTTGGAAAGGATGGAATTATCTCGCATTTGCTGTGGTTTTTCTTAATAAAATTCACAAATCACAAAAGTTTAAATGAGTTCAATATCTGTCATAAACAGTTCCTCCGCATCAATAAAACAAGATATTGAGGTGACGGCATTCTATTCTGATTTTGTATACAAATATGACACCATACCGGACAAGAGTTGGACTTATCACCCTTTCGTACAGCTGCGGATAAAACAGATATTCAACGACAACGAGAAAGACAAGGCATACGGTTTTAAACACTATTTTTGGCTCAACGACCTTGTTTCAGACATCACAATAAAAGACGCGACTATATATACAGACTCAGGAACTTACCATGCCAAAGGAGCAAAAGAACTCATTGAAAGAATAAACAAAAGAGACTACGGAACATTACGCCAAGTGACTTATTCCATGGATACTTTTGAAGGGTTAGGATTGAAATACTTTCCACAGGCTCTTTATGCGATGCCGGAAATGACACAGTCATGGTTTATCTCAAACAATGACAACAAAGACTCGTTGCATGTTTCTTTCAATATCGACAAGTCACTTTTCCATATAAGGAGCAGCAAACGCATAAAAGAGATTAACGGGAAACCGTCAATAGTTTTCAGTACCGATGAAGAAGAGCCTGCATTTTATCTGTTCTATCTCCCTGCATACAATCATTTTAAATATACGGAAGGCAAACGCGTTGTAGACTTAATCGCCGAGAGAATAGACTCCACAAAGAGCGGGAACGGAATCATTGCATATAAACAACATGATGATACAGAAAACAAGCGTATTGAAGAACGTATCAGAAAAACAATAAATACACTTGACAGACATATAGGCAGAGAGGCTTCGCCCGACTCCATTTTCATCGTGAAAAGCGAGCAAACACTCTACCGGAAAATGGGAGATGTTGAAACAATGGCTGTGTTCAGCAGGGCACATCGTGACAATAAATATTCTCTGATATTGCTTGACAACTCACACTACGACACATACACGCTGATGCACGAGGTGTTGCATACCTATCTGCCTGAAATCACTAAAAACAACGACAATTTATACGAGTATGGTTTCTTCAGTGAGAGCCTTGTGGAATATCTGTCTGCCGTATTCTACGAAGAGGCTTTCAACGACAGTATCTTTGACAAAAAAATTGAAAAGATGCTGAAAAACGGATTGAACAGGAAAAAGGCAAGAGAACTGCTCAAGGAAAACGAGAAAAACGCAATATCACTTGAGGGCAAAGAGAAGAACACATCGTGGATATATTACGATCTCCTGCCGCTACTGCTGAAAGTATATGCCGAAGAGAGCGAGAAAGAACAGGACTTTACAACAGCCGTTATCGACTATCTGAAGACATCAGACAAGAATAATGAACCCACATTCAAGAAATTCTCTTCATTCATGAAGGAAAGAGGATTTAAAGACTGTCTGCAACAAGTAATGAATTTATCGCCCAAACGATGATTTGTATTAGAAACATCAGAAAGGCTGTATTTACATTAATCGCAACCATATATGCAACTATATGTATGGCACAAGATACTTTTTCTGTTACGGGAAGAGTGTTTGACAACAGGCACAGACCGTTGGTCTCTGCCAATATAAACTTACATTGTAAACAAAATGAGTTTAAAACCACGACAGACAAGAACGGAGCTTTTAAAGTAGAGGGCACATACGGTAATGATTACAGGCTGTCTATATCACATATTGGTTTCAATGATGAGACTTATATTATAAAGAAATCAAAAACAGATATAAGACTGGACAGTATCATAATGCAAGAAAGTGTTATCGGACTGGATGAAACCGTGATAAAGCCTAAACCGATAAGAATTGTACACGACCGACGCATATTATATCCTACTGAAAACCAACGGAGAAACTCGGCAGACGGAATATCGCTGTTAAGCATGATGAAACTTCCACGAACAACGATAATAGCGAGAACAAACGAAGTGAGATACTGGGGCAAGGGAAATCTGAGATATTATATAAATGATACCAAAGCCACTGTTTCACAAATAAGGGCTTTGCTCCCAAAAGACATTGTAAGAGTGGAATACATTGACCGTCCGGGACTTGAATATCAGGAACAGGAAGACGTTGAACTTGTCATAAGGGTGATAACAAAAAACGGAACAAGGGGAACGTATAACAGCATAATTCTTGACAAGCAGCTTAACAGAAGTGTCGGAGAAATAAACATAGAAAGCAGAACAACGGGCAAATCATCGGAATTAGCCGTTGGATATAATGGATACAAGAACGGCTCCAGCCATCATTTCAATCCTGAATTTACAGACGAGACATTCTACATGCCAGACGGAGTAATCCGCCGCATGGAAGAAACAACCAATATGACATCATACGAAAACAACCATAATATTTCTTTGGCATACTTCAATACACCTTCTGAAAAAGATTATTTGTACGTGAAGACAGAATTAAAACTGAACAGCCAACCCAACAACATCTTAAATTCAGTTGTTTACAGATACGGACCGGAAGACTATAAGAGCAACAAACATACCGATACATCGACAGAGAACAATGCTTTCATTACAAATGTATTATACAGAAAAATATTTAGTAAAAAGCAGATGATGATGTTTGATGCCACATACTATGTAACGAAAGCCGATGCTTACCGATATTATAAAGAAATATCGGGAAACGAGACTATTGCAGATATTATATCCGATGCCGGTGCGACATCGCATGGCGGTTCATTCACAGGCATGTATCGTAACATAATGTCCGACCGTTGGATATTACAAACGTCTGCCGCATCGTATCTAAACATCGCCAAAAGCACTTATTCCGGAAAATACGACGGTACATCAAGACTGCTACGTAACATCTCGACACTGAACGGAAAAATATCTTATAGAAAAGAGAAGTTCGACGCATCAATGATATTGATACTGGCACTAAATCATACAAGCGTTGCCGACAAATATAAGAGTACGACGGTTGAACCAAAAATCTCTTTACAGACAAAGTATCTGTTCAACGAACGTTGCTATGTCGGAGGGAGTTTGGGATACGTTCCGATACGACCTCAGATAAACGACCTCAGATAAACGACCTCAGCACTGCACAACAGCAAATAGATGAATATCAGATACGTTGCGGCAATCCTGAATTAAAACACGGTCATGCCATCGGACTGGATATTGACAGCAACATCGGTATAGGCAAATTTGATATAAACACATATATAAGCTATGAGCATACGAGAAAGAACATACAGGAAGAGACTTTCATAAAAGACGTAATGATTGTACGCATGCCCAACAACTTTGATTATATCAACGCCTTAAAGTCCGGCATAGAAATATCTGCCGAGCCGTGGGAGTGGCTTTCCGCCACAATCGCAGCAGGATACAACCATTTTTCAAGCAAGAGCAGCGATACGAATTTCAGACAAAACTACGGCAAGATATGGTTCAGGGCAAACCTTAATGCAAGATATAACGGTTGGATAATGTCGTATAATATATGGACACACAACAACGACTTTTATGGGCAAGTGCTCGAAACGAGCGGCAGATCCATGTCGTTCTCTTTACAACGTGTATGGCTCGGTGGTCGTATGTCTGCATCATTGAGACTACAGAATCCGTTTTCAAAATCATTCTCATATCAAGATGTCATCAATTACTCACCGATAGCACCATACAAGAACCATACCCGCTCCGACTACAGTTTCAGAATGGTGACACTAAGCATTGCGTATAAGTTCAGCACAGGACGGAAGTCTGCAAAAAACAGCATAAAAACAGATATAACACCACCGGAATATATAATAAGCAGCAGGAAAGCTGCCGAAGTAAAGCAATATTAATTTAACGTGAATTCGATGAATTTTAATTGTCTGATAGTTTTGTGATTAGCGAAAATTGTTGCATTTTATAGTGTTTTTTGAATTCATCGAATTCACGTTAAATTAAATTTTCGTGTCATTTTGTCATTTCAAAACCGTCATCTAAAAGTGGCGTTCTACGTTTTAAAAGTTGTTAAGAGCGGTCGTAATTGATGAAAAGGCGTGCGTCTTGTGATAAACGAACGTGCGTTTTTGCTAAAAGTACGTCCAAAAGGGAGTAAAGCACGTGCCTTTAGGGTCTGAAATGCCGCATTTTGCAGGGTAAAATGGCTGCTTTTGGAACGTAATTAGGCAACTTTCGTATAGTAATCAGGCCATTTTCTTATCCCGAATGATGCACATTTTCTTACTTTTACACGTAACCAATTGATATCAAACGTATTATGTCTGCACACGAATTTTGGCGTTATTTAGCACCAACAAGCTTCTTTTTTCTGAACATCGCAGTATTTCGGGGTTATGAAAAATCAAAAAGAAAGGAATAAGCGCAAAATAATGAATAATTGACAATTTAATAATATAACGTGAATTCGTCGAACTTTAAAATCAAATTCTGAAAATGAAGTCGTCTAAACTTTCCGACGACTTCATTGCCACCAAACAAACAATACTACCACAATATGTGATATATATACAATCAAACTTTTTGATTTATGTCAAAATAACATTTATACATATATGTTTTTGACAAGCGAAAGACATGTTAACAAAACAAAAAGACTACTTTTGTCTACAACAAACAGACATTTTGTATCGTATTTTCGCGACACGATATATTTATGTCTAAGACAAGTCCATATTTTAAAGCATTTTGCTTTATCGTTTGGTACTATCACTTATTTAAGGTAAATGTCGCGAATTAATCAGGTTTAATCAAAATCACACGTATGAAAAAGATTTTTACGCTTGCCCTAATGGCTGTATTTGCCATGTCAGTAACAGCTGCAACGGGATTTCAAGACTTCAACAAACTGAAACGTGAAACTCACTTGCAGTTAAAAAAGATTCAATCAAAAATGGGGGGGGTAGAAAAGCTGTCGGCTCCCAAGACAAAAGTTCAAACTGCTTCCAATACCTCTGAAAGTATTGTCGGTAAAAGTTTTATTACTGTTTATGATGACACCAAAAGCAAATTCAACGGCTTTTTCAGTGTGGTTGCCGACAACGACGGTATCATACTTGAAGGATTTGCAGAGGGCTATGACGTAAAGGCATCATACGATGCAACAACAAGTACAATTACAATACCTACAGGTGTTGTCGTCGGAACACATAGCACATACGGCGACGTAACAATACATGCCATCTCCGGAACCGGTACCGACGACACGGATATAACCGGCACCGTAAGCGGTAACACCATTACATTCGATAAGGGACTTTACGGCACGGTTGTATACCAGGGACAAGAAGGTGGATTAATCATAATGAACAAGATATCGACAACAGAAGCCAATGCCAAAATGTCGTTTGTACTCGGGACAGACAGCTATGAGGCTCCGCTACAGATAACCAAGACAGCGGACAACACCCTCAGCATAGTAGGTATCAACACTATATTCACTTCCGGATATTTCTACAATGTTCCTGTCACATTCGATACAGCCACAAAGGAGGCTACGCTCAAGACCGAAAGTCCCATAGGGCACACCATATCCACCAACGGCACAGGTGTCAAGAACATATATTATATGTTCAACAATACAGCCGACGGGCTGACTCGCAATCCGTCTTTCAACATAACGACAACAGACAACAGTTCTGTGGTATCTGCAAAGGGAAACCTCTTCCTTGGTTATGACACCAACGGTGCCGGTAGCTACAACGGATGGACATTGAGCAGTTTCAAGTTTGACATAGATTACAACATCTTTACACAAGAAGTGACAGAAGACCCTTATGCAGACCCGACAAGTGCCACTGTAGACGGAATTACATACAGCCTTGACAATGATGCAAAAACAGCAGAGGTTACAGGATGTCTCGGAAGCGTGAATGACCTTAATATTCCGGAAACAATCGAAGTAAACAGTACAACATACACCGTGGCATCTGTAGCAGAAAAGGCGTTCTACGCAAACCGTACCCTCAAGACTATACGCATACCGGCTTCTATCAAGACCGTAGGCAATGATGCTTTCCGCAATGCAAGTAATGTAAGAAGCCTGTATATTGCCGACTTGGCGGCATGGTGTGCAATCGAATTCTACAACGGCAATGCAAACCCGTTATACAATGTGTTTCCCACATCAGAAAGAAACTGGGGTAAGGTATACATCAACGGAACTGAAACGACAGAGGTTGTAATACCAGAAGGTGTGACAAAAATCGGTCGCTCGTTCTATGGTTTCAAAGCTCTGACAACTGCGACACTGCCGTCTACACTGAAAGAGTTGGGCGACCAGGCATTTGCAAACTGCACAAAACTCACCGCCATCACCGTACCCGACGGAGTTGAAAAGATAGGTTCTTCTTTCTGGAGTTGCGAGGGACTGACAGAGATAAGTCTGCCGGGAAGCGTCAAGACTCTTTCCGGAAGTACGTTCTACGGCTGCAAGAGCCTTAAGACCGTAACTCTGGCAGAAGGTCTTGAAACAATCGGAAGAATGACATTCAATAACTGTAAGGCTATCGAAACAATAACAATTCCTTCTACCGTAAAGGAAATCGAGCTTATGGCTTTCTGGGGTTGTACCGGCATTAAGGAGATAACATCTCTCAACACCGTTCCTCCGACATGTACAACCGACGGAATGTTTGAAGACTTCCTTACAGCAACACTCTATGTTCCGACCGCATCAATAGACGACTACAAAGCCGCTACAAGCTGGAAAGAGTTTACAATCATCAAGGGTGTAGAGACAACAAGCATCAACGGAGTTGAGAATAACAATGACAACACCGGAAAGGTTTACTATAACCTGCAAGGAATCAGAATTTCTGCAAACAACATCACTCCGGGTGTGTACATCATCCGTGAAGGTGCAAAGACCACAAAGGCATACGTAAGCGCGAAATAATCCTTTATTCGGAACAATCGGCGCATAAACGCGACGGAGGCAGGTGTACATACATGCACCTGCCTCCGCTTTTTTATCACTTTACCACAAACAGAACCGCAACAACATAAAAAGCCAATAAACCGCAAAGAAAAATCAGCCATGGTCGGAAGTGCGCCACATCACACCGTAAACCTACGCACTTTACGACGTGAAATGGCGCACTTGTTCTCGTACTATCCGTATATTTGACTCAATCGAATCGCTTTGCTACCGCGAACAGGACTAAAGTCCGACTTTCGCTATTTTGTTTTGTCGAATATTCTTCGTATATTTGCGTTTTCTTATATAAATCGCGCACCGCATATAAAGCGGCTGTCGCTATATAAATAAAAACAGAATGAATATAAAAGACGACATAAAGAACGCCGTGGAGGTGATGAAACGCGGCGGAGTGATATTATATCCCACCGATACGGTGTGGGGAATTGGCTGCGATGCAACCAATGCCGAGGCTGTGGCACGGGTATACAAAATAAAACAGAGAGACGACTCCAAGGCACTTATTTGTCTGGTGGACTCAGACGTGCGCCTGCAAAGATATGTGCGCAACGTGCCCGAAGTGGCATGGGACATAATGGAACTGTCGACAAAGCCCACAACAGTAATACTGGACGATGCCGTAAATCTTGCACCGAACCTTATCGCCCCGGATGGAAGCATCGCCATGCGCATAACACGGGAAGCGTTTTCAAAAGAACTGTGCTACCGTTTCCAAAAGCCAATCGTATCTACAAGCGTGAACATCAGCGGGAAACCGGCGGCACAGAACTATCGGGACATATCGCCCGAACTGCTTGAAGCAGTGGACTACGTATGCTTTGCACGCCGACAGGAACATAAACCGCACACACCGTCGAGCATCATAAGACTGCAGAAAGACGGAAAAGTTGAAATAATAAGAGACTGACATCATAGTCTTTATATCAAGAGAAAAGGGAGTCTGGAGAAACGACAGGCACACGTCTATGAATATTGAAGATATAGAAATAACGACAGAAAAAGAAAAGGGCATCAGACAAAAGCTGGTGGAATGGTGCAAGACGCACCTTACCGACAAGCAGTTTACACTGATATTGAGTTTCTTCGTCGGTCTGTTCGCCGCAATAGCGGCATTTATACTGCACTGGATAATAAAACAGATAGAGTTGTTGCTGACAGAGGGATTTGACAAGGACAACCTAAACCTGCTCTATCTTGTATATCCCGTAATTGGAATTTATCTTACATCATTGTTTGTAAGGCATATCGTAAAAGACAACATCAGTCACGGTATAACAAGGATATTATATGCCATAAGCGGCAACCGCAGCAAGCTGAAGGGGCACAACTGCTGGAGTTCGGTGATTGCCTCTGCCATAACAATCGGCTTTGGAGGAAGTGTGGGAGCAGAGGCTCCTATCGTGCTCACCGGATCGGCAATAGGCAGCAACCTCGGTCAGATGTTCAAAATGGACAACAAGACACTGATGCTGCTTGTAGGTTGCGGTGCGGCAGCGGCGATTGCCGGCGTGTTCAAGGCGCCGATAGCCGGACTTGTGTTCACGCTCGAAGTACTGATGATAGACCTTACGATGGCGTCATTGCTGCCGATACTGATATCCGGTGTAACGGCGACATGCTTTACATACATTTTCTCCAACGGCGACTCGCTGTTCCGGTTCCACCTTGACGGTACATGGATGATGGAACGTGTGCCAGCATACATTCTTCTCGGCGTGTTCGGGGGCATAATAAGCCTTTATTTCATACGCACGATGAATGCCTGTGAGGGTATCTTCGGACGGTTGAAAGAACGCCCGTATGCCCGTCTGATGCTTGGAGGCATACTTCTAAGCACACTGATACTTTTCTTCCCTTCACTCTACGGCGAGGGCTACAGCAGCATAAACATTCTGCTCAACGGCAAGACAGAGGCAGACTGGGAGACAATCCTCAACAACTCGATGTTTGCCGGACATGGCAACATGCTCATACTTTACATCATAATGGTATTGTTCACCAAAGTAGTGGCAACATCTGCCACCAACGGAGGAGGCGGATGTGGAGGAACGTTCGCACCGTCATTGTTCATGGGGGCATTCGGAGGATTTCTATTTGCGCGTGTATGGAACATGCACGGGATAGGTGTATATATACCTGAAAAGAACTTTGTAATGCTTGGAATGGCGGCAGTAATGGCGGGAGTGATGCACGCTCCGCTGACAGGTATATTCCTTATAGCCGAGATCACGGGCGGATATCAGCAATTCATACCGTTGATGATTGTATGTATATGTTCATATCTCACCATCATAATTTTCGAGCCGCACGGCATATACGGAATGCGTCTGGCACGCGAGGGCAAACTGATTACGCATCATACAGACCATGCGGCACTGACACTGATGAGTCTTGACAGCGTCATAGACAGACACTTCACATCTGTACGACCCGATACAGAACTTGGAATGCTTATACATTCTATAAGTAAGAGTCGCACCGACCTGCTTCCGGTTCTCGACAAGGACAATAATTTCATGGGAGAGATAGACATCTCCAAACTGCGCCATATCGTATTCCGCACAGAACTTTATCATAAGTTCAAGGTTGCACAGCTTATGTCACAACCGCCGTGCAAACTGGGAGTGAACGACTCTATGAGAAAGATAATGAAGCAGTTTGAAAAAACAAATGCAATGATGCTGCCCGTAATGGACAATGACAACCGTCTTATCGGATATGTAAACCGCATACATCTCTATGGGGTCTACAGGCAGATAGTTGCCGACTTGTCGGCGGAATAAATCTTAAAAAATTAAGAACGGAAGTAAATGAAGAATGAAGAATAAAGAATGAAGAATTAAAATTACTTCTATAAAGAATTAGGATGTAGTAAAATAAAGAAATAACGTTCGGCGACTGGAAGGAAATGAAGAATGAAGAATTTGCTTCTGCCTTTGAGAATTAAGTTCTATACTTTAGAAAGTAATTTTCATTCTTCATTCTTTATTCTTCATTCTTCATTCTTCATTTCCAAAAGTTCTTCATTTCCAACAATTCTTAATTCCTAACTCTTAATTCTTAATTCCTTACGCCCGTTACAGAAATCGGACGCATTCATACGTTTCTTTCCGCTCAACTGAAGTATGTCTATTTTAAGAAGTTCGTCTGCGGTACATACATACATACAACCTTTTTCCATCAATACCGTACCGCATGGCGATGTACTTTTCATACCGGTTTTGGATGTCTTGTAAATCTTTAGAACCGTATCCTTGCCGTCGGCAGAGATGATGTTCGTCCACGCTCCGGGACAAGGCGAAAGACCTCTTACAAAGTCATAAATATTCTTCGCAGGCATATTCCAGTCTATACGACATGTCTCCTTGAATATCTTCGGGGCATGATGAAGGACATCTCCCGTTGCAATCATCTCGTCTTGGGGAAGTGAAGGCACATGTCCGTTACCTTCGATTATACGGTCGGTTGTCATTAATGCTATCTCGGCACCAAGTTTCATCAGACCGTTATAGACGTCTTCCACATTATAATCGTCGTTTATCTCAAAAGGCTCTTGCATTATGATACGTCCGGTGTCGATGTCATGGTCAAGAAAAAACGTCGTTACACCTGTCTGCTTCTCCCCGTTTATCACCGCCCAGTTTATCGGTGCGGCACCCCTGTACTGCGGCAGCAATGCAGCATGAACATTAAAGGTTCCGTATCGCGGCATGTTCCATACTATCTCCGGAAGCATGCGGAACGCCACCACTATCTGTAAGTCTGCTTCAAACGAACGTAGTTCCTCAACAAAGACAGGGTCTTTCATCTTTTCCGGCTGAAGCACAGGCAGCCCCTTTGACATTGCATACTGCTTTACAGCCGACGGTTGCAATGTTTCGTGATGACGCCCGACAGGTTTGTCCGGCTGCGTAACAACGGCAACTACATTATAGTCTGCCTCAACAAGAGCGCGCAACGTTTCCACTGCAAACTCCGGAGTACCCATGAATATAATACGTAAATCTTTCTTTGTCATGTTCAATATATAGATAGATGTTTGGTTTAAAATGTCAGATTTCAGATAAATGAAAGAGTTTATAGGGCTTCAATATTGTTGTTTGTAGGGACATATTCTTGTATTTGTCCGCCCGTAGCAGTTTGAAAATCAGTGGTTATATACCCGGACAAATACAAGACGTGTTGTTGAACGAAGTGAAAAATATGTCCCTACAACGCAGATGATTGCTTATTTTGAAACATCATCTTTAAAATCCAACTTTCTGAAACCTAACGTCAAAAAGATTATTCAACTGTAACAGCCTTTGCAAGGTTACGCGGCTGATCCACATTCAGCCCCTTATCAACTGCAACATGATAAGCTATCAACTGCAGCGGAATTACTGAAAGAAGCGGAACGATGGTGGGCAATGTCGGCGGTATCTCTATCACACTTTCCGCAAGTTTCTTTACCTCCTCGTCGCCTTCTGTCACAATAGCAATGATACGCCCGTTACGACTCTTCACTTCCTCTATGTTGCTTATAATCTTTTTATACAGTTGATGGTGAGTTGCAACAAACACAACCGGCATGTCCTCATCAACAAGTGCTATCGGACCATGTTTCATTTCGGCAGCCGGATAGCCCTCGGCATGTATATAGCTTATTTCCTTGAGTTTGAGAGCACCTTCCAATGCCACGGGATAGTTGAAGCCACGTCCCATATAAAGCGAGTTCCGGGCATCTTTAAGCGAATGTGCTATCTTCTTTATACAATCGTCTTTCTTAAGGATTTCTTCTATCTTACGCGGAATACGCGCCAGTTCGTCTATATGCTGTTCATATTCAACCTGCCCTATCACGCCCAGTTCGTGACCGAGGGCAAGGGAGAACAATGTAAGTACGGTCACCTGACCGGTAAACGCCTTAGTGGAAGCAACGCCAATTTCCGGTCCTACGTGGATGTATATACCCGTATCCGACTCACGGGAAATGCTCGAGCCAACACCGTTCACAATGCCGAAACACAACGCACCATGTTTCTTCGCTAGTTCAAAAGCAGCCATTGTATCTGCCGTCTCGCCACTCTGCGATATTGCAATAACGACATCATTGGGCTGTATGACAGGATTACGATAACGGAACTCCGAGGCATACTCCACCTCAACCGGTATCTTGCACCACTGCTCTATCATCTGCTTGCCTATAAGCCCGGCATGCCATGAAGTGCCGCAAGCCACTATAATGAAACGGTTGGCACGCAACAAGCGTTCGCGGTGCATGTTTATAGCACTGAGCACTATCTTCTTCTTATCGGGAAGTAAGCGTCCGCGCATACAGTCGATGATACACTTGGGCTGATCGAAAATCTCCTTAAGCATGAAGTGTTCATATCCGCCTTTCTCCAAGGCTTCAAGGCTCATGTCCACTTCCGTTATCTCCGCCTTGACACCACAATTGTCAAAATTGCGTATCTCCACATTATTTCCAACCTTAATGAGTGCCACCTCGTTGTCATTAAGATAAACCATCTGGTTGGTATATTCTATTATAGGCAACGCATCGGATGCAAGGAAGAATTCCTTATTGTCCTCGCCAATACCAATAACAAGCGGACTGCTCTTGCGCGCCACCACAATCTTGTCAGGAGTACTCTTGTCTATCACGGCAATGGCGTATGCCCCGATAACACGATGCAATGCCTCAAGCACAGCCCCTTCCAAGTCTTTCTTCTGCCTGTCCTGAATAAACGATATGAGCTGTACAAGTATTTCGGTATCCGTAGAACTCTTGAATACATAGCCTTCTTTCTCTAACAAATCCCTCAAACTGGAATAGTTTTCTATAATTCCGTTGTGAACCAACGCAAGCCTTTCATTCTGCGAAACATGGGGATGAGCATTCACGGCAGACGGTTCGCCGTGTGTAGCCCATCTGGTATGTGCGATGCCAAGACATCCGGAACAATCATGACTTTCAACTATGCGTTCAAGATTTACAACCTTTCCTTTCTCCTTATAAACGTTCATGTCGCCGCTATCACTTATAAGAGCCACACCGGCAGAGTCATAACCACGATATTCCAGACGCTTAAGACCTTTTATCAAAATGGGATAAGCATTTCTGAAACCTATATATCCAACTATTCCACACATAAGCTACGTAATTTTATTTCTATTCTTTGCATGAACAGGGAGACCGGAATAACAAAAACGTCACACACAACAGAGCGACAAACATAATCCGATACTTCCTGTCAATATATTAACGTGTGCAAAAATAATATATTTCACATAAATAACAAAATATACACTATTTTCTTTAAACTCTAAAGATATGTCTATGCATGAATTAAAAACATGGGGATATTCAAAATAAGGAGATAAGTGGAGATATGAGAAGATAAAAGACATATGCTTCGTTATATAGTTCAAGACCATTGTCTTTTATCTTCTCATATCTCCATTTATCTCCTTTTGACATCCTAATATAAAAAACACACTGTTATCTTACGATAACCCTGTGTGTTCCGTTTCCTGTTTTTACAATATAAACTCCTTTACCGGCATCTACCGCAGTAGTGCCCATTGCCGCAACACCTTTATTATAAAGTGTACCATCTGTCGTATATATATAATAAGGTGCAACTGCTTTGCAACTGTTTACAATACTTATTGTTCCATTTCCTCCACAAACACCATAAGCTGCATTATCTGTCACCACACCGTCTACGGATGTAGGGAAGTTTTCGGTCTCTATGATTTCTTTGAACTCTCCTCTGCAAAATGTACTAAGATAAAGTTCTCTTGTTCCAACCGGAACATAAAGGACGGCATCCTTTGGAAATGGTACAACACTTTCGTTAATGTTCAATATCGGAGGGATTGCGGATTTCGCATAAACCTCCTTTATTGCCGTACATAATCTGAATGCACTATAAGCAAGAGAATTCAGCGTTGATGGCAATATCAGTTTCTCTGTCACTGTAGACTCAAAGACATTTTCGCCTATTGTAGTTAATCCTTCTGGTAATTCAAGACTTTTCATCCATATCTTTCCAAAAGACTTGTTTCCTATTACTTTCAGATTTTCAGACCATTTTATTTCATTCAAGTTATTACAATAAGAGAATGTCCCATCATTTATTCGTTCCAATTCTTCCGGAAGTTTCAAACGTCTCAAATTCTCACAATGGTTAAATGCACCATTACCTATATATACTAAAGTAGACGGAAGATCGAGTTCTGAGATGTCGAAAAAGGCAAAAGCGTTTTCTCCTATACTTTCAAGACCTTCATGAAATTTCAATCCTTCTTTCAAATGTGAACCACTATACAAGAAAGCCTCCGCTCCTATTTTTTTCAATGATGAAGGCAATTTTATTTCAGATAATGAATAGGAATTACAATTATAGTATGTGGAAATGTTTGACAGCCAGCTATATGCAGTTAATACGATAGAAAAGTGAACTGGAATTTATTTATTGGTCTAAGGATAGTGAAGATTTAACGATTTTAACCTATTTTCACGCAAGCTGAATTCAAATTGATAATGCAACAAATGTGTCAAAGAAGTGAGTAAGCAAAGAGCATATAAAATGGGGACAAAAGACCTATAACCTCTTTCGTCCCCGATATTAAATGCTTACCTTTGCAGACAAACTTCCACATAAGTTGCAAATATGGCAAAGCATCTAACAGAGTTGCAAAGGTACGAAATATCTTTCAGACTGCAAAACAAAGAACGTCCTATTGACATCGCCAAGGCTCTTGGAGTACACCGCAGTACTGTCAGTCGGGAAATAAGACGTAACAAGGCTCCTCATGGCAGGTATAATGCAGAAAAGGCTCAATGGCTGTCAGAGAAGAGAATGAGTGCCCGAAATCACTACACGG
>Ga0209064_1003237_pt1 | contig 14963 bp, 12 predicted proteins | sample Inofromicrocosms_FD_187498 | JGI IMG/M metagenome (GOLD analysis project Ga0209064, IMG submission 187498) | Mouse cecum microbial communities from Vienna, Austria - Inoculum for glucosamine and mucus D2O microcosms (SPAdes) (version 2) | ecosystem: Host-associated > Mammals > Digestive system >... | reverse complement strand
ATGCCCTTCTTTATCCAGCGTTTCATCCATCCGTCTTTCATTCCCCTCTATATCATTTCTAACACCTCTGCCTTTTTATTGCGTCCCTATTTTTCTCAAATGCTTATTAGGTTTCCGAGACCCCTCTAAGAAGAGGTGAGCTTACATGGCTCAAAAACGTATCAAACGTACCGACCAGGAATGGTTCGACCTGATCAAGGACTGTAAGACCAGCAGCTTGAAAGTTAAAATCTGGTGTGAACAGCATGGGATTACGGAAAAGGCCATTGACTACCATTCGCGGCGTCTCCGCCAGAAGGGCTATACGATCCCGCGAAAAATACACCAGGCCATCCCCTACGAAAAACAGGAAGTTATCTGTCTGGATATTTCGAAAAGCTTATTTTCAGGCCAGGAAAAAATTTCATCACCGAATCCCTTCACTGCCAATGGGGCTGCGCTCCGGTTCGATTTCCAGGGAATCCCCATTGAGATTTCTAATCACGCGGCGAGAGAAACCATCGAAAATACCCTTCTTGCGCTGCGCAGCCTGTGTTAGGCGATATTTCCGGAGTATCAAAGCTCTGCCTTATCACAGGGCGTACAGACATGAGGCTTTCGGTCAATGGCCTTATGTCGATCCTCCGGGATCATTACCAAATGGATCCTTACGCAAACACACTGTATCTTTTTTGCGGCAGGAAGACAGACCGGCTCAAAGCACTGTACCATGATAAAAACGGTTTTGTTCTGCTTTATATGAGGTTGGACTCCGGCCGTTTTCAATGGCCGCGTAATGCCTCCGAAGCACGGATGCTTACCCGGCAGGAATACCGATGGCTTATGGAAGGGCTTTCCATTGACCAGCCCAGGGCGTTACGTCCATCACAAAAAAGGGATTTCTAGACCGTATTTGTGAAAAACAGAGAATTTAAAACTCTTTTTTCTGCTCTTAGGAGCCGGAAAAAGAAAGGTTATCCACACAACGGCAGATTTTCAGGAGGCTTATCCACAAATAGCTGCCTGACGGACAATTTCTGTGAATAAGGATCCTGCCATTTGGTGGATAAGTCCGCATTTTCAGAAGTGATCCACACATCAGAAGTCCGTCAAAATGCCGATGGACGTATCCGGGCCAGTTTGCAGACTTCCATGTTTTCCTCTATAATAAAGGGAACGAAAACAGAAAGGCGGGTCAGACTGTGGAGGAATATAAAGACGATTTGATCGAATTCCTGCAAAAAACAATTGAACAAAAGAATGCACAGATCCAGGAGCTCCAAAAAACCATCCAGGAACTAAACGCTACGGTTGCGAACCTGAATGAAACCATTGCGGAATTCCAGAGGAAATTTTTCGGCACTTCCAGGGAAAGGACCGCCGGCAGGGCTGCCCAGGAGGAAGCAGGGCAGGAAGAGCCGACGGAGAAATCCACTGTCCGCAGCCATACCCGCCGGAAACCAAAAGCCAAGCGGGAAGATCTCTACAAAAACCTGCCGGTCAGGGAAGTACACTGTGCGATGCCGCAAGACCAGAGGCTTTGTCCGGATTGTGACGCTGCGATGGAGACCATCGGATGGCAGTTTGTACGTGAGGAACTGCGGATTACGCCCGCAAAGGTAGAACGGATCCGATATATGCAGGAAGTCCTTGCATGTCCGGTCTGCCGTGAGGAAGATACCGGCACGATCGTCAAGGCGCCGGTACCGACTGCCCTGCTGGCACACAGCCCGGCTTCCCCGTCTATGGCAGCCTTTGTCATGTACCAGAAATTCCTGAACTCGGTTCCCTTTTACCGCCAGGAAATGGACTGGCTCCAAATGGGTGCCCCGCTTGCCAGGGAGACGACCTCAAACTGGTGTATCAAATGCGCGCTGGCCTATTTCGAGCCTGTTTATAACCTGCTCCATGGATACCTGATCAAACGGGATCTCCTCCATGCCGATGAGACCGTCTGCCAGGTCCTCCATGAGGAAGGGAAAGCGGCATCCTCAAACTCTTATCTGTGGATATATCTCACCGGCAACGACGGCCAGCCGCCCATCATCCTTTATGATTACCAGCCCGGGAGGGCAGGTGAATATGCGAAAAATTTCCTGGAAGGGTTCTCCGGACTGTTGGAGTGTGATGGCTATACCGGCTACAACAGCGTGGAGAATGTGACCCTGGTATGCTGTCTTGCCCATTGCCGGAGATATTTCTTCGAAGCAATTCCGGCAGCCCGCCGAAAGAGAGTAAAACTGCTGGACATCAACTCACCGGAAGAAATCCCGGGAGATGCGGCTGATCCGGAAAAAGCAAAGGAAGAACAGAGGATTCCAGCAGAGGTCGGACTTTGCTATTGCAACCAACTCTTTCGTATAGAGCGGACACTAAAAGCGATGTCCCCGGAAGAACGAAAGACCAGACGCCTGGAGTTGGAAGTCCCTGTCTGGGACAGCTTCTGGTCCTGGCTTGCAACGGTAGAGCCGCTGGGCGGCAGCCTGTTGGAAAAAGCCGTAAACTATGCGTCTAACCATCGGGAACTTCTGGGCAACTACCTGCTGGATGGGCGATGTGAGATTTCGAATAACCGGGCGGAACGATGTGCAAAGTCCTATGCGACCGGGAGAAAGAACTTCCTTTTCCACGATACCGTAAACGGCGCGAGATCGAGTGCCATCATCTATAGCCTGGTAGAAACCGCGAAAGCAAACCACCTGAACGTGTTCCAATACCTTTACACCCTGTTGCTTTACATGCCGGACTATAAGGAAGAGCCCGCAGGCGTGGAAGCAATGATGCCGTGGAGTGACTTTATAAAGGAACGCTGTTCCAAGGTGATGGACACGGAAACAGAAACGCCGGAGAACCGGGGGCAGATACCACTGTGATAGCTGCCCCTTATTTGTGATAAAAAACAATCGCTGATAAAAAGCGATATCCTGTTTATCGTTCCAGGAGGCTATGGAGCCTTTTTCCGTTTTTAAACTTATAAATCTAATATACTTCGGTTCTATTAAGAACTTATTATGAACAGATCTTGAATACGGTCAATCACTTATCCATCAAAAAGATTATCCCGCAGATTTTAGAATATGTAAAACCGGCAGGTTATTCATCGCTTACCGTCAAAAACCCAAATCCCTTAATCTCACAGAGCCGGAATGGATTTTCACGGATGATATGGTAAGCCCCTGTCCCGAAATGCTCCTGTATCTTTTCCAGCTTCGTTTCTGAAATGCCATGGATGTAAAGCAGCCTCTCCGGTGTATGGTCTAACACATAGAGGGAGCGTTTTCCAAACTTCTCTACAATACAATGTGCAAGCACCGGCCCAATCCCCTTAATCATATCGGATGAAAGGTATGCTTCGATTCCGTCTGCGGTTTGGGGGATATCCACATGAAAATAGGAAACATCCAATTGGAACCCATACTTTCCTTTTTTCCATTCTCCATCCAACTCTGCCTCTAAGTTTTCACCGGTTGGAAGTTCAATCCCGTAAGCTTGAAAAATTCCCGGAGCTTCCGGGTTTTGCCGGGCCACTTCCGTAGGCAGCTCCTCCTTTGTATACCGGGCTGATGGAAAAACTATTCCGCCCTTCCTTCTCCAGTTTTTTCATGATACGCACAATCCCGCTCGCAGCCTTCTAATTTGTACCACATCAGGGCAGTACAGGAAGCATCATTGTAAGCGATGAATAACCTATCGTTTTTACATTTTCTAAAATCTATGGGATACAATCTTGATTAAGAAGCGAGGGGCTGGATATTATGGCAAATGTCACCTTATTGGCCGGTCGCCGTGCAGCAGGGTGCACGACACCGTGTGAACAGTAACCTCCTTTTTTACGGTTGAGCCGTGAACCACAATTTTTCCTTGACTTTTGGATAAAACAGAGTTAAACTCCCGTTTTCGACACTTTGAAAATTTAAAAACTCCGATAATCCTTATAAATACTGGGATTGCCGGAGTTTTCTTTGGCAAAAAATGTTGTATGTAATCGCTATCCTAAAATTTTTTTTATTTTTTTATTCAGTTCCGTTGGTTTGTAATGAAGTCTATCCAAATCTAAAGATGTTAATTGGTTCAGTGCATCAAGTGCTTTGCTGCCATTGTAGAGTGCCATATACTCGACATCATGTATATTCGTTACATTCATGTTTTTCAATGTGGTGATCAGATTCTCCGGAGTGACATGTGTCCCCTGATCATCCAGCCTGGCCTCAAGCAAGCGATATACCAGCAATGCCGTATAGCATATCAGAAAGTGCGCCCTGATACGATTCGGCAATCGATGGTTTACAGGTCTTCCGGTGAAATTCGTTTTCATGATCCTGAAACAATCCTCTATCTGATATCTCTTGTGTGAAACTGCCAGAATTTCCTTGGCCGGGTCACAAAGGTTTGTTGCTGCGGCATAATATCCGTCATATTTCTCTTCTTCTGCAATCTTCGATTCGTCGAGAACATATTCAATGGTTGCTTTTTCGCCAGATTTTGTATGAGCGACCCGCTTCAAAAATCGTTTTACATCATTTGGCCCTTTTTTTATTTCTTCCGGATCTTTTTTCTCTAACAGCTTTCGTGCACGTTCGATTTGGCGGTCACGTACAGTTCTCTGATATTCCATCATTTTTCTTGAAAACGTTATGATCAGGCGCTGTTTGAGAGTGCCGGTTGCTTTCACGCGTTTGACTTTGCCATTTTTTAATATTTTTTCTTCGTACAGCCCAAGATCAATGACCTTATCTGCAAGGACTACCTTATACGCGAAATCATTATATAGTTTCAGGTTTTCTTTCTTGTGTCTGTCAAAGCCCTTCATATCTTCTATTTTTATCAAGGTGTCGTTGGACAGCAGCCGGTAATCGCAGTCATTGAATACCGCTTGTTTGAGTGCATTACTAAGTTTTTTGATGGACTGGGTCACAATAAAGGCCCGGCCCCCCATACTGTTAAATTTGCGGATGTTATAGGAACCCAGGCCGGCATCCGCACAATAAATGAATTTGGAACCATCTATCATTTTAAGAACTTCTTTTTCTAAAGGGATTGCCGTAAGCTGTTCACTGGTATTACCGGAATGGAGGCACATGGTGATGGGAATGCCCCTGCTGTCCATGAAAAGTCCCATCTCTACAATCGGGTTCGGGCGGTGTTCTTTGCTCAGGCCATATTTTCTCAATCCATGAATCACCTCACCGGTCACTTCATCCACGATATCTTCGTCGGGCTGTTCGCACTCGAAGTAGAAATTCGTACAGTCATAATAAAGGACAGAAGTATCACGTTTGACGATCGAATTGCTATACTTAAAAAGCCACATCAGGTAATCGTCATAATTATTTTCTAAAAGATCCATAAACCGGAGGATGTGCTGGTAATCGAAATCCGGCTGCTCGTAGTAGGAATCCCGGCGATTCCAGGTGGCAAGCTTAGAGCTGGGATCCAGGATTCTCGCGTAGGTAAGGAAACGTGAGATTGTAAAACAGTCATATGTAACTCTCCGGGTGTCCGTTTTCTGGCGAAAGAATTCTTTAAGGCTGAGATGTTTCATAATATTCTGAAGAAAGAAATATCCGATGTTGACCCAGTTGGAGGAAGAGGCTTCAAGCTCTGTAGATTTCACCTTTTCGTTAAAATCGGCAGTCAGATTAAAAGTGACTTTACCAACGCGGTACTCTTCATTCATTTTTCTGATTTCTTCTCTGACATATGCTTCCGGATCGTCTGTTACTTTGAGAAGTTCAGAATGCTTCCCGAAGTTTTTGATATTTCGAGTGGTAGTTTTTTTCCCATTTCGGATTCCCTGCTGTGCGTAATAGGTAGGATCCTTGAGACGTTTATCAAAGTAAAGCTTCATAGAACATCACCTCAAAAACATTATATCACAAACATACAGCACATACAACATAAAAATAAGAAAAATTTGACAATAAAATACGCCTACAATAAGGCTTTAGAACAATTTTTCATACTTGAAACTGTCGAAAACCCGGGTGCACGACACCATGTGAACAGTAACCTCCTTTTTTACGGTTGAGCCGTGAACCACAATTTTTCCTTGACTTTTGGATAAAACAGAGTTAAACTATCCGCAATGGCATAAACTTTCCTGCATATTCCATGCAGGTATTGTGCTCAATAAAAGGGAGTAGCTTCCATTGAGAACAGCACCAGGGCCTTTGTTTTTTCACATCCCTGCCTTTTCGTTCTCAGTGTGATACGAAATCGTCACCACGTTCATTCCTGATATGATCCGGTTCGTATTGTCAATTAGCAAGACTTTTATTGCAGGATTACATAACAGTTGTAACTCTGCAGTAAAAGTCTTTTTTTGCTGCAGGCCACACAGACAAAGGGAGGAGAAAAATGGTATATGTATTTTTAGTTCTGGGATTTGTATTGTTGATCAAAGGCGCGGATTTTTTTGTAGACGGGAGCTCCAGCGCGGCAAAGCTTTTGAAGATCCCGACGATCATCATCGGGCTGACTGTGGTCGCGTTCGGGACCAGCATGCCCGAAGCCTCTGTCAGCGTCACCGCCGCTCTCAAGGGGCAGAATGGACTGGCCGTGAGCAATGTGCTGGGCTCCAATATTTTCAATCTTCTGATTGTACTTGGCTTCAGCTCTGTGATCCGTCCCCTGAAGGCAAGCCCCACTGTTCTGAAAAAGGAATTTCCTTTTTCCATCCTCATCACGGCCGTGCTTGCACTGCTTTGTACCGGCCTGTCCTTCGGCGGACTCTTCGACGGCACAGGCAGCTTTCATCTGAACCGGATCGACGGATTGGCGCTTCTGGTCTTATTCCTTGTCTTTTTAGTTTCACAGGTCAGAGGCGCTTTGAAGGCCCGGACCGATGAATCCGGGGAGGATTACGAAACCATGTCCCCCCTGAAAAGCGTCCTTCTTGTCCTCGTCGGGCTGGCCGGAATCATCCTGGGCGGAGATCTGGTCGTGGACAGCGCATGCGAGATCGCCCTGCAGTATGGGCTGAGCCAGTCCTTCATCGGGCTCACTATCGTCGCCATGGGAACCTCCCTGCCGGAGCTTGTCACCTCCATGGTCGCCGCCCAAAAGGGTGAAAATGACCTGGCTCTTGGAAATGTGGTCGGCTCCAATATTTTCAATATCCTTCTGATCCTGGGAATGAGCGCGGCCATCTCCCCCATCACAGTCGATGGAGAAGCCATCTTTGATATGCTGCTCCTGATCGTTATGAGCGGCATTGCTTATGTATTTACCAGGAGCAAGGGGGTGCTTTCCAAAAAAGAGGGGTTCGTCTTCCTGTTGATGTATGCCATATATTTTGTCTATATTTATCTCAGGTAACGGCAGTTCAAAGGAGGCTTCTCCGGTACAATCTGCGGCAGCCACAAACATATGGCGCGGCGCGAAAAGTTCTGTTATAATGAAATCTGTGCAGCGGTTCAGGACCTGCTGCAATATGCGCCGTTACTGCAAATCCTAACTGCGCACCACATACATTGGCGGAGGAAAAGAGAAACATGCTTGGAGACAAAAGAGGAAAGAAACGGAATCAATATACGGCAGACTATGTAGTTTTCGACCTGGAGACCACCGGAACCAGCGCATACAATGATGCGGTCATCGAGATCTCTGCGATACTGGTGCAAAACGGCAGAACCGCGGATGAATTTTCAACGCTGGTGAATCCGGAGAGACCCATCCCCTATCATGCTTCAAAAGTGAATCATATCTATGATGACATGGTAGCGCAGGCGCCCTTATTTGAAAAAGCGCTGGCTGATTTTGACGCGTTTATCGGAGACCAGATTTTGGTGGGACACAACATCCATACCTTTGACATGAGGTTTCTCTGGCGTGACGCGGAAAAATACTGGGGAAAGACCCTTGCAAATGATTACATCGACACGCTGCCCCTGGCCAGACAGTGCCTGCCCCAGCTTTCCAACTACAAGCTGACGGATCTGGCCTCTTATTACCATATTTCCACAGACGGAGCCCACCGTGCCCTTGCCGACTGCAGCATGAATCAGAAGATTTTCGAAAAGCTGGGCCAGGAGCTCTCCTCTCCGAAGGCAGCGCAAAATCTGAAAACCTGCCCCAGATGCGGCCAGCTTTTGAAAAAACGCAGCGGAAAATTCGGAGATTTCTGGGGATGCAGCGGGTATCCGGACTGTCGATATACGGAGAATATCTAAGGCTCTCCTCCAGGGCTTCCGGGAAAATGGCACGATAAGAAGTGATGCGAAGGAGGTGAATGAAATGGCGAAAAGAGCAGAGATAGTCATGGACGAATATATTGATGTTTTGGAAAAGATAAAAGAAAGAATCACACAAGCACAGTATCAGGTGATGACAAATGCAAATGTTGAACGCAATATTTTGTTTTGGAACATAGGAAAGGTAATTCTTCAGTACAGCCAATGGGGAAATAAATTTGTTGAAACGTTATCAAAAGATTTGAGAATGACTTATCCTAGCAGAGAAGGATATTCCGTTAGAAATCTTAATTATATGAAGCAGTTCGCACGACGAATACCATCTGAAGAATTTTTGCATCAGGGTGGTGCAAAAATTAGTTGGCGTGCAATAAAATTGCTGATAGATAAGACGGATAATTTAGAGGAACATATGTGGTATACACAGCAATGTCTGGAAAATGGATGGTCTAGTACAGTGCTTTCACATCAGATAGAAAGCGGTTTGTATTACAGACAGGTATTAGCAGATAAAACAACAAATTTTAAGGAACAGTTAGCTAATCCATTCAGTGAGCAAGCAGAAGAAATTATTAAAGACCCATATATTTTTGATTTTATACCGAATGCGAAAAAACTTAGAGAGATTGAGTTAGAAGATGCCCTTGTCCAACAAATAACAAAGTTACTGTTGGAATTTGGGTCAGGCTTTGCTTTTATGGGGCGGCAGTATCCGATTCAAGTTGGAAAAAGAGAGTTTTTCATCGACTTATTATTTTATAATGTGAAATTGCATTGTTATTTTGTGGTAGAATTAAAAACAGTGGAATTTGAACCAGAGTTTGCTGGAAAGTTATCTTTTTATTTATCAGCAGTCGATGGAGAATTGAAATCGTCGAATGATAACCCTACAATTGGTTTGTTGTTGTGTAAGGGTAAAGATAAAATGGTAGCGGAATATGCTTTGAAAGATGTAAATAAACCAATGGGAGTAAGTGAATACAAACTTTCCAATCGTGTTTCAGAAGAATTACAAGACAAGTTGCCATCAATTGAAGATATAGAAAAAAGAATCAATTGAAATTTTGCATCAGGGTGGTGCAAAATTGGTGAAATCATATTTTGTGGGAAAAGGGATGCACGAACAGTATTGGTGCTATATATATATTGCCCATATTTCCGTGATTTTGTGGGGATATGTTCTAATTTGGTACGCATATCGACACGTGAAGAACCGTAAGAAAATGTATCGGCTGGCAGTATAAAATCAAATTGTAAAGAAAATTTCATACCCATTCCACATTCCCATGCTACACTGTCCCCAAGGAGGTGCTACAATGGCAACACTATTAGTAGTTGAGGACGACCGCAAGACCAACGATGCAATTTGTGAATACCTAAAGCCCGCAGGCCACAAGGTTATCCCGGCCTATAATGGCGGGGATGCGTTACAGTTTTTCCGTGAGAACAGCATCGATCTTGTTGTGCTGGACATTATGCTGCCCCATGTCAGCGGTCTGTCCGTCCTGCACGAGATACGGCGGACAAGCACAACGCCCGTTCTGATGCTCACTGCTATTGAGGACGAATATACCCAGGTCATGAGTTTTGACGAGCAGGCTGACGATTATATGACAAAACCCTTTTCTATGGTACTGCTGGGGAGGCGGATCACCGCTCTCTTGCGGCGAAGTGGACAGGCCCCGTTACCCCAAACTATAGCCTTTGGTGATGTGACCGTCGATTTCTCCGGCTACACCGCCAGCGACAGCGCCGGGAAAATCGACATCATGCCCAAGGAAATTGATCTGCTCCGACTGCTGGTGGAACATAAAGGGCTGGTGCTGACCCGTTCGCAGATTCTGGACGAACTATGGGGGGCTGACTACCCGATCATCGACCGAACCGTGGACACCTACATCAAAAATCTGCGGAAGAAGCTACGACTTGACTGTATCGTAACCGTTAAGGGGATCGGTTATAAATACGAGGTACAGCCATGAAACGATTAAAATTATTTCCAAAAATATTTCTGTATACCATGAGTATCATGCTATTTGTCGTTGCGGTCACACATGGGCTGATCTATCTCCTTGCCCCACAGCTGCAGCTTGCGGTGAGTACCCCGGATGATGTTGTTGTCAGCATCAGACAGGAGCAATTTGTGACCGAGGCAGTAGAAAAGGCCCTGCCCGTCTCTTTGAGCTGTTCTTTGCTGATTTCCGTTGTCTGCTCTCTCCTGTTTTCTAAAGCGATTACTGACCCTATTAAGAAGATTTCGACGGCAACCGAGCAGATGATGAAATTAGACCATGGGGTGAACTGCCCTATTCATACAAAGGATGAAATTGGTACGCTGGCGCGAAACGTCAATGATCTATATTCTGATTTACTATCCACGATTGAACATTTAGAGCGGGAAAAGGACGCTGTGCGTGATATGGAGCGGGCCAAGGTTGACTTCCTGCGGGCGGCATCCCATGAACTGAAAACCCCTGTGACGGCTCTGAACGCCACCCTGGAAAATATGATTTTAGGCGTTGGGAAGTATCAGGATTATGCTGCCTACCTCCCGGAGTGTAAAGAAATGGTGGAGCAGCTTTCCGGGATGGTACATGAAATTTTGGAAACCTCCAGGCTGAACACCACCGATGAACCAGCGAAACCGATTGACATAGCGGAACTGATGGCGGAACTGTGTGCGCCGTATCAGATGATTGCGGCAGCACATCAGATCACCTTCTCACTTGATTTGCCAGAACAATTTCCCGCGAAACTTCCGGCTGGTCGGTTTAGCAAGGCGGTATCAAATGTTCTCGCAAACGCTGTCGCCTATACGGAGGCCGGGAAAGCCGTTTCCGTCTGCATGGAAGGGCGCAGCCTCATGGTAAAAAATGAGTGCAGGCCTATCCCTGACGATGAAATTCGCCGTCTGTTTGAGCCATTCTACCGTCCAGACTTCTCCCGAAGCCGGATAAGCGGCGGCAACGGCCTGGGCCTCTATATCGTGGATACGCTCTTGACCTCTATGAATATCCCCTATTCCTTTGCGCCTATGAAATCTCCGCCTGGGATGTGTTTTACAATTCAGCTATAAATGCGGAAAACTCCCTGGCCGGGGAGTTTTTCATTTCCAGAAAAATTCCATATACGTTTCATACCCATTCCACATTGGGGTGTTATTCTGCGGGTGCGTTCGGAAGAACAGCATCACGATATGGAGGTATCGAGCCATGAGCATTTTCAAGAGGGCGTTTCTATACGTCACACGAAAACGAGGGAAAACCATTCTCCTGTTCACTATCCTGATGATTATGGCAACCTTTGTCCTGACGGGGCTTTCTATCTGGAAAGCATCCGAGGCCGTACAATTTGATTTGCGGCAGAGCCTGGGCGGCAAATTTGACGTTTTCGTGGATTGGAACAATAGCCCTTATGTAGTGAAAGAACCCGTCAAAGACGAAGTGGACGAGGAAACCGGCAAGACATCAAGCAGCTTTCTCATGTATTCCACCGTACAGCTTACCCCGGAGAACATTGCGGCAATCAAAGGTCTTTCCGGCGTAAAGTATTGCAGTGCAAGGCAGGACAATCTTTTGCCGTTTGACGGGCTTTCCCTTTTCCCCGGCACGATTTCAACAGATGCGAAGTATCAGGGCTATACAAAGGTGCTGGGCGTCTGCAGCACGGAGGATGATGAACTTTTCACCACCGGCACACTGACGTTGGCAGAGGGGCGGCATATCTCCACCGATGATACCCATGCGGCAATCATCAGCCAGGACTTGGCAGAGCGGAACGAGCTGAAAATTGGGGACTATCTTACCGCCCTCAGTTACAGCGTGGAAGATCAGGGTTTTACCGGGCAGGAAATCAAGGTACAGATCGTCGGACTGTTTACCCCGAACGCGGTGGAGCAGTTTGGCGAAACCGTCACTACCTACGATAAAATCCAGAACCGGGTGTTTGTAGACTTGCAGACCTCGAAAAAATTTGACGGCGGAGAAATCAACTACGGCTTTTCCGCCCTCCATGTCACCATATCCGACCCGCAGGACATGGCGCAGGTGGTGGCCGATGTAAAAGCCCTGCCGGGTTTCGACTGGAAAGCCTTTACCGTTGAGATTGACAATGAAACCTACGAAAACGCCGCCGCTCCGCTGGCTGCGCTGAATGAATTGGTCATGACCCTGCTGGTGGTGATTATTGTTGTCAGCGCCATCATTCTGGCCCTGCTTTTGACCCTTTGGACAAAGACCCGCATCCATGAAATCGGCGTGTTCCTGTCCGTGGGGATCAAAAAAACGGCCATCATCGGGCAGTATTTAATTGAGGTGCTGCTGATCGCCGTCCTCGCCTTTGGCCTGTCCTACTTCACCAGCAACGCAGTAGCGGGGCAGATCGGCAACCACCTGCTGGAACGGAGTATGCAGACGGAGCCGGAGGACGATAACGACCTTGTAACTGCCGCCGCTGCGGTCGAGGCAGGTGCAGATAACCTTATTCAGAAGCCCCTGCCCACGGAAGACGGCATCCAGGTGTCCGTTGGGCTGGATAACCTTGCGCAGCTCTGCCTGATTGGCCTTGCCATTATCATTGTGGCCGTCAGCGCATCGTCTATCATGGCCATGCGGCTGAATCCCCGTGAAATCCTGTCGAAAATGAGCTGAAGGAGGGACGATCATGTTTACACTGGAATTAAAAAATGTTTCTTACGCCTACGAAAAGGGCAAGGCGGTTTTGCAGAACATCAGCGGGTCGCTGGAAACCGGAAAAATGTACGCCATCCTCGGCCCGTCCGGGTCTGGCAAGACTACGCTGCTGTCCCTGTTGGGCGGGCTGGATGTACCAACACAGGGCAGCGTCCTGTTTGACGGCGGGGACATAACGGCAAAGGGCCTGGAACATCACCGCAGGAACCATATCTCGCTGATTTTTCAGAGCTACAACCTGATTGATTACATGACGCCCCTTGAGAATGTGCGGCTCACCGCCAAGCTGGATGCCGCCCCCATTTTAGAACGGCTGGGGCTTACAAAAGATGAAGCACAGCGTAATGTGCTGAAACTGTCCGGCGGACAGCAGCAGCGGGTGGCGATTGCGCGCGCCCTGGCCTCCGATGCCCCGGTCATTCTGGCAGACGAACCGACCGGAAACCTGGACGCCGATACTGCCGAGGAGATCACGGCCATTTTGAAAGAGAGCGCCCATGGGTTCGGAAAATGCGTGGTGGTCGTGACACATTCTGCCGTGGTAGCAAATCAGGCGGATGTGGTGCTGGAGATCAAACGGGGACATTTGCAAGAGAGGGCCTTGTCCGCTCTTTCATGAAAAACAATTGCCGAATTTTATATTTCTGCAATGTCCAGAAGTTCTTTGAATGCCTGGATCTTATAATCTGCCTTCCCGTACCCTGATGCGTCCCCGATGCCCACGGACTTCATCCCTGCCGCCCGGGCCGCATCAATCCCGGCGTATGCGTCCTCCACAACCACACATTCTTCGGCACCGATCCCCAAAAATTCCCCGGCTTTCACAAACACCTCCGGATCCGGCTTGGAATGGGTGATGTTGGTGCCGTCGGAAATTGCGTCAAATGCATCCAGAAGCCCTACCCGTTCCAGAATGAATTTCGCATTTTTGCTGGAGGAACCGATGGCCAGCCTGTAGCCCGCAGCCCGCAGAGCGTCCAGCGTATTCCGCACCTCGTCCGAAACATCTGCGGGAGTCATGGTATGCAGCAGCTCCCGGTAGGTGTTGTTCTTCTCCTCCATCAGTTCCGCCTTTTTTTCCTCCGTCAGCACTTCCTCACATTTTTCCAGAATGATCTCCAGGCTCTCCGCGCGACTCACACCACGCAGACGGTTATTGATGACCTCATCAAAATAAATTCCCATCCTGTCCGCCATCTTTTTCCACGCCTGATAGTGGAACTTGTCCGTAAATACAATCACTCCGTCCAAATCAAAAATAAAAGCCTTCATGTTCTGTCTCCTTCTTAATTTTATATTCGTGCATCAACACACATCCGTATAAAAGTCTCTCAATCTCCGTCTCTGCAAAAAATCACCCAATTTCCATCTCTATGTAAAAGTCTCTCAATTTCCGTCTCTGCGAAAAAATCACTGGATTTCTATATCTGCGCAAAATCACACAATCTCAAATGACGCAAAATCCACAGTTCCCTCTTTTACAAGAAAATAAAGCGCATGTTTTCCTGCTTCCACTTGAATCCCGGTCGTTACATGCTTCCAGTTCATTGAATCTACCGCTGCCGACCCGACCATAGTTCCCGCCTGTGGATCGGGACTGTCCGCCCGCACCTCCAGGCATCCGAGGCCCCGCAGTTCCACGGTAATCCGGGATTCCGTTCCTTCAAACTGAAAATATTTAAAGCCTGCCGCCGACCCGGTACGCAGGTTGCGGATATACGGTTTCAGCCCCTTCTCTCCCGTCTCGTCCGCCTCTTCCGTGATATAAGGCATTTCCTCCGGCAGTTCAGGCACTGCCTCGCCCGGGCCGCTCATCACGACCTGCCCTACCTGTTCCCGGTCTGCCTCGGTGAGATGGCAGGCGATGCAGGAGTCATACGCCCCTTTCGCAGGCAGCGGGCCGTCATGGAGTCCGCAGCTTGTAATCTCAATCTGGGGAATGGTTCCGTCTTCCTGGATCTTCACCTCATCTGCGCACCCCTGTCTGGAAAATGCGGTTCCATGGGTATGCCTGTGCCAGAAAATGTAGAGCCGGTCCCCAATCCTTTCCAGACCGCCGTGGTTATTTCCTGTATAATTCACTGCAAGGGTATTTCCCTCA
>Ga0209064_1003236_pt1 | contig 14967 bp, 14 predicted proteins | sample Inofromicrocosms_FD_187498 | JGI IMG/M metagenome (GOLD analysis project Ga0209064, IMG submission 187498) | Mouse cecum microbial communities from Vienna, Austria - Inoculum for glucosamine and mucus D2O microcosms (SPAdes) (version 2) | ecosystem: Host-associated > Mammals > Digestive system >... | reverse complement strand
ACAATGTTATAAGCGGTAAATAATAGACGTACTATATCTAGTATATTGTAATGGCTCTCAAGCATTAAATTATAAGTGGCTCCCAAGGATTAAATTGGTGGCTCTCAAGCATTAGAATAATCACAAGAAGGGTATTTTCGATGGTTTCCTTCGCTGCATGATTAAAAATCCCAATAGGTGTCCCCTGGAAATCAAGATGGAGCACAGCCGCATTGGCGGCCCAGGGATCCGTTGATGTGATCTCTTCCTGGCCGGAAAATAAACTTTTGGAAATATCCAGGCAGACAATTTCCTGCTTTTCACAGGGGAATGTCTGTGGGATTCTTTGCGGGATCGTATAGCCCTTCTGGCGGAGACGATGTGAATGGTAGTCAATAGCCTTTGCCGTTATCCCATGCTGTTCACACCAGATTTTGACTTTCAAGCTGCTGGTCTTACAATCCTTGATCAGATCGAACCATTCTTGATCTGTACGTTTGATACGTTTCTGAGCCATGAAAGCTCACCTCTTCCTAATCTATTTGGAGTAAGCGTGCATAGAGCAATCGAATGATTTGATAGTCAACATGCCATGAATGCAAAAACCGGGGAACGGGGAGATGCTTCTCCAGTTAAAGAGATTATCGCACAGATTTCGAGACTTGTAAAAACGCTAGATTATTCATCATTTACCTTTAAACAATTGGAGTAGTGGGATGAGAGATAAAAGACACTATGAACGAAATTAGGGACAGAATAGGATAACCTTCTTGTTAAACTGCTGATTTTGTTGTAAAAATAAAGTAATCTAATTGTAAAATTTTTATAAAAGGAGATTGATGAGATGGGAACAAAAAAGATGAAGAAGACTGCGGCAGTTATCATTGCAACAGCAACCGTATGTGGAATGACGGCGGGATGTACGCCGAAAGAAGAAAAAATTGAAGTGAATGCCTCCACTTCTCCATACGAAGATATGGTGGATTATTTTGAGCAGGAAGGATTCATTTTGGAGGACTGCGAACCGGTTGATATCAATGAAACAACAGGATATCTCACAGACAATACAAATGGAGAGTTTACTGAGACGAAAGTGGCGGATAAAGCATATGATTATGATGGACTCTGGCTGTTCTGGTGGGATCAGGAAAACAAGACGGATTTATATGGCAACTATGAGTCTATGGCTGCTAACAAGGGAACGATAGTCCTTGCCGGAGGCGCCGCGGTTCTTGAGACGGAAGCGGCAAACGGAGCTTATGCGATTGCATTTTCAGAGGACTATGAAAAGAAACAGGACGCGGCCAAAGCGTTCGAAACGTTGGAAAACGAATAGCAGCTCAAATATAACTGTGAAAGTACGAAAGCAGATGCTCTGAAATTAAGAAAAGGCAGGGAAACAATATGGAACGGGTTTTTGGAAAAGACAGGGGCAGCATGGGACGCTTCTTCCGTATGCTGCAGAAGGCAAGACTTCCTTATCTGTGGATTCTTGCATATATTGCCATTACAGCTCTTCTTACCAACGTAGGAATCAGCGTAACGGAATACACGGCCGAACTATTTGCCGGAAATGTGAATTTTGGTACCGTGGTTCTTCCGTTTTTGGCTTTTACATTACTATCCCAGCTGATCGGTTCGGTCAGTAAGATTATGAGTAACTTATGTGTTGCGCGAATTGACCGTAATATCAGGAAAATGATCTGGAGTAAGACCGTCAGGCTGCCGCTTCGATATTACGAAAAAAATAAGCCCAAAGAAATGATTTCCCGTATTACAACGGACATCACGGCGATCAGTCAGCTTATCATGCAAGTATTTGTTGCGATTCTCACTTCCGCGTACACGCTGGTCATTACGCTGGGAAAAATCGGATCCTACGACCAGAAGCTGATGGTTGCTCTGATCGCGGTTCTTCCGCTGAATTTAGTCATTGCATTCGTCATGGGAAAGATGAAGTTCGGAGTGTTGGATCTGGTAAATCAAAAAAATGCAGAGCTGACACAGACGATTGCAGAAAAAACCAATAATCTTCTTCTCATCAAATCTTACGGAAAAGAAGAAAAGGAGCTTCAGACAGGGCAGGAGAAGATGAAAGGGTTCTATAAGAGTTCGATTCTGAATGCGTGGCTGGGATTCGCAACTCCGATGTATGCATTGGTGGGCGCTATGCAGTTTATTGTGATCGTGATGGTAGGCCGAAGCTTTTATTCATCCGGCGCGTTAACCCTCACCCAATGGATCGCCTATTATGGATTCGCGGTGAACATCGTTAATCAGCTCAGCGCGTACTGTGTATATTGGACAACCTTCAAGGGTTCCCAGGGAGCAACCAGAAGGGTAGCCCAGATTATGGAAGAAATGGAAGAAGATATAGAGAACGGCGAGCATGTGGAGCATCTTTGCGGCGATATTGAATTAAGAGAGGTTGATTTCTCTTATGAGGATAAACTCCTGTTCGACAAACTCAATCTGAAGATTCCGGCAGGACGCGTGACGGCGCTTATCGGACCGTCAGGGAGCGGAAAGACGACGCTTCTGAACCTGGTGGAGCGTATGTATCCGGTTTCGGGAGGTAAGATTTTATTTGGGGGCGAAGATACCGCGCGGTATTCGCTCAAGAGCTTCCGAAGCGAGATCTCATACGTAACGCAGGAAAGTACATTGTTTGCAGGAACGATCCGCGACAATATTCTGTTCGGAATTAAGAGAGAAGTCACGGATGAAGAACTGGAAAAAGTATGTACGGACGCGGAAATTATGGATTTTATCAGGGAACAGCCGGAGGGATTCCTGGCGGATGTAGGCGAGCAGGGAGAGAAGCTTTCCGGCGGACAGAAACAGCGGATTGCTTTTGCGAGGGCGCTTCTAAAACAATCGGATTATCTGTTTATGGATGAGGCGACCGCGGCTATGGACATCCGGGGAAAAGATCAGGTATGGAAGAGTGTGAAACGGCATATGGAAGGTAAAACCGTGCTTATGGTTGCCCACGACAGACAGACCGTACAGAAAGCAGATTATATCATAGTAATGCATAACGGAAAGATTATCTGTCAGGGAGAACCGGCGGAAGTATATGCCGAGAATACATATTACCGAGAATTAATAGGAAGTGAGGGACAGGGCAGATGAAAAACAACAAACATGTAATATCGTTTTTTCTGAGCTTTTACAGAAGGCTTTCGATCCCCTGGTGGCTCTACCTGATCGCATTCGGAAGCGGCGTGGTTTATGCCGAGGTCGGAATGAGAGTATCGGAGTATCTGGTCCGTGTGAACAAGGGGGAACTATATAATTCTGTTATTTTAGGTTATGTCTTTTTTACGATTTTTAATGCATTGCTGGGATTTTTGCGGCCGCTTGTGGAAGAGTATGCCAATCAAAAAGTGATCCTGCGGGTAAGGTTTTCGATGTGGAGGAAGATCCTGCATCTTCCGATGGATCAGTTCGGAAAGGAACAGCCGTCTTCGCTGGTGTCGGCCGTTACGAACGACGTAACTCAGGCGACTCTGGTGATCAGCGGAATATTCTCAGGAGCTGCGTCGCTGTTCGGATTTGTCCGCGCCTGTATGATCTTGTATCAATACAATTCGCCTCTCGCAGCATACCTTTTGCTCTGCATACCGGTTGCGGTGGCAATGTTTGTCATCGTCGGCAAGCTGCAGTTTACCATAATGAAAAAGCGCTATGCGGCGTTGAATGAAATGACCACCTTTTTCTCCGAACACCTGTCGGCCGGGAAATATGTAAAAGCGCAGGTAATGGAAGAGAAAGAGCTGGAAAGCGGATATGCGGCAATCGATTCACGGTATAAGGCAGATATATACTATGCTTTCATGGAGCAGATTCAGGTTCTGACCAATTCCCTCTACTCCCTTCTTACGACTGTCGTAATGGCAGTGGGCGGTTCCAGATTGATTAACGCCGGGAAAATGGAAGCGACAGGGATTAATATGTTCAGCACCTATATGACGCAGGTGAATCTCTATATGGCGGAGCTTTTGACGGTGTGGCAGAATGTGATGGGCTCGAAAGGCGCGCTTGTCCATGTCGGGGATATTCTTGATATGGAAGAGGAGCATACGGAAAAAGGCAATTCCTGGACAGAATCCGAGAACAGAGACATTGTGTTCAAAAACGTGAACTTTGGATATGGGAGCGAAAAAGAAATCCTTCATGACTTTTCCGTTTGCATTCCGGGAGGAAAGACGACGGCGGTGATCGGTGATAACGGTTCCGGAAAATCTACGGTCATGAAACTGATACAGGGATTCTACCAGCCTGATTCGGGAGAAATATGGGTTGGAGGAAACAAGATAAGCGAAACGAGTCCCCGGGAATGTCATAAAAAATTTGGCTATGTACTTCAGAACAATCCGCTGATGTCAGGTACGATCCGGGATAATATTCTGTATGGCACAGAAGGAGAGACACCGGAGGAAGAGATGAAAAAAGCGGCAGGAGAAGCCAGGGCGGATTCTTTTATAGATGCGCTTCCCAACGGATATGATACGACTCTTGGAGAGGCGGGGAATCGTTTGTCAAGCGGTCAGAAACAGAGGATAGCCATTGCCAGGGCATTGATTGCGAAGCCGGATTATCTGATACTCGACGAGGCGGGGGCGAGTCTGGACCATGACACATATATGAAGATCTATCATGGTATCAGGAAGAAGATGGAAGGCAATACTATTGTTTTCATCGCCCATGATATGCGCGAGATTGCAGAAGCAGACTATCTGGTCGTTATGCATCACGGACGTCTTGAAGCCTGCGGAACCCATGAAGAAGTATTTGCCGTAAGCAGGACTTATCAAGAATATCTGCAGTCCACTGAGGCATCTTAAAAGAAAGAAGGAATGATTATGAAGAAATTTACGATTGTGTCTTCCCTGCTTTTCGTGTTACTGTTTTGTGGGATGGTGGGATATGTGGCGTCGTCCGAAGACTTTACGCCTCCAAAGGAGGAGGAAGAAGCGGCCGTGCCTGAAGAAGAAGACAGGGAAGCGCCTGTCTGGAATAAAACGGTGGATGAACTCGTCTCATTTCTGGAGGAGAAGGGGCTGATCCATGCAGACAGTAAAGTGACGCTCAGTGCGGAAGGTCTGTGTACGCTTGCGCTAAAGTATGACGGAGCCGAAATATACTGGTGGGATCTGGAGAATCTGGATCCGGAATCTGGCGAGTATCAGGCATATGAGAGTCTCAGGACGAAAGGCGAGATTGATTTATATGGAGCCGGTACGATTATTATGCCGAAGAAAAACGGTCCTTTTGCACTTTTATTAACCTATTATGAAGGCGATGTGCAGGCGTTAGAAAAAGCGTTTGGAGAATTTGGTCAGGAGAATTGATTGATGAAAATGAAGCTTGTTCTGGTAGAAAGAGATGAAACATTGTGTACAGAGCTGAAAGAATTACTGGCGTTTTATAATGTATTTGACATTGTGCATACCTTTGACGGAATCAATGAAGCCAATAAATATATCTGCCTGAACGAGGTGGACGCGGTATTTATCAATATCAAAACAGGGAATCCAAGATACAGCGGGGACGGCTCCTTTCTGGCATACAATCTGTCCCAGATAAAGCCGGACGTCTTGGTGGCGCTGTATTCGGAAGAAAAGTTAGAGGCGGGGCTGGTATTTGACTGCTGCTGCGATGAATACTTTCGGCTTCCGTTTGATAACCGTGTGCTTCAGCGGGTGGTTAAGCGGCTGCAGTATTTGTTTGAGCTGCTCCAATACAAACGGTTATCCGTGAACCGTTCTATGATGATCAAGACGAGAAACGGATATCAGCTTGTGGATATTGATAAGGTTCTCTTTATCGAACGGGCGGACCGCAAGAACAAGATGGTGATGGTGGACGGAAAGGAAATGCTCCTTTCCGGATATTCTATGAACGAATTGGAACAGATTCTGGAAGGTTATAATTTTTACCGGTGCTACCAGTCTTTTATCGTGAATCTTTCCAAAGTATCTTATGTCCGGGCGGATAACGAAGCGAAAAATTTTGCTCTGATTTTTGACGGATATGCGGGGGAAGTTATGGTGAGCCGCGAGAAATATACGGAAGTACTGCAGCTTCTGAAAAGTAAATATGCGAAGCTTACGCTTTAGGAGGAGAAAGATGAAGTCAAAAGTTTTATCGTTTGCCGAATATGATCAGGTGGATATCAGTATGTACAAGCAAATATTCACGCTTGATGAGAAGGCGTACAAGAAAGAAATAGATTTTATTAAGAACAAAAACAGCACATGGGAAGAAGCGGGGGAAGTTACCGACGGAGCGCTTATTGTATGCGACATGGAATCGGCAAATCCGTTTTTTAGCAGAGAGAACCTGAAAATCATGGTAGGACAGGGGTTCTTTCACAAGAAGCTGGAAGCGATGTGCGTCGGGCTGAAAAAAGGGACGGCCGGTGTGCTGGACGTCGACGGGGAGAAAGTGACCGTAACGGTTCGTTCCATTCAGCAAAAAAAGATTCCTGTGATCACGGACGGGATGATAGAAGCTCTTGGAATTGAAGGAGTGAGCGATGTAGAACAATATGAGGCTCGTCTGATCCGGGAACAGAAAAAAAAGATTGCGGAAAACGAGGGATACGAAGCCGTTCAGTATGTGATGAACAAAGTATTTGAGGCCAGTACGTTCGATCTTAAGAAGGCTGACTGGAAAGAAATGACAGATCATGAAATTAAGAGATTGAAGGAAATCTCCAGAGAACAGGGGTTGAATCTGGAAACCATGACGCCAGAGGACTTTGAAGGGAAGATGCCGTTCTCAAGCTATCATGAATTATTCGCAAGCGTGCAGAACGATTCATGGGACAGGCTCTGCGGCTATCTTCTGGGGCGGGAATACGCAGAAAAAGACGGCGTCGGATATACGATGGAGCAATACCGGGACGATATGGAAGAGTACGTGAAATTCTGGCATGAAACGAAAGAAAATGCAGAAAAGATCAATACTTATGAATATTCGGAAATTATGTTTTATGTAAATTATTATTATAATAAGGTAAAAGAATACGTGACAGAAAATTTTTTTAAGGAGGAAAAGTAGATGGCAATTCAATATGCGGATGATGAAAGCTTTAAGGAACAGATTAAGGAAGGGTTTGTGATCGTGGATTTCTTTTCCGCAACATGCGTACCGTGTAAAGCCTTTTCCCATATTTTGGAAGAGTTAGACGCGGAGCTTCCGTTTATCAATATCGTGAAAGTGAACACCACAGATTATCCGAAGCTTGGCAAAGAGAATCGTATTTTTGCGGTTCCAACCGTTCAATTCTACAAAGACGGTGAAAAGAAGTTTGAGAACGTAGGCGTGATGGAAGTTGAGGAAATAAAAGAGAAGATTACAGAATTCATGTATTAAGAGGGAACGGATATGGAAATCGGGGAAAAAATCTATGGATTTGAAGTTAAAGAAAAGAAGTATGTGCGGGAGGTCGAAGGAGATATTATTCAGATGGAGCACCTGTCAACCGGAGCGCAGGTCGTCGTCATAGACAATCAGGACGTTAAAAAGAGCTTTCTGGTTGGATTTCGGACCATACCAAAGGACAGCACGGGAGTTTTCCATATTCTGGAGCATTCTGTGCTGAACGGTTCCCGCAGATATCCGGATAAAACGATGTTCGTCAATCTGATGAAACATTCCATGGCAGAATTTGTCAATGCAATTACATATCCAGATCATACGGTATATCCCTTTTGTACAGAGAATGAGAAGGATTTTATGAATCTGACGGACGTTTACCTAAACGCGGTATTTTGTCCGAATGTTCTTACGGATAAAGAGATCTTCGAACAGGAGGGCTGGCATTTTCAGTGTGAAGACGGAAAAGCTCCGGAGATTAACGGCGTTGTCTATAATGAGATGAAGGGTGTCTTCTCGTCCCTGGACAGCATATTAGAGGATGAAATGTCTAAGGCAATGTTTCCGGAAACGGCTTATCGTTTTGTTTCAGGAGGATTTCCGGATACGATTCCCGCGCTATCTTATGAGGAATTTCTGGAATATTACAGGACATTTTATAATGCTTCCAACTGCTGTATTGTTCTATATGGGAAAATGAATACGGAACAACTGTTTGAGTATATTGACAAAGTTTATCTGGGAAAAATGAAACGCTCAGAACCTGCGAAGCCGGTTATGCTGCAGAAACCCGTAAAGGGAATCCGAAATAAGCTGTATGATAAGGAGAAGTTCGGCAATCAGGGTGTGTTTGCGTCATGCACCTATAGTCTGGGTGATTTTGACAACCGGGAACGTATGAATGCAGTCTATATCCTTATGCAGGCGATTATGGGGGAAGACGAGGCGCCGATGAAGAAAGGGCTTATTCAGAGCCTTGGGATCCCGGAGATTCAGTATTTTATCATGGATGGTATCAGACAGCCCTATCTTGCCGTTAAAATAAAGAATACGGACAAAGAAACTGCCGGCCGGTTGAAAACGGTTATCACAGAACAGGCGGACAGACTTTGCAGAGAAGGAATCGGAGAAGATCTATTGGTTTCGGCGATCAACCGTCTGGAATTTTGGATGAGGGAAAAAGGCGGGGGCCAGCCGGAGGGAATTGAATATGTACTGGATATTGCCGGCGGATGGGCGCAAGGGACCGGACCTTGCGAAATGATAGAATTTGAAGAAACATATAGGAAAATGAGAACCCTTGTAAAGGAAGGATACTTTGAGTCACTTCTGAGGGAAATCCTCCTGGAAAATGATCATGAGGCAGAGGTTTCCCTGGAACCTCTTGAAAAGGCCGAAGAGAAGATGCAGACAGAAGAAGAGACAGAAGACCTGCCGGGTCTGTCTGCGGATGATCTGCTTCCTAAGAAGGAGGAGCCGCTCACAAGGGCGGAGGAAGAATCCGGTATTACATATTTGAAACAAGAGATCCCTTCAAAAGGAGTGGCATATCAAAGCTGCTATTTTGATATCAGTGATCTGGAGCCGGAGAAAGTTCCTTATGCGAAGCTGTTTTCCGAACTTCTGGGAAGTCTTCCTACGAGAACGCACAGCCTGGAAGAATTAGTGATTGAGAAGAATATGTGGCTTGGAAATATAAGGGCTTATCTGGAAGCGTACACCAATACAGATGATATCCGGCATGTCAGGCTTAAATTTGTGATGGATATCAGCTGTCTGGAACAGAATCTTATGAGAGCGATAAAACTGGGGGAAGAGCTGCTGTATGATACCATTCTGGAGCATCCGGAGATTATTCTGAAAAGGATCAGGCAGAGCAGGATGGAACTGGAAAGGGGATTTGTTACCAGTGGGAACAGCTATGCGTCCGGACGTGCGGCCGCACACTATATGCCGGAAGGAACGGCAAGGGAACGCTATAACGGAATTCACTATTATCAGTTCTTAGGAAAGCTTCTGAAGAACTTTGACGCGGACCAGGGGCAGATGATCCGGGAACTTAAGGAAATTCAGGAGAAGCTTTGCCGTAAATCTAATCTGGTGATGAGTTTTACAGGCACAGAGAAAGCTTACGGCGATTTCCGCCAGTTGATCGCAGCTTCCGGGTTCTGCGGCAGTGCAAGGGAAAGGGAACCCGGATGGTATCAGGATAAATTGCTTCCCGGGAAATCAGAGGCATTTATTATTCCGTCGGAGGTATCCTATGTTGCGCTTGGAGGAATCGGGGAATATACCGGTGAGGATTATCTTCTTGGCAGAATGGTGAGCTTCGATTATCTGTGGGCAAAGATCCGCGCTGAAGGAGGGGCTTACGGCTGCCAGATGTCTGTACTCCCAAATCAAAGCTGGGCCATGAGCTCCTATCGAGATCCGAACGTAAAAAGGACGATAGAAGCCTTCCGCAGCGCTTCAAGTTGGCTGAAAGATCTTGAATTAGGAGAGCAGGAGCTTCTGAATTATAAGATTGGCGCAGTTGCCGGATATGACCGGACTCCCAAAACATATGTACAGGCAAAACGAATGGATTCCTGGTATCTGCGGCAGGAAGAACCGCAGGTCAGGGCAAAGGTCAGAGAAGGGTTGTTAAAGGCGTCGGAAGAAGACTTGAAAAACAGGCGTCAGGCGATGGAGAGCTTTGCCAAAGAGGGAACCGTCTGCGTTCTTGGAAACAGAGCGAAGATCGAAGAGGCGGCCGGCCAATTCGACAATGTAACGGTACTGATGGAGTAAATATACGGAGATGTGAGAATGAAAAGAGAGGATAATATTTATCAGATATATGTGCAGATTCTGAAAGAAGAACTGGTTACAGCCATGGGATGCACGGAACCGATCGCGATTTCTTATGCGGCTGCAAAAGCAAGGGCGGTATTAGGGGAATTGCCGGAAAAGATTGTAGTAAAGGCAAGCGGAAGCATTATTAAAAACGTAAAAAGCGTTGTTGTTCCGAATACCGGCGGTTTAAGAGGAATAGAGGCCGCAGCCGCGGCCGGCGTTGTCTGTGGAAATGAGAACAAAAAACTGGAAGTCCTTTCGGAGATAGCGTCAGAGGATATAGAGCGTATTAAAGGTTATTTGGGACAGGCAGATATCAAAGTTGAATATCAGGAGACAGGGCGTACATTTGATTTATCCGTATGTGTTTATAAAGAACATTCCCAGGCAAGCGTCAGGATTACGGATTATCATACCAATATTGTTCAGATAGAAAAGAACTGGGAATTCATCCGTGACGATTTGAAAGAGGAGAAAATAGAAAAAGCGAACAGGGACGTTCTTTCCATGGAGAATATATGGGAATTTGTCCGATGTGCAGATATTGAAGATGTGAAAGAAACCCTGGATAAACAGATAGAATGCAATATGAAGATTGCCAGGGAAGGTATACGCGGAAATTATGGGGCAAATATCGGAAGTACACTGCTTAAAATGGAAGGCGATGCTGTGCAGGTACGCGCAAAAGCGATGGCGGCAGCCGGTTCTGATGCAAGAATGAACGGCTGCGGACTGCCGGTCGTGATCAATTCAGGAAGCGGCAATCAAGGCATTACCTGTTCTGTTCCGATATTGGTTTATGGAGAAAGTCTGAACTGTGATATCGAGAAGATTTATCGGGCATTATTGTTGTCTAATCTTACGGCTATTTATATAAAAGCAGGAATCGGGACATTATCTGCATATTGCGGGGCGGTCAGCGCAGGCGCCGCCGCAGGAGCGGGAATCGCTTATTTGCATGGAGGCGGGTATGAGGAAATCAAGCATACGGTCGTGAATGCGCTTGCAATCGTATCCGGCATAGTCTGTGACGGCGCAAAAGCGTCTTGCGCAGCGAAAATCGCATCATCTGTAGAAGCAGGAATTGTCGGTTATTATATGTATCTGAATGAACAGGAATTCTGCGCGGGGGAAGGAATTGTGGCGGAAGGAATCGATCGGACGATTGAAAATATAGGAATACTCGGCAAGGAAGGAATGAAAGAAACGAATAAGAAGATTATAGAGATGATGATAAAATGAAAAAGAGCACCAGCGAAAAATTAATGAATTTATTGGGCGTTGCAGCCGGGAATGCAATATTGGCGCTTGCCGTGGTTGCTTTTATTGTTCCGGCAGGGATTCCTATGGGAGGAGCTACCGGCTTGGGAATTGCCGGGAATCATTTTTGGGGAATTCGGACTTCAATCATCGTCTTTAGCTTGAACAGTATATTGCTTATCATAGCATGGTTTATTCTGGGAAAAGGATTCGTTAAGAAAACTCTATTGAGTACATTTATCTATCCCTTATTTCTTGAACTGTTACAGAAAATTCCAGGAATCACAACTATGACAGACAATATACTGTTGTCTGCCATTTTTGGAGGACTTCTTGTAGGCGTTAGCATGGGGATTGTGGTAAGAGTCGGAGGATCGACGGGGGGAACGGATATTATTGCCCTGATAGCAAACAAAAAAACTTCCCTTTCAGTCGGCGTCACGGTGTATATGGTAGATTTTGTGGTTTTAGGCATACAGGCTTCTTTCTCTGATATGGAGCAAATACTTTATGGGATTATACTGACTCTTCTGGCAACGGTTGTGATTGATAAAGTTGTTCCGAATGGAAAGGTTTCTATGCAGGTGATGATTATTTCAAGAGAGTATAAAAAGATTCAGGGAAAAATATTGCAGGACATAGAAGCCGGAGTGACGCTTTTTCACATACAGACGGGATATAGCGGTGAAGAACAGAAAGGAGTTATGTGTGTGATTCCAAGACACAAACTATTTGCTTTGAAAGAGATGGTCTGTGAAACAGATCCGTTTGCGTTTCTTACCATTAATCAGATTAACGAGGTGAATGGTCAGGGATTTACCAGAGAACGTATTGCATATGAAGAACTCAAAAAGGAAAGAATATAAACTTCCTGTATCAAGATTTAATATCGGACTTCCATTGCTGGTATGTATAAATTCGATTATGTGCTGCTTATGGCCAAGTGACACCTTTAAAATGCACCGCTGCAATTTAAAGGTGTCATTTTTACCAACAACGATTAAATAATTAAGCATACATTGAAATGAGTTTTATTTATGGAGGAATTAGTAATAAGTATATTGCTTATGGTTGTCATTATAATGGCTGCTACGCTTCTTATTTTTGTTGGCAGTCGCAAAGATGGCATCGTTTTGCATGTTATTTGATTGATTACCTGATTATCGGATATGACATTTTGCGAAAAGCTATAAAGGGAATTAAAAACCGTCAGGTATTTGATGAGAGTTTTCTGATGGCTGTGGCTACGATTGGAACAATGGCACTGGCTATTTATGAGAATGGAGAATATCTGGAAGCCATAGCCGTTATGCTGTTTTATCAGATTGGCGAGTGGTTTCAGGGATATGCGGTTGGTAAGAGCCGCCGGAATATCAGCAACCTGATGGATATGGAAAAGAAATTTACGATGGCGCTTGCTGAATGCAATCCGTTGTCTGTTTGTAAATGAAGAAATATCATGAATTTGATATTTTTTTCATTCATGTAATATAATAAAGAATAAAAATATTCTATAATCTTTTCAGGTAAAGTATGATGAGTACTTGGAGGAAGTTATACGAGGAGGAAGGGATAATACTATGGGATATCAGGATGAATGGCTTCTCTTGGAAGCGGAAGATGATATCGATGAGGTAGAGCACAGACAACCAACAGAAGAATTTTTATTCTATCAGGCAGTAACCAACGGCGACATGGAAGCAGTCAGGAAGAACTGTGAGCAAGAAAGGTTTCTGGACAGCGACGGAGTCGGCGTGTTATCGAGGAATCCGGTTACGAATTTAAAATATCATTTTGTTATTACAACAGCGATGATCACCCGTCTATGCAAACAAAAAGGCATGGAATTAGAACAGGCTTTCAGAATGAGTGATTTTTATATCCAGAGACTGGATGACATACACACGGTACAAGGGGTACGGAACCTTCATGACGCTATGGTTCTGGATTATACGGAGAAGATGTGTAAGATATGCCATAGTGATACGAATTCCAAACATATCAGTGTTTGTAAGGAATATATTTATTCTCATATAAAAGAACGTATTACGATTGAAGATTTAGCTGATGAGCTTGGAGTATCTGCGAGCTATCTGTCTCGATTGTTCAAGAAAGAAACTGGTGATTCGGTCAGCGCTTATATACGCAGACATAAAATTGAGATGGCAAAAAATCTGTTACAGTACAGTGAATATTCAATGATTGATATTGCAAACCGTTTGTCTTTTTCTTCACAGAGCCATTTTATACAACAATTTCGGGAATATGTCGGCATGACTCCGAAGAAATACCGGGATCTAAATCATACGATCCAATGGGATACTGAGTAAAAAACAGAAGATAAAATAAATAGAAGGACGCAGTGTATAGAATGCTGCGTCCTTTATTTGGGTATTCGCTTATATAGGTTAGAGGATCATCTGAATATGATTTCTATCCTTAAGGCAATCGATCGGGATATAATTACTGACAAGTTCTGTGCCATTTAGAATAAGCTTTTCGTAACCGGTTTCCCGCTTGTTCGGATTTTCGATAAGAATATGCAGATGTTTTCCGCGAAAATCCTTCTCTATTTCCAAATGTGTCCAGCTTTTTGGAATAGCCGGAGATAGGGTTATACCATTCAGGTCAGGACGGAGCCCCAGGATCCCCTCCACACATCCAACCATCATGGTCGAGGCAGTTCCGGTTAGCCAGTGGACATGAGAACGTCCGTGATGTTTGCTGGCACGTCCTTCTGTAAATTGTCCGTAACAGTAAGGTTCCAAACAACGGAGTTCCGCCTGGTTATTCCAAGCGGCAGGTGCGTTTTCTATGAAATAGGTAAAAGCACGTTCTCCATGTCCGCATAGAGCTTCTGCCAGGATCAGCCAGCCCTGAGATTGCGAGAAGATACCGGCATTCTCTTTTGTTCCCTGATTATATATGACGGCAAGAGCGCCGTCGAAGGCATTGGCATGATAGGGCGGATTCATCAGAAGGGCTCCATATTCCGTATTTAATTGTTTATAGACATTTGTAAGCGCCGTATCGGCCTGATCGGCGGCGGCAAGTCCGCTGATGACAGACCAGCTCTGTGGATTCAGCCACAGATTAGCTTCCGGGTCTTTCGCAGCGCCGATCCGATCTCCGGCTTCTGTATATCCGCGAATAAAGCGATCCTGATCCCAGCATAATTTTTGAATTATATCGCCTGTCTCTTCCTGTCTTTTTTCGAGGTATTTTTCATATTCCGTATCCTTCATGTACCCGGCAAATTGCTTTAAGATAGTCATTGCGTAGTAGAACTGCATCGCAACAAATGAGGACTCTCCGTTTGCGCCCAGACGAAGGCAGTCATTCCAATCCGCATAAAGTCCTGCAGGCATACCGTGGGAACCAAGGTGATCAAATGAGAATGTAACCGCACGTTTCAGGTGTTCGTAAACAGTGGCTTCCCCTTTATCTGCGAAAGGTATGACTTCATTTAGAAATTCCGTATTTCCGGTCTCGGCAATATATTTG
>Ga0209064_1003230_pt1 | contig 14989 bp, 21 predicted proteins | sample Inofromicrocosms_FD_187498 | JGI IMG/M metagenome (GOLD analysis project Ga0209064, IMG submission 187498) | Mouse cecum microbial communities from Vienna, Austria - Inoculum for glucosamine and mucus D2O microcosms (SPAdes) (version 2) | ecosystem: Host-associated > Mammals > Digestive system >... | reverse complement strand
CGAGTTTGAGCGGACGAGTAACGAGCAAACCTTTTGTTTCCACTCCTTGCATGGCCGAGAAATTCAACAGCGCCCCATTATGGTCTACAGCCAATGCCTCCGGGTAAGAATTGATACCGGCCTCAATTGTGGAATGCATCATTCCCCATTCCTTTGACTTCAAGGAATAGACATAGGCGTAGGTGTAATTCGGATTATATACAATCACACGCTGATGCACATAGTCGTAGAGCATACCGCACTCTGAAATAAACTCCAAAAATGGAGCGGTCGGCAAACAAGTATCTGCATCATGCCCAAGCATCAAGTGTAATTTGGACATACCGGGGAGCTGCAACACATCGAAAGGCTCTTTGGAGTTAATAACATCGGTTATACATTGTGTCTGAGAGCCGGATATAAGCATTATACCTCTATCTGTTGCAAACAGTACGGCACTATCCATTTGCAGTGGGTCTGTATTAGCGAGGATAACATCACGGGTTATTGGCTGACGGGCCGAGTAAGAGCCGGTTGAGGAAACCTCCAACGCCCACACTCCTTCATCAGTAAACGCATATAGTGGGAACTGACCAAACTGACCTTCGGAAAGTGCTTTTGCCGCCGTTGATATAGCCATGATGCGCCCGGTACCTACCGTGTTGATACCAAGCACAGGGAAAACATAGGGATTATTAACCTCAGAGGTATAAACTTTGTTGAACACATCAATAGTGCGGTCTGCAATAGATGATTGCGGCGGCCGGGATTGAGATATGCCCGCGGGTTCTTCCCATCCCCCAAAGTAAAACGCACCATTTAGGAATCCGTGAGGCTCTAACGGGATAACCAGATGAGGCGAATCGAAGTAGTTGGTACGAATTATTACGGCCTTGTATGCGTTGACATTAGGATAATAAAAGAATAGGAGCGGTGCTTCATATCCACAAATGCCGCCGGAGCCATACACTATAATGTCCTTACCATCTTGTTTGATATAGACCGCTACTAATACGCTAAACGCATAATCAGCAGTTGTTGGTGTTGCATCTGACCAATTATAGACATATCCATCTGAATAATTGAACAATGAATAACCATCGAAGCCTTGAAACAACTGTTTCTTTATGCCAGAAAGATTGAGTCGCGAGTTGTAGGCAAATGCTTGTTGAGGTATAATTTTATCGTGACTGTCGTAGTCATCAGTCATTACCTCGCGAGTTACAAGAGATTGCAGATAATCTTCCTTGACAGGTATAAGTGTACGTTCAGTTTTAAGTTCCTCCACTCGGATACTGTGTAGAAAATAAAACTGAGAACAATTACGAATATCTTCTTTTACCGCATCTGCACTCCGTTTGGGTGTAACTAATACACCACCAGGACGAGAGCTTAATGCATCAGGAGTAAAAGTAAATGCATAGAGCTTGCCAAAATTGTTGAGCTGATAGCGGAGTGGATAGGTTGTGGTGCTTACCGCTTGATTGGAATGCTTGCATACACTGAAACTTGATAAATCTTCGCCTCCGTTGATAAACTTTTCACACTCGCCGTTTTGGTCGTAAGTATAAATCGGAGCTGATATAAAGATGTCAACTGACTTAATAATATCGCTCCAATTATTAAGCAAATTTAAGTCAGATTTAAGTGCATAATCAAGGCTATGAACGGGGGCCACGACACGCAATTTTGCAGAGGTGAAAGTATCATCTTTGCCATGCAGGTTGAACCAGAAAACACGAGGTGTGTTTTCAGAGCTGCATATCATCAGAATCGGAGCGGAATGTCTTGTCAATGTACCATCGTATAGACGGTAGGCGTAACGCACGAAGAAAGGGAAAATAAATTTTCCTTTCTGAGTTGATTCCTCAGCGATGAATTTGTTTATCTTCGCCAATACTTGATTGGTAATACTTGTTTTCTGGGTGTCGTCAAACTCTGAGTAAATATTGTTTTTGTGTATGCTGTAGGAGATTTCAAACTCATCAGTGCGTTTCATTTCTCCTTGCAACCCGAATGAGAGTGAACATTCGGGCATTGTCGTTCCGAGATTGAGATAGCCGGTAGCATCACCTTTCCACAGAAAATAATGCATACCATCGGAGCAGAGAACAAGTAGAGTGTTCCCAATAGAACTGAACTGATAAATATCCAACCCTGTGAACGTGGCTAATTGTGTAGGTGTCTGTGCCGTTTCAGACCTGCCATTTATCCAACTGACCTTTTTACCCTCCAACAGAATATAGTGTTTATATGAGGATGTTTCATGGATGTACGCGGCTTTCTGAGAGGCCGACAATCCGATAGATGTCGGAATAGGCTGAAGAAGAGGTTTCAGTTGGCTATCTTCACTTATAAGATTGAGAGAAGTAGCAAGCTGACCATCCGAACATTCGTAGTCAGACGGTTGTGCCGTGTAGCCATTGTATTTTATATCTTTAATCATAGCGAGCAGCGATATATGATTGTGATGTACTTGACGTTGTTTCGCTCAATCTCAGCACCACATGGACAGCGGAGCCGACCTGTAATACCTGCGGCGGCAAGCACCGCACGAGTAATGGCAGTTGAGCAGGAACGGAAAGTACCTTTGCCGCGAGCAGTAGCCCATACTCGCCCCTCATGCCGTCCTGCGTAGTGGCCGGAGCGTAGTTTTACATAGAGATACCATTCGCCGGATTCCTGCGCAATGTCTATCACGTCACCCGGGGCAAGAGATAGTTTCCGGGCAACGTGGGCCGATATATCAATCTTGCCAGAGGCATGGAATGATATATCATGCTTGCGTGAGTTCGGCAATATACTTTTCATCATTGGCAAAATTAGATTTAATGATTGGAGTGCCCACTTTAAGTTGTGGGAGAGAATAGATTTGGCTGTTGAGGTTGTGTTGGCGCAGTATGACCCATGTCACGGACACGCTCTATTTCGCAGTCAATCTCGGCTTCCAGAGCCTTAGACTTGCGCAGGACATCCCGCGAGCGTGTGCGGAAATAGTCTTTTTGAGCCTCACGCATGAGGGCAACCTTTTCAAAGAATGTTCTTGCGTTCATTATGCTACTATCTTTTCTTGATACTTTTTGATTTCCTTGCATAGAGATTCACACCAGGCACGTGCAATAGTTACCTCTACTGCATTGCCGATATATTTTTTCTGTTCGGCCTGTGTGCCAATCAAGATGTAATCCTTGGGGAATCCCATTATGAGTTTGAGTTCGTCAATCATAAGCATACGCATCTTAATGTCCACGATACCATATAATGCCATAAACTGCTTAATCTTGACAGTCATTGGCGAATCATTCTCAAACGCCCGGATAGCGACCTCTCCGGCCTCTGTAACGATAAGATATGGCGGACGCTTATCCATTCTCGCAATAAGGGTAAAGCACGGTTCCTCTATAGAAGAGCCGGGAGAGGCGAACTGTGGGTTCATCAGATAGTGCTGCTTATGATTTGCCGTGATTACCCTTGAGGGTGAATCAACAGATGAGCCGACATTTCCAAAATTTGTATCCATAATCCAAGGGCGGCATACGGTTACAAGTTTCTGCTTGGGATTAGTAAGGACAGCCGGATTAACTGTGTCAATACTTGAAATCTGACCGCCGCCCGAATACTCATTTGCGATGAAGCGAGTTGTTACCAATGACAACTTATCTTTCGTGGTTATTGTGGGAGCCGGTCTATTTGGCTCAATGTTATAACCATTACCATACTGCACTGACACAAACACATGGTGGTCCCTTGCCGTTACCGTTCCCGCGGGGCCATCAACGGACACGTTCTTACTATATGGATGCCCACCATACTGTTTGGATAGGAAAGACACCTGCGCAAGTGCCAGACGGTTCTGTGTCGCTACAGTCGGACAGGGAGCATCGAGCGAGGGCGGCACATATTTACCTGTTTTCTGATTGACCGAGTTGTATTTTATCATGAAAGCGTCTTTGCCACCCGCAACGAATTTTATTAAACCGGCATAAATGCGTTCAAGCGTCTTTTCAGATAAAGGCTTCTCTCTTTCAAAGATACTTTTCCCCTCATTAGAAAAGTCAAGCACATCGCGCACGGGCTTCCATGGCTGCAGCTCTGTAAAGAGATTCTTGCAGCCATTCTTACAATGCGTTGCTTCGGGGAACACAATCGGCAGACCTTTTCGGGCAAATATACCGAAGAAGCGTTTACGAGAAGTATATGCGCCATAGTCTGCGGCATTAAGAATGCGATGCTCAAAGTTGTAGCCATAGCGTTTTACATTACGCACCCAACGGAGATAGCTCTTACCCTTATCCATGGAAATAGGTTTGCCGTTCTCGTCCACCTCACCCCATGACATAAATTCCTCTACATTCTCTATCTGAATGTAATCCGGCTCAAGTGCCTCAATGTAGCGGAATAAATGTTCAGCGAGTGTGCGGCTGTCAGCATCACGGGGCTGACCACCCTTTGCCCGACTGAAATTGGTACATTCAAGCGATGCCCACAGAACAGTCAATGCTTTGGGATTCTCCGCTCTGCACATTTGCAGATGGGAAACGAGCGGCGACAATTCCAACGTGCGTATATCCTCAGTGAAGTGGAGCGCATCCGGGTGATTGGAAGAGTGTGATGCGATTGCATTAGCATCATGATTGACACAAGCAACGACTTTAGCGCATTGCTCACCATCCAGTCTTGCAGTGTTTATGCCGGTGGATGTACCACCGGCACCGCAGAAAAGGTCTATGTATAACAGTCGCTTCATTTTTTTATGTTGATAGTTGGTTGGCACGGTACTTCTGGAATCTCGTAAGCGGGTATGCGATTGACAGAGGCCAATCGTTGGATTAAACATCCCTCTGCAACGAGCGCGGATAAGGCATCATTGATTGTTTGATGCAACTCTGTACTGATTGCGTAGTCGGGTGCAATCCCGCGTTGCTTCTTGTCGGCGATGACTTCCTTGACCAGAGCGAGGGTAAGTTGTTTTGTTGTTGATATTGCCATTGTTACTCTTCCTTCATAAAGCAAATCCAATGTGTATTTGCACGTTTGCCGGACTTGTGCCCGAATATTGGTTTCTGGTCTGTAAGTTTTAGTATGGTTGATACCTTTATGTCATGCTCGTTCCATTTGAATATTAGGAAGCCTCCGGGACGTAAAACCCTAAAACATTCAGCAAAGCCCTTGGCCAAGGTATCTTTCCAATCAGCGCGAAGTGTACCATACTTTGTTTGCTGAAAACCTGTTGGTTTTTTGTCGGGGTCTTTTCCCCACCAACGCAGGTGTGGAGGGTCAAACACTACCATGCTGAATGTATTGTCTGGAAATCCCATGCTTGTGAAATCTCCCACAACGTCCGGGGCCACAGAGAATTTCCGACCATCGCACAGCGTGGTTTCCTCTATGCGTATGTCTTGGAACAAAACGCGAGGGTCATTCTTGTCGAAGTAAAACATTTTGCCCCCACAGCAAACGTCAAGGATTGGTTTATTGATTTCCATCTTTGCCTCCTTTCAAGCAGTCAGCAGGAACCCCTAAGCTATCCAACATTTGGTTCTCAACTTTTCTGCGAACTTCTTTTATCTTCTCACATGCGCGGTTGATAGGATTTAGGCGGTCTTTCAATCGTGTTACTTTATAGTTGGCCCACCACTCAACATCTTTCGGGCCGTAGATTTGCGCCATCTGAAGGCACATTATCATCACGTCAGCAATCTCCTCGCAAACATCACCTGCAGTGCCACGACCTCGATTGAGTTTGCAGATTGCGTTCTGGAGTTCGGCCATTTCCTCAAACAGCATCTGCGTCTGAGCCTCCTTGCCGTAGGTTTTAATGGCGAGTTTTATAACCTCGTCAAATTCCTTCTCGCTGATTTTGGGGAGGTCGGGCTTGGCACCAACTTCATAAGGCGGTGCCGGGTCGTATGTATGAGGTAAGTTTGCCTGTGCCTCCTGCTTTTGTTTCTCGGCATGACGTTGGGCGCGGGTCATCTCGGCGACACACTTCTTACAGCGATGTCGGTATGACTTTGACATTTCGTTCTGGGAAACCATTTCCCCACAGACCTCGCATTTTATTTTCTTCATGGTAGTAGGTTATTTGGAGTTGAGCATTTCGCAGAGTTCTTCAGCCTCGCGAAGATTGAAGTCATCGTCCTCATCGGTGAACACCTTGATTGTGGTGCAAAACATGAAGCCTCTGTTGGTTGTGCGCCGGCACACGCCCCAACAGTTATTGTACTGACGGTATTCGGGGAGGTCTGTTTCTACCCTCTGGACACAGTAGAAGGCGTTGGGGTCACGGTTGGCATCGCGGTAAGCGTAGTTCTCTATCTGTTGTGAGCGGCTTTTACGCAGGATGATGTCGGCGCGGGAGCGATAGAACAGGGCTACACTGATAGCCACGAGAAGAAGGAGGGCCAGAATGATAATTGCGGTTGTCATTGTTGATTGGTTTTAGAGGTTATCGAATTCTTTTTGAAGTTCATGGAGGCGAGTCTGTGCCCGCAGACGGATTTGTTCAGTGATGTTGGCTTTTATCGCATTGACCTCCTCATCAGAAAGATATTCGCTTTGACATGAGCAGCAGCCATAGCCACCATTGTTGAAAGTGATTTCCACCGCCGCATCCTTTTCTATGCGCTTCAACATATTTTCCGTATCGGCCATTTCCCGTCTTATGAAGTTGGCCTTGTTTAGTATTTCGTCATTCATGTCAGTTCTGATTATCGGTGTTATCGACTATGGAGAGTGCCATGCGGACGGAGGCGAGGATGCCGGGGTCACGGCGCATTTCCTTGACAAGCCCAGAAACGATAGGGGCGGTATTGCCGCCGGAGAATGATGTTACTGTGCCATGGTCGGGTGCAGATGTAGAGCCGACAATCACAAGTGCGCCGAGTGCGCCGTGGCCTTGATTTACTCCGGCAAGAAGTTGTCTGTGCAGACGGTTGATTGCTTTTTGCATGATTATTTTGATTTTGTGAGTTTATTATAAAGTTCCTTTGCTTTTTCCACCGCATCCAACATAGTTTTGCTGACGATGGCCAATTTCAGACTTATTGCATCGAAATCATTATTGTTGCATTCGTGGGCGACATCAGTCATACAAGTTGACAAGAGTGCATACTTTTTCATTTCGGGTAGCCCGGACTCTTGCAATATGGCTCTGATTCTTTCATGGGCCGTCTTATATTCGGGATTCATTTTATCCATATTGAATTGGTTTATCTTCGGCTCTTGCCGCTTATAGGTATCACATTATATGTCTTGAATCTATCCACCAATCTACCATACCTATCACCTTTGGTAAAGCGGGCGATGAGGGCCTTTTCATCAAGATTGGTGGTGATGTGTGCAAACTTATCCCAACCGGCCCAGATGTCATTACGCGCAAGCAGGAAATCATCAGTCAGCACCGATGTGTTCATGCCGTAGAATACCTTGTCATCATTCAGCCCCACATCGTTGAGGCAAACATTCTCCGGCTTCGGCATGAATCCTTTGCTGTCCTCCTCGTAGAAAGTGTAGCGGTCAAAGTTGTTGTGGATGGTATAGTAGTTCACCATCTGCGTTACAGACAGGTTGTGAAAAAAACGCGGCGAGTTGATGCGCTTTAGATACTCCGAGAAGCACTGCATAATCATCGTCTTGCCCACACCGAGGCCACCTTGAAGCATGATGTTCTTATGGAGCTTGTAGCCACGTCCAGGAAATACACCCTCCGCAAGCGAGCAGTTATTGAAATAATACAGCAAGAAACGTATCACCAAACGATTATCATCATCAATTACAAACTCGCGGTGTTGTGATGCCATAACAATGTTGTTGGCGATAAACATAAATAACTTACTGTGCATTTCATATATTGCCGGGTCCGAGAGGTCGGGATAAGCTTCTTTAGCTTTCTGCCTGTCCTCCTCGGCTTTCCGTATGACGTTTGTCAATTCCATGGCCGCATAGACAGCTTTATCTGATGCCCGATACCGAATTGTCTGGAGCATAGCTTTATCCCAATCTAAATTTCCTGTCGGTTTTAGATTGTATTTGCTAAGTTCCTCAATTAAGCACGAGGGATAATTAGAAAGATTCATAATAGATTATGATTAAACATCCTGCCCACCGAAGCCACCCTTGTATGAGTAGTCGGATGTTGGAGGCTCAGATTGTTGTGATTGATTCTTTTTAGTAGATGCTGCATCACGGTTCTTAATCCGCATTGCAGATATAAGATGTTTCGACCAATCGCTATAATCCCGGTGAACAGTGTGAGATAGTTCCCACTCAGCGACAACGGCATCAGCCAAGTTTCTCAGTCGGTCTATGTCGCTATAACCTAACCCAAAGTTTTTGCATAGCAGATTTAGATTTTCACTGTGATTGTCGGCGAAAAACTCAATGAGCCATTTAGCATTATCTCCCGGCTCTGATACCTGCACAGGAACCGCAGGGACCACAGGTGCAATCGGAGCAGGTTGTTTGTTTTCTTTGGCAGCTTTCGTCTTGGTCTTACTCTGTGTTTGAGTTTTACGTTGAGGCTCTTCCAACAGAGAATATTTATCAATCCGACTCATACGCTTGTTGAGGCGTTGAATGTTGCAATAACGCACTTGAATACCCTTTGATGTAAGAATATCTTCCGTTTCATACAATGTTTTGTCAAACAACCCCAACGACAGGCAGGTTTTTATGACTTCCGATACATACGCCTCATCAAAGCCCGACATTTCCGAGCCAATGAAAGGCAACTCATCATCCCACTGCATATAATACCCATTCTTATAGATAAGACAGAGCAGGAGAGCATATACCGTGACAGCCTTACCACCTTGCCGCTTGATTAGCTTGCGTATGCGGATGTCTTGGAAGAAGTCTATGTCAAATGGAAAATATTCAAGTCCCGATTTTGCTATTCGTGCCATAACCGTATGATTAAATTTCTTTGATTGAAATTCCGTGGACGTGGAGCATCAGTTTTCGTTTAAGTCTATATTCTGCAGTGCGAAAGCCTTTCGTATCTTCAACCACGGTAACACCGGCTTTGTCATAGACAAAATCGGCATAGTAGGAACACTCTTTTTCCAAGAGGTTGCCGTCTTGGTCACGTTGCGTAGGTATAAGCACATACTTTACCTGTTCTCGGAGATTGGAGATAAGACCGGCGCGCTGCATCAGCTTCAGTTGGTTGGCTCTCTCATGCTCCTTTTGGGAGGCATGGCCACCGGTTCTTTTAGCACCATACTTGTTGTGCTTTTTGGGAGGAGCCGGTACAGCGCGCAGGGCCTTAAATTCATCAATCGTCATCGTTCCTGGGCTTGGATTTATCGACAACAACCCTCTCGGGAATCTCAGTGCCGTCAGACAGAGATGCCGAAATAGACACCTTCATTCCTTCGGGGATAGCATCGCGGAATTTCTTCACGGCGCGTTGAACACCTTTGTCAGCGGCTACCCTCTCGGCCACCTTTGCAGGTTCTGCCGCCGGTGCTTGATAGCGATACACATCTACAATCTTGGTTTCGGCGATGGCCTCAATCTCATAGTCGGCCATTGTCCCTTTCATGCCCTTGTTGAAGTTGGCAAGAGCATCAGTGAAAGTCGATGCCTGTACCAGAATGAAGGAGGCCTTGCGTTTCTCAACACCCGATTTCTCATCAATGGTAATGAAATTGACCTTAACCTTGTAGAACCTGTCGCCGGTTTCATCCCAGAATATTTCCGAGATTTTGGTTTTACCGACATTAAGAACGTTGAAATCATTGACAAACGAAGAGATTTCTTCAACTACACGGGCCTCAGCCTCGCTGCAGGAAACAGCGTCAACAAGATAGGGGTCGGTAACCTTAACGGTCTTGCCGCTGTCTGTCATTTTGTCATAACGCACCTTGACTTCAATCCACTGTGCCATTACTCACCTCCTTTCTTTGGGCCTGCTGAACAACAACAGGGGGATTCTGAACTTACAACACTGCGGGGCTCAACTGCACAGCGTATGCGGTCATAGAGGACATCTGCATAATTGTGCATCGCCTCCAACTGTCTTTTGAGTTGCCAACGCTCATCTTCGGAGAGCGCACCGAAGGTGCTGATTGCCCTTGTTGCCTTGCAAATGCGCTCGTTGAGGTCTGCGAGTTCGATTTTCATGCGGTCAACATGAGTTTCCGAAATGCGATAGGCATTTTCAAACACATGTTTCGGTGACCATGAGCGGTACCCATCGGGGTATTCCACAAGATAGCCATCCATTCCCGCAGTGGCAGGAGTGATTGACTTGCCGAGAACTTTTTCTGCCTCGGCTTTTCCCATAGGCATAGCCTTGATTGTCTTGGTGCCTGTGTAGGTCTTAAAGTTTGCTTCCATTGTTTAAACGGTCTTTGAGTTGTTTGCTGACTTTGAATTTCACTGTACGCTGCGCAGGGATAATCACGGTAGTACCAGCGTTGATGTTGCGAGCTTTCTTCTCTTTGGTGGTCTTGACTTCAAGAGTACCGAAGCCACGAAGATAGACGTTCTCACCACGAGCGAAAGCATCCGAGAGAATCTCAACAACGCCCTCAACAGCATGAAGGGCTGTTGATTTGGGCAGGTCGGCGATGCGATTGCAGAGTTCAACCGCGATGTCATTTTTTGTCATTGATTTTCGTTTTAAGTTTGACTGTCAATTGATTTATCATGTGCGCCCGACACTTGCATTTCTGCATAGGGAGGGCGTCATATAGTTTTGCGGCCTCATCAAGGTATGAAATAGCTTTTTGCAGGTCGGTCTTGCAAATGTCGGGCATACATTGGTAGATTAAAGTTTATAAAATCCTTGGAAACGCACCGTGCCAAAGTATTCTGGCGACTTGATAAGGCCGTCACCGCGGCCGGCGAGTGTTTCTGCTCCTTCCTCGTCAAGCACAACCTTTGAATCCACAGCTTTCGGTACGCGAAAGCACACCTGGACAGGGAAATTAACTTTGGCATCGCCGGTGATGACTTTGGTGGAGGCGCGTTGTGTGGCTGCGACTATGCGATAGCCGAGAGAGCGGCCCTTTTGCAGGAGCATCTTTAAGTTCTCTTCCAGAGATTTCTCACGGCCTATTACTTTCAGTTCCTCCTTGGGTTCGCCATAGCGGTCTTTGCCGACCACTACCATGGCCTTAATGTCAAGCTCCTTGCCGGAGCGGGCGGAGGAAACAGCATCCGCAAACTCGTCAAAGACGATAAGCGTCTTGCTATTCGCGCCGGTCTTAGCGCGTTCCTGCATTTCCTCAACGAGTTCCTTCATGCGCGCCTCAATGTCGGCGATGTCGGATATAATCTCACATCCTGGCAGCTTCCCGATAAATTCATACTTAGGGTCAAGGACGATGATGCGCGACACACCTGCGAGGCGGGCATACTCGATGGTACTTTTGATGCATACCGATTTGCCGGAGCCTGTCGCGCCACAGATGAGCATGTGAGGTGTGGATTGATTGTTGATGTCCCAGACAACAGTGTTGCCAAAGTTGTCAAGGCCGATAGGCAAGCGGGAGCCTTGCAGGTACTTGGCATCCCACATGAGGGTTTCGCCGGAGCGGTGTGGAGCCTCAACGCATAGGTATGATTTACCCTCGTGCATTGACAGCGTAGGCAGGACGCGAACGGAGGGGACATCAATAGCGTTGGCAATGTCGAGAGCGTGGGAAGCGATGTTGGCAATCTTGACACCTGCACCGATTTCAAGCAGGTAGGAGATTGAGGAGTATGCGCCGAGGACGTGGGCCACTCTGGCCATAATTCCGAATGAGCGGAGAGTATGCTCTATTTTTTCTTGTGGTGTCATATCGTCACGGAGTTCGTATGAAATGAATGTTGCCGCTTTTTTGCGGAATGATGTGATAACCTTAGGAGAAATTGAAGCAGTTGAAGCATCGCGCATCTTGCGCTGACGGCGGGCGATGAGTATCTTCTTGCTTTCGGGAATGTTGAAATCGTCAATGTCGGCGATGAGGGTACGCGCCCAAAAGTCGTAGAGTTCGGCACGGTCGGCCATCGGGTCAGCATCGTTGATGGTGTAGAGGTAGTCGGGGTCTTGAGTTGCCTGTATGACACGACGCAGTGGTTCGTAGAGAATTGCTTCGTACAGTCTGCGAGTATCGGCATCAAGGACGATAACCATTTTTTTCAGTTGAGGAGAGCCGTCCTTATTGGTGCTATGCTTATTCTCCATGTACCATACCTCATCAATAGGCAGAGTGGGGTTGGCATCCTCCCAAGAGAGGGCATAAACGATAGCTTGCTTTGCGCCGGTGTATGCAAGTTCGTTGTCATCGGTGTATGCCGACTTTGATTTGTGGTCGATAATTGCACGTCTGCCGTCATTCAGTTCCACAACGAGGTCGAGCTGACCGTGGCAAGGCAGAGGAATATCAACGCCATTCACAACAAGCCATTGATTTGTGCGCACCTCCACTGCTATAACCTTGGCAATGTCGGAGGTGTAAAGGGAGCGTTCCTTATAGAAGTTTGAGATAAGAGCTGTGGCCGTCTTGGTGGCAGCCTCGACACACTTCTCAACAGTCGGAGTTTTTTTGCCGAGCTTCCAATCGTTGGCATTCATTTCATCAATGGAAGCAAAAGCTACTTCCTGCATTTCGGCTATTGTAGCCTCTTCTCCTGTATCGCGGAGGTGTTCAAAGTAGAGCTGCAGGGCTGCATGGTAGGCCGTGCCGGCTACGGTCGTTGCAGACCGGCGCGAGAGTTCGCGATAGATGTATCGGCGTTCAAACTCCTTTTCGTTGCGGGCGAATGTCGCAATGCCGGAGTAAGACCAGGAATCTATGAGGAAGTTTGAGAAATGTTCTTCAAGGTTATCTCCTCTCAGAAGTGAATACTTGTTGATGATTTGGTTCATGGCATGTCTATTGAGGGTTGTTGATTGGCAGGTTCATCACCTGTTGTCTTTCTGGAGCCACGATTGCGCAGCTTGTCTTTGGCATTCTCCATAGAAGTTGTTGTCGGTTTCGGTTTGGGCGCAGGGAGGCTGTCATATACCTCCTCATAATCCACATCCACGATGTCTTGTGCCTCCTCGGTAGTGCGGAATCCCATTGCCATCTCTGGGGCATAGCTCGACACCCAATAGGAGGCCGCGCGATAGCGGAGCATCAGTTGGGACATGGTGGGCCACTTGGAGCCGTCTTTTGTGTACCAACCCTCACCGACCGCCATGCGGATTGACACGGGAGGAGAAACAAGTTCGCGGCCTGTGGACTTCTCTGTGGCATAGGCAACGCATACCACATTGTCAAGTTCGGGGTGGTCAAACGGTTTCAGCACTTCACGGTTTTTACCGTCCGGCCCCTTTTCCCACGTTTTGTAAGACACCTCACCGACCTTGCCTTCAATGGTGAAGCGATAGTCGAGTGTGGTGTATCGGCCACAGGTATTTACGCATCCGATAAGAAATTTTGCCTTCCATGTAGGATTGCCCTTGACAACGCATAAATTCTGCATGACAGTGAGCGGAAGGATTTGAAGGCGGCAAGCAATCTCGACCGCAATGACACAATCCCCGATATTGCCTTTGTAGGCTGCAGGGACGAAGTTGGACTCAGAGAGAGGCTTGGCGATGCGTTGATAGGTTTCAAACTGCCGCTGCATCTGCCCTGCGAGGGACCGATTGTAATCCATTGTAGATTGTAGCTCGGCAATCTTCATGCGAGTTTCCGCTTCTTTGTACGCTACATCGAGAGCGGTCAACTCCTTTAAGACATCCCCGGAGGGGGTTGCTTGCTGTTGTTGCGTGGTGTTACACATGATTGATGGAGTTAGATTGTTAAACTTATGCGGATTGCTATGATTGAAAAATGGAGGCTGCACGTTTGCTATTGGCTGCGGCGCAGCCTCCGGGTTATCAATCATGTAGCAACTACCGCTGCTTTGTAGCCTCTGAGGGAATCGAACCCCCTCCGACAGAACCAAAATCTGTAGTGCGACCTACACACCGAGAGGCTGAGCCGTCAGAGCTTTGCGATGTAAAAGCGTATCCGCTCTGATGTATTTATGCTTGTGGGGTGGTCATAGGAAAACTCGTTGTCATTTCCTTCGGCATTCTGGAAATAGTCAAGCCTGTTGGTAACGCGTAGCCACATTTCATTGAGTTTCGCTTTCGCGGCGAGTTTCGCCCTGTGATTGCAAGCCTCCTGCGTGAAGCGGTAAATAACACGAGGATTCTTGCCGTCATTGGTCTTGTATATTGCGTAATCCATTGTATCTGTCTTATTGGTTGAGGTAAACCTGTTCTGTTCTCTGAAGGAGGCGTAGGTCTGCCATGCAGTATTCGACCTTGCCCGGACGTTTGGAGGGCTTGACTTTACCTGTGCGCCTCCAACGGTCCACATTCTTGCGCCCGAAGATTGAATAGGCCGTGCGTTGGGAGACATACTCCGGGTCGGCCGCATCGCTCTTAATCACTCGTGCCAACCGTGCTGTGAGGTCGGACATGAATGTTTCATAGGTCACAAGCTTGTCTGCGAATTGTATTTGTACTGTCGGAGGCATAATGTGATTTAGAGTTGAGAGGGGTTCGGGTTATCCATAACCTCATCGCACATCTTGTCATAGGCTTTCAGCCACGGGTCAACTTTGCTCCAACGCTTGTAGAGGCGACCAACGTAGTAAAATAGGCCGAGGGCAAAAGCCTTATCCATGATGAGGTGGATTGTGAACGAAAACAGACTTTCGTCCTGTTCCTCGCCGAACAGGAACACCACGGCGACACTAAAGAGAATGATAAGTATTGCGAGCCGGATAACTGAGATTGTCTTGTTCATGGCAGTATGATTTAATAGGGTTCAACTCCTGCTTTGATGAAAGCGGCCTCCTCATCGACTGAGCCACACCAAGTGTCCAGATACTCATTGATGGCCGGATAGGTGTTGTCGTTGAGGTCATAGCCACGTGCAGCGCAGAATGACGACCAAGAGATTTCAGCGCGGAGGCTGTCGAGGCTTGCCTGTGTTGACTTACAGCCGGTGAGAAGTACGGCCATAAATGC
>Ga0209064_1003227_pt1 | contig 15004 bp, 10 predicted proteins | sample Inofromicrocosms_FD_187498 | JGI IMG/M metagenome (GOLD analysis project Ga0209064, IMG submission 187498) | Mouse cecum microbial communities from Vienna, Austria - Inoculum for glucosamine and mucus D2O microcosms (SPAdes) (version 2) | ecosystem: Host-associated > Mammals > Digestive system >... | reverse complement strand
CGGAATGTTAAAACAAAAATATTTTCTTGCGGGCATTTTTATTTTATCGGCTGAAAAACAGCCGATAAAATTGTCGTGGCGGAAAATAGAATGATTACCTATTCTCCTCCTTCCGGAAGGAGGGGCAACCATACGGACGAAGTTACATCGAACTGACGTTATAATAAAACTCGAGCGTCTTCATTTTAATGTGGAGACGCTCGAGTTTTATATCAAATAAGATTGTTTTTATTTTGCTTCTTCCGAACTTTGAAGCATCTGGAACAACTTATCCAACTTCGGAGCCATGATAATCTCCGTACGGCGATTCTTACTTCTGCCTTCTACTGTTTCGTTGTCATCAACAGGCATATATTCACCGCGGCCGCTAGGCTGAATCTGCAAAGGATTTACATTGTAATTCTTGATGAGGATACGGACAACAGAGGTGGCACGGATCACACTCAAATCCCAGTTATCTTTGAATTGTACAGTATTGATCGGTTTGTTGTCCGTATGTCCTTCGATAAATACGTCGATGTCCGTCTGTTTGTTCAATACTTCGGCCAGTTTGCCGAGAGCTTCCTCACCGCGTTTGTCAAGGCGGGCACTTCCTGACTGGAATAATAATTTGTCGGACATCGCTACATATACTTTTCCGTCTTTCTCGCGAACGGTCAGCTCGTCAGTGCTAAAACCAAGTAATGCGTCTTTTACATTACTCAAGAGATTTTGTACCTTATCATTCTGCGCCTTAATCATGTTCTGCAATTCATTGATCGTGCGTTCTCTTTCGTTCAGCTCATTTTTCTTCTGGATCAACAGTGCATTCAGTTTTTCCTGTTCAGTCATGTTGACATTCAACATACTCTGATACTGGCGGATACTGTTCCCCATCTTGGTTGTATCACGCAAGAGATCTTTGACTTGTGCCGATAGCTGGTTACCAACTTCGCGAGAGTTATTCAACAACGCTTGCAGACTGTCTTTGCTTGCGGTGGCTGCCATCTCTGCAAGCATGAACTTCTTCTTTGTTACACACGAAGTACAGAATAGGAGCGTAAGTAAAGTAAATAAAGTAATTTTCTTCATTGCGTTTTATGTTTTAAAGAGTATGGATAATCAGTGTTGCAAGAATTCGCAGAGCTTCTGCACAGCCAGCGCACGGTGACTAATTTTATTCTTTATATCATTTCCCAGTTCGGCGAAAGTCTTGTCGTAACCTTCCGGTTTGAATATGGGGTCGTAACCAAAGCCCGAATCACCCCGTTTTTCCTTGATTATTTCGCCTTTTATCACTCCTTCAAAGAGATATTCTTTTCCATCGAGTATCAATGAAATGGCGGTGCGGAATTGTGCTTTACGATTTTCTTTTCCGTCCAGTTCGTGAAGAAGTTTGAGCATATTAGCCTGGGCGTCGTGTCCTTCACCTCCTGCATAGCGGGCGGAATAGACTCCGGGAGCTCCGTTCAAGGCTTCCACTTCCAATCCCGTATCATCGGCAAAACAATCCAGATGATAGTTTTTATAGATATAGGAAGATTTTAACAGCGCATTTCCTTCCAGTGTTTCAGCTGTTTCTGGAATATCCGTTTGGCAACCGATATCATTGAGACTTAGTAATTCCACTTGATCTCCCAGGATAGCGGCCACTTCTTCCAGTTTATGAGCATTATTGGTAGCAAATACAAGTTTGCGTTTCATCATCTTATTTTTTGTTTTAACAAGGTTGTTCACTACTTATCAACCGATTATTATTTCACTTTCAGCTTATCGAATCCTTCGCCATACACACCGATAACGGAACTTTGAGAGATAAAAGCATTCGGATCAATGCGTTTTACCAAACGGAAGATGTCGAGCGACTGGCGTTTCTTCGCCAATACGACAAGTACTTTTACGTCTTTCTTGCTGTACCATCCCGTTCCGTCGAGCACCGTCACCCCACGGTCGGCATCTTTGATGATGCTGTCGGCTATTTCATCATATTTCTTGGAGAAGATGAGAAACTGAACCGATTGCCGGGCGCTGTTGATAATCCAGTCGAGCACGATGCCGATGATAAACAGCGTGACGAAGCCGAAAATAACCCGGCGCCAGTCGTGGAATATGAAGTAGCAGGAAGTGATGATGATAATATCGCACAGCATAATCATACGTCCTAACGTCACGTCTTTGTATTTGTTGACTATAGCAGCGATGATATCCGTTCCGCCGGTACTTCCGTTATAGTTGAATACAATACCCAGTCCTATGCCACACATGACTGCACCGATGATGCACGCCATGAAGTCCTGTCCCGGTCCGAGTAGCAACGGTTGACCTTCGGGAGTCATGTCCGGCGCCACAACGTAATTGTTGACCAACAGTTGGAATAACCAAAGCAGGAAAGTAAGGCTGAAGATGGCGTATGTCGTTTTGATGCTGAACCGTGGACCCAATATTCGGAAAGCAAACGTCATCAGTATCGCATTGATGACGAAATATGACCATTGGATGGGAAATCCGGTAGAATAGTAAATGATAGCGCTGATACCGGTAGTTCCTCCGGTAGTTATCTGATAGGGTAAAAGGAATGCTGCCCATCCCAAAGAATAGCTTATCAATCCGAGAGTGATGTAGATATAATCTTTCACTTCTCTCATTATTTCCGCTTTTGCCAGTTTATACATAGGGTTTATAATTTGTCGAGGCACGGATAACACGGATTTCGCGGTTCTGATTAATTCCAAACGGTGTTATCTGTGTAATCCGTGCCTCATTTGTTTTATACTACAACGTTTACAATTTTCTTCGGAACGACGATAATCTTCTTCGGAGTCTTGCCTTCTATCCATTTCTGCGAACGTTCATCGGCAAGCACAGCTGCTTGAATGGCTTCCGAGGATTCGTCTGCTGCAAACTCCATGTTAAAGCGTGCCTTTCCGTTGAAAGAAATGGTGTAGTTGACGGTATCTTCTTTCAGATACTCTTCGTTGTATGCGGGCCATACGGCATCGCATACGGAAGTATCGTGTCCGAGTGTGTGCCACAACTCTTCGCAGATGTGCGGGGCGAAAGGAGTGAGGATGATGATGAATTGTTCCAGCACTTCTTTCTTATTGCACTTGAGGGTGGAGAGTTCGTTGACGCAAATCATGAAGGCACTGACGGAGGTGTTGTAAGAGAACTGTTCGATGTCTCCCGTCACTTTCTTAATCAGCTTGTGCAGGCTCTTGAGCTCGTCTTTTGTTGCCGGTTCTTCTTTTACGAGGTATTCGTCTGTGCGGCTGTAGAACAGCGACCAGAATTTCTTGAGGAAACGATGCACGCCGTCGATACCGTTGGTGTCCCACGGTTTGGACTGTTCTACCGGGCCGAGGAACATTTCGTACATACGCAATGTGTCTGCTCCGTATTTCTCAACAATCATATCCGGATTGACAACGTTGAACATAGACTTGCTCATCTTTTCCACTGCCCATCCGCAGATGTATTTTCCGTCTTCGAGGATAAACTCTGCCGTTGCGTATTCGGGGCGCCAGGCTTTGAAGGCTTCCAGGTCGAGTATGTCGTTGGATACGATGTTCACGTCTACATGGAGCGGAGTTACGTCGTATTGGTCTTTGAGATTCAGCGAAACGAATGTGTTGGTGTCTTTGATGCGGTACACAAAGTTGCTGCGTCCTTGAATCATTCCCTGGTTCACTAACTTTTGGAACGGTTCTTCTACGGTGGAAACTCCGAGGTCGTGGAGGAACTTGTTCCAGAAACGGGAGTAAATCAAGTGTCCGGTTGCATGTTCTGTACCACCTACGTAGAGGTCTACGTTTTTCCAGTACTGGTCTGTTTTCGGGCCAACCAATGCTTGGTGGTTGCGTGGGTCCATATAGCGCAGGTAGTAGGCGGAAGAACCGGCGAATCCCGGCATCGTGTTCAGTTCCAACGGGAAGATAGTCGCGTTGTCGATTTTCTCGTTTTCTACGACACACTTGTTTGCTGTATCCCAAGCCCATCTGGTGGCGTGTCCCAACGGCGGCTCGCCTGTTTCGGTGGGCAGGAACTTGGCTACTTCCGGAAGTTCGAGCGGCAGGCTGGCTTCATCAATCATATAAGGCATTCCGTCTTTGTAGTAAACAGGGAACGGCTCGCCCCAGTAGCGTTGACGTGAGAAGATGGCATCGCGCAGGCGGTAGTTCACTTTTACACGTCCCAGGTTATGTTCTTTCACATATTTCTTGGTTGTTTCAATCGCTTCTTTGATAGTCAGACCGTTGAGCGAGAGGTCGCAATAGGGAGTTGCGTCCGGACGCGGAGAGTTGCAGACGATACCTTCTTTGGCATCGAAACTTTCTTCGCTGACATCACAACCTTCTACCAACGGGCGGATTTCCAATCCGAAATGCTTGGCAAATGCATAGTCGCGGCTGTCGTGGGCGGGTACTGCCATGATGGCTCCCGTTCCGTATCCGGCAAGCACGTAGTCGCTAATCCATACGGGCACCGCTTCGCCTGTGAAGGGATTGATGGCGTATGAGCCGCTGAATACGCCTGTCACGCTGCGGTCGGCGATGCGTTCGCGTTCCGTACGTTTTTTGGTGCGGTCGAGATAAGCGTTTACCTCCGCTTTCTGTTCGGGAGTGGTTAATTGCGCCACCAGTTCGCTTTCAGGCGCCAATACCATAAAGGTGACACCGAACATCGTGTCTGCACGGGTCGTAAAGATAGTAAATTCGATATCACTGTCTTTCACCTTGAACTGCACTTCGGCACCTTCCGAACGTCCTATCCAGTTCTTTTGTGTCTCTTTCAGCGAGTCTGTCCAGTCGATGGTATCCAGTCCGTCGAGCAGTCGTTGGGCATAGGCGGATACACGCAGGCACCATTGGCGCATTTTTTTCTGCACAACGGGGAAACCGCCGCGTTCGCTCACTCCGTCCACTACTTCGTCGTTTGCCAGCACTGTTCCTAATTCGGCACACCAGTTCACCATCGTTTCTCCCAAGTAGGCGATGCGGTAGTTCATCAGTATTTCCTGTTTTTCTTTTTCGTTCTTGGCGTTCCATTCGTCGGCGGTGAAGCGGATTTCTTCGCTGCAGGCGGCGTTCAGTCCTTCGTTGCCGTAGAGGGCGAATGCTTTTTCCAGTTCTTCGATGGGGCGTGCCTGCTGTGTGTCGTTGCAATAGTAGCTATTGAACATTTTTTGGAAAGCCCATTGGGTCCAGTGGTAGTATTCGGGGTCGCATGTACGTATTTTGCGGTTCCAGTCGAAGGAGAATCCGATGTTGTCCAGTTGTTCTTTATAGCGTTTGATGTTGGCGTCGGTGGTGATTGCCGGATGTTGTCCGGTTTGGATGGCATATTGTTCGGCGGGCAGTCCGTATGCGTCATATCCCATCGGGTTGAGTACGTTGAAGCCTTGCAGTCGTTTGTAGCGGGCGTAAATGTCCGAAGCGATGTATCCCAAGGGGTGTCCTACGTGCAATCCGGCACCGGACGGATAGGGGAACATATTCAGCACATAGAATTTTTGCTTCGAATCGTCTTCCGTAACCTGGTAGGTTTTCTCTTCCACCCACCTTTTCTGCCACTTCTTTTCAATTTCTCTGAAATTGTACTCCATAGTGATAAAGTTTTTATTTATAGTGATTTATACTGTTATTTCTGATTTGAGGCACAAATTTACATGTTTATTTTCAGATAACCACGCTTTCCTTATTGACTTTCTCGTTTTTATTTCGTATATTTGGAGAAATTAAAACAGAAAATAAAAGATGAAACATATAAATATTATTACATGTGTTCAATAGGTTAGGGGTGCGTAATGCACTACAGGGATAACGAATAGGCAAGAAACTGTGAAGATTCTTGCCTATTTTTGTTGCGAAAATTCTATTTTAGCTGTCGGAAGTATCCCCCAAATAGCTTATAATAAAATAGCTTATAATAAACTTGAAGTTGGTTTATGCAATATCGGAGATAAAGTGTAAAGAAGAAATCTTGACGGAGCTGATATATTTCATTTTACTTTCTAATATGATAAAATTGTCAGACTAATAGCTGTAAACCGTTTATTCTACAGATATATAAATCTCCCTTTAGACTCCCCGCTGAATTATCATTCATTCATCAAAAAGCGATTCATTATTATAGAATCGGATTGGTTTTACTTCAACGAATTCTCGCTTGAAATATATCTGAAAAAGTCTGTGTATATATTCATGTTTCCCTGTATCTTTGTGCATTCTTAAAAATATAGGTATGAAACTAAAGCACGGATACTATCATCTAATTGCTATACTGACGGTGGCTATTTGGGGACTGACCTTCGTCGCGACGAAAGTATTGATTAATCACGGACTCACTCCTCAGGAAATATTCTTTTACCGCTTTTTGATTGCTTATATAGGTATTTGGGCTATTTCTCCCAAACGTTTGTTTGCCGCTGACCTGAAAGACGAACTTTGGCTGCTAACTGGAGGGCTCTTTGGTGGTTCGCTTTATTTCTTTACTGAGAACACCGCTTTAGGCATCACACAGGCTTCGAATGTTGCTTTTATCATCTGCACGGCTCCCTTGCTCACTACTATTCTTTCTCTGCTTTTTTATAAGAATGAGAAGGCTACGAAGGGATTAATCTATGGCTCATTGCTGGCTTTGGTCGGAGTAGGGCTGGTGGTTTTTAACGGCAGTGTGGTACTGAAGCTTTCTCCTGCAGGTGATTTGCTCACATTGCTTGCCGCCCTGTCATGGGCTTTTTACAGTCTGGTCATAAGAAAGATGACGGGACGTTATCCTACCGTATTCGTTACCCGCAAGATATTCTTTTATGGAGTGTTGACTATTCTCCCTGCTTTTCTCCTTCATCCGTTGCGACCGGATTTTGATGTGCTTCTGCAACCGATAGTGTTGTCCAATCTACTGTTCCTGGCAGTTCTTGCTTCCTTAATCTGCTATATCCTTTGGAACGTGGTTTTGAAACAGTTGGGGACGATGAGGGCTTCCAATTATATCTATTTGAATCCGTTGGTTACAATGGTGGCGTCGGTGCTCATTCTCCACGAACAAATTACATGGATTACTTTGATAGGAGCGGGCTGTATCATTTTGGGCGTTTATCTGGCGGAGAAAAAATAGAATCGTTTATTGGGCATATATATCCACCCTGGTGGATCTATATGCCCACCATGCTGGATCTATATATTCACCACGCTGGGTATATATATCCAACAAACATCTTAATTATATCCGGTATTTGGCATATATTTGTATTTGACCGTCCGGATATCGGACTGTCAGCATACAGGCGCAGGATAAGCCCTTTCGCAAAACGGAAATAAAGGAAATGATGAAGAAAGAAGGAGCATGCCGGATGGTGAAAAACGAGACGTACGGGCATAAAAAAAGGAGCAACGCCTTGCTCCAACCTTTGTTAACCTTAAATCTAATACTATGAAAAACACATTGCAAAGGTACGTACTTTTGTGAAAGTAGCAAATTATCCAAGTAAAATAGTATGTTTTATAACACGTTTTAATAATTTTCTTCGGTTTGTTAAGAAAAATGTGGCTTCTTTTTAAATCTATGCAACACTTATTTTGAAAATTGAAACGGGGGATAGCGTTGATTCTCTACCGAAAAACCGTTATCTTTGCTCCGACAATCGCAGTATGTACTCAATAAAAAGAAAAGGAGAGAACCGTGAACGAAGAAGAAATCGTCCTCACCCCGATGATGAAACAGTTTCTGGATTTGAAAGCACAACATCCTGATGCAGTGATGCTGTTTCGTTGCGGCGACTTTTATGAAACATATTCTACGGATGCCATCGTCGCATCCGAAATTTTAGGAATCACACTGACAAAACGTGCCAACGGAAAAGGAAAAACTATTGAGATGGCGGGTTTCCCGCATCATGCTCTCGATACATATCTCCCGAAACTGGTTCGTGCCGGAAAGCGTGTCGCTATCTGCGACCAGCTTGAAGACCCGAAAATGACCAAGAAATTAGTGAAACGGGGGATTACCGAACTGGTGACTCCGGGAGTTTCCATCAATGACAATGTATTAAATTATAAGGAGAACAACTTCCTGGCTGCCGTCCATTTCGGAAAGTCTTCCTGTGGAGTTGCCTTTCTTGATATATCTACCGGTGAATTTCTTACGGCGGAAGGTCCTTTTGACTATGTGGACAAACTGCTGAATAACTTCGCTCCGAAAGAGATTCTTTTTGAACGTGGCAAGCGCCTGATGTTTGAGGGAAATTTCGGCAGCAAGTTCTTTACCTTCGAGTTGGACGACTGGGTATTTACGGAGACCACTGCCCGTGAGAAGCTGATGAAGCATTTTGAAACGAAGAACCTGAAAGGTTTCGGCGTGGAGCACTTGAAGAACGGCATCATTGCTTCCGGTGCCATCCTGCAATATCTCACGATGACGCAGCATACACAGATTGGGCATATCACCTCTTTGGCCCGTATTGAGGAAGACAAATATGTCCGTCTGGATAAGTTTACGGTGCGTAGCCTTGAGCTGATTGGTAATATGAATGATGGCGGAAGTAGCCTGCTCAATGTCATCGACCGGACCATCAGCCCGATGGGAGCACGTTTGCTGAAACGCTGGATGGTCTTTCCTCTGAAAGATAAGAAGCCGATTGACGAACGGTTGAATGTCGTGGAGTATTTCTTCCGCCAACCGGACTTTAAGGCATTGATTGAAGAGCAGTTGCATCTGATAGGCGATTTGGAGCGTATCATTTCCAAAGTGGCCGTAGGTCGTGTATCACCTCGTGAGGTGGTGCAGCTAAAGGTGGCTCTGCAGGCTATCGAGCCGATAAAGTTGGCATGTATCCAGGCAGATAACGCAAGTCTGAACTGGATAGGGGAGCAGTTGAACCTCTGTGTCACTATTCGTGACCGGATTGCCAAAGAGATTAAGAATGACCCGCCGTTGGCTGTCAATAAGGGAGGAGTGATTCAAGACGGGGTGAATGCAGATTTGGACGAACTACGCCGGATTTCGTATTCGGGAAAGGATTATCTGCTTCAGATACAGCAGCGCGAAAGTGAACGGACGGGTATTCCGAGTTTGAAAGTGGCTTACAATAACGTATTCGGTTATTATATTGAAGTCCGTAATGTACATAAGGATAAGGTTCCACCCGAATGGATTCGCAAACAGACGTTGGTCAACGCAGAGCGTTATATCACGCAGGAATTGAAAGAGTATGAAGAGAAGATTTTAGGGGCGGAAGATAAGATTCTGGTACTGGAAACGCAGCTATACACGGATTTGGTACAGGCATTGATGGAGTTTATTCCACAGATACAGATTAACGCGAATCAGATTGCCCGGCTGGACTGTCTGCTGTCATTCGCCAACGTGGCTCGTGAGAATCGTTATATCCGTCCGATTATTGAGGATAATGACGTACTGGATATTCGTCAGGGGCGTCACCCGGTGATAGAAAAACAACTTCCGATAGGCGAGAAGTATATTGCCAATGATGTAATGCTGGACAGCGATACACAGCAGATTATCATTATAACCGGTCCCAACATGGCAGGTAAGTCGGCACTCTTGCGTCAGACGGCATTGATTACGTTACTCGCACAAATCGGCTCGTTCGTCCCTGCGGAAAGTGCGCATATCGGACTGGTGGATAAGATATTTACCCGTGTTGGAGCGAGTGATAATATCTCGGTCGGCGAATCTACATTCATGGTGGAGATGAACGAAGCGGCTGATATCCTCAACAATATTTCTTCCCGAAGCCTGGTATTATTTGACGAATTGGGTCGTGGTACTTCCACTTATGATGGTATTTCCATTGCCTGGGCAATTGTAGAGTATATCCACGAACATCCGAAAGCAAAAGCACGTACATTATTTGCTACGCATTATCATGAATTGAATGAGATGGAGAAATCCTTCAAGCGCATCAAGAATTATAATGTATCGGTGAAAGAGGTGGATAACAAGGTAATCTTCCTTCGTAAGCTGGAACGTGGCGGCAGTGAACACTCTTTCGGTATCCATGTGGCAAAGATGGCGGGTATGCCGAAAAGCATTGTGAAGCGTGGCAATGAGATATTGAAGCAGCTTGAATCTGATAATCGTCAACAGGGAATAGCAGGCAAGCCATTGGCAGAAGTGGGCGAGAATCGTGGAGGTATGCAGTTGAGCTTCTTCCAGTTGGACGATCCGATTCTCTGTCAGATTCGCGATGAGATATTGAATCTTGATGTGAATAATCTCACTCCTATTGAAGCACTGAATAAGCTGAATGATATAAAGAAGATAGTCAGGGGGAGATAAGAAGAGCTGATAAATGAAATAGGAAAAAAGGGATTAGCGACTCAAATATCGCTAATCCCTTTTTTGTTACCTTAAGCTATTTTCTTTTTCTTCTTATCATAGAAGAACATGAAATAGACGCCTATGATGATAAACGGAACGCTTAACCATTGCCCCATATTGAACATCATGCTGTTTTCAAAATCCTCCTGGTTTTCTTTCAGGAATTCGATGAAAAAGCGGAAGGTGAAGATATAAGTCAGGCAAAACCCGAAGAAGAAGCCGCGGTGCAGTTTCTTGCTGTAATTCTTATACAGGTAAATCATGATGAAGAACAGGATAAGATAAGCGATGGCTTCGTAGAGTTGTCCCGGATGGCGAGGGATTGCCGGAAGTATTTCACCGTTTGCTCCATATTCTTTCACACGTTCGAAAACGAATGCCCAGGGCACATCGGATGGTTTGCCGATGATTTCGGAGTTCATCAGGTTGGCAAGGCGGATGAAACAGGCGGTGATTGGAGTAGCTACGGCAATCATATCCAGCACGTCCATATAATGAAGTTTCGTCTTACGGCAATACAGCCAAAGGGCGATGATCAGTCCCAATGTACCGCCGTGGCTGGCAAGTCCTTCATATCCGGTGAATTTCCAGTTTCCGTCCGGCATGAATTTGATGGGAAGAATCATTTCCCAAAAATGAGACAGGTAATATCCCGGGGCATAGAACAAGCAGTGTCCCAGGCGCGCGCCGATCAGAATACCAAAGAAACAATAAAAGAAAAGCGGGTCAAACTTCTTTTCTTCTATCTTTTTATCCCGGTACTGGTAGTGAACAACCATATAAGCAAAGAATATTCCTACTGCCCACAGTAATCCGTAATAACGGATAGAAATGCCGAACAGGTTGAATAGTTCGGGATTCGGGTTCCAGTGGATGGATAATAGCATGGTATTCATTCTATATTGGATTAATGTTAATGATTAGATTCTTTGAATTTCTCCGCTACCATCCGGTAGGTCGGTATGTCTATTCCCTGTTCCTCGGCTGCTGCAATCATGTCGAAGAGCAAGCCTTGTATTTCCGAATCGTGTCCGCGTGCCAGGTCTTTCTGCATAGAAGCGGTACTTTCGGGGGCGAGCTTGTCAATCACTTTCAGGTTGTAGCTGACGGGGTCTTCGGGAAATTCGACGCCCAGTTTCTTCCCTAAGGCGGCGCTTTCCGTGGAAAGTCCGATAAATGTATCCCGTATCTTTCCCGGTTTTTGCACTTCTCCCATCGGAACGTCGTAGTAAGCACCCGTCACAGCCATTGCGGAGATAAACGACCATTTGATGAACGTATCCCGGTTGATGTCCGGTGAGAGGTCTACCTTTATGCCTGCTTCCTGCAAGTCTTGGCGGATAGCTTCCAGCAATCCGGGTTTTACAACCGTGCCGTGGTGAGCACCATATACCAGCCGGAATATCTTTCCCATTTGAGTGATTTCTCCTGTGCCGGATACGAAACCTACGATATAGATGCATCCGTCGAGGACAGTGACTTCCGGTACTAACTTTTGTATGCGTGGCCCTGTGCCGTACACATTCAGGATAGGGATGACAACCGTGTCTTTGTGCGCTGCCCTTTTTATCAGTTCTACGATAGAATCAACCGAATAACCTTTTACGCATACAAATATCACATCTGCTTTTCCATTGAATTCTTCAGCGGTAGTTGCCGGAATCCGGAGCGTATGTTCGCCCTTCAAATCCGATTTTAGTTTCAAACCGTTCGTTTGAATCGACTGCAAATGAGCTCCACGGGCAATACAGGTTACATCTTTGCCTGCCAGCGACAAGAATCCTGCGATACTGCCGCCTACACCTCCCGTTCCTGCAATGAGATATTTCATATTGTTAGCGAATTAGTAATTAATAAGTCGTCGGTGATTGCCGATAATCACACGTTGAAACGGAAATGCATGATGTCGCCATCCTGCACGACATATTCTTTTCCTTCCACACCCAGCTTTCCGGCTTCTTTCACGGCTGCTTCCGAACCGTACTGGATATAATCGTCGTATTTGATAACTTCCGCGCGGATAAAGCCTTTCTCAAAATCGGTGTGGATAACACCAGCGCATTGCGGAGCCTTCCATCCCTTTTCGTAAGTCCAGGCACGTACTTCCTGTACGCCGGCTGTGAAGTAAGTTTCGAGGTTCAGGAGTCTATAAGCCGATTTGATAAGACGTGCTACGCCCGATTCTTCCAAGCCTACTTCGGCAAGGAACATCTGACGGTCTTCGTATGTTTCCAGTTCGGCGATGTCGGCTTCTGTTTTGGCTGCGACAATCAGGATTTGAGCATTCTCGTCTTTTACGGCCTCGCGTACCATATCTACGTATTTGTTGCCGTTTACCGCACTTGCTTCATCTACGTTACAAACATACATTACCGGTTTGCTGGTCAGCAGGAACAGTTCACGGGCAATCTTCTGTTCGTCTTTGGTTTCGAAAGTAACGGTACGTGCAGATTTTCCCTGTTCCAGTGCGTCTTTATATTGAACCAACACATCGTAAGCCTGTTTTGCAGCTTTGTCACCACCTGTCTGTGCCTGTTTCTGCACTTTCTGGATACGGCTTTCGATGGTTTCCAGGTCTTTCAGTTGAAGTTCGTAGTCGATGATTTCTTTGTCGCGGACGGGATTTACGCTTCCGTCTACGTGTGTCACGTTGTCGTCGTCGAAGCAACGGAGTACGTGGATAATTGCGTCTGTTTCACGGATATTGGCAAGGAACTTGTTTCCCAGTCCTTCGCCTTTGCTTGCGCCTTTCACCAGTCCGGCGATATCTACGATTTCTACAGTTGTAGGGACAATTCGTTGGGGATGCACCAATTCTGCCAGTGCGTTCAGACGTTCGTCGGGAACGGTGATTACACCTACATTGGGTTCAATTGTACAGAAAGGGAAATTTGCCGCCTGTGCTTTCGCGTTCGACAAACAGTTGAAAAGTGTCGACTTACCCACGTTCGGTAGTCCGACAATACCACATTGCAATGCCATTTATCTATTTCGTTTTTATTTAGTTATCGATAATCTGGCTGCAAAGATAGGCATTTTGGCAGAGTTTTAATATTTTGCTTGGTATTTCTTATAGAAAATCAGGAATAAAGTAAACCCAATGAGAGCAAATGGCACACCCGCCAGAGCCGGATAACGGTAGCCACCGCTAACAGCCAGTCCGCCTGCATAAGCACCGATGGCATTTCCGAGATTGAATGCAACCTGCACGCAGGCTGCTCCCAGCATTTCTCCTCCCTTTGATACGCGGATAATTAATACCTGCTCCGGACTGGATACTGCGAACAGTCCTGCCGTACAAAGGCACATCAACAGGGCTGCTGCCCATTTATAGGGAGAAAGGAAGAAGATGAGCAACAACATAATACAGATAAGTGCTTGAGCGGCAGTTCCTACTTTTCCGGGGGTGTAGCGGTCGGAGAGACGTCCGCTAATCAGGTTTCCCACTACCATACCGAAGCCGGCAAGAATCATTAAAGGCGTAATGCTTTCTGCGGAGAAGCCGGACACATTGGTAAGCATCGGATTGATGTAGCTATACCAGCAGAATACACCGCCATTACCTAATGCCGTAGCACCCAGAATCAGCCACGGAGCCGGAGTTTTAAGAAAGCGGAATTGTCCTTTAAAGCCGGTATCCTTCAGACCCTCTACATGCGGAACCCATCGCCAGATATAATATAGGATAACAATTCCCCAGATACCGACCAGCAGGAAAGTGGCACGCCAGGAAAGCATGGTACTTAAGGAAGTGCCCAAAGGTACGCCGAACAGATTGGCAATGGTCATTCCTGCAATCATGATGGAGACGGCTTCCGAACCTTTACCCTTGTCGGCCAGTTTCTCTGCAACAATAGAGCCTACTCCGAAGTATGCACCATGAGGCAAGCCGGAGATAAAACGGGCAGCGAGCAACACCCAGTAATTGGGAGCCATAGCCGCACAGATATTACCTATCATAATTAAGGTAACTAATACTAACAGAATATGTTTTAGCGGATATTTGCGAGCCAATGTCAATACAGGTGCACCGACACAGACGCCTAATGCATAAGCAGAAATGAAATGCCCTGCGGTAGGAATACTAATACCTAAATCTTTTGCCACATCGGGCAAAATTCCCATCATTACAAATTCGGCAATACCTAATCCCAGTGTGCCGAACGCCAATGCAATAAGACTCTTCTTCATACAAAACTTAACCTTAATACCTGTTACCTTTTTACCTTACTATTAGAGCCTGTTTAAAAATGACTGAAATCTTTTTCTAAAGAGGTTTCCGTATCCGCCAGATTATTTCTTTCTTTGAAGCGATCAAACTTTAAAAAAGATGTATCAGACAGATTTAACGGAAACCGAGTGGCAATATATAACAAAAGTATTGAACCTGCAAGAAAGAAAGCGAAAATATGATTTGCGGTCACGGCTCTTTCATTTAGAGCCTGTTTAAATTCTCTTCAGTCATAATATTATAGCTCTTACCCCAGCTTTTCTTGTCGCGTCCGTCTGTAGTTGGCGGAAGGGGTATTAACAGTTGCGCTCTTGGCTATTAATAGAAAACTTCCCGCCCATTAAGTCTAAAGTTCCTTCGGACAGGAAGGAAACTTTCTTTTCATTCGATGCAAACTATAAACGCAAGCTTTGATTATATAATTGCAAGCTTCGTTTTTATAATCAAAGCCTT
>Ga0209064_1003225_pt1 | contig 15005 bp, 21 predicted proteins | sample Inofromicrocosms_FD_187498 | JGI IMG/M metagenome (GOLD analysis project Ga0209064, IMG submission 187498) | Mouse cecum microbial communities from Vienna, Austria - Inoculum for glucosamine and mucus D2O microcosms (SPAdes) (version 2) | ecosystem: Host-associated > Mammals > Digestive system >... | reverse complement strand
TAAGAGTTTGGCAAAAGCAGATTTAGTAATCAATGTGGATTTTTCCAATGAGGAATTGAAGAAATTTAAGTTAAATCAAAATGCAGTAATCATTTATCTGAAAGAGAAAAATCCAGAATTGGAGCAAGTTTTTAATGGGCTTTTTGTCATTGGATTTTGCACCAATCTAGTGCAAGAAAACCCAATGCTGTCGCAGTTTTCGCCAGAAGAAATCTATATCGCACAGTTGGAAGAAAAATTGAATTTGGAAGAAGCGTGGCAAAAAATGAAGAAAGACGCTGTAAACGTGCGATATTTGCAAGGTATTAACGGGAGAATTGACGAAAAGGAATATAAATCTTTGTTAAAATCTTGACAAAAATCAAAAACTGGATTATATTGTAGTCTACAATTTGCAAGAAGGAGGGACGAATATGGACGATAAAGAAGTATTATTAACACAGGAAGGCTACGATAAACTAGAAGCGGAATTAGAATCTCTTCGTACAGAAAAAAGAGCTGAAATCGCGGAAAGAATTAAGATAGCATTAGGATTTGGCGATTTATCGGAAAATTCAGAATATGATGAAGCAAAATCTGCACAAGCAGCAAACGAAGCAAAAATAACAGAGTTAGAGAACAAGATTAGACACGCGAAAGTAATCGACGAGTCCGAAATAGATACAAAGACAGTTCAAGTAGGAAATACCGTCAAAGTGCTAGATATGGAATTTGACGAAGAATGTTTGTATACCATCGTTGGGTCGACAGAAGTAGACTTAGCCGCTAATAAGATTTCAAACGAGTCGCCAATTGGAGTGGCTTTACTTGGTTCTAAGAAAAATCAAGTAGTTGAAGTGCAAGCACCAGCAGGCATTATGAAATATAAGATCTTGTCAATTACAAAATAAGAACGGATAAAAATTGGAGGAAAAAAGTCTCCGATTTTTTTATGAGATAGCATACAAAAACTGGAAAAGTGTTTGACAAAGAAAAAAAGACATGGTAAAATAAAGATATAAAAAAGAGGCAGGAAATTATTCCTTACCTCATTGGGTTAATTTTGTGGATTGGAGTTCTTAGTGCGAACTTCAATCTTTTTCTTATTGTCTTGTGCTTTTAGATATGTATGGAAGCCAAGGCTTGCAAGTAATGCAACAACACACCCAGTGGCTAAAATAACCAAAGCCGCACCAAGAAATACAACAGCGATAAACTCAGTTGACAATCCAATCACCTCCTCTTTCGTACAAGTTAAACTGCGGATAGTAGGTGCAGTTTATCAACAGTTGTTACTGTTGACCAGCAGAGCAACTGCTGATGAATACACCTACCAATAAGAGGAGTAAAAATAACCCAGACAGAATATACCATAAAATGGAAACAAAGACAAAAAACTGGTAAAAAAAGTAAGAAAGACAAAATGCGACAAAAGTAGATAAAAAGCAACAAACAGGCAAATGGAAAAACGACAACCATTTGTCTGTTTATATTATGTAGTCTTTTCGGAAAGAAATAGGACGAAAAAACCGTATATAAGGTATGACTAGTAACAATAGTCGTACTGATTATCCTTGCAGGCATAACGCTTAATGCAGTCATAGGCGAAAACGGCATTATCTTACAAGCAAAAGACACGAAGAACTTAATTACGAATGAAACAACCTATGATAACGCACAACTAGCCCAACTGCAAAATGAGTTAAAGGATAACGGCTTGTATAGTGGAATAGGCATTATACCAGGGACCGATACAGGAGGAGGCTCCGAGGGAGGCGAAAACGGCATTGGTGGGGGAGGCAACCAAGGTGGACAAACTAACCAAGGAAGCAACACCAATACAGGAACTGGAAGTAACTCAAGTGGTGGAGATAGCCAAAATCAAAATGCAACTGTAAAACCAATTAACACGCAAAACCAAAATCCAGGTGGAGGAACTTTAGTGGGTGGCAAGACAGACGAAGACCCACTAATCTATGTTGTATCAGGAGAAGAAATAGCAGCCAGTTTCTATCAAAGTGATGTAACCATACAAATTTATACCAACGATAGAACAAAGAAGATAAAGTACATCTTAACAACAACCGTACCAGAAATTAGTAATGAACTCTATCCAAGTGGATTGGTAAGGGAGTTAGATATAGAAAATGGTGGAACATTGACCTTTACGAAGGATGGAGAGTATACTATCACAGCCTATGCCTATGATACAGCAGGAAATAAATCGAACCCAACCATAATGTGGTTTAAGAGGCTAACGGGAGGAAGTACAACAGGAGGAATAACTGTATCAATAGCTAGTGGAAATGAAGGAGCAAATAAATGGTACACCAGTAATGTAACACTTCGTGTACTAGGAACAGATACAGGCTCTAAAAAGATAAAATACAGAGTAAGAGGAGTAGCAACCAGTACTGGACAAATAGGAGATGTAGAAGTAACAGGAGTAGGAGCCTTTGACTCAGACGAAGTAGAAATAACGAATGGAACAACATTTAGAATCGTAGCAGACGGAACGTATAGTATCACAGCATACTCCTATGATGCAGGAGGAATGAGATTATCTTCAAGTGAAGTATTAACGTTAAAGAAAGATGCAACAAGACCAATGATAAAATCCTATACAGGAGAACAAATACCAGGACAAGGATTTAAGGTAAAGATAAGTGCAGAAGATACAGGAGCAGGATTAACGAGTAATGCGTATACATATCGACATAAGCTATCTACAAGCCTAGAAGATTATACAAGTGAAGTAAGTGGAAATGCAGAGAAACTATATACAGGATTAAACCAACAAAAGACTTATGATATGTATGTAATGGTAACAGACCAAGCAGGGAATATAGCGATAACAGATGTAATAGCAAAACCATCACTATGGATAAGTAATAATCCAATAGCAGGAGAAACAACAGGAGAAGGTGGAAGAAGTTATTATAGAAGTGATACAGTAGAATTAAAATTTAGAGGACAAGATAGTAACAATGTAGATATTATGAAGACAACATATCAGGTATTAGGGACTGTAGATAAAGCAGGAAGTATGTTAGGAAATGCAGTAACACAAGGACAGCAATTACCAACAGACGAATACCAATTAGGAGATAAAGAAACAAGAACAATCCAATTACAAGCAGATGGAAATTGGACAGTAAAAGTACACAACTATAACAAGGAGGGAAAACTAGTAACAACGAATACAGTAGAAGTAACAAGAGATATAACGGTACCAACTATAACAAGTTTTACAAGGACAGCAAGAACAGAAAGTACAATCAATGTAAAAGTAGACAATAACGAATTTGGAGTAAGTGGACAAGCAACAGGAGGAGGATACCAATATTTCCTAGCAAGTACAAGTAAATCAACACAAGCAAGTAATACATATCAATATACAGGATTAACAGACTTAACAGGATATACATTAAAAGTAATAGTAAAGGATAAAGCAGGAAATATAAATGAGAAAACGTTATATGCTGTTTCAGGGGGAAAGAGAGATTTTGCCTATACAGGAAATGCACAGCAAATTACTTTAGATGCAGGAAAATATAAACTAGAAGTATGGGGAGCACAAGGTGGGGGAAATACTGGCGGTAAGGGGGCGTATGCTCTTAGAAATATAACGCTGAATGTAGTTCAAACGATTGGAGTTATTGTTGGGGGAGCAGGGAAGAAAGGAAACGATGGGAATAGCGGGCGGCGGTGGAGGTGGTAGTTTCATTTATGGTAATGTGAATGATGATTATCCGTTGGCTGTTGCTGGTGGAGGCGGAGGAGGAGACGGAGATGCGACTGCTAACGGTGGTGTCGGGTCAGGTACGAAGTTGTCCACCAATTCTAGTGGAGGGAGGGGGAATGGAGCAGGTGGTTCGGAAGGATACGGAGGGAATGGTGGAGACGGCTCATTGAATTACTCCTCTGGAGGTGGAGGTGCTGGGTGGTTGACGAATGGATTCGATGGAGTTCAGAAAAGGGAACCTAAGGGAGTCGGCGGTATATGTCCGAGAGGTGGAGGATTTGGCGTTACTAATTCTAAAGGGGGAGATGGAGGCTTCGGTGGAGGTGGCTCTGGTGCAGACCGTACCGGCGCTGGCGGAGGTGGAGGCGGATACACGGGTGGCGGCGGAGGCAATAACTACAGTCCGTGGGGTGCTGGCGGAGGCGGTGGTAGTTATGGAGATATTATGACAGCAGGAAATCAATCCTTCCCAGCACCAGGTGGTGGTAATGAAAGAGGACACAGTGGCAATGGATATGCCCGTATAACCTTAGTTGAATAAATTTCAAAATATAAATTTTCCAATACAAAAAAAGGAGAGTATCGAAAAGATTGTGTAAAGTTTAAGAAAAAGCCTTCTTATGGTAAAATAAAAACATAAGGAGGCTTTTCGTATGGCTAAAAAAGAAAAAATAAGTGAAGAAAGAAAAAAACTAATTCAAGAATTTATCAAAGATAATGAAATAAAGAATGTAACAGACATTCAAGATGCAATAAAAGACCTGTTTAAGGATACTATCCAGGAAATGCTAAATGCAGAATTAACAGAACATTTAGGTTATGAAAAAAGTGAATATGTTGAAGATAGTGGAAACTACAGAAATGGTTATTCAAAAAAGACAGTACATTCTTCAGAAGGAGACATTGAATTAAATGTACCAAGAGATAGGCAAGGAACATTCGAACCAATCGTAGTAGAGAAAGGGCAAAAAGATATTTCTAGCATTGAGGAAAAAATCATACGAATGTATGCAAGAGGAATGTCAAATCAAAATATTTATGAAGAAATGCAAGAATTGTATGGAGTGAAAGTAACACCAGATATGGTAACGGCAATCACGGATAAAGTTATTCCAGAAATACGAGAATGGCAAAAGAGACAATTAGAAGAACAATATGCTATCGTATTCGTAGATGCAACATATTTCAGTGTAAAACAAGATGGAATTGTAACAAAGAAAGCAGTGTATATAGCATTAGGAGTTACCATGAGTGGAGAGAAAGAAATCTTAGGATTTTACATAGGAGATGCTGAAAGTGCCAAGTATTGGTGTAATATCTTAAATGAACTAAGAAATCGAGGAGTAAAAGATATTTTAATTCTTTGTGCAGATGGATTAAAAGGATTGAAAGATGCAATCGGAAACATCTTTCCTATGACAGAATTTCAGAGATGTATTGTCCATATCATAAGAAACACTTTGCAGTATGTATCATATAAAGACCGAAAGGAATTAGCAAAAGATTTGAAACAAATTTATCGAGCATCAACAGAAGAAATAGCATATAACAATCTAATGGAACTAGAAGAGAAATGGAAAGCAAGACGAGTATCCTTAGATATCTGGAAAGATAATTGGGATAGCATACAACCATTTTTCAAGTATGGACCAGAGACAAGAAAAATCATGTATACAACAAATGCGATTGAGAGTCTAAATAACTGCTACAAGAAACTAAACAAAGGAAGAAGAGTATTCCCAACTGTGCAGTCATTAGAAAAAAGTATGTATTTATCTACGAAAATAATAACAGAAAAATGGACAAGTAGATATCCAAATTGGGGTGTTACTATCTCAGAACTACATACTTTTTTCCCAGACAGATTTGAAATTAGCTAGTACAAAAAATTACTAGTTAATCGATAAAATAAAGCATGTTAAAATGAATTATCAACATGCTTTAGAAAAGAGCACATTGACAAATTCATATAACTAACATAAGATATTTTTATCTTAGAAAATGAAATTTGTCAATGGCTAATTATTAAATCATCCATAAGAAGGCAACTTTACACAAATTATTCGATATACTCACTCAAATGAAAAAATAAAGGAGCCGTTGAATACGGTTCCTTTTATGCTTTATCTACTCACATATTTCAGGGCATTTACAAGGGCATGGTAGTTCTTTGCAGTCCATGTCGACACCTTTTAGGCATTTGCCACTATGCTCAGTGGTGGTGCAAATTTTGCAATGTTGTACTTTGTTTACCCAGATTTCTATCTCATAATATCGGTTCGCACAAAGAGGTCCAAAAACGAACTGTCCGTGCTTATCTGTGAACGTATGAGATACTGGTTTTCTCTCTTCTTTGCCACAGTTTAGTTCTACTTCAATTAGTTTAACGACAGCATCTTCGATTGGATCTTGGTAGCAATCCTTTACAACACCATAGATAACACCTCTGTTATCTTCTGGAATGGTAATATCAAAATCAAATTGCTTACCAGCAGCGCCAACACCATCCACTTTAATAATTGGACATACATTTTTCTCGTAATCCATAGTCAAAAATCTTCCTTTCTTTTGTTATTTCGCAAGGGCCTTGCTAGTATATATCCTATGAAAAAAGCATAAAATTGGTGCAAGGTACTAGTCAGCTAAAAGATTTCTGGTATATAATAGAACGAGTGAAAGGAAGCGTGAGTACATGAATTCAAATCCAATCGGTATGTTCGACTCTGGTATCGGAGGAATGACCGTTTTCAAAGAAGTTAAAGAAGCCTTAGCAAATGAAAGTATCATTTACTTAGGAGATAATATCAATTTCCCATATGGTGCAAAGTCTAAAGAAACCATCCAAGAATTAACCCAAAAAGGATTAGATTTTTGCCAAGAAAAAGGAGCAAAACTCCTTGTTATTGCTTGTGGGACTGCAACATCGCAAGCATTAGATACCGTAAAAGATAAAATGAAAGTGCCAGTGATTGGTATCATTGAGCCAACCATTGAATATATCGCTCGCAAAGAAAGCCTTCATACTGTGGGCGTGATTGCAACTGCCGGAACGATCCGTAGTGGTGGTTGGGAAAAAGCACTAAAAATAGCAAGACCAGATATCCAAGTGAAAACCAATGCGTGTCCTTTGTTAGCTCCTCTTGCAGAAGAGGGCTGGGTAGAGAATGAAGTAGCTCGTCTTGCCATACATGAATATGTAAAAGAAATGCACGATGTGGATGCTCTTATCTTAGGCTGTACGCATTATCCGCTGTTTGAAAAAGTATTGCGAGAAGAACTAGGCTCCGAAATTGAACTCATTAACACAGGAAAATTAGTGGCACAAAAAGTAAAAGAAATCCTAACAGAGCAAGACCAATTAGGAAGCCAGCCAGCAGACTTTTCAAAACAATACCAAATTTTTGTAACAGACCACACACCAAGTCTAGAGCAGATGACAAACCTCATTTTTCAAAACGAGAAAATGAAAGAGCAAATTCAAAAGATACGATTATCTTAGAATATATCCCTTTTTTCGGTATATTTTAGAAACCAGCACATAAGTTGGTAGTATAAAATTTATTGAGGAAAGGGAGTTTTTTATGAAAAAAAGACGGATTTTTGATTGGTATGCTAGCCTTTTTCGTACTTTGTCTATTAGGAACGACTTGTTTTGCTGCCAATGGTTACGACTTTGAAATGAACTATACAGGAGATTTGATAAAAGGGCAGGAAAAAGCCATAGATATGGTGCTCATAGGAGATGGAACCAGTAGTGGATATTCTAAGGTACGAATCAAGGTAGAGATTTCAGGACCATCCACACCAAGGCTATTAGCAACCAATAGCAGTGGAAGTGAAATAGACATTGCCCAAACTGGTTACTGGGGAGCAGATGATGGGTTTGCTGTTCCAGCAACGGTAAGAAATGTAACACCGGTTCGTGCTACCTTCGACCAAGCAGGAGAATACCGCATCAAACTAAGCCTTATTAACAAAGAAGCAGCAGATGCTGTTATCACGACAAAAGAAATTGTAATGACGGTAAGTGAAAATACACCAGTGAATAATACGGTGGCCAATGAAACAACCAATCAAGTGGTAGAAAATGTACCAACCAATGATGAAATTGAGGAACTACCAAAAACAGGAGCCAGTGTAGCAGAACTTATTGCTTATGGAACCGCAGTTGTAGGACTTCTTCTCTTTGCTATGTACCGCATGAAAAAGGTAAACTAAAAAGAAGGGGATTTCATGCAGAAAAAAATCTGGTTAATGCTCAGTTTAGTAGGATGCCTAACATTGCTTGTGGGAAGTGCCTTTTGGCTTTGTAGAAAAACAGAAAATGCGGTCAAAAAAACTACACAAAATAAAAGGACCGAAGAACTTGCTACTTGGCAAGAAACAAAGCAGGCTTTATCCATTAAGGTAGAAGAAGGCTTGCCAGCAATGGAAGAAAAGAAAGTGGGCGGTTATGGTGTCATTGGAACACTCACGATACCCAAATTAGATTTGTGCAAAAAAATATTAGAAAAAGCAGACGAAAAGTCGCTAAAACTAGGCATTGCTAAAATTTGCGGACCGAAAATAAACTATGAAGGAAACTTTTGCATTGTTGGGCATAATTACCAAAATTCTTTTGGTAAACTCAAAAAACTAGAAATTGGAGATACGTTTATCTTAACAGATCCAGCCGAAAGAAGTGTTACGTATGTGATCGATAAAATCCAAAAGGTATCTCCTCAAAATACAGAATGTTTAGCGCAAGACACTAAGGCAGAGCGTGAAGTAACGCTCATTACGTGTACTTTGCGGTGCCTTGCAAAGGCTAGTAATCCACGGGATTGAAGTCTATGACTAAAGGAAGGGTAGAAAAATATGTTTTTCGTAATCAATAAGGAGAAAATCTTTTCATTTGTATTAGCATTAGGAATGGTGGGAATTTTGCTTGGTATGACAGGCAATATGCAAAAAAATGAAAACACAGTCGAAACTTCGTATGTGGTAACAGCAAATGAAATCCAAAATGAGACAACTGGAAGGAACCAAATTCGAAATACCAAGCCATAAAAAGTCGAATAAGAAAGGAAAAGTGTGGGATAATAAGGAAAAAAGAGATAGTCAAAAGATAAGGAGAAAGTATGTCTTTCGTTGGTATTATTGCAAAGAAAAAAAAGGAAAAGGATTTAGAGAAAATGGGACGCCTTGTCTATCCCAATCAAGTCATTTACTTGGCAGAAAAAGACTTGGTACCTCTAAAAAATGTTCAGTTTGAAACTATTGTTATACAAGATGCAGTTTCACATAAAGATGTACTTTCCAATCTACTTCAAAATTGTAAATACATTGTTATCGACAGCGATACAGGGATGGAAAGCTTAGTCCAAGGCAAAGAAGAACAGGCAGTCATCACATATGGCTATCATAGGAAAGATACAGTTACCTTTTCTAGTTTAACAGACCACACTATTCAAATCTGTTTGCAAAGAAAAATCCAAAAACAATCTGGCGAGTGGATTGAGCCGCAAGAAATTATTCTATTTCGCAGAGAAAATGAGGCAGTTCGTTCTTTGTTAGGGTATGGAACTTTGCAAATTTTATACCAAGAAAAAGGGGAAAAGAAGGTCGAAAACCAGCAAAAATCATAGTTTTTAACAAAAAAATAGACAAATTTTAACAAAATAAACTTTTTATGTAGACAAAACTGGAAAAAAGTAGTATAATCTAAAATGTGAGTGAACATTCTAAATACTTACCAGATGAAATAAAAATAGATTAGATACAAAAGTAGGGGAGGAAATTCTAGTGAATACCAATTATGATGAGAACAACCACTTAGTATTAGTGGGAAAGGTAACAAGCGAAAAAAGATTTAGTCATGAAGTTTATGGAGAAAAATTTTTCAACTTCGATTTAAGTGTGCCAAGATTAAGTGGAAATGCCGACTTAATTCCAATCACAATATCGGAAAGGCTTTTAACGAGCCAAGATATTCAAATCGATAGTAAGGTAACTGTTTTAGGACAATTCCGTTCCTATAATAGTTATGATAATGACAGAAACCGTTTGATTTTAACTGTGTTTGCAAAAGACATTACTTTTGCAGAAGACCAAGAAAATGATGTGAAAGTTGGAAAGGATATTGTTTCCAATGAAGTTACATTAAATGGGTACATATGTAAAAAGCCAATTTATCGTAAAACACCATTTGGCCGTGAAATTTCAGACATTTTACTTGCCGTTAATCGTGCATATAATAAATCTGACTATATTCCATGTATTGCATGGGGACGTAATGCACGTTTCTGTGAGAATATGGAAGTTGGAACAGCGGTTAAGATTATTGGTAGAGTTCAATCGAGAACCTATGAAAAGAAATTTGAAGATGGAACCGTTGAAACCAGAATTGCTTATGAAGTATCAGTTGCAAGTTTAGAAATCTGTAATGAAGATGATGACAATGTAGCGGAAGAAAAAGAAGCAGAAGAAGCAATCTAAGATAGATTAAAAAAGAGGATATATGCTTGCATATATCCTCTTTTAACTATTTTTCTTTTCTTCTGGAACAATAATGGTTTGCTTCTTTTTTTCTTTGGTTGGTTTTTCAATTTCAATATGGTCATAAACAGGAGAAATATCTAAATCGTCTGGATTACCAGAAACGACGCGAATTTCTCTACGTTCTTCCGTTTGATTTTCATTTTTTTCATCATCCATTGGAAAACACTCCTTTTCAAAAACTACTATTATCGTAACATAGAAAGTAGGATTTTTCAAATGTTTTCAATATTTTGTTGCCAGAAAACGGAAAATAGTATAAAATAGAGTCGTATCATTGGATGATAATGCATAAAGAGAGGAGGATCTTATGGAATATGCCAAAAAGAAAGCCATTATGGAAGCCATACTGTTTGCAGCAGGACGTGAAGTAGATGTTGCAGAACTCATGAAGACATTAGAGATTAGCAGCGATGAAGTAATGGAAATCATTCAACAAATGAAAGAGGAATATGCAAAAGAAGATCGTGGCATTGAGATTATCAATGTAAATGGTGCTTATCAATTATGTACGAAAAAAGAATTCTATGATTATATTTATCCAATTTTTGATAACCGAACAAGACCAAATTTATCCCAAGCAGCCTTAGAAACGTTATCGATTATTGCGTACAATCCAAAGATTACAAGAGCAGAGGTAGAAGCAATCCGCCGGTGTTAATTCCGATGGTACTTTCTATAAATTACTCGACTACAACTTAATCAAAGAAGTTGGAAAATTAGATGCACCTGGTAGACCAATGACCTACCGTGTAACAAGCGAGTTTTACCGTATGTTTGGAATTGGTAGTATGGAAGAATTGCCAGAACTACCAAAATATAAATTAGATGAAAATGAACAAATTGTATTAGAAGAATTTCAAAATCGACCGAATGAGGCTCCAATGCCCGAAAGGGAAGACCTAGAGGAAGAACAAGAAGAAATCAAAGAAGAGGAGTAGAAACACATGAAATTATCACAATCAGGAATGGGAACGATGCGTATCCATAACTTGGATGAAATGTACCCAGTACAAGATATGTTATTGCAATCTGGACAATTATTGCAATATGGAACAGGGATTTATGCCTATGGCAATATTCCAATGTTAGTCAAAAGAAATGTAGAAAGAATGATTGAAAAATGCTTAAATGAAGCAGGTTGTATCGAAGTACAACTTCCAACCTTGCAACCAGATAATATTTGGAAATCGTCGCAAAGATGGGATAAATATGTAGAAGATGGAACGATGCTTGTCGTAGAGTCAGATAAAGGGACTTTCTGCCTAGCGCCAACCGCAGAAGAAGCAGTGGTAGAGTATGCAAGAGAAAAACTAAAATCATATAAACACATGCCAGCTACCTTTTATCAAATTGGCGAGAAATATCGTAATGAAATCCGTACAAGAGGCTATTTATTAAGAGGAAAATCTTTTTTAATGATGGACGCATATAGTTTTGATACTGATGTAGCAGGACTAGAGAAATCATATAAACAAGTACGAGATGCGTATCTTGCAATCGCTCGTGAAATTGGACTACCAATGGTTCCGGTTGTAGCAGACAATGGCGCAATGGGTGGTAAGAAAAGCGAGGAGTTTATGCTACTTTCTCCGATTGGAGAAGATACCATTTTGTATGACGAAACAACAGGAGTTGCATTAAATACAGAGGTACTAGAAAGAGAAGACTACCAAGAATACCTAGAAAAAGAATATGGCATTACAGATATTTCTCATTTACAAGAGAAAAAAGCCATTGAACTAGGACATATTTTCCAACTTGGAACCCGTTATTCGGAAACCATGAATGCAAAATTTATTGACCAAGATGGAAAAGAAAAGCCATATTGTATGGGCTGTTATGGAATTGGTGTAAGCCGTGCAGTAGCAGCAATTTATGAAGCAGCAGCCCTAAAGGACGAAAACGGAAAAGTAACTGGAATTGCACTTCCAACGAGTGTTGCACCATACTTACTTCAAATTGTTCCAAAAATGGAAAATGAAGCAAAAAAAGAAGAGGCAATCAAGTTATATCAAGCCCTACAACAAGCAGGGGTAGGAGTTATCCTAGATGACCGAGAGAATTTATCCATTGGTGTTAAGATAAAGGATTGTAAAGTTTTAGGAACACCATACATGGCTGTACTAGGAGATAAAGTAGAGGCAGGAATGGTAGAATTAGAAGACGTAAGAAGCGGTGAAAAAGAAGTCATTACAATCGACGCGTTAATCCAAAAAATGAAAACAATTTAGAAAAAGCAAGAAAAAGTCTTATGCTAGAACGGCATAGGACTTTTTTGTTGGATAAACTACTAAATTTGGAAATATATGGAATTTACGAAAGAAACAATGAATGGAATATAATGGAAATGTCTCCGAAGGTAATACATAAATAAGGAGGTGGGGTCATGAGTAGTTATGACCTGATAAAAGAGCTGTTACAAGAAATTGAAAGACTGCAAGAGGAACTAGCTCAATATCAGCAACAAACCAATAAAAACGAATGAATTTCGTTCAGAGTAGCGTCCATTACTTTTGCTACTCTGTTTTTTGGCATAAAAAAAGAATATGTGCCATTACTCACATATTCAAAAAAATTGTTATCTGAATAGTTATGACTTAAAAATTTGTAATTGTATTATACCACCGATTTTTCTATCTGTCAAACCGAATTTAATCGGTGAGAAGCCGTAGAATAGCAAGAAACTGCAAACAAAAAAAGAAGTTTTTCACTTCTTTTTTTGCGGTTTTGGTTATAGATGAGTACATAATTCATTTCGATTATAACTCATGCCCCTATTGTACCACATATACCTAGGGGAAAAGCAAGTGTTTTTGCAAATAAATTTATTTTTTTTCTTCTTCCGAAGATGGTTTGGTCAAAATCTCCAAAATTTGTGGGTAAATGGTGGAGGCATTTGCTTTCCAATTATCGACAATGTCTTTGGCTTGTTCGCGAGAATTGGCAAAGGTTTTCACTTCAAAAGTAGTTTCGTTATCCTCCATAATTTTGCAATCTACAATATAATGGTTTTCACTTCTTGGCGTAAACTCTGCTGTGATAGAATACTCGTCTTCGGATGACTTGAGTAAGTTTTTGAAATTTGTATCCAATTTTAATTTGACAATACCAGGTAAGATATCAATGGTAAGAGATAACGTGTTTTTGCCAAGTTCTGTGATTTCATATACCGCCTGATTTTCCTTGTTAAAGCATACAACAAATTTCGAGTCAATCAGGTCAAGTAAAAATTGTTGAAAGTAAAAATAGTTCATATCTAAAGCGGAGAGTACCAATTTATATAAACTATCATTGGTAATTGGCTTTTTCAATTTCCCTAAAATATATAAAATGAGAACCTTGTTCTCTGCTAATGTTTCATTATCTGATGTTAATTTCACTATTTTTCACTCCTATATTTCCATTTGCCTCATTATAGCATAAAAAAATAAAAAATACTATTTTTTTTTCAAGGGAAATGATATACTAAAATCAATGAAAAAAGAAGAGGGAATTCATGAAAAATCTATATGATATTTTACAAGTAAGTGAAAAAGCCTCCAGTGAAGTCATTGAAAAAGCATATAAAACGCTTGTGAAGCAATGTCATCCAGACTTGCAACCAGCAGAAAAGAAGCGGAGAAGCCGAAAGGCTTATGAAAGAACTGAACGAAGCCTATGAGATCTTATCTGACCCAGAAAAAAAGGCTCGTTATGACCGAGAAAGAGCAGAAGAAAAAAGACAAGTAGAAGAAAGAGCAAGACAAGCCGAGCAGGCAAGCCAAACGCAATATACTGTAAGACAAGAGCAATCGACCAATCAACCACAAAAACAGGAAGAACCAGCCGAACCAGAAGATTTAATTGGGTATATGGGAAATATGGCGAAAAATGCTATTTCACGAAAGAGGCGAGAGCAAAGAAAAATTGAAAATGCTTATCGAGAGGGGTATCAGGAAGCCTATGCCGAATATTGGAGAAGCCAAGGCTTTCGCGTAAAAGAGCCATGGACCTGGAAAAGAGTGAGAGAATTATTAAAATCCGTCGCTATTTTCCTGGTTGTTATCCTTGCCATTTGGTTTTTCCCACCAACCCATCAATTTTTAGTAGCAACATATGAAAGCAATGAAATGCTAAAAGGAGTAATCGATTTTGTCATTCAATTCTTTCAGCGCTTTTTTCACAATCTATTTCAATAGAGAAAGAACAAAAGAAGTCGTATTTACAGTTGTATAAAAAGGAAACTTTGATACAAACTATAAATAAATCAAAACAAAGGAGAGAGAAAAATGGACCGAAAAGTAAAAGTTGTGCAAATTGGCACAGGAAAAATGGCAGTATACACAATGCGTTATGTGGAAGAAAAAGGGGGAGAAGTAGTTGGTGCAGTTGATGTTAATCCAGCTGTGATTGGAAAAGACATTGGAACCATTATGGGAAGTGCAGAAAAGGGTGTAACCGTAACAGCACTAGAGCAAGCAAGAGAAATGTTAGAACAGGTGAAACCAGATATTTGTATTGTAGAAACCATGAGCCTACTTGCTGATGTAGAAGATGTTTTGTATCTATGTGCGGAACTTGGTATCAATGCAATTACGACTTGTGAAGAGGCTTTTTATCCTTGGAACTCCAATCCAAATGCTACCAAGAAAATTGATGAAATGGCAAGACAAACTGGTTGTACCATTACTGGAAGTGGTTATCAAGATATTTACTGGGGACAACTCATTTCCTCGATTGCAGGCTCAACACAAACCATTCG
>Ga0209064_1003223_pt1 | contig 15009 bp, 13 predicted proteins | sample Inofromicrocosms_FD_187498 | JGI IMG/M metagenome (GOLD analysis project Ga0209064, IMG submission 187498) | Mouse cecum microbial communities from Vienna, Austria - Inoculum for glucosamine and mucus D2O microcosms (SPAdes) (version 2) | ecosystem: Host-associated > Mammals > Digestive system >... | reverse complement strand
AGAAAATTAATAGAATTTAGAAAACAGAAATATGGATACGCATCGGGAGCAGGATGGGACAAAATTCTGAAAGAGAATCTCGAATTTTTCAATAAAAACCCATATGCAGAGATTGTTTTATCTGAAATGAGTGATAGGAGAAATACCGAAATCAATGTAAAAACATTCAAAAGTATTGGAAAAATCATTGCTTATCCTATCTTAAGCGTAATAAATCATAATAAGAAAGATAAAGAATGGAAGAAAGAAAAGGGAATAATAATCTCATATCTCGACAGAGAAAATGATTGGGGATTAATCTGGCCGGTTGCACAAGAATTAGAAAATAAAAAGATCTATTACTATTTTTTTGTTGATAAGGATGTCTATAAAGCGCATAGAGCACAATTGAAGAGTTTATCGTATGCAGCCGTATATTCCACAGAAAGATTGGGAGATAAAAAAAATGTGCTTCTTACCAAATCGGATTTTACGGATGCATTTAAAAATGCGAAGATTATTTCAAATATTATTTCGAGATATAGTTTGGGGAGTTATCTGGAATATGTGAGTGAATTCATTTCTTATAAGGCAATTTCAAACGGGCTTTATAGGAGATATTTTCAAAATTGCAGATTCTCTTATAGCCTTGGGAACCGTATCTTTGGTTTTTTGTATCAAAAGTATGGGATTCGGCATTTTGCTATGCAGCACGGCGAGCATAACGAAGCCAGCCTGCGGGTTTGGTCCGCGCTTACAAAGTCTAATGTATACCTTGCTTTTACGTATGGGGCAGTCCACGAAGCGCTTTTTAAGAAAGGATATGGAACAAATGCTGTTGCAGTCGGTAGTATGCTGACTAGAAAAAAAGTAGAGAGAATAAAAAAGAATAAAATTGTATACTTTGCGTATAGCGCAGGGCTTACTTCAAATATGCTGTATGACAAGGAAATAAAAAGAACACTAGACGAGTTTATCGCATTATATAATAGAAATAAACGTAACTATATATTTTCTTTAAAGATACATCCTAATGATAGTGAAGGATACTTTAAGGAATATAATCCTTTGTTTGGAAACGAGATTATTATAGAACCTGTTGGACGTTCTGCAACCGATGTGCTGGCAGAGACAGATATATGTATATCGCTGGGCAGTACTGTAAGTATCCAGGCAATAAAAATGGGTGTCATTGCAGTACAGCTAATGAGAGAATGGGACATTTTTCCAGGACAGCCGTATGCGCATAGAGTAAAAAGTCTGAATGAGATTGATAGAGTGATTTTGGATGCAGAATTTAGGGATGATATCATTAGAAATCAACAGGAAATGATCATAGAATATGATGAAAATATAGAGCATCCGGAAGAGGAAGTAGTCAGAATCATCATGAATGATATAAATTTTAATGAACGGAGGATGGAATACAATGCTGAATAACAAAATAATACTGGTGACAGGTGGTACTGGCTCTTTTGGACATCATTTCGTGGAATATGTCCTGGCGCATTACCATCCAAAGAAAATAATCATTTATTCAAGAGATGAATACAAGCAGTTTGTCATGAGCAATCGTTATAAGGAGTACGGAGATGTACTCCGTTTTTTTATTGGGGATGTCCGTGACGAAGGAAGGCTTCGGATGGCTATGAAGGATGTGGATTATGCCATCCACGCTGCCGCATTAAAGCAAGTACCGGCATGTGAATACAATCCGAATGAGGCAATTAAGACAAATGTCAATGGCGCAATGAATATTATTAATGCATCGCTGGAAGCCGGGGTTAGAAAGGTTATTGCGTTGAGTACGGATAAAGCCGTGAATCCGATCAATCTTTATGGCGGGACAAAGCTTGTATCAGATAAGTTGTTCTGTGCGGCAAATTCCTACGGTGGGTCTGATGGGACAAGGTTTGCTGTTGTGAGGTACGGCAATGTGGCAGGAAGCAGGGGGAGCGTTATCCCGTTTTTCCAGAACATCATTGATAATGGAGGTAAAGAGCTACCTATTACGGATAACCGCATGACGCGATTCTGGATCAGTCTTGAACAAGGCGTAGAACTGGTGATCAAAGCTCTTGAAGAAGCGCATGGAGGAGAGACATTTATCTCTAAGATCCCATCATTCAGGATAACAGATTTAGCGGAGGCAATGCTCCCGGGATGCGAAAAAAAAGAGGTAGGTATCCGCGAAGGAGAGAAGCTTCACGAGATCATGCTGACGAGGGAAGATTCTTTACATACCTATGAGTATGAGAAACACTTTATCGTATATCCCCACTATAACTGGTGGGGAAAGAAAGATATAATCCCAGGAGGAAAGCTGGTCGCTCCCGAGTTTGAATACAGCTCCGGTACCAATACGGAATGGCTGGATGTATATGATTTGAGGGAAAAACTGAATACCGATCTGGATAGGCATTAATTTTTGTGAAAGGCAGAGTATAAGCTTATGGAAAGACTGGCAATACACGGGGGTATACCTGTACGGAATGAAAAAATTTATTATGGAAGGCAATGGATTGACCAGGAGGATATCCAGGCTGTCAGGCAGGTATTGACGAGTGATTTTATCACCTGCGGGCCAAAAGTGGAGGAGCTTGAGCATGCTTTGGAAGAACAGGTTGCTGTAAAGTATGCTGTGGCTGTAAGTAATGGAACCGCAGCGCTTCATTGTGCATGTATTGCGGCGGGGATCAGCGCAGGGGATGAGGTGATAACTACGCCGCTGACATTCGCGGCAAGCTCGAACTGTGCGCTCTATTGTGGGGCGAAGCCTGTATTTGCAGATGTAGACCATGAAACTTACAACATAGACCCTGCAAGTATTGAGGGGCATATCACGGATAAGACAAAGGCGGTTGTGGCTGTGGACTTTACGGGGCAAGCCGTAAAGATAAAAGAGATAAGAGAGATCTGCGACAGGCATCATCTTGTTTTTATTGAAGATGCCGCACATGCTGTCGGCACAAAATATTGCGGAAGGCATGTAGGGAGCCTTGCGGATATGACCTGTTTTTCTTTTCATCCGGTCAAGACCGTGACTTCCGGTGAAGGGGGTGCCATAACAACAAATTGTAAGGAGCTATATAAAAGGCTTACATTGGCACATACCCATGGGATTACCCATGAAGAAAACCTGATGGAGGAAGCGGGTCATGAAGGCGCCTGGTATTATGAGCAAGTTTCACTGGGGTATAATTATCGGATGACAGATTTTCAGGCGGCGCTGCTGCTTAGCCAGCTGAATAAATTGGAAGGATTTTCAGCCAGGAGGAAAGAGATTGTCAGTAAATATAATGAAGCGTTTTCGCAAATCCCACAACTCATAATCCAGAAAGAAATCCCGGAGTCGGATAGCTGCCGTCATTTATACATTATCAGATTAGATTTAGAAAAACTCTCTTGTACCAGAAGAGAATTTTTTGATGCGATGGCAGCGGAAAATGTCCAATGCCAGGTTCATTATATACCTGTTTACTGGTTTCCTTATTACAGAAGTCTGGGCTATAAAAAAGGATTATGTCCAGTAGCAGAGGAAATATATCAAAGTATCATGAGTATTCCACTGTATCCGAGGATGACGGATCAGGATGTTACAGATGTGATCCATGCAGTGAAGAAGGTTACAGAGAATTATAGGAAGTAGGAACGTATGCCAAGTATAGCAATTATAACTGCCCGTGGTGGGAGCAAGAGAATCCCCAAAAAGAATATCAAAGATTTCTGTGGGAAACCAATTATTGTATATAGTATTGATGCTGCGATTAAGAGCGGTACATTTGACGAGATTATGGTTTCTACAGACAGTGAGGAAATTGCAGATATAGCGAAACAGTATGGTGCAAAAGTTCCTTTCATGCGCAGCGAAAAGACAAGTAATGATTTTGCGACAACTGCTGACGTGATTGCCGAGGTTTTGGAAAGATATAAAACAGGGGGACAGAATTATGACTATTTTGCATGCATTTATCCCACAGCACCCTTTGTTACAGCATCTAAATTAGCAGACGCAATGAGTTCTTTAAAAGAAAAAGGAGCAGATGCGCTTGTTTCCGTAGTGCGTTATAGTTTTCCGCCGCAAAGAGGATTTGTGATAAAAAATGAATACATAAAATATCAACATCCGCAGTATGAGCGAACAAGAAGCCAGGATCTAGAACCGATATATCATGATTGCGGTCAATTTTATATATGTTCCTGTGAGAAGTTTTTAGATATGCATACTTTAATCCTGCCGAGAACGATACCATATATAGTTAATGAGGAAGAGGTTCAGGATATAGATACAGATTCAGATTGGAATATTGCGGAAGCGAAATATACAGTTCTTCATCGGTACGATCACAAAAATAAGGAGTAAGGGGAAAAGTATTTACTGGTAGCAGATTTTCACTATTAAAAAAAATTAACTGAAAGCCCCAAAAAACTTGTATTTAGGGCTTGATATAATAGGATGGGAGGAAAATATGAGATTTTTTATAAGGCAAGTAAAAGATATATTTTGGTCGCCGAATATTATAATCCCACACCAGTGGAAGTAAAGTATAGGGACCATGAGGGGAAATTTTTTAAAAGAGATTTTGCTGGAGAATTATTAGATAAATATCATTCGTTACAATTAATTGATTATGGTTTTTTCTATCATCGTGATAATAATTTCCCGGCAGATGACATTACATACTTTCTTATGGAAAAAAGAAATGGAGCTTTATGACAAAATTAAATAATATGTATTTAACAATTGGAGTGATCATATGTTTCGGTTATATGACAAAATCAACAACAATGAAGTTTATATCATTGCGGAGATGAGCGCAAATCACGGAGGAAGTATTGAAAATGCGCTGGAGCTTGTAAGGCAGTCTGCGGAAGCAGGTGCGGATTGCGTAAAAATACAGACCTATACGGCAGACTCTTTGACGATTGACTGTGATAATCAGTATTTTCGGATTCAGGGAGGGATATGGGATGGCTATAAGCTCTATGAACTGTATCAGGAAGCCGGGACACCGTATGAGTGGCAGGACAGGATCAAAGAGGAATGCGAAAAATGCGGTGTTGATTTTTTGTCCACTCCGTTTGCCAACGATGCGGTAGATTTTCTTGAAAGCTTAGGCGCTGAGGCATATAAGATCGCCAGCTTTGAGCTGGTGGACATTCCTCTGATTGAATATACCGCATCAAAGGGAAAGCCTATGATCATATCCACGGGGATGGGAAGCCTAGAGGAGATACAGGATGCCATAGATGCGTGTCAGCGTGTTGGCAACGGTCAAATCGTATTGCTGAAATGCTGCAGTGAATATCCTGCTCCATGGGAAGATATGCACTTGGGGAATATTCCGGATATGAAACAGCGCTTTTGCTTGCCTGTCGGTTTGTCCGACCATAGTGCGGGAAGCCTTGGCGCAGTCGTGGGAGTGACTCTTGGAGCATGTGTGGTAGAAAAGCATATAAAATTGCCGAATGTTGAGAGTGCGGACAGCAGATTCAGTATGGAAATATCAGACTTTTCACAGATGGTAAAAGATGTCCGATACGCCAAACTGATAGCGAAAGGCCCGGACTATACGCTGACTGCAGGAGAAAAAGCATCAACGGTGTTCCGCAGGAGCCTTTTCGCAGTAAATGATATCAAAGCCGGAGAACGGATGTCGGTGGAAAATGTAAGGAGCATTCGCCCGGGATATGGTATAAAGCCAAAATATATGGAAAAAGTAGCAGGCGGGAAAAGCTGTATAAATATAAAAAGGGGAGAGCCGATTACCGAGGAGCTCCTGAAAGCCATACAAAAGTATTGATTACATTAATAATGTGTAATGAAGTCAGGATATTATTGGAATCAAATACATAATCTTTTATGAGGGAATATAGAAAATAATTGGAAAACTAAAGGATGGTTTTATGGAAGGTATATTTTTACGTGATGCAGTTCAAGAAGATGCGGAATTTCTATTTAATCTGGTAAATGATAGCGAATGCAGGGGGAATTCATTAAATCCTCAGAAGATTACCTGGAATGAGCATATGGATTGGTTCAGGGGAATTCTGCTTTCCAGAACACAGAAACAATACATACTGATGGATGGAATCACACCCGTTGGACAAGGCAGGCTGGAAGCCAGTGGTGAGATATGCAGGATCAGCTATAGCATCATTCCGGAACGCCGGGGATGTGGATATGGAAAGGCCTTAATCAAACTGCTCAACAATGCTGCTGTAAAAGACTTTCAGGAGTGCAATCGTTGTTTTGGTGAGGTGCTCAAAGAGAATATTGCTTCTCAGAAAATATTTGAAGAATTGGGTTTCACAGCAGAAGAGAGGGAGAAATTTTTTTGGTACAATAAACGGATCGAATACTGCAAAATAGACCAGGAGTTTAACCAAAAAATCGGGGGGGGGTATTGCTATTAAGCAATAATCGAAATTCATATGCCCTCTGTCAATGGCTGAGAGAACAGGGAGAGCAGGTTTATTTTTACAGCGGAAAGCTTACGGAAGAACAGATTATATTTATATCCCCTGAACTGGTAGTCAGTTATAATTACAGCTATTTGATTCCAAATAATATGATTCAGTTAGTAAAAGAAAGAATCATAAATCTACATATCTCATATCTGCCATGGAATAAAGGATCTGATCCAAATTTTTGGAGTTTTATTGAGGATACGCCAAAAGGGGTTACGATTCATCAATTATCTGAGAAATTGGATAAGGGAGATATTTTATTACAAAAAGAGCTTTTCTTTAATGAAAAAGAAGAGACATTCCGCTCAACATATGAATCACTGAACCGGGAGATAGTAGAGATGTTTACACAACATTTCCAGGAGATTAAAAAGCAGACGTTGATACCATATGTACAGCGGGGAGAAGGGACATATCACCGAAGAAAAGACATGGCTGATTTTATGAATGGAAAAGTAATGGACTGGAACGAAACAATATATGAGTTTAAACAGAGGGTTAGGAACTATAGAACAAGTGGGAAGGGGAAATTGTGATAATATTTTTCCGTTGTGATGGCAACATGGATATCGGGTCAGGGCATATCATGAGATGTTTATCAATTGCAGATAGTGCGGCGGATCATGGGGAAGAATGCTGGTTTTTGACTTCTGACAATGCATTTGAAAATCTAATCCACGTGCATGACCATAGAAATATTATTTTAAATACGGATTATAAAGAAATGAATAGTGATTTAGAATTTACAAAAAAATTGGTCCAAAAATATAAGCCATCAGTTTTTTTCGTAGATTCGTATTATGCAACTGAGTTTTACCTTTTCTCACTGCATGGCACATGTTCGCTTGCTGGTACAAAGCTGGTTTATATAGATGATATACTTTCTTTTCCATATTCATGCGATGTATTGATTAATTATAATATTTATGGTCCGGAGAAAGAGCGGGAATATAAAGAATTATATAAAAAAGCTAAAAATCAGAAGACTCCTAATTTGCTTTTGGGCACAGTCTACGCTCCTCTGAGAAAGGAATTTCAAAATATACCAAAGCGTATTGTAAAGCGAGATGCTGCCAATATTTTGATTTCTACGGGCGGCGCTGATAGTGCGCATTTGGGATTAGCTTTAGTGCACGCAGTCATAAACAACGGTGAAAGTTTCGGAGCATATCAATTTAAGTTTGTTATCGGACCTATGAACGGAGATGCGGAAAAAATAACATTTCTTGCATCAAAAGTTCCAAACATAACGATTCATAAAAATGTGACATCCATGAGTGCCTTTATGCAGAAATGTGATGTCGCTGTCAGTGCGGCAGGAAGTACTCTATATGAACTCTGTGCAACACAGACCCCAACCATAACATATATTTTGGCTGACAATCAGGTCCTGGGAGCAGAAGGATTTGAACGTCAGGGTATTTTGAAAAATATTGGAGACGTGAGGGTAAAAGGCTGTGAAAATCTGGCGGAGGAGTTGATTAGGAGTGCTGTGAGATTGAGTTGCGAATACGAAGAACGAAAAAGAATTGCTATGTTACAACGCACACTCATTGACGGAATGGGGACGAAAAGAATAATGGAGGTACTCAGTTGCTAAACATTTTTAGAAATGTAGGTGTATAAAATGAATTATTCACATGCCAATTTTCAGTAATACACAGTTAAATTTACAGTCTTAAGATAAGGAGTGAATAAGATGATCTCTCAATCCACTAAAGCAAAGACAATCCTGCTGGTCTTCGGTACTCGTCCTGAAGCGATTAAAATGTGCCCGCTTGTAAAACAGCTTCAATCAAGGCAGTCCTTCCGTACAATTGTAGCTGTCACCGGCCAGCATAGAACGATGTTAGATCAAGTCCTGGAGGCATTCGGTATTATCCCGGACTATGATTTTTCAATTATGAAAAATAAACAGACACTTTATGACATCACAACTTCTGTTCTGAACGGCATGAAGGAAGTCCTGGAAAATGTCCGTCCGGATGTTGTTCTCGTACATGGCGATACATCTACTACATTTGCTGCCGCTCTCGCAGCTTTCTATCTGCAGATTCCTGTTGGACATGTGGAAGCAGGTCTTAGAACCTATAATATCTATAGCCCATACCCGGAAGAATTTAACAGAGAAGCAGTAGGAATTATCTCCTCATTTAATTTCGCTCCGACGGAGATATCAAAAGCAAATCTTATCCAGGAGGGCAAATGTCCGGAGTCTATTTTTGTTACAGGCAACACGGCAATTGATGCTCTTAAAACAACTGTACGGGCTGACTACACACATCCAGAGCTGAATTGGGCACAGGATAGCCGCCTGATTCTTATCACGGCCCATCGACGGGAGAATCTGGGAGAACCCATGTATCAGATGTTCCGGGCTATCAAGCGTGTGCTGGATGAACATGACGATGTGAAGGCAATCTATCCCATTCATCTGAATCCTGTGGTAAGGGCTACAGCGGCAGAAGTTTTCGGCAGCGATGACAGAATCCGGTTGATCGAACCTCTGGATGTCATTGATTTTCATAATTTTCTTAGCAGATCCTATTTGATCCTCACGGACTCCGGTGGCATCCAGGAAGAGGCTCCATCGTTAGGAAAACCGGTACTTGTTATGCGTGATACGACAGAAAGGCCGGAAGGAATTGAAGCTGGAACGCTGAAGCTTGTTGGTACGGATGAGGAAGTGATTTATTCTTCCTTTACAAAATTGTTGAATGACAATGCAGCGTACAATGCAATGGCGCATGCGTCGAATCCATATGGTGACGGTCAGGCTTGTGCAAGGATTGCGGATATTTTGGAGTTTGGACATATGAAACGGTGAGAGAGCGATCACTCTTCCTGTATGAAAAGAAAAAAACGGAATGGCCGTTTTAGCGTTCTGTTCCTGAAGTCGGGCACAAAAGACAGGCTGGTGGCTTACAGATGATTATAATGCCCTGCTCCAGAAAGTGGTGGTTTTACACAGGGAAAATATAAAATCATGGTGTCAGTCAAAAAAGTGTTGGTAGTTTATTATACTGCACGTCGAAAACATTTACAGTAGTAAAGCTGCGATTTTTTCTTTCTTCTTAGCATAAACAAAGGTGTTTTCCAAAATAGAGATGTGACCATGGAAAAGCTGAACACACTTGCCGATCAGTTTGTCGATTTTAGGCTTGTTTTTCTTATCGCCTTACGACCATTACCAGATTTTATGACCATCAGTTCCCGCACATAGGTCTCCCGTACCTCCTTTTTCAAAGTCCACATGCTTTTTTCACACAGGCTTGTCAGCACTACGGCATTTTTAAAGGGAATTCCGATGGCAAGCAGAAGGATTGCTACAAGCCTTTTAACTAAAGTTGCTGGCAAAAACATCTGTAGAAATTCTATCACCTGCCCCAAAATATCGTTTGTGTTGTCGGAAAGTTTTATTTCCAAGGCGTTGGTTTTTTGTGCGGACTCTTTTTTCATACATCTGTACCTCCAGAACTTTTCTGGCTTTGAACGTAAAATGAGGCTTCCCCTCATACTTACACTTGCACATTCCATTATCAAAAAAATAGGGCTAACAGAATACATTGACAGTACCGTTTTATGGGATCCTGCCCATTGGGATGTTTCGCCTGGAAACCTGGCGTTACTTCTTGTCCTGTCTACATTTTCAGATATACGGACACCGCTCACACATCTTGAAGACCGCTTCGAAGGGATTGATCTGGAGTTTTTCTTAAGCACTGCTTCCCGATCCGCTTCTATCAATTCTTTTAAAGCCGGATGCGCCCTGGAACGGATTGGAAAAGCAAATCCTGAAAAGATGTATGAGACTCTGGCGCTTTCCGCAGTCGCGCAGGCAGGGATCCCTACGGAAAGGCTCCATGTGGATACTACGACCATTTCTTTCTATGGGGAATATGATGTGGAACAGCTAAATCTGACGAAAGAAGAGCGGGAAGAACTTCTTCAGATTGAACGTGGGTACAATAAAGATGGCAGGCCGGAATGTAAGCAGGTGGTAGTGGGACAGATTGTCAATGAATCCGGAGTTCCAATCCTTCAAAAAGTCCAAGATGGTTCTACGCCGGATGTGAACTGGAACGCCGCGGCAGTCTCGTATTTAAAAGAAATCCAGGGGAAAGGCTTCCAGTACGGGATCTTTGTGGCAGATAGCAAGCTGGTCACCCACAGCCTGGTGGAATCCATGAATGAGCCTGGGAGCCGGATTTCCTTTGTATCGCGATGCCCGCCAAACTTTGAAGGGAAGCTGGCGGAGCACTGTATCCTGCGGGCTTATGAAAAAGATTCCTGGGAGGAATTCGGAACATTCCAGGAAGGGAAAAAAGCGGCTTCTTACCGTGGGCAATGTTTTCAGGAGGAAGTATGCGGGGCGCCGATGCGTCTGCTAGTGCTGGAAAGCTCGGCCTTAAAAGAAAAGGCGGCAGCCGCATTGGAAAAAAGCCGTGACATGCTAAAGCCGGAGATTAAAAAGATAGAAAAGAAAGTATTTTTGTGTCAGGCGGATGCGGAGGAAGAACAAAAGAGGTTTGAAAAACTGCCCTGTACAAAATTATACCAATGCTCATGGATCGTGGAAAAGGAAACAAAAGAAAAATGGCCCAGAGGGCGCAGGAAAGCCGGCGCAGTCCTTAACATAGAAGAAAGATATCGTTTACGTGCCGAAGCGATTTCCCAAAAAGAAAAAGAGGCAGAATACGATCTGAGAAAGAATTCCCGCATCGTTCTCATAAGCAACGTGGGGGAGGAAGTGGCGGGGAACCGCAAATTGCCGCAGACATACAAGGGACAGCAAGTGGTCGAGAATTCCTTCCGTGAATTAAAATCCCCCAGCATGGCTTCCGTGATCTATTTGAAAAATCCCGAACGGATTCAGGCATTAAGCATGCTGTTATCCTTCGCCCTGCTTGTACGTGCCATCATCCAGTACAGGATGCGGGAGGGGCTGAAAAAATTTAAGGAGAAACACCCAGGGGAAGTGCTCCGGGCGGGCTGGGGCGGAAGGAATCTGGAACGACCGACTTATAAACTGCTGTATGAGCATAGCGCGAACTGTTATTTTTGAAAAAGAAACGAGAGGAGTTTACAGCTATGCGTGGGTAAGTGTAGAAATAAAGGAAAGGGTGGGGATTTTGCTAAGTTTGATGGAGATAAGTTTAGAAGAATTGATCGAATAAGTTGCCTTTCCTGTCGGATGGGGGAAAGGGGGAGGTATGTCCAAAAACATGTTGAATTACTCTGCATGATTAAGAAATGCCCGTTCCCCCATATCCAATATTCTAATTTCTGGCTTCTAAACACCAGAGAAAGCTACTGTTATAAAAAAAGAACAAAAAAAATTAAAACTGCTTGAAATGGGGTTCAAAAGAGATCATATGGGGAGTCCAAATGGACGGCTGTCAAGTTGACTCAATATGCAATTAGAAATATAACATCATTTACGTCTGCCCCGCTTCAAGTAATTACAGTCCTGGGGGGACTGTTTTTTTGCTTGCAATATTTGTGGGGATATTTGCAATGATAAAATGGGCAAACGGAAGTGCTGTTGAAGGATTTACTACAGTTATCTTAATGCAGCTTATTTATGGAAGTATAACCATGTTTGCGATGGGATTAATAGGTTATCTGAAACCCAATATATCGAGATGCATAGAATAAAGATGGAATAGCTAATATGAATAGAAATTTACAAATTTCTGAACCGCTTCATTATATAGCTTATGTGTATTGTCTCGTAGGCTTAATTGAAAGCTGGGGACGTGGCTTAGAAAAAATATGTGATTCCTGCCGTGAAGAAGGGGATTCTTTGCCAGAATATGATACAATTGGGAATTCAATCATGAACAGATTTATTGCGCCAGAGGATCGAATTGCACGTGGCTCAAAACGGAACTGTAATTCTACACTCCCGTCAGCTATATGATTGACCTGCCATTTACATCATAAATTTTCAGCGACAGGAGAGGGTAAGGAGGCCGCCGCTACCTGCCTCCTTACCCTCTCTACGCTGTCTATCCATCTCACACCACAACCTCCACAATCGTCTTCCCTTCCCTCTGAATCACATTTTTCCCAATCTTCTTTTTCTGATTGAAGCAAAAACTCAGCAAATACCCCTTCTCCAGATGATAATCCTCCAGATACCGGACTAACTGTGCTTCCCCTCGTTTATGATATTCATTTCCCCTCCAGATCTTCAGCTCAACCACCGTCTGCCGCCCAAGATAATCAATCACCACATCGGTGCGCCCCATACTTCTTGTCCGGGATTCAATATAATAATTTCCGGTTCCATTGATGATGGGCTTCAGATATAGAAGAAACAGCTTCCGTCCATTTTCCTCTGCGAATTTTTCCGTACAATCGTAATAAACTTCATGATAATGCTCCAGAAATTTCATCAGGATCAACTCCATATCCAGAATCCCATTTTTTACAAACTGGTTCCTAGACTGCAGAGCCGTGTCATATGTCTTGCTTTCCAGAATATCTTCTGCCAGAAAAAGATCATAGAAAAAGGTTTCAAAGATGCGGTTGGCAATGACAGCCCGTTCCTCTTCTTCTTTGATGAATCCGAATAAAACACCGATCTTCACAGGCTGGCTGACAGGATAATATGGAAAACTTTTCCCTCCGAACAGAATCGAATAGATCATCCGTTTCAGTTCCGGATAATCCAGGATTTTTTTCTGCATATCGTCAAATAGTGTATTTGAGGATTTTAAGATCATCCTGACAGCTTCTGATACTCCGATCCGGCACCAGCTGCAATTTTCATCAATCAGCTTGCAGATCCGGGAGACCAGATAAGGATAGCCGGAAGTATAATCATAGATTGCCCGGGCTATTTGCGGGACATCCATTCCGGTGTGGTGGTCGTGCTCGTATTCAGTAAGCATGCCTTCAATTCCGCTAACGGACAAGGACAGATCCATGTTAAAATCAGCAGCAATGTTCCAGGGGCTGTTATACTTCGTTTCCTGTCCGGGGTGTATCTTCAGCTTTAAATTTTTGATATCATAAACCCCGGCTAAAATCACGGATTGGAAGGTATGATCCTGGCCTTTCTGCTGTTCCAGATATTTTGCCCGGAGCAGTCCGAGAAAGGACAAAAATATCTGATTATCAGAACTTTTGTCCACTTCATCAATCATCATAACGATGCCTTTTTCACAGGATCTGCACAGCTCTGTAATCTTGTCGCTGAAATCCTCCAGCGCAAATTCTCTCGACAGCGGCGCGTTCCATGCATTCAAAACCCCGGCAGGAATGTTCTGCATGCTCAATTTTTTCCCGATCCTTCGGACAAGGCCCGCGGCAAAGGTGTAAGCCGAGACAAACAGATCGTCTGCCGCTTCAAAGCTCAGGCTGAGTACAAGATAGCGCTCGCAGAGCTTTTTTTCCAACAGATATAGGGTGGTGGTCTTTCCGTATTGGCGGGCCCGGTTGATCGTAAAATAGGCACCCCGATCCACCAGCGTTTCCGTAATCATGCGTACGGTTGCGCTGATATCCACCATATAATGCTTTTCCGGAATACAGATTCCCGTCACGTTAAAATATTTTGCCATCATAGAACCCTTTCATTACTGATACCCCCAATACACCGTGATCACCGACATCATCGGATCCTCCACATACGTATACCACACCGTATCCAGCCCATAGTGCACCGCCAAAGTCTGGGCGGCCTGGGGGATCACGTTGTTGATGATATCGTCATGGGCCTGGAGATAGAGGTCATTGTAGGAAAACTTACAGGAAAAGGAAGGTCTCATCTCATAAATGGACTGATTCATGTTCAGCAGCATGACATAGCTGTCGTAGCCCTCATAATACATTCCGTTCAGCACATAGTAGTCCAGATCCATGGAAGGACATTCCGGATAGGGGATTCCGGCCTCGGGAGTGTGGCTTCGGTACAGTTCCGAATCCGCACAGCACAGATACCCGTAGTTGATACTGTCCAGCGGGATGCTGGCCCCATTTTCCTCCTGCAGAAATACCGGGTCGCCGAAGGTCACATCCATATGATAATATTGTCCGTTGCAGCGCACGATGTTCCAGGCATGGGGGCCCTGCTGGGGGATTGTCCCAATGGCGTAGATACATTCAATACCCAGCCTCTGGAGCAGATACTGGGCGGCGCGGGAGTAGCCGGCACAGACAGATACCCGGTTGACCAGGGAACTGTAAATATTCTGGTTGTCCGGGGAGTCCAGGTTATAATCCACGGTATTTACCAGATATTCGAATACATAGCGGATCCGGTCATATTCCGGGGCATCCACTGCAATGCCGGCCAGGCAGGCGTTTGCCGCGGCGTCGATCTGCGCCTGACGCTGCTGCAGCTCCTCACCCAGGCAGGTATAGGCCGGCCGGACCTCGGAGTAGTCGGTATAGCTGGTGATCTGGGTACTGCCTGTACACCAGAAGATCTCCGGGCGGTCATACAGGAGATATTCGTAGATCATGGAAAATTCTTTGGTATCGCCGGTATGGATATAGAAGCTTTCGGCCTGTCCGCGTACTGCCTGCAGGATCTCTTTGTAGATCAGC
>Ga0209064_1003220_pt1 | contig 15015 bp, 13 predicted proteins | sample Inofromicrocosms_FD_187498 | JGI IMG/M metagenome (GOLD analysis project Ga0209064, IMG submission 187498) | Mouse cecum microbial communities from Vienna, Austria - Inoculum for glucosamine and mucus D2O microcosms (SPAdes) (version 2) | ecosystem: Host-associated > Mammals > Digestive system >... | reverse complement strand
ACTGCCACAATATCTGCAAAATGCACTTGATTCGCGGGCAACCATTGCATAAATCGCATTTTGTTAGCTGAAATATTGAATTTTCAAGGTACGAAGTCCATTTTAGCTATGGGAAGTCTTAGTTATTAAGTTTAATATACATTTTTTTGTATGTCAATAAATTAATTAATTTACACTTCCGCTATCCCAAAATAAATATGTGGAAAAGGATTTCTAATTTCCCTTCCCACATATCTGTATTTAAAGCTTTTCTTTAAATTAAGTGCAGCCTTTCCAGCATCCCTGCCAGTTTATTTCCTTTTGGCATTGCCAGAATATCGTCTCTTTTCAACACACCCATCTTCAAAATCAATATTCCATAAATAACCGCTCCCACAATAACTGCGGCTATCAGGGAAATTACATTGCTCTCTGCCAGACTAAATAATCCCGTATAGGTTCCGTAAGCCGCCGCACCCATAACAACAGACGCTGCTGCCGGCAAAATGAATATTTTTAAAACATCCTGTTTATAATTCAGGCTTTTTCGCACTGCAATTCCATTCAGAATACACATTAACAGGGAATACACAATGGTCGCAATGGCAAGGCTGTATAAATTCAACTCCGTAAACCACAAACAGGGAACTAACACTATGGTCTGTACTGCCAAAGCAACAGCCGCATTAATAACTGGAATATTTACTCTTCCGATTCCCTGTAAAACAGCATTGGTCAAAGTGGAAAGAGAATAAAAAACCACGGTTATGCTCAAAGCACGGAGCAATCCTGCTGCCATCTCCAAGGATGTCTGTCCCGGAAACAAAAAGCTTACTACCGGTTCTGCCAAAGCCCCGATTCCCACAGCGGCAGGAATGGCGATCAGCATCGTTGTCAAAATAGCCGTATGCACCTTTGCTCTTGTTCCCTTTATGTCTCCCGTTGCAAATCTGCCGGAAATACTGGGAATCATAGCGGCCGACATGGCGGATGCGATGGCAATGGGAATATTGGAAATAACAACGGCCTTTCCCGAATAAATTCCGTACCATGTGGCAATCTGGGAAACATCCACATCCTTTACAAGCTTTAAAATCTTTCTGTAAATGGTTTCATCCAGGGAGGTGCTGAAATTGTAAATGAAAGTACTTAATATAAAAGGCGTTACCAGAAAGAAAATAATCTTGAATATTTCCGAATAGCTCAGGGTATTTCCGGACTTATCCCGTCTGAGTCTTTTTGCAATTACCTTCCGGTTCATGCCATAAATCAGCCACATGAATGCCAGGGCAATTAAAACCCCGGCCCCGGTTCCCAATGCACTCCCCATGGCTCCATAAATCGCCTGGGTTGTCAGATCCTTATCGATTACCGTTTGTTTTAAAAGATATGCCGCCAGAATACTGATTACCGCATTTAAAATCTGCTCCAGTATCTGGGAGATGGATGTCTGAACCATGGTTTTGTGGGCCTGAAAATATCCCCGCAATACACCCAGCAGACCGGAAAAGAAAATTGTAGGGGCAAAGATCCGTAATACATCAGCGGCATTTTCTTCTACCAGTAATCCCGGAATACCCGCCGCAATAAATGCGAACAGACTTGCAGCGCCGCCTACAACAATTACATAAATAAAAGCACAATGGAAAATCCTTTGGGCATTTCTGTATTCCTTTAATGCCAGCTTCCCCGCAATTACCTTAGAGATTGCCGAAGGAATGGAATATGAGCTTATCAAAAGAATAATGGTATAAATATTAAAGGCCGAGCCGTAATACCCGTTTCCTTCATCTCCGATAACCGCCGCCAAAGGGCTTCTATATAAAATTCCGATAATCCTGCAGATAATACCCGCCATGGCGAGAATACCCGCCTGCATGATAAATCCGTCATTTTTCTTTGCCAATAGGTTACTCCTCTTTTTTCCTGCGGTAGTACATCAGATATTCTACCTCGCCCAAATCCTCATGAACACTTTCTTCCTTTTTTATAAGACCTCTGTTCTCATAAAAAGTTACCGCACCATAATTATTTTCAAATACATGGAGGGTAAAAAAGTCATATAATTCCTTCACATATTCAATGAGCTTCGTTCCTATTCCAACTCCTCTGTACTCTTTATCCACAAAGAGTCCCGCTATATAACCTTCGTCAATTCCTACGAATCCCACCACATATCCGTCAATTTCATATACATATACCTCGGATTCCGGTAAAGACCGTTTCACAAATCCAAAGTTCTTTTCCCAGTAATTTTTATCAACAAAATCATGGGCTTCCAGATTTCCCTCATACCAAATGCGCATGACTCTCTTTATATCAAAATCATTAAACTTCCGTATAATATCCATTTATTTTCTCCTTCGCCTTTTTCCCACCATCCAAGGGAAATAACGGTTGATCACAAAGATAATTACTCCCTCCGCAGCTGCAACCAATAAAAACAGCTCCGTACAAAATCTGATATTTCCCTGATAATCTAAAATATCCTTATTAAAATGCATAACAACAATGGTGGAAGCATACATCAGATAAGTATCAACATGGGTAAGCATAACAATGAGGGAATTTTTACCATAAAAATCCAGTATTCTCAAAAGAGGAAATTTTATAAAATCCTTTAATCCGTAACAGATTCCCAAAACTCCTATGGTGCCTGTAATCGTTCCGCAAAAATATAAAAGCTCATTATGAAAGACCATATAATGAAGGTCTACTCCTCCGTTCAGCCGGCTGATAAAAACAGTTACCAAAAGGGCTGCCACACCGAAAAGACCTGCTGCCGGAGTAGAAATCTTTACCTTCTGCCTGAATATCCAGAAATAAAATCCCAGTCCTACAAAAAACGTAATAATTCCGATCCGGATTATCATCTGCAAAAAATATGCAAGATAATTCATACAAGAAAAATTTCCATAAACACCTTTATAATATTGCAAAGCTCTGTTGGCTATGCAGCTTATGACCATCCACAAAACCAGGACCGGAGGCGTCCATTTTTTTTTGAAGCTTTTTATCACAACCAGAAATGCCATTTCTCCGGCAAAAAGCGCTCCCAAAAACCATATAACGGACATTCCGTAAAAAATAAGAGTCAGATATATATTCTGCTTTACCAGTTCCAACGTAATAGAACTTCCTATACGGTAAGCCTCATACTGGGCAATAATAAAAATCAGGCTGAAAATAAAATATGGCTGCAAAATAGACCTGCCTTTTTTCATAACCGTTTTCGCCAGACTCTTTTTGTCTTCCTCATGAATGCAGATTAACATTCCGGCAATGATAAAAAACAGGGGAATATGAAATGCGACGATAAAATTGCGGAAATTATCACTGATGTACTGGATGTGTCCCATAATAACAAAGAGTATACCTACTCCCTTGGCAAGATCCAGTTCCACATATCTTTCTTTTGTCATAAACTGTCCCCGTATTTTATAGTTGTTTTCATTATAATCGAAAGAATTTCTTCTGACAACCCAGACGGAAAAACGCTCCTAAAGGGAATCCCACCACATTATTAAAATCTCCTTGTATTCCCTTAACAAGCAAGGTCCCGATTCCTTGAATGCCGTAAGCTCCTGCCTTATCCATCGGTTCCTTTGTCTTAATATATGCCCTGGCTTCCTCTTCCATGAATGAATCCATGGTTACGACGGTCTCTTTTGCAAAGCAAATACACTTCTCTTTTATTACTTTTCTCTCTTTATCCAGATAAATACCGCAGACTCCCGTATAAACATAATGATCTTTTCCCGATAAAGACATAAGAATTTCCAGGGCTTCTTCTTCATCTTTAGGTTTTCCCAAAATATTTCCTTCGGAAACAACCACCGTATCCGCTCCCACAATCAAGGTTTCTTTGTTTAATAATTCCGGTTTTAATGACTTTCTGACTGCCTCTGCCTTTAAGGATGCAAGCTCCATAACGACCTTATCAGGTTCGGTACTTGTAATTTTTTCTTCCGCATCACTTACGATGACTGTAAAATCAATTCCCGCCTGTTTAAACAGTTCTTTTCTCCTGGGAGAACCTGATGCCAATATAATGTTTACAAACTGTTCCATACCTTTACCCTCATGAATTAAATAAAACCGTCCGGTTTTTAAATCGTAATTTAAAAATCTTACTTTATCATTAACCGTTATTTTGTGTAACCGTTTTTTTAGAAAATAGAAAAGAACCAACCCGATTTCCTATCAAGTCAGCCCTCCTCAAAATCGAAGCGACAGGATTTGAACCTGCGACCTCTGCGTCCCGAACGCAGCGCTCTACCAAGCTGAGCCACGCTTCGCTATTAAATTAAAATGAAACTCCCCTTATATGCGGGGCACATATATTAATATACAACACAAATATTTTTCTTTCAATGATTTTTTTATTTTTTACCGCAAATTTTATAGAAAAATTCACTTTGGACGGAAAAAAAAGCAATTTTTCCCTTGCAGTATCCTCCATACTCTGCTAAATTTTGTGTTGAGAGGATATGAAAGGACTTGAGAATATGGAAACATATGAGATACTTAGAGATTTAGCAATTATTTTATTGTCTGCAAAGCTCTGTGCCATGGCGGCCAGAAAGTTAAAGTTTCCCCAGGTAGCGGGACAGATTGTGGCCGGTCTTATAATCGGACCTTGCTTTTTAAGTCTGGTCCAGCCTTCTGATTTTATTACAAAAATGGCGGAAATCGGCGTTATCCTTGTTATGTTTTCCGCAGGTCTGGAAACTGATTTAAAAGATTTGATCAAAACGGGACCAAAAGCTTTAGCCATTGCCTGCAGCGGTGTTTTTGTTCCCTTTGCTCTCGGAGCGCTTTTATACTTTGCTTTTTACGGCTTCGAAGGAATCGGAACCACAAGCTTTTATGCGGCAATGTCCATTGGCGCCATTATGACGGCCACCAGCGTCAGCATCACGGTTGCCGCCCTTCAGGAGCTTGGTAAATTAAAGGGAACCGTAGGCACTACTATTTTAAGCTCCGCCATTATAGACGACGTCATCGGCATTATTGTTTTAACCGTTGTTATCGGCTTTAAAAATCCCGATGTAAAGCCGTCCATGGTTATTATAAAAACGATTCTTTTCTTTATTGTTGCCATTCTAGGCGGCATGATTGCATACAAATTTTTCAAATGGCTGGATAACCGCAATCCTCATACCCAGAGAATTCCTATTTTCGGCTTCGTTCTCTGTTTTGCCCTTGCCTATCTGGCAGAAAAATATTTCGGCATTGCAGACATTACGGGAGCCTATGTGGCGGGTATTGTTCTCTGCAGCTTAGACGATGCGGATTATATAAACAGAAAAACCCATATCAGTATTTACATGATTTTTGCCCCTACATTTTTTGTAGGCATTGGATTAAAAACTACTTTCGACAGTATTAATGCAACATTGGTATTATTCTGCCTTGCTTTTGTTCTGGTTGCTTTGATCTCCAAAATTATCGGCTGCGGCCTCATGGCAAAAATATGCAGATTCAGCTGGAGCGATTCTCTAAAAATCGGCGTGGGCATGATGACCCGGGGAGAGGTTGCTTTAATTGTTACCCAGAAATGCTTGGCAGCAGGTATGATCACTGCGGAATACTTCACAGCCGTTATTCTTTTAATTATCTGTTCCTCAGTTTTAACACCTGTTATTTTGAAGCTTCTTTTTTCAAATGAAAAATCAGAGGTTTTGGAAAATACTTCCACAAAATAATGGGATCCATATTATAAAAACCGGGAAATAGTAGTTAGTATGATATAAATTCAGGAACCTATTTTCGATTCTTCTCAATCCACTTTACCGCAAAGTCTACCAGGTTCCTTTGTTGCATCAGACAAATACTATTATTTCCCAAAGGTTCTCTTGATACCTTTCCCTGTGATTCAAATGCATCTCCAATTTCTTCAAAATCATTACCGTCAACATAAAGCGTCTGATAAGCTATCCATTCCCTTATTCCATTTACCATAACCGCACTATGTTCCGTACATAGATGTTTTCCCGGATATTCCGCTCTTACATCTGCCAGATGAAGGGATGTATTTTTGTCATATCCCACTCCCATAAGCAACACACATCCATTCAATTCATACAGTTTTCCAATGGGCGAGTCATCTCCGAAAATATCTGACAGATCATGATTCTCTGTCAGATATTTAGCATATTTTCCAAATGCCGCAACAGAACGGGCGGGATGATCACTTCGTAAGGCTCCCGGCCATTTTCGAAACATTTCTGCCACCGCCCCCATGGTGTTTGTGGGCGTGATGTCCTTATTGTACGCAGGCCAGTTATCCCGTATCATCTGCCACCATTCTTTGGGTTCTTCCCAATGTACTCCTGTCTCCGGATCTAAATTTTTCCATGACTGGGCAGGCATCATAATGGTTCCGTCTTTACCTACACATTCGATCAACGCTTCAATTATGGTCTGCGCTCCCCCGCATACAAATCCCAAACTACTTAATGAAGTATGTACCATAATGATCTGACCCGGACAAACACCGACATTTCTTAATGCTTTTACAATATCATCTTTCAACAATAGCTTTCTTTCCATTTTCTTTTCTCCTTTCAATTCAAAATCTACTATTTTTATTGATAACACACTACCAAAATACGGTTTCAACTACGCAACTTTAAATTGCAATTATGGGTTGCATACGGTATATGATGCTTTTTTATTATATCCTTCTATTTTTTCAGAGTAAATACGTAAATATCCAAGTATTCTGAACATGTACTTAAAGACATTCTATTCATAATTTTTTTAAAGCGCTTTATAACAATAAAATTTATAATATATTTTTAAATATATCCTTGACAGATATATCGTTAGATGATATATTCTTATTAAGATACATCGTAAAGCGATGTATCATTATATGACATTTATAATTCAAAGAAAGGAATGATTATTTTGGAAAAAAATATTCCTCTTACAGAAGCATTATTTTATATTCTGCTTGCTGTAAGAAAACCTAATCACGGATACGGTATCACTCAGGAAGTAGAAGAGTTAACTGATAACAGAGTTACTTTAGGACCCGGAACCCTATACGGCGCCATCCAGTCCCTTGTAAAAAAGGGCTGGATTCAAATTTACAGTGAGGATACCGAATCCCGAAAGAAAAAGGAGTATCTGATCACAGAAGAAGGCAGGCTTATTTTTAATGAGGAAGTAAAACGCCTTAAAGAATTATTGCACAACGCAGAATTAATGAAGGAGGGAAAATAAATGATCAAATTTCGTCTATATTATGATAAAGATAAGGAAACCCTTTGGTTAAATGAAATGGCTGATCAAGGATATGCCATGACCGGATTTTTTGCAGGCTTTTATACCTTTGAAAAATGTGAACCGGGAGAATACAGATACCAGGTTGATTTTTCCGAAAAACTTTTTGCCCTTGGCACAGATTACCGGGAATTTATGAAAGAAATGAATATCGAAATTGTGCAGCAATGGTTTTTCTGGATAATTCTACGTAAAAAAGCCAGTGAAGGGGAATTTCAGTTGTATACAGATATAGATTCTTCTATCGCTCATTATAAAAAAATCCGCACATTGTTTAAAGCTGCTGCAATTTTTGAAATGATTCTTTTTATAATAGAATGTATATGTGCAACTAATATAAATGGCTTCTGGCCGGTTGCCTGTGCCATTCTTCTGGCTATTATTATTTTTTTTATGATAAGAGAAGTCACTACGATCAATAAAATAATTGACAAATTAAAAGAAAGAAAAGGAGAACCTTCCGACAGATGTAAAAATAGCAAAGCCTCCCCCCTTTTAGCGTCGGGCTTATTGTTAAACTCCTGTATAATATTGATTGATGACGGCATTTCTTCCTATATAAAATATTCTCTTCAAATTGTTGCCATTATTCTTATGTTGATAGGAATTTACCAGACAAGACATATTTTTTATCAAGATTAATGAAGAAGGAAAACCGGTGGTAACGCAGTAATACTTTACAGTTTAGAAAAAGTCCCGAATATATCTGGACAACGGAGAAATGTATAGCTAAACTGCAAGGTTGTCCGTTGTGAGGTGGAATCTAAAGGAAGCGCTTGACAAACTCTTGGTCCGACAAACAGAAATCACATTAAAGGTCTGAAAATACGGATAAATCCGCCAAATGAAATGAAAGGAGCTGTGCACTAATTCACTTTAGTGCGACAGCCCCATTTCATTTGCTTTTTAAATTTTACCATTTTTTTCAATAACATCTTTATACCAGGCAAAGCTATCCTTGCGTTTCCTCTGATAAGTTCCGTTTCCATCATCATCCTTATCCACATAGATGAATCCGTAGCGTTTTCTCATCTCGCCAGTAGTAAAGGAAACTGGATCGATACATCCCCATACCGTGTAACCCAGTAAATCCACTCCATCCTTGTCCACTGCCTCTACCATCTCACGGATATGATCTCCCAGATATTTTATCCTGTTTTGGTCATGAATCTGGCCTTCTTCCAATTCATCATCATATCCAAAACCATTCTCCACCACGAACAGCGGTACCTGATATCTGTCGTAATACTGATTCAATACATACCGAAGTCCTTTCGGATCAATCGCCCAATCCCATGGTGTCATTTCCAAATAAGGATTCTCCACAGCATCTAAACTCGTTGCATAATTGTTTCCCAGCTTTTCTACAGAAGCGTCTGCACTTATCACACTACTGAGGTAGTAACTAACCCCGATATAATCTACGCAACCTTCTCTCATAATCTTTAGATCATCCTGTGTTATATCAAACTGATAGCCCCGACTCTCCCAGTCCTTCCTGATATAAGACGGGTAATATCCACGTACATGCACATCCGAAAAATACAGATTCTTCCGGTCTTCCTGTAAGGCAAGCATTATATCTTTTGGATTGCATGTCATCGGATAGACCGGCGTTGTCGCCATCATACAGCCAATCATAAAATCCGGATTAATCTCATGCCCCAGTTTTACTGTCATGGCGCTTGCCACAAATTCATAATGTGCTGCCTGATAAACCGTTTTCAAACGATCCTCACCCTCCTCAAACAGAATACCAGAATTTGTGAAAGCATAGATGTCATTAGATAGAAGTATCTGATTATTGATTTCATTAAAAGTCATCCAATATTTTACCTTATTCCGATACCTCCGCATTACTGTCTCTGCAAAACGGACAAAAAAAGTGATCATTTTTCGACTCCTGAATCCGCCATACTTTTTTACAAGATGATAGGGTATTTCAAAATGGCACAATGTTACCACTGGCTCTATGCCGTGGGCAAGGAGTTCATCAAACAACTCATCGTAAAAATGAAGCCCTTCCTCATTCGGTGTCTCTTCATCTCCGTTTGGAAAAATTCTACTCCATGCAATACTGGTACGTAAGCATCGGAAACCCATTTCCGCAAACAGGGCAATATCTTCTTTATAATGCTCATAAAAACGGATTCCTTCATGATTGGGATAATATTTTCCCTCCACAATTCCATCTGTAATCTCCCGTGCCTTTTCACGACTTCCGGCAGTCATCACATCTGCAATGCTCAATCCTTTACCTCCTGCCTGATATGCTCCTTCTACCTGGTGGGCGGCCACTGCGCCGCCCCAAAGAAAATCTTTTCTCATAACTCTACCTCCATTAACAAACGACCTGATAAATCGCTTCTCCTGCTTTTACCTGTTTTTTATCACTTACTCTGACTTCTTTACACTCTTCCATATTTGTTACAAGTACCGGAGAGATTAGTGAGTACCCCTGTTTTTCAATATATTCTATATCAAATTTCAAAAGTAACTGTCCTTCCTTTACTTTATCTCCCTGTTTTACCAGCGCCTCAAAACCTTTTCCTTCCAGCATTACCGTATTCAGACCGATATGAATCAGACGCTCCGTTCCATCATCCGCCACTATTCCGATCGCGTGACCAGAGGGAAAGAGCATGGAAATCATACCGTTACAAGGCGCTTTTACTTCACCCACGGAAGGCTTTACCGCAATTCCCTTTCCCGCCACACCACTGGCAAATACCTCGTCCGGTATTTCCTCCAAGGAAATGACTTCTCCGGTCAGTGGCGATTGAACTTCCACTTTTTTACCTTCCATTTTTACTTCTTTGGTTTCTTCTACTACAGTCTCTTTTTCTATTTTCTTCTCCGGTATAAAGTCCGCCATATCTTCAGCGGTAATTCCCCAAAAATAGGTCAGTATAACCGCAATAACAAGAGCTGCCGATGCCCCCAGCAAAAAACCTCCGAAAGGAGAATATACTCCCATGACTACCGCAAAAATATTATGGAATACATAAGCATTAACGGTCACATGGAAGGCACCGTTAATAGCTCCACCAATACCTCCTGCGATTGCTACCACCGCCATCAACCTCTTATAATTCATCATAACACCATAAAGAATAGGCTCAGTTACTCCGGCACAGACTCCGGTAATAAGCGCCGGTCCTGCCACCTCACGAACTTTAGAGTGCTTCTTACCTTTCAAAAAAGCGCCAATTGCAAGGCCAAACTGGGCATATAATGCGCAGACAAATACACCCTCTAATATATCTACGCCAAACATTTCAAAATTTTGGAGCGATACCGGTGTAAAGCCCCACTGCAATCCCAATAATGTTATAAACGGATAAGCTGCCCCCAAAATAAATCCCGCGATCAAGCTATTGAAATTGAACAACTCCACAGCAATATTTGATACCCAGTTTCCTACTGTTGTACCAAACGGTCCAAATAAAATTACTGTAAAAGGTACCATTAACATTAAAGATATCATTGGTACGAGGAATAACTGCAGTTCGTGTTTGATGATTTTTTTCAATCCCTTCTCCAACAAACTATAGATAATGATAGCAATAAAAATCGGAAAGATTGTTGTCGCATAATCAATTGGCGTTACGGGAATACCAAGGAAACTCACACTTTCCGCCTCTAATAACCCCGCAAAGTTTGGTTCCAAAAGTGCCGCTCCGATGGTGCCTCCCACAAATGGATTCGCTCCGAACTGTTTGGATAACGTAATTCCAAGGAATATTGGCAGAAAATAATATACTGCATTGCCTGCTGCTGAAAGAATCAGGTATGTAGAATCCTCATAGCCCATAATGCCAAATTCCGTAAAAAACGTCAGCAGTGCTTTTATCATACCTGCCCCTGCCAGTGCCGGAATAAGCGGTAAAAAAGCACCAGATAACACTTTCATGATTCTGTTCATAATATTCAGCTTCTTACCATCCTCTTTTTTAGCGTTGTAGCCATTGTTTCCAATCTTGCTAACAGACAAAATCGCTTCATAATAATCATGTACTGCAGGACCGATTACTACCTGATACTGTCCACCGCTGTTTACCACCTGTAATACATATGAAAGTTTATTCAGCGCTTCTTTATCTGCCTTTCCCTCATCTTTTAACTCAAACCGCAATCTTGTCACACAGTGCACCAGACTGTTAACATTTTTTTCGCCGCCTACCAGCTCCAAAATCTGTTTTGCTTCCTCCTTATATTTCATGTTGTATTCTCCTTTTTTTTAATCTTATTGAATATTCATTCGGTTTAAATGGAGTGTCAGATAAAGTTCTTCGCCCTCGCTCACTTCCCATCCGTAAGCCTGTTTCAAAAAACGAGTAATTTTTCTCGCACATTTATGATCCTCAGGACATCTCCGAGCAATGACTTCAGCAATAGATTTATCCATCTCAAGTTTCTCTCCATTCATCTGCCGCTTTACAAAATAACGCACATGGGTAACAAATCTGCTTACGTCAAAGTTATCCTCTTTAAATTCCCTTCCATAATGTAACTTGCTGATATTCAAAATATTCTGAATAATTTTTGTATATATCATGGTTTCTTCCATGCCTTTCTGGCTGGAATTGGCATTTATGAAATGTAACACAATAAATGCCACTTCCTGTTCGGGAATTTCATAACCGGTTTTTTCTCTCAAATCTTCAACGACCTTTTTTGCAAACTGATATTCCCTCGGATAAATCAGTCTGATATCCCACTCCAGAGGTGTTCCAAAATGAATACCCTCTTTCATTCTCTCAAGTAACATACCCAGATGGTCTGAAAGTGTCAGCAGAATACTGTCGTTACAGCGGTAACCAAGCATATTTTCGCCTTCCCTGATAATATCGCTGGCCAGTTCGATATCATCTACAGTAATGCGCCGCAAAAGCTTGTCGAAATCTCTTTTACCACTATCGCCGTTCAGTATAAAATGTTTTTCGATCAGGGACTCGGGAATAGAACAGCCGTTCTTTATTCCAAAGCCCACGCCCTTTCCCATCACAACTGCTTCCTGTCCGTTTTTGTCTTTTACAAGCGCTACATTATTATTTAATGCCTTGATCAGTTTCACAGTTTTTCTCCCTTCTCGTTTTTGTGTTTATTCTGGCAATAGAAAAAGGCATGACACAAAAATGTATTTTATACATTCTTAAGTCATGCCTGCTTTACCAGTAACACTCTGTCATCATCATAACTACATCGCTATTGTTTGTCAAGAGCTAATTCAATATTTTTTAAAAAAGCGCTGTCGTACTGATTAATTTAATGCAACAGCCTCTTTTTTCATATCATTTTTTCCTATATATAATGTATTTACAAATGGGGTTTCCCAAAGCGGAAAATTTTTCCTCATATTCTGTCATGATATTTCCCTGAATCATTTCTTCATCATGATGTAAGTTAAAGGTAACTTTTTCTGCTTCCCAACCTGCTAAAGGGAGCTGTTCTAATGCAAAATCAAATAAATCCTTATTATCCGTTTTAAATTCCAGCCTTCCTTCTTTTTTTAATATTACATCATATCTTGCCAGAAATTCTTTAGAGGGAAGTCTTCTTTTGGCATGACGGTCTTTGGGCCAGGGGTCGGAAAAATTCAGATATATTTTATCCACTTCTTCTTTATCAAATACTTCTAAAATATCCTCTGCATCCATTCTGATAAATTTTAAATTGGGAAGCTCATTCTGTTCCATCTTTTGTATGGCGCGAAGAAGTACGCTGGAGTACTTTTCTATACCGATATAATTAATTTCAGGATGCAGAGCCGCAAGCTCCATAATAAACCTGCCTTTTCCCATTCCTATTTCTATATGTAGGGGATTATCATTTTCAAAAAGCTCTTTCATAGCCCCTTTATACTCCTTTGGATTATGAATAACATAGGACGAATCGGCAATAATTTCCCTGGAACCGGTAATATTTCGAAGTCTCATAAATTTCTCCTTTTTTTACTTTGTTTTTTACTCATTTTAGTGTATCATAAAACATAGTTTTATTATTTTTCAGAAATCAGGGAGAATCCACATGCGTTACAACCTCTTACAAAAAACAGGTATGATCGGCATATGTATCATCATGTGCATAACAAATTTATTTATACAGGCAAAACCCGTTTATGCGGATACTGATTATGCACAAGAAGCGGAAAACCGCAAATCTCTTCCCATACAAAGCAACCAGATTGAAAACTGGCCTCAGGGACCTCAAATCGGTGCGGGAGGCGCCATTTTAATGGAAGCTAATACCGGCACGATTCTCTACGCCAAAAATATAGACGACAGGTTTTATCCCGCCAGTACCACTAAAATACTTACTTCATTAGTTGCCATAGAAAATTCCGAAATGAATGAAACCGTCAGCTTTTCCCAGGAAGCGGTGTTTAGCATCGGAAAGGGTACCTCCAATATGGGGATGGACGTAGGACAAACCATTTCCATGGAACAGTGCCTCTATGGCATCCTTGTTTATTCGGCAAACGAAGTCTGCAATGCCGTAGGCGAGCATATTGCAGGCAGCATAGAAGGCTATGTGGATATGATGAATCAAAAAGCCCTGGAGTTAGGCTGTACAAACTCCCATTTTGTAACGACCAACGGCCTTCATGACGAGAATCATTATACCACTCCAAGGGACCTTGCCACAATCGCTTGTGCATTTTTTTCCAACCAGACCTTAACTAAAATGTCAAATACCAACCATTACTATATTCCTCCTACCGCTACCCAGCCGGACGATATCGACTTATGGACCCATAATTCCCTGACGGCGGGCACTTATCCCTACGACGGATATATCGGGGGAAAGACCGGATTTACTTCCGATTCCAGACAAACCCTTGTATCCTGTGCGGAGCGTAATGGGATCAAGCTGATCTGCGTTATCATGCAGGAAGAGTCCCCCAATCAGTTCTTAGATACCATTGCCCTTTTTGATTATGGCTTTAACAATTTCCAAAAAGTAAATATTGCGGAAAATGAAACAAATTATACGATCAGTGATTCCGATTTGTTTAATACGGACAGCGACCTGTTTTTCAGCAACGATCCCATTATCAAGATTGACCCCTCTGATAATGTTATCATTCCCAATACCATTACTTTTGCGGATCTGACTTCCACCTTATCCTACGAAACTGCCGGATTGGAAGGCTCGGATTCTCTTTTGGCAACGATACAATACCAATATCAGGGACAGAATGTGGGAAAAGCTTCTATTACATTAACCCCTGCTGTTAATTCTTCGCAATTTGAATCTGATGCGAAAATCGTTTCTGCCAACGCCATTGACGCTCCCGAAAATACTTTCGGAGGAGGAAAAATCATTTTTATAAATATTTTAAAGGTTATCGGCATTATCATATTAATTCTGGTACTGCTTATAATTTCTATTTTTACCTATGCATTCTGTAAAAATTATAATTTCGCCAGACGAAGAAGAAGCCGTATAAATAGAAAACGACGCAGAAAAAGTCATACTTACGGATTTGGCAGAAACAAGAATTCAGACAACCGGTTGAATTTTAAATAGAATTTATTTTTAACATAAGACAGGCACAAGCATCTTAATCCGCTTGTGCCTGTTTTTTCATTCTATCCTGTTTCTGCACAATTTCATTTTTATATTCATTCCTTTCGCGCTGCTCAAGGCACAAAACGTCATGAAAAACGTTGGCTTGTCGCAGTTTTCTTTTTATAATAGTTTCCATAGGGATATTCAGTATACTACAAATCACGAGGA
>Ga0209064_1003218_pt1 | contig 15022 bp, 10 predicted proteins | sample Inofromicrocosms_FD_187498 | JGI IMG/M metagenome (GOLD analysis project Ga0209064, IMG submission 187498) | Mouse cecum microbial communities from Vienna, Austria - Inoculum for glucosamine and mucus D2O microcosms (SPAdes) (version 2) | ecosystem: Host-associated > Mammals > Digestive system >... | reverse complement strand
AACGCCGTTATGGAGTGCTTTTTCAAATATTTGAAAAAAGAGGAAACGAATCGTCGTTCATATTCATCCCTTGATGAACTGAAAATCAGTATTTTCAAATATATCTTCGGCTTCTACAATTCCACTCCTCCTCATTCCAATAACGCTGGTTTATCCCCGGATGATTTTGAAAATTTGTAACTTTTTTTATAATTTCTTGTCTTCTTTATTGACTATGATCCAGTTTTTGTGCTGTCCGTACAATTTGGGGCGGTGCAATTTGCGCGGTTTTTTGTTTTGTGAAAAAATTTACCATAGCAAATGTAAAAATTACACTATTAGTAACAAAATACCGTTAAGAATCAAGCAACTCTATAGATTTTAACAATGATAAAGTTAATCGAACATTTAGTCCAGTGCTTAGTCATTCTATAACTTCCATGCGCATTTAACCCCGCATTGACTGTTTTTCGGCAGGAAGTTTGTACATATTGCCACTTGTAAGTTTATGGTGTAAAGTGTAAAATAATATATGTGTGTATTCAAATTTTAATATATACCGCAATAATGAGTCAGAAGACGCAAAGATACTGTTTATTCATGAGATTTAACCGATGTACAGTCATGGATTTTTGTTTTTCGGTATTTTAGTCTGACACATTAAACAGCGGACAAAATTTTCACAAAGTCTTGACGAAATCTAAATATTAAAAAGGAGCCATAACATTGCCGAGAAAAAGTAAAAAGGATACGGAAAAATCCGTAAAGAAAAACGTTCCCGACGCTTATATTGCAGGCAGCGGCATAGTCGCCGAAGAGCACATTACCGATACACTCGAAAAAAACTACATGCCATACGCCATGAGTGTTATAGTGTCCCGTGCCCTGCCGGAAATAGACGGCTTTAAACCCTCACACAGAAAGCTTTTGTACACTATGTACAAAATGGGTCTGCTGACGGGAGCAAAAACAAAATCCGCAAATATTGTCGGTCAGACTATGAAGCTGAATCCTCACGGCGACGCGGCTATATACGAAACCATGGTGCGCCTTGCCCGAGGAAACGAAGCCCTGCTCCATCCATACATTGACAGCAAGGGAAACTTCGGAAAGGCTTATTCCAGAGACATGGCTTACGCGGCTTCCCGTTACACCGAAGCTAAGCTAAACCCCATATGCGCTGAGCTTTTTCGCGATATAGACAAGGATACTGTGGACTTTGTCCCCAACTATGACAACGAGACAACAGAGCCGACTCTGCTTCCCGCCACGTTTCCATCGGTGCTGGTAAATTCCAACGTGGGTATTGCTGTTTCTATGGCAAGCTCGGTATGCTCCTTTAATCTTGCGGAGATATGCGATACTACCATTGCACTTATCAGAAATCCGGAACATAATATTTTAAGCACACTCAAAGGTCCGGATTTTTCAGGCGGAGGCTTCATGCTCTACGACGAAGATGAACTTGAAAAAGTCTACCGTACGGGACGCGGCTCAGTAAAAGTTCGCAGCCGCTATCAGTTCGACAAGGAATCCAACTGCATAGAAATCGTGCAAATACCTCCGACAACCACGGTAGAAGCTATAATGGACAAGATTGTCGAACTTATAAAGGGCGGCAAGATACGCGAGATATCATATATCCGCGACGAGACCGATATCAACGGACTGAAGCTTGCCATTGACATAAAGCGAGGAGTCGACCCCGACAAGCTGATGAAAAAACTTTTCAGAATGACTCCCCTTCAGGATAACTACTCCTGCAATTTCAATATCCTTATTGGCGGTACCCCCCGGGTAATGGGCGTTTATGAGATACTTGACGAATGGATAGCTTTCCGCCGCGAGTGCATAAAGCGACGCACTTATTTTGAGCTTAACAAGAAAAAAGAACGTCTGCATCTGCTTCTCGGATTGCAGAAAATTCTTCTGGACATAGATAAGGCGGTCAGGATAGTACGTGAGACCGAAGAGGAATCTGAGGTGGTTCCCAACCTGATGATCGGCTTCGGAATAGACGAGACCCAGGCGGAATATGTTGCGGAAATAAAACTCCGACACCTTAATAAGGAGTACATTTTAAAACGTACCGCAGATATCGAGGGTCTTAAAAAAGATATTGCCGAAATGGAGGAAATTCTCGGCAGCGATAAAAAGATCAAAAACATTATTGTCTCAGAGCTTAAAGAAGTCAAAGATAAATACAGCCAGCCGCGCAAAACAATGTTCTATTACGGCGGCGACGAGGACGAAAACGAAGAGGAGGACGATGTTCCCGATTACTCGGTAAATATGTTCCTGACCAGAGACGGTTATTTCAAAAAAATAACATCCCAGTCCCTGAGAATGGCGAACGAGCAAAAGCTCAAAGACGGGGACGTTATTACAATGTTTACAGAAGCTACAAACAAAACGGAGCTGCTGTTCTTTACGGACAAGTGTCAGGTCTACAAGACGAGAGCCGACGCTTTCAAGGATGCAAAGGCGTCCGAATTGGGAGACTTTATCCCCGTAAAGCTGGGATTTGATGAATACGAGAATCTTTTGTCTATGATAGCGACGACTGACTACAGCGGATATCTGGTGATGATATTCGATAACGGAAAGGCGGCTAAGGTTCCTCTCAGCGCGTATGAGACTAAGACCAACCGCAAAAAGCTTGCTAATGCCTATACGTCAAAAGCAAGGCTGATTAAGATGTTCCTTGTGACGGAAAACACGGATATTCTGGTTCGCTCCACAAACGGCAGGGCAATAGTGTTTAACACGGGAATGATACTTCCAAAGTCTGCACGAGACACTATCGGCGTACAGGTAATGACTCTTAAGGCAAAAGCAGAAGTCGATAACGCTTACATTGTTACGAATGATATGGCGGAAAACGTACAGAAATATGTTATAAAGAACGTCCCTGCTGCGGGAAATCTTGCCAAGGATTTGGAAGACCCCGACCAATTGAAGCTTTAACTTGATTGTTACGTTATAGAAACAATTATGTGAATTTTTTATTATACGCTTGATTTTTATTACGAGCTATGCTATACTATAGAAGTTATGGGGGTATAGCTCAGTTGGGAGAGCGCTTGCTTCGCATGTAAGAGGTCAGGGGTTCGAATCCCCTTATCTCCACCATTTTCACTTCCCGCAAATCCAGTCTACAAAAGGATTTGCGGGATTTTACTTTTTAAAAATTCTTGAATTTGGCGGTTTTGTCCTTTATCTGTCCTTTATTTTGCAATTCTGTCCTTTGCCGTAACTTACGCTCCTTTCCTTTTCTTTGAAGAGAAGTCCAAGACCGAAGCGATAGCGTCCCCAGCTTTAGCTTGCGCCTGTTGGAATACGTGGCAGTAAATGGAAGTTGTCGTGCTTATAACAGAGTGACCTAACGCTCCCGAAACAGCCGCTGCGTCCACGCCCTCATTTATAAGGGCGGAAGCGTAAAAATGACGTAGGGAGTGTAAGTCGCAGAACCTAATATTATTCTTGCCGCAAAACCGCTTAAACCAGTAGTATACAGCATTATTGTGCATAGGTTCGCCATTCCATTTAGTAAACAACCTGTCGTGGTCAATCCATTGGTTGCCCAGCTTTACAGCTTCACCTTCCTGCTCTGCTTTCAGTTCGCGGAGCAAGTCCATAACATAATCGGGAAACTTCAACGTTCGTTGGGACATCTTCGTTTTTGTGGTATCGGTGTATGTACCTCTCTCGGCGGTATAGTTGGACGTACGCCTAACGCTGATAAGATTACTTTCCCAGTTGATGTCTTTCCATTCCAAGCCAAGCAGTTCGCCACGACGAAAGCCGCTGTATACCGCAAGCTTAATAAATACACGGTATTTTATCGGTACGTCCTCCTCGTCTAAAAGCTCAAAGATTTGGGCGATTTCTTCAATGGTATAAATCTGCTTCTCCTTTTTCTCGCCTTTGGAAATTGTCACATTTCGGCAGGGATTGTCGTTCAGCATATTCATTTTTATAGCGTAGCCGAACACATCAGAAATGAAATTCAAATGATGAATAACTGTTTTGCGTGACAAAGGCTTACCGTTTTTCTTGTTTTTGCCATTGAGAGCAAGGTCGTTTATGAACTGCTGAATATGCCGTCCCGTGATTTTGTCGATACGAAGATGTCCGATTGCAGGATAAACTCTCGGCGGCAGCTGCTTCATTTTTTCATAAGACGTGTTCCGCAGGTTGAGTTTGGCATATTCCTCAAACCATTGCTCCGCAAATTCTTCAAATTTCACATTTGCGGTAATCTGTCCTTTAAGGCACTTGTCCTCAAATAAAATCGCTTGACGTTGGATTTCCTTTTCAGCCTGCCGAGCCGTCATATTCGGTTCGGGCGTCCAAGACATAGTCTGAATGACTTGATTGCCCTTGCTGTCATAACCGCAGCTTACCCTGATTTGATATGTAGTTCCTCTTTTTCTGATTGTAGCCATAATCTGAATACCTCCTATTTTCAGACTTATGACATACCTCTGCTTCTTTATTATATCATTTTCACGTGGTAAAGTCAAGAAGTTTTTCAGAGATATGCCAATAAATTATCTTGACCTATGCTGAACAGGCTTCAAAAATGCTTCAAGTTTTTCTTTAAGATTATGTACCTCAATAAACCGTATAATCTTATTAAACTTGTCCTGCAATGATTTTAATAAGGACTTTGTTTGCGATAATTCTGCACTAACAACGCTAAGCTTATTATCCTTTTCGGCGAGAATATTTTCAATCTCGGCATTTCTATTTTGCAAAATATGTACCTGATTACCAAGCCGAGAGTTTTCCAAAGAAAGCCGATTATTCTCATTTTTCAAAACAACCTCATCTTCCACAGAAGAATAAAATCTATCGAAATCATTTTCAAGCTGTCTAATATTTCCCGACAAAACAGCATTATCATTTTTCAATTTCTCGTTTTTATTTTGCAAGGAAATACATTTATTTTTCAAAGAAGCGTTCTCCGTTTCCAACTTTTGAACCGTAAAATATTTCTTAGCGGCAAGGGAAATTCTCTCGAAATCGTCCCGCTTAATTGTTACGGTGTTGGGAATTATTTTCCTAACAGTAACATTATCAATATTCTCAATCTCCGAAATCTGCCCCTTAATTTCTGCAAACTGCTCGGAGGATTTTTTTAATTTGTACTCCGCAACGGAAAGATGTTCGGCGGTACTTCCTTTAATTCCGCGCTCTAAATCATAACCTCGATTAGTGATGAAATCGTAATACTCGTCCTGTAATTTAGAATAACTATCTTTACCTTTCCAAAACTCGGAGCAGTTAATTCTTTTGCATGGAACGCCTTTTCTGTCCCTGCCGTTTATTACAGGAATGTACGCAACGTGCATATGCGGCGTTGCCTCGTCCATATGGACCACAGCGGAAACAACATACTGTTCCCCGCCAACTTTAGCAATTACAAAAGCATACGCGTCCTTAAAAAACTGTTTTGTTCTGTCTGCACCGAGCCTATCAAAAAATTCCTTATCGGACGTAATTACAAACTCACACATAACCGTACTCTGCTTTTTGCCCTGCAAGCGCAGATTACCTTTTAGCTGCTGACGGGTACGAATTCTTTCAAATTCTTGCTGATAGGTTGCCGCCTGAATTTGTTTCAAATGATAATTTTCAGACGACCGCGACAGGTCAATATCCTTGTTGCTGTAATTCTTATTCAGCCGTTCGTTGTGCCGTTCCAAAAGCGGAACAGCATTCATTTTATGATTTTCATTTCGTATAATTGCGTAGCTCAATAGCATACCTCCTTTTAATATTTTGGAACACTGCGACCGCGCTTCTATCCGATTAGGATAGTCCTAACCCACTAGGACTATTTGGCAAGCAAATAGACCGTGGGCAAGCAGTTCCTCTTGACCCCTATTATGGCAGCCGCAAAGCGGCTGTTTTTACGCGCGTAATACACGCCATTTACACGCCTATTGCAAAATACGGCGTGTAGGCGTGTAATGCCCAATTTAAGCCATTTGCAGCGTGTAATCGGTGCGTATTTACACGCGTACACGCCTTAAATGACAATCGGTACATAACTTGTGCGAACTCCGCGAAATCCTCTGACCCGCTGTCCGTCACGGTTGATAATATTGGTATCGTATTTAATTTTGTATTTGTCCTCATTGCTTTTCAGCCAGCCGATAAAGGTCTCTCTTTTCAATGGCGTGAGGGCATTTCGACTGCACCATTGAATATATCCACCATATAAATCATTACTGCTTGATTGCAAACTTTCTCCGAAAACGACAAAAGAATTGTCCTGCAAAAATTCGATAATATTACAATTATCCGCCATAGCTTCTGAAACATTCCGACGTGTTTTATCGGAAATCGTAAACCGAAAATTATTATTTATCAACCGCTTCAATCCGTCAAATATCCAGCAGAATATTTTTTCTTTTTCCAAAATAAACTTCTCCGCAAGGTACGGATCGTCAATTCTATTCGTAGGTTTTTGCTTAGTCGTGAGAATTAAAAGCCGTCTCGCAAACCCGTCCGATTTATCATAAAGAGCTTTCGGAGATCCGTTTCCGAAGCATAAAAATCTCGGATATAAAATAGCCTGCTCCGATTGAAAACCTTTTGCTTCAACGTCAACGGGAATTTCCGCAGTCACAAGATTTTTAATAATTCCCGTCGTTGACAGCGCATTCATCTGCATATCGTCATCAAGCATAAGCAATTTATTTTGCAGATTATACCGAAAAAATCTGTCCGTTTCGATACGTTGAAAATTCCCCGTGACCATTGCACTTTTAAAAATCTCCTGCAAAACAACTCCGATACGACTTTTACCCTCGCCGCCGTTGCCGATAACAAAGAGCATAGCTTGTCCTTTTGTGGACGGAATTAAGCAGTACCCAAGATATTCCTGCAATGTTTTCACGTCCTCGAAATCCAATAATTCATCAAGGAATTTTAGAAAATTATCGGGATAATAATTTCCGTTCTGCATTTCGGGACGGTAAAAAACGTTCAGCCGATTAACGCAAAACCGCTTCTCTGAAATCCAAGTGCCGTCTGTTTTCAAAATTCCATTAAGCAAATGAATTTCGTTTTCCGCAACGGGAATAGATTCGCTGTGACAGAATAATTTCAACGCTTCAAGGAGCGATTTTACTTTTCGAGAAATACCCGTCGTAACAAACTCGGTGAGCATTACAGAAATGTCGTGACATATTTCGCTGTCGGAAATTTCACCGTCAATGCCGTACAGCTTGCCGCCGATACATTTCAGCGGACGGTTCAGCACAAACTCTGTGCAGAACTCAACCTCGTTTATGGACTTGCCGTTGTACCAATTTGGAGAACTCATCACGCCGCACCTCCCAAGTATTCAAGCAATGCCGCGCGACTGATAAGGATTTTCCCACGCTTGCCCTGACCAGTCCTTATGTACGGGATTTTCTCCTGTGCCACAAGCTGACGTATCGTGTGTTCGGAAAGACCCTTTACGGCTTCGGAGCATTCCTTGATTGTGAGCATTTCAACGGGCTTTTGAGGATTTGGAATAGCCTCCACTGCCTGTTCCTCCACTTCAATCATTTCGTTGAGTAATGCCGCAATTTGAGCTATAAGCTCCTGTTTGGTTTTCATTGTCAATATTATCGACCTCCTAAAAATTTATTGTTACATAATTTGCCATTTTAGCTTAAAATTATATACCCCCTCACTTATCCCTACAAAAACAGCCATTTTTGTAAGTCTATTTTAAAAATTTGTTTTTAAAATCTCCTAATTGCATAAATCCTATTTGGGCTTTACATATCTTTTCATATATTACGTACAGTTAGGACAGCGTTTTAAAACCTTACAAAAAAAGTTTGTATACGTGCATAAATATGCTAATATGTTATCGTGATTTTTTGCCCTCTCATAAGATAAGGACGCTTAAAGGCAGTTTTGGAAACCCCCTTTTAATAATTTTGTATATCTGCATAAAACCTGATATTTTATTCTGTAACCTTTTGTAATTTATAACTTTCCTCATTTAATAGGACAAAAACAGACGAAAAAACAGGTAGTTTTCAAAAACTTCTTATTTTTTCTTATATTTGTATAAAACTTGATGTTTTATGTCGCCGCATTTTGTAACTTATAACTCCACTCACTAATAGGAAAAATTTTTGTGTTATTTCAATGTTTTTTATATCATTCATCAAAGAATTAACAAATTATTTACATTTGCAAAGGTACTAAAGATTTTTTATACCCTTAAACTGAATATTTTATGGTTGCTTATAATCACCTCACCATAAGAAGAAAAATCTGCTGTTTTTTAGGGTTTTTAGGAAAAGTTTTCAATAAGTTTGGATATTTGCATAAATTATGTTGTTTTGTAGCATAACCTTTTGTGACATACAATGTTCTCTCTATAGTCAGGACATTTTTCAGACCCTTTTCCCACAAAACAAGAAAAAACTTGTGCTTTGATAACAAAGTTTGTATCATTGCACAAGCTATATGGAAAATTATTGTTTAACATTACCTCTGATTTTACGTTCATGTCCCTTAGAGATAATCATAGTTAGATGGCTGTATGTCAGGATAGTCTTTGTATTTTTCTTCAAGTTCCCTGCCTTGTTCTTCAAGCATAGTGTTTATAGCTTTGCCAATGACCTCATCATCATAAAGATTGTGTATCTCGATCCCTTTCTTCTGAGCCATTTTATATGTCTGATATGTCCCGCTCCTATGGCGTTTCTGATTAAGATAGCATACGCAGCAGTCAGCAAGCTCCACAAGACGTGCATTGCGTATCTTTTCACTGTTCGGTGTTCTGCTTTCGGAACACAACTCAACGTTGCTTGCCCGTGATACTATCCTGCGGTATTGCTCCTTTTCGCTGTCTGTCCAACCGTATGTCTGAATATTTTCGGGATATGGCAGTACCAAGCATAATTTTATGTGCGGGTAATCATTTTGTATTTCAAGAACAATGTCGGAGCAGTCATTATCCCAGCCTTTCGCCCCACCCGCATAAAATGTGTCTGCACCGTCAAGAACGATAAGCCCCTCAAGTAGATTTTTGATGTAAAACCGCATTTCGGGCGTATTTGGTGAATTGCGATGACCTGTGAAACAAACTTTCTTCATTATATATTCCTCCTTTTTAATAAGTATAACATATCTTAATAAATAAGTAAATAGTTCGACTATTTTACATTAAAAAATCAGAGAAAAAAGATTATAATATAATTAGTATTATATTGTGGAGGGCAGCTATATGGATTTAGGAAAGAGATTGAAGTATTTCAGAGAGGCAAAGAAATTAAGCATATATAAGCTGTCGCAGGAAACGAACGTATCACAAGGGCATATCAGCGATTTGGAGAACGGCAAGAACCAACCCACTATTGACACCTTAAGCCGATTGATAGTTCCTTTAGGTATTACGTTGTCTGAATTTTTCAATGAGGACGGAGAGATTTCAGTACTGTCTGAAAAAGAAAGGGAGCTTGTTGCGATTTATCGAATAATGTCAGATGATAGAGCGGAAGTCTATGTGCAACTCGGTAAGTTTCTTAATCAGCCTTAATTTTAAATATAAAAAGAGCCTTACACTCCTTTCGGCAGAGTGTAAGGCTCTTTTACACACTTCAAAGTGCGTTTGCAAGCCATTTACACATATACACACTTTGAATGACTGTTGTTTTTATATATTACAGTTAATTTTGAAAATTCATGTGAACGGCAGTTGCAACTTTTAAGAAAATATGTTATAATTATATATAAAATACTTTATCAGAACGAGGTGTCTAAATATGACCGACAAGGAACAGAAAAATGCCGCGAAAAAGTTTGCTGAATACTGGAAGGATAAGGGCTACGAAAAGGGCGAGAGCCAACCGTTCTGGCTGTCACTGCTTCGTGACGTTTTCGGAGTTTCCGAACCCGAAAAGTTTATTGCTTTTGAGGAACAAGTCCACCTTGACCATACCAGTTTTATTGACGGTCATATTTCTGTTACCAATGTTCTTATCGAACAGAAAAGCAAGGGCAAGAACCTCCGCAACGGAATAAAGCAGTCCGACGGAAGTATGCTTACACCGTTTCAGCAGGCGAAACGGTACTCCTCCGAGCTGCCATATTCCCAAAGACCGCGTTGGATAGTGACCTGCAATTTCGAGGAATTTCTCGTATACGATATGGAAAAGCCGAACTGCGAACCCGAGCAGATTTTCCTAAAAGACTTGTCTAAAGAATATTACCGCTTGAATTTTCTGACGGACACGGGCGACGAGAATATCAAAAAGGAAATGGAGGTCTCCCTGCAGGCGGGCGAGCTTGTGGGGAAGCTGTACAACGCCATTTTAAAGCAGTATAAAAATCCCGAAAACCCCGAATCGCTGAAAAGTCTTAATATGCTTTGTGTACGGCTTGTGTTTTGTTTGTACGCCGAGGACGCGGGTATTTTCGGACGGCACAATATGTTCCACGATTATCTGAAAGAATTTGAAATTAAGGACGTGCGCCGCGCCTTGATTGATTTATTTAAAATTCTTGATACCAAAGCCGAAAACCGCGACCCTTATCTGGAGGGAACGATTTCCGAATTTCCCTATGTAAACGGCGGTTTGTTTGCGAAAGAAGATATTGAGATACCGAATTTTGACGAGGAAATTGTTACGCTGCTCCTGAATAATGCAAGTATGGATTTTGACTGGAGCGCGATTTCGCCGACCATTTTCGGCGCGGTTTTTGAGAGTACCCTAAACCCCGAAACACGCCGCAGCGGAGGTATGCACTATACCTCTATCGAGAATATTCACAAGGTCATCGACCCGCTTTTCCTTGACGATTTGAAAAAAGAACTTGATGAAATCAAGGAGCGCAAGCGTGAGCGGGACAAAAAGCTTTTGGATTTTCAGGACAAGCTATCCTCGCTGAAATTTCTTGACCCCGCCTGCGGCAGCGGAAACTTTTTGACGGAAACGTACATATCCCTGCGGCGGCTTGAAAACGAAGCCATTAAAATGCGTCAAAAGGACGGTCAGATAGAATTCGATTTAGGCGAAATAATCAAGGTTTCCATAGGTCAGTTTTACGGTATCGAGATAAACGATTTTGCGGTGTCGGTGGCGAAAACTGCGCTGTGGATAGCAGAGTCCCAGATGATGCACGAAACGGAGGAAATCGTGCATATGAGCCTTGATTTTCTCCCGCTGAAATCTTATGCCAATATTAGGGAAGAAAACGCTTTGCGGATTGATTGGGAGAAAGTTGTACCCAAAAACGAGGTTGATTTTATTATGGGTAATCCGCCGTTTGCAGGTAGAAGATATAGAACAGAAGAACAAATTGAAGATGTTTCTAATTTCTTTAATTATAAAGATATAGATTATGTTGCTTGTTGGTATAAAAAAGCTTCTGTTTTTATTCAAAATACAAATATTAGAACAGCATTTGTTTCGACAAATTCTATTGTTCAAGGTGAACAAGTACGTCCTTTATGGGAAGAGCTTTTTAATGATTATAATATCAAAATTAACTTTGCATATAAAACTTTTCTTTGGGATAGTGAATCATCATCAAAAGCTCACGTTCATTGTGTTATAATCTCTTTTTCTTGTTTTGCAGCGAATAAGAAAATGTTATATGATAATGGTGTATGTAATGAGGTAAAAAACATTAATGGTTATTTAATTGACGCACCTAATATTTTTCTTAACAATAGGAATAGTCCTATATGCCATATTCCTAAAATGCAGAATGGTAATGTTCCATTAGATGGTGATGCACTTAAAATTGAAGTTGAGGATTATGAGCAATTTAAGGATTGCAAATACATTAAACAACTTATAGGTGGAACAGAACTTATAAATAATAAGAAAAGGTATGTTTTGTGGTTAGTTGGTGTTTCACCAAAAGAAATACATAATAATTCTTTAATAAAAAATAGGGTTGAATTGTGTAGAAAAAATCGGCTTAACATGAAAGATAATGCCACTCGAAAACTTGCAGATACGCCTACTACTTTCAGAGATACGAACAATCCAGATAATTTTATAGCTTTGCCTATGGTATCGTCAGAAAAGAGAAAATATATTCCAATGGCTTTCTTTAATTCGGATTATATTCCAACAAATCAGGTGCAGATTGTACCCAACGCTACCTTGTACCATTTTGGTATATTAACATCAAATGTCCATATGGCGTGGGTAAGGACGGTCTGCGGACGGCTTAAAAGCGATTATCGGTATTCAAAGGATATTGTGTATAATAATTTTCCATGGTGCGACCCAACACCCGAACAGAAAGCCAAAATAGAACAGACCGCACAGGCAATACTTGACGCGCGTGCACTTTATCCCGAATGCTCCCTTGCCGATTTGTATGACGAGCTTACTATGCCAAAGGAACTTAGAAAGGCTCACCAGAACAACGACAGGGCGGTTATGCAGGCTTATGGCTTTGATGTGAAAACTATGACGGAGAGTGAGTGCGTGGGGGAATTGATGAAGATGTATCAGAGGTTGACGAAATAAAATTTTACGAGGTGATTTTATGGAAACGGCAGAAGAAATCATAGAACGTATTTCCAATGGAGTAAGAGGAAAAAAATATATAAAAATCCCAATTTGGGACGAATTTGCAAATCATATTGCTTTTGAAAATAGGTTTGTAGGTTCAGAAATCAAAAATGATGTTTGTGCTTACATAGATTGGAAATTATCAGAAAAAGAAATGATATTTCATTTTTCAAAGGGGACTGTTATTTACAGGGCAAGAAAGATTATGCGGGAGGAAATCACAAAAAACAAAGATGGATATTTTGAAGGATTTAGTGCAGAAAAATCCGGAATGCCTCCGTATAGAAAAACACCCAACGGAAGAGTGAATATAGCGGGTATTCCCATTCTTTATACAGCAACGGAGAGAGAAACTGCCTGTGCTGAGCTTAGACCTATGAAAGAAGATTATATCAGCATTGCCGAATACAAAATAACAGAGGATATAGATGTTGCTAATTTTACATTAGAGCAGATTGAGAAAGTTGAACAACGTCCAGATGGAATACTATTTTTAAATGAAATGTTTAAAAGTTTTTCACTTCCAGTATCAAATGATTTAATTGACTATCTTCCAAGTGAATTTATATCAGAATATATAAGGCTTAACCATAAAGATTTATCTGGCATCAGATATTCTTCATTACATAATTTAGGTGGATATAATCTTGGACTATTTAATGATGAAAAATGTGAATTTGTGAAAAGCATTGCTGTTCAATGCAATAGAGTTATTTATAATTACAAGGAGTTATAAAACTTTCTAACTGTAACAGATAAAAGTTTTCATAAGTCTTGGCAATTTGTGTAAAAAGGCGGATAAGTTATGATTAATCCTAATTTACAATTCAAAGTTCTTCCTGCGCAATTACTTATATCTAATTATGTAAAAGGATATAAAAAATACACCTACGAAATTTATTTACGAGATTTTATAAATGCTTCAGAGTTTTTCCTAAGGAAATCCAATCATGAAGTATATGTTGCTCCTGAATCAGAAGAAAAAGGACAATGTGATTGTATAAGCACTAACTATCAATTAGACTTCAAATTGCTTCTTCCCGAAACAATGGGACAAGCAAAAAGGGAATTTTCTCCGTCTATTACTCAATTTACAGGCGGGGTAGTATGTTATGGCATAGCAAATAAAACAAGTCAAGATAAGGATTATAAAGAAATTAAGGCAACGTATCTGCATGTTGCTTTTCGTATCTTAAATTATGAAAAATTATGTGAAATAGAAAAAATGAAATATAAACAGCGCGGCATAGAAAGAGATGTTAACTTAATTTTAAAAGAATTAAAAAAGCCTAAAAACCTTATGTTTATGATTCCATATGAATTTTCTTTTGACGGTGATATGTTATATGAAAATGGAAAGAAAGAAATAATCTCTGCAATATCTTCAGACTACGTAAATCTAATTAAATTTAGAGAAAATATGCAGCCTCTGTATGAAACTTATGTTGCATTTATTTATCATAGTAAAATTATTTTTTTACAAGTAATTGGAAATAAATTTATTTTTGTTGATGAGGTTGATTTATTTAAAAGCAAATTATATCAAGAACTTTTAAATTTTTCTCCATTCTAATTATAATATTATTTTTACTATAGCATTTGTTCCAAAAAATAAGTCGAACCAATAATCTCGACTTATTAAACCAAATATAATATTTTAGTGCTTATTTTTACAGGAGTACATCATAATTTGACCGCTATTGTTACAAAAAGTGAGGTTAAAACAGCAAAATTTGTTTTTTGTAACTTGCTACTGAATGGCAATATTACATAATTTGTTGCAATTTGCAGTAAATTTCCAAAACAGCATTTTTGAAATTTGAAAAGCAGTTGTTTAATTAAATCTGGTTATTTAATTAAACCCATATGCCAAATCCTTTATGATTTGGACAAAAAACACCTGCAAGAGAATAGTTAAGCCTCTTTGCAGGTTTATATTTTGCAGAAGTATCCATAAGTCTGTCCATTATTTGTCCTTTAACGTTATTAAAACTTACGATAAATTTTGATATGACACAATATTTTAAGTGCTTGCAATCCACGTAAAATAGGCGTTTTTTCAAAATCACGATAAGTTGTTAAATTAGCGGAATTTAATTCGAATCCCCTTATCTCCACCAGAATGGTGCCTTGCAAATGGCGTAGATACGTTATTTGCAAGGTATTTTATTTTGCTGTTTTTTAAAATGGTCTTTATTTGGTACTTATTTTGAAAAGTTGGTCTTTATGCAGGAATTTAGGGGTTTTTACTTTGCGTTAAAGTTAAGAGCTGCCGCAATAACCTCAGAATTTTTTGCCCTTGCTTCTTGAAACATATGGCAATATATGTTACTTGTTGTTCCTACACAAGAGTGCCCCATATCTCTCGATTGGATCATAGTCAATAAAGAAGACAAGAAATTATAAAAAAAGTAACAAATTTTCAAAATCATCCGGGGATAATCCACCGTTATTGGAATGAGGACGAGTGGAATTGTAGAAGCCGA
>Ga0209064_1003216_pt1 | contig 15035 bp, 12 predicted proteins | sample Inofromicrocosms_FD_187498 | JGI IMG/M metagenome (GOLD analysis project Ga0209064, IMG submission 187498) | Mouse cecum microbial communities from Vienna, Austria - Inoculum for glucosamine and mucus D2O microcosms (SPAdes) (version 2) | ecosystem: Host-associated > Mammals > Digestive system >... | reverse complement strand
GTTCATCGTTGCATTGAAAAAGGTCGTATCGATGTTCTGAAAGGCGGTGAAACGCGTGAACGCAAAAGAAACATAAAAGAAAATGAAGACTTTGACAGTTTCACTTGTCATCTCCACCTACAACCGTCCCGATGCACTTGAAGCCTGTCTCGAAAGCGTGCGCCGCCAAAGCGTGCTGCCGATTGAAGTCATCATAGCCGACGACGGCTCCACAGAAGAGACACGGCAGACGATAGAGCGTCTCGCCGGAGGCTTTCCCGTCCCGATTTTGCACGTATGGCAGGAAGACGACGGATTCAGGCTTGCCAAAATCAGGAATCGCGCCATGGCCTGTGCCAAAGGAGAATACATAGTGCAGACCGACGGCGACATAGTGATGGCCAATGACTTCATCGCCGACCATATCCGGCTGGCCCGCCGCAACAGCTACGCCAAAGGGGTGCGTGTAAGGCTTGAGAAAGAAATCAGCGACGCAATATGCCGCCAACCCCGGCGGAAATGTCCGACACTGTTTTCAAAAGGGCTTATGAACAGGCACAAGGCCTTGCGTTTCATTCCTCTGGCACATTGGTTCGCTTGTCATTTCAAGAAAGGCAAGGCTTACGGCTTAGGCTGCAATATGGCGTTCTTCAAAACCGACTTGTTGAAAGTCAACGGATACGACGAGGCATTTGAAGGATGGGGACGTGAAGACGACGACATAGCCCATCGATTGTACCGGGCAGGAGTTGCCATGCGCGACATACGTTTTGCAGCAGTATGCTTCCACCTTTGGCACAAAGAGAATTCCCGCGACGATATGGAAGAGAACATGCGACGATGCCGTGAACGCGACGAAACAGGCGTAATACGCGCCGAACGCGGCATAGACCAATACCTCTGAATAGGCCTTTATGAATGAAGATCCGGCTTAGACTCGTAGAAACAAGAGACCAAGCCGGATTCTGATATCCCGGATCTGAGACCAGATTCCTTATTCCGATGTGCCGGCGAATTCCATCAGATAAGCCTTTATGAACTCGTCGATGTCGCCGTCCATCACTCCGCCCACGTCGGAGGTCTGGTAGTTGGTGCGATGATCCTTCACGCGGCGGTCGTCAAAGACATAGCTGCGGATCTGGCTTCCCCACTCGATTTTCTTCTTTCCAGCCTCCACCTTGGCCTGTTCGGCCATACGGTGCTGCAGCTCTTTGTCATAGAGGATGGACTTAAGCTGACGCATGGCGTTCTCCTTGTTCTTGGGCTGATCTCGAGTCTCGGTGTTCTCAATGAGGATTTCCTCCTCCTCGCCCGTGTAAGGATCCTTGAACTGGTAGCGGAGGCGCACGCCCGACTCCACCTTGTTGACGTTCTGGCCGCCTGCGCCGCCGCTCCGGAAAGTGTCCCAGCTTACAGCTGCAGGGTCAACGTGAATCTCAATGGTGTCATCGACCAGCGGGGTTACGAACACCGACGCGAAAGACGTCATACGCTTTCCCTGGGCATTGTAAGGGCTGACGCGTACGAGACGGTGCACACCGTTTTCGCTTTTCAGATAACCGTAGGCATAATCGCCTTCGACATTTACAGTAACGGATTTTATGCCAGCGTCATCTCCCTCAAGAAGCTGCGCTATGGAAGTCTTGTAGCCATGTCCCTCTGCCCAACGCAGATAGAGGCGCATAAGCATCTGCGCCCAGTCCTGGCTCTCAGTTCCGCCAGCTCCCGAATTTATTTTCAGCACCACGCCGAGCTTGTCCTCCTCGCGGCGGAGCATATTGCGAAGCTCAAGTTTCTCGACAGACTGAATGAGCGATGCGTACTGAGCATCGACCTCCTCCTCAGTTACAAGCCCTTCCTTTACGAAATCGAAGGCAAGCTCAAGCTCCTCCACCTGTTTTTCAAGTGCGGTATATGAGTCTATCCAGAAATGGAGTTCCTTTATTTTGCGCATCTGGGCTTCAGCCTTTGTGCGGTCGTCCCAGAAATCGGCCACATGCGTGCGCAGTTCCTCCTCCTCCACCTCGATTTTCTTCGATTCGATGTCAAGGTAATGGCTGAGTGATTCCGTGCGTCGTTGCACTTCCTTAAGTTGGTCGGGCGTTACCATGTCTCTGATATTTAGAGGCTGTTTAAAAATCATTGTTAAACGCAGAGTGGTGGATTTTTTGTTAAGGCGCACTTTATTAGGAGGGAGCATATCGGGATATGTGACCGACGATTAAAGTGCGGATTAACGGAAAAGACACCATTCAGACTGAAACATTAAATTCGTTTAAAGAGACTTTGCAGGAATGCCTGCCGCCATTCCGGAATCTTTGCGCGTCTTTATCCATCACAAACCTTCCGGCTCTGCGTTAACAAGCATTTTTAAACAGCCTCTTAAATCGAAATTCGGTGCAAAGTTAATGAATTTCCCTCGAAAGGCCAAAAACGCACAACCCGGTTTGGCCGTCTGATGGTTTTTGCGTATTTTTGCATACTTAAAACTTTACGCAAACCATGTCTGATTACGGATACATCTGTCTCGACACTGAATTCATCAACAACATCTCTATCATAGAACTCTCGGTCTTCTCTATCGCAGACCGGGAGCTGTACCATCGGCTCTTCCGCCCGGCCCGCAACCTGAAATGGACTGCGCCGCCCGACAAACTGAAAATCACGCCTGAGATGGTGGCCAACGAGCCGACTTTCCGCGAAATGCTCTCTGAAATCCAGCCTATGTTCGACCAAGCACGGTTCATAATCGGATATGCCATAGACAACGACATCAAGATGCTTGCAAAAGAGGGAGTGAAACGGCTGGAACGCATACAGACAATCGAAGTGCGCGACCTCTACTGGCTCGTCAGAGGACGCTCCGAAGGCGTAGACCTTTACGGAGTCCCCAGCCTTCTGTCCATAACCAACTCCCTCGGAATGGCATTCGAGGAAGGCGAGGCGCATTTCGCATCTTCCGACACCCGCGCGACACTCTTCTGTTTCCACAAGCTTATGGAAGCATTCTGCGCAGGCATAGGGCTGGCCTACGACCCCGCCTGTCCCGACGAGGCCATTGCCGCTTTCTTCAGAGAATTAGACATCGCCAGACGCCAATACCTCCGCGAACAGGCACACGGCTACGCATATCTCTTCAAGACCGAACGCGGCTACAAATACAAAGTGTCGCGCACTCTGCCGGAACGCCCCGCCGAGATATGCGTAGAAGTAGCCGACCGCTCCCTTGCCGACTACGACATCATGAAGCAGTTCGCGAGACGCGCCGTTCCGGGCGACAAGGGCGTTTTCAAGCTAAAAGGCTCCGACCTTGACTTCTTCCGCAGCTACACCAACGTCTACGACGAAGACAACGCCGAAATGCTCCGCAAGCTCATGCGCTTCAAAGGCCGCCTGTCATTCTGACCACTGTCCGGAACCTTTCGGGGCGTGTATGCGTTGGAAGTTCAGATGATTGACACACGGTTACGAAATACACGCTTCATTGCCGCGTTCCTCGCGGCTGCGACAATGCTCTTTGCATTGTCGGCATGTGCCGTGCCGGCAAAAAACCAAACCACCGATGATATGAACACAAAAGAGATATTTCTTGCAGGAGGATGCTTTTGGGGCACCCAGCATTTCTTTTCCATGGTCCACGGTGTGGACACGACCCAGACCGGATATGCCAACAGCATCGTGCCCGACCCGACATACCGGCAAGTCTGCACTGGACGCACCGATGCGGCGGAAACCGTGCGGGTGGTCTACAATCCAGATTCCGTGTCGCTTCCGTTCCTTCTCGACCTTTTCTATAAGACTATAGATCCGACAAGCGTAGACAGACAAGGCAACGATGTAGGGTCGCAATACCGTACAGGGATTTTCTATACCGACAAATCTGACTTGCCTGTAATAGAAAAGTCTATCAAGGAGTTAAGCCTAAGATATACTGAGCCTATCGCAATCGAGGTTGATGAGCTCAAAAACTTCTATCCTGCCGAAGATTATCATCAGGACTATCTTGACAAGAATCCCGGAGGCTATTGCCACATCAATCCGGCTCTTTTCAAAATCGCCAGAGAAGCCCGCGACACTGCCACAATCAGTCTTCGGTCGCGCTACCGCAAGCCCAGCGACGAAGAGCTACGAAACCGTCTTTCCGGCCTGCAATACGACGTAACGCAGAATTCGGCCACCGAACGACCTTTCTTCAATGAATATGACCGTGAGTTCCGCCCTGGGATCTATGTGGACATCACCACTGGACAACCGCTCTTCCTGTCTACCGACAAGTTCGATTCCGGCTGCGGGTGGCCTGCATTCAGCAAACCGATAGATTCCGCCTTTCTGACCGAAACTGCGGACAATTCCCACGGAATGACACGTACGGAGGTGCGTTCATCAATAGGAGACGCACATCTCGGACACGTGTTCCCCGACGGGCCTGAGGAGACCGGAGGCCTGCGCTATTGCATCAACTCGGCATCACTGCGTTTCATCCCGAAGGATGATATGGCCAACGAAGGATACGCAGAGTTCCTGCCCCTCCTGAAAAACCAATAACCTGGTATCCGTGAATTTTGAAGAACCACACAATCCACATTTACCGTATTGCAGAATAACCAACAATGGTCGGTCTGGTATCCGTGAATTTTGAAGAACCACACAATCCACATTTACCGTATTGCAGAATAACCAACAATGGTCGGTGTGGTTCTTGTGGATTTTTTAACAATCAAATAAACCTTTCTTGTGTAAATCGATGTGGTTCTTGTGAATTTTTAATAACCACGGGAACCAGAAAATGGTCGATGTGGTTCTTGAAATCGGATTTTTGTGAAACAGCATAAAATATCGGAAATATTTCCTAACTTTGTAATTATTCTTTTTTGTTATGAAAGATTTGATATACAAAGTAAAAGGATGTTGCTTAGACATACATCGGGTTCTCGGCCCCGGTTTGTTTGAAAAAGTCTACCAAACAGCCTTGGTTTACGAATTGCGGCAGTCTGGATTCAATATCAAGACAGAAGTCAAAATTCCGATTATATACAAAGGAATCAAGATTGACGAAGGTTTCCGCGCTGACATCATTGTTGATGACAATCTCATAGTCGAATTAAAAGCAATAGAAAGCATAAACCCAATACACCATGTCCAATTAAAGACATATATGGCTCTCTCCGGCATTCCGATGGGGCTGCTTGTCAACTTCAACACGGCCAACCTGTTCAAAGACGGCATTTATTCTTGGCATCTATAGCTACTATGCAGACAACCACTGTCTCCGTAGTTTTAAAAAATCCACATAAACCACACCGACCATTTATAGATTTACTCAAGTTATGGTAATCGTGGTTCGTGTGGTTCTCAAAAATACACAGAAACAACATCGACCACTGTTGGTTAGCCTGAAATACGATAATCGTGGTTCGTGTGGTTATTCAAAATACATTTATTAACATCATAAACTAATTTATCATGAAGTATGAAATCGGCAAAGAGTACATTTTCGGCTCCAAAGAATTTATCGCATCGCGAGAGACCGGGAAACTTTATTTCATTATCGGCGAAAACGGATCAGGGCAGACTTATAAGGTTACGCCCTTCGATTTCCAGATTTCCGACATACCTGACCAGATTGTCTGCGTATACAAAGAAAACGACCGTTTCGAGCAGACACTGGGAAGTGTCCTGAATAAAATTTACAGAGTCGGGGATATATATGAATTCAAAGTGCTTCGCAACAACCCCATGTCCCTTAAATTGAGGGACGAGCTCAATGGAATCACACACAACCGAATCTCACTTCCGAAGACGCGGCTTAGCCGTTTCGACAAGATTGCATGCAGCGTGGCTGCAATAGACGGGGACATACTTCAGCTCGAATATCTCGGCTCACGCAACAGAAAGTCCAACGACTTCTTTTCACCCGATGACCTGTTGCGGTTCGACTATCTGAAAGACAAGCCGTGGACGAGGGTTGCGCCACGCATCATGCAGAGCGTGGCATTGGCCGAAGCCCGTGAATCCATCGACGCCGGAGAATCCGAATGGCTTCTTATTGCCGTCAACTCCATTCTGCGCTACATACCCCAATGGCTAAGCGAGGCACCCGGCCGTCGCCGCATATGGCTCAAGCGCACAGCTGAAGCCTTGCGTGCCGTGGCAGAAGGCAGCAGATACATAATGACCTTCCCCAAAAAGAGCGGACGTGGCTACAAGGCACGTGAACGTCTGGCCGCAGCCATACAGCAATTCGAGAACTATTACGCAGCCGCCAGGCTCGTTGTCCAGGGCGATGCCGAAGAGATGATAGAACAGACGCTCCAAGCCATGCGCGAATCGGGATGGATCTACAAACCGTTTGAACGGATGGGCGTAATGATGGGCATACTGAGCATCGCGCCTCAGTATTCACACAGCCACATCTCCGAAATATTTGAAGTGATCAAGACTCGAAGGCTCAACCCTAAGTTCCTGAGCATGTTCGGCGACTCTTTCCGGGGAATGCTAAAAGACTATATCGAGAACCGCCGCGCACTCCTCAACGCATCCGACCGCACATCGATGCGAGAACTCGCCGAGGCCATAGCAATCGAACTCCTGCTTACTGCCGACGGTGAATTCGACCTCTGGGACAGCCATCGTGGACTATTATATGTGATTTCAGCCATAATCTCAGGAAAAACCGACGGACAGGCCACGTCAATGGCTCTTCGTTCGTTTGCCGGAATCAACGACACTCCTCTGGAATTCGGATGGGACGACCTCGCAGAAATCAACCGCGTATGCTATCATCTTCTCGACCATCAGGACGCACCCCACTGCTCCGAAAGCGCGGTATTCGAGGGAGAGGACGTGAGAATACGCATAGCCGACAAGAAGATAACCCTCTCTCCCGCATGGCTCGACTCTGAAATGAAACCCGTCTTCAAGCGCAACGTGGCGGGCAACATACAGTTCTGCCTGCGTCTGCCGTCGCGACTGAACCAGAACACCGAAACGGCAGACATCAACCTAACACGCCACCATCTGCTCTGGAACGAGATTTCCACCGGTCTGCATGAAAAAGGGATGCCAGTGCATCAGCTGAAGACATACAACGGACTGAGGGTGAATTCGGAAGTCGAGATAATAGTTACCGGACAATGCCCAGACAACAAGTTCAGCTTCGAATGCGTAATTCTCGGCGACGAAAACGAAGCCGCCGGTGTGCTGCCCATCACTGAAATAGTGCCTTATCCGGTAGGAATAACAAACGCGCAAGACATATTCTGCGACGACGGAAAGGCGATGGTGCTCGATGCGGTGGTCAACGACATACTCCCGGACGGACGTTTCGCGCTATCCATGAAGAAGTTCGTGATGGAGCAGAACGCAGCCGACGCACGCAAAGACCTCGAAGACAGCATTGAGGTGCTGGCGATGATATCCGACCTTCGCGGCACACAATACAAGGCCACCTCGGACGAGGGCTTCGGGCTCCTCATCTCCAAAAACGAGGCCCAGCTCGAAATGAACGACCTCATATACGTGAGAATAAACAATGTAAACCATCGCCATTCAGATCAGAAACTATACATAAACGCCAATTTCCTGGAAAAGGCCAACCCTGCGGAAGACAGCGAACTCGCCGAAATAGCTGATCTCAACAATCTGGACTTCGCCCGCAAATGCCTGCACGAACTGCTCAAGTTCCTGTCAAACGACCGCCGACACGAACAGATTCCTGAACCTGAGGCGGAGGAACCAGACAACGAATCCGACGACGAAGAAGAGACCCTGTATCTACGCCCCGAGGCCGTGGCCGACATATCAATGCTTCTCGAACAATGCGCGGAAATACACCGTTCCGACCTCGTAGGATGCTACACCGACCTTGCCGCAGCCAAAGTCCTCAGCGAAGCCGTAGGAGACGGCATACGTTCGGCCACGCTTGCTCTGAAGATGCGTCTACAGGAAAAGCTGTCAAGATTCGCAAAAGACGGCCGTCTCGACCTGGTGGAAACACGAGGCCTGCTCGAAGAGTGCCGAAAGTCAAAGGTCATGACGCACGACATGGCCGCCAAGATGAAAATAGTGGGAATCCTTGCCGGACTCGACAACCAGGCATTCCTCGACCGCACCGTAAGCCGTGCCGAAGCGGCCAAAGACGAACACATCTCACGCCTGCGCTCCCTTGTCGGCGCCTACAACATGCTCGAAGGTCTCGGAATAGCCAAAGTGCGTGCCGAAATCAAAGAAGAAATCTTCTCGCTCCTTAAACTGCCTTTGCCGCGCATCGACAAAAACCGCCTCAGCGTGAGCGAAGACATGTATCATGAGTTCAAGACATCGCTGATATATCCGGCCGACAACAACATGCGTGCCGACGACAGGAAACAAGGAGAAGTCATAGTGCAGACCATAGCCTCGTTCCTGAACTCTGACGGAGGAATACTGTATATCGGAGTGGACAATGCGGGATATCCGAAGGGACTCGACGGAGACTTCCGGTTCCTCTCCCACGGAGCCGACAACTACGACATACGTGAGGTTCAGGACAAATACAACCTTATGCTACAGTATCATCTGCGACGCCTGATAGGAGTTACCGTAGACGGTCTTTCCCTCTTCCCCGACTTCATACGCATTGAATACGAACAGATAGACAACATATGGATATGCCGCGTGATAGTAAGTCCTTTCGAAGGCACTGTGCTCTTCAAAGACAAGCGCCTCTTCATACGAAAAGAAGGGGAAAAGAACGAAATCAAAGACCCGAAGGAATACCGCCGATTCATCGAACGCAGAAAATCCTCCAAATGACAATGTTTTAAAACCCACAGTTTTAAAATCCACGGCGACCACATAAACCATCCTTTGGTTAGCCTGTAATTCGGCCCCCGTGGTTCGTGTGGTTCTCCAAAACACAGGGCGCGACCGGAAGTCGCGCCCTGCAATTCAATTATATGCAAGCTTCTTATTTGTTGTCAAGCTTACGGAGGAGGTGCTTCACCGCTCCTTCAATCTGTGCATCGCGTCCGCGAAGCTCGTCAGCCGGATCATTGTAAATCAGCACATCGGGATTCAGCTGATTGTTCTCCAATGGTTTCCCGTTCATATCGGAACTTGTAACCTGCGGAATTCCGAACCTGATTTCGGGATCAATCTGGTTCTCCCACCATACTGCGGTCATCGTGCCAGGCACCGGCGCACCCACCACGTCCCCGATACCGAGAGTCTGATAAGTGTACGGGCTACCGTGTGCATCGGAATAGTTGCCTTCATTGACAAGCATCACAGACGGTTTCGTCCACTGCGAGAACGGCTCAGAACCGATGTATCGTCCGCGTGGAGTGAATCGCACATATTCCTTTCCGCTCAAGAGAATGGCCAGGTCATTGTGAAGCCAGCCGCCGCCATTGAAACGCGTATCAACAATCACGGCCTCACGGTTGCGGTATTTGCCCAGAAGCTCGTCATACACAGTACGGTATGACGGACTGTTCATGCCTTCCACATGAACGTATGCGATGCGTCCCTCCGAGAGAGAATCCACCATAGCCTGGTTGCGGTCAACCCATCGCTGATAGAGCATATTATGCACCTGACCGTAACTGAGAGGCTTGACTGTGGCGAACGCGGTCTTTCCGTCGGCCTTCTTCACCTCAAGGCGCACCTTGCGTCCGGCTTTCCCTTCGAGCAGCGAGTAATACTCCTTTCCGGCCTCTATCTTTTTGCCGTCGATGGAAAGTATGATGTCGCCTACGGACATCCCGGCCTTTTTGGAAGCAAGCGGGCTGCGGGGGAGGATTTCGGCTATCTTAAGACCGTCGCCCTTATAGGTTTCATCGAAAAACGCACCGAGGTCGGCAGTCGAAAGCTGTGCCCATCCTGCAGGAGCCGATGCACCGGTGTGGGAAGCGTTCAGCTCACCGAGAATCTCGCTAAGCAAAATAGCGAAGTCGCGGTTGTTGTCGATATAAGGAAGGAACTCACGGTAATGATTGCCATAATATTCCCAGTCCACCCCATGGAGGTCAGCGTCATAGAACTTGTCATTTACCTGACGGAGCATATGGTCAAAGATATATTCACGCTCAAGCGACGGCTTGCGGTCGTATTCGGCCTCAAACTCAACATTCTCGATGTCGCCTTTGGCAAGATTGATCTTCTGGACACCTTTGCTGGAGATGACGAACAGGTTCTCACCCTTCTTGTCGGCAGCCATACCGCCGCTCACCCCTTTGAGAAGGACTTTGGTGTCGCCTTTCTTCGTGTCGCGGACAAGGAGGTTGGAGCCGCCCTCGGTGGCGTTGGCCACATAGTAGAACTTGTCTCCTTTCGGGGAAAGGAAATAGTCGCCGACAAAAGCGGAGCTTCCGGTCAGGCGGCGGGTGCGGTATTTGCGGTTGTCAAGATCGAATTCAAGAGCTTTGACCTCATCCTTCTTGTCAGCCTCTTTCTTGGATTTCTTATCTTTCTTCCCTTTCTCGGAACCGGCCTTCTTCTCATCCTCGGCCTTCTTTTCCTTTTCGGCAAGAGCGGCTTCTTCCTCAGTCATCATGAAATTGTCCCATGCGTCCTGATTGAGAGCCATGAAAACGATGTCGTCCTGATTGCCCCACGAGCCTTGGCTCTTCATACCGTATTTTGAAGTGGCATAGGTGATTGCATTGCCGTCGAGTGCCCATTTCGCATCCCCGTCGGAAAATCCGCTTTCGGTAAGGTCGATGACTTCCGAACCGTCAGCCTTTACGAGGGCGATGTCGGTATTGTTCCATCCTCCCTCGCCTATATATGTGGCCAGAAGCCAATTGCTGTCCGGACTCCATTCAAACGACACATCGCCGTCAACATATGAATAGTTGTACTTGCCGTCGAGAGCCGTGTTGACTTTCTTGCTCTTCACGTCAATCACACGCAGTTCCGTGCGGTTTTCAAGGAAAGCGACCTTCTTGCCGTCGGGAGAGAAATCCGGCTGCTGGGCTGCTGTGGCGCATTTGTAGAGCGTCTCCTCGACGATGTCCGTGGCATATGCGAAACGCTTCTCTTCGGGGTCTTTTATCGTGGCCGTGAAGAGCTGCCAGTATCCGTCGCGGTCGCTGTCATAGACAAGAGTGCGGCCGTCAGGCGAGAATGCCACACAACGCTCCTGCGCCGGAGTGTTCGTGATGCGCTTGGTGGTCTTGTACTTTGTATCGGTAACGTAGATGTCGCCTCGGAGCACTATAGCCACTTCGTCGCCCGAAGGGGAGACAGCCATCGAAGTCGCCCCGGAACTTACGTATTTCTTCACGAGGTCGTTGTCATATTCATCAGCTATTATGGACACATCAAGCTTCTGAGGCTGTGAGCCTTCACGCATCGTGTAGATGTCTCCGTCCCAGCTGAATGCCAAAGTCCCGTCGGCAGCGGCGGAAAGCGAACGCACCGGATGGCGGTCGAAGTCCGTGAGCTGCGTCTTGCTCTTTCCGTCTGCTGAAGACTTGTAGACGTTGAGCGTGCCGTCCTGCTCGCTGATGAAATAGAACGAATTGCCGTCGGCAGCCCATACCGGATTGAGGTCGTGGCCGTTGAAGTCGGTGAGCTTGGAGAATCTGCCTCCGTCGTACATCCAGATGTCCGACGTTCCCGACGAACGCTCATGCTTGCGGTAAAGGTTCTCATATCCCTTGCGGTCTTGGTAGAGCATCCGGCCTTTGGAATCTACGCTTGCGGCAGACATAGGGACGGAAAGGTAAAGTTCGGGACGCATTCCGGGCTGCGAGACATCGACCATATATGTCTGCGTCAGCCAAGGCCCGCGGCTCGTATGCCTCGACGGCGCTATGGACGCCGTGAAAAGGAGATGGTCTGCATCGACAAAAGCAATCGGGGTCTCATGCGTTGAATTGGTAGTGATTCTCACCGGAGTGCCTCCTGCAGCGTCGGTTATGAAGATGTCGTCAGAGCCTTCACGGTTGCTGCGGAAAGCGATTTTCTTTCCGTCGGGACTCCAGACGGGCGCCGACTCGTAGGCTGCATTGGAAGTGAGCTGCATTGCCCTTCCGCCTTTTACAGGCACCGTGAAGATGTCTCCTTTGTAGGTGAAGGCCACAGTGGATCCGTCGGGCGAGATGGCCACGTCGCGCAGCCATCTGGGAGCCGAAGCCGGAGCGGCAAAGGCACACAGCGACGAAAGGCCGACAGCCGCTAACATAGCGCGGTTTTTGATATTCATCATAATGTGTTTTGTTAGTTTTCGGGTATAACGTTATACGGTTAAAAACGCGTTTTATGTCGCGAATTTAGCAAAAAAATCCCTGTCTTGCAACAGGGATTGAAATCACAGCCTTATTTCCAGCCATCCGCGGCTTAAGAATCATATATGGCAGCCCGGTCTGGAAGCGGAAGATCCGGCTCGGAAACCTTGATTTTTGCCTTGACCCACAGGCAGTCTGGAATCATCTTCCATGCTGCGGCCAGCAATCCCCACCGCAAGTCGATATAGGCCACCCGCCTGCGCTTGACTATTGCGCGGATTATCTGCGGCAGCGCGTGTTCGAGCGTCATCTCCATCGGATATTCAGTTCCGGGGAGCAGCAAGGGCGTGCGAATCCATCCGGGCCTTATGTCTGTAAACGCGATTCCTGCATTTTCGGCATTGGCGAGCTGTTCAAGCGCGACAAGATAAGTCTGGGCGCATTTCTTGCTGGCTGAATATGCTGACAGACGTCCTATGCCGTTGGTGCCGGCCACAGAAGTCACGGCGGCTATCTGCCCCTTGATTCCCTTTTCACGGAAATATCTGTAAGCGGCACACGTCATACGTGCGAATCCTCCGGCATTGGTCTGTATGATACGCACCTCACGCTCCGGGTCGAGCGTGAGGTTCTCATAGCCTATTCCAGCCACATGGAAATATATGTCCATTCCGCCAAGGCGTTCCACCAATTCTCGAAGCTGACCCACGGCTTCAGGCTTCGTTACGTCTATCGAAGCATACTCCACAAAATCAGGATACGTGTTTTTCAGGTCTTTGAGCGTTTCCGTACGGCGTGCCGCAAGCCCCACACGGACACCGCGCGAAGCGAAAGCCTTTGCCACGGCAAGCCCGATTCCCGACGACGCACCCATTATGACTACTCTTTTCATATAATTTGGAATTTATTTGTTGGATTGATTTTATTCAGCCTTCCTGAATGTATAACAATCCTGGCTCGATTAAGGCCATAGGCATAAACGACGCGACCGGATTGTTCCGACATCCCCCACGACTTCCTACTCCCTCATCCTTACCAAACCAAAGACATACAGCCAAATAAAAAAGAAAGAAATCTGACCTGCGTGTACAGGCAAAACGCCCATCTCGCCGTACTCGCTCACATCTGAGGCAACTTCTAAGCCCGCGCAGAATACAACGCCTCCCATACGATAAACTCAACGAAGTCCTCTAAATCATCATAAATGGGAATTTATGAATACTCGCCAATGAGTTAAAAGAGACATTGGTGGCTTGTTTAAGTAAATTTTTCTCGCTCACGTGTAACTATTCACTTAACTTTTCGTCTAATAAGAAAAACTTCAAATATAAACCACCATAAATGAAAAATTGGCTTGTATACGCAATAATTGCAGTAGTTGCATTCCTTATGTATTGGGGTTGCGACAAGTTGCAAATTCTGAAGTCGAAGCCCTTACGCATCTTCGTCGTTCTTCTCATTTCTTCCGTAATCTGCTGGGTTATTTATGACCTTCTTATCTCTACTTAATAAAGTGTCAAATTCGAAGAGAGCCAACACTCATGCACCGGCATATCGCGGCCCTGTGGATATTTGTTGGTCGTGGCCACGCCTGTATGCCGGGCCTGATCACGGGCTATGACAATCCCGGCGGCGTTTGCAAGATCCCGGATGCCGGAATCCTTAAGGCTGTAGAACCGATATTCGTCGCCCCAATTCAGAGCCTTGCGGACTTTTTTCCACCATCGGCGGAATATCTCGCTGCTTGGCTTTGTCATGCAAGTCCGCATCTTGTCGCCGAAGATATAACACTGGCTCGGATGGCGGAAGAGATCTATGTCGAGCATCAGTTTAAGGACTTCGTCATTGAGTCCCACCTTTCCGTCTCGTTTGTTCTCGCCGTCCTGATTCCGTCCGGACTTAAACTTAAAAATCCTTATAACCGTTTGATTATAAGGATTTCAATCGTTTATTGCGGAAAGAGAGGGATTCGAACCCCCGGAGGTGTGACCCTCAACGGTTTTCAAGACCGCCGCATTCGACCACTCTGCCATCTTTCCGGGTCCGTTGCGATTTGCGACTGCAAAGTTAACCATTGTTTTTGGATTGTGCAATACTTTGATGCGCTTTGCGGTGTTTTTTTGATTAAGAGGCTGTTTAAAAATCATTGTTAAACGCAGAGTGGTGGATTTTTTGTTAAGGCGCACTTTATGAGGAGGGAGCATATCGGGATATGTGACCGACGATTAAATGCGGATTAACGGAAAGGCACCATTCTGACTGAAACATTAAATTCTTTTAAAGAGGCTTTGTGGTAATGCCTGCCGTCATTCCGGAATCTTTGCGCGTCTTTATCCCTTCGGCTCAGTCCCATAGCCCGCTATGCTCCTTCGCTGAAGGGATAAATCCATCACAAATCTTCCGGCTCTGCGTTAACAAGCATTTTTTAACAGCCTCTAAACTTTAGTCGGTTTATAAGGTTCTTATTATAAAAACAACCCAAAACATACTGATTATGGAAAGAAAACACTTGATGCGAGGGACGTTGGCATCCCTGCTTTGCGTCGGCCTACTCGCCGGTGGCGGCTGCAGCTCGATAAAGAACACTTGGAACGGAATGACACAGACCGGACAGGGAGCGACGGCCGGAGGTGCGGCGGGAGCAGCCGTGGGCGCAGGTGTCGGCGCGCTTATCGGCGGCGGCAAAGGCACTTGGATAGGCGCGCTGGTGGGCAGCGCACTCGGCGCAGGGACGGGAGCCTTGGTAGGCAACAGCATGGACAAGCAGAAGAAAGCCCTTGAACAGGAACTCGCTTCGGTCAAAGAACTCGCCTCCCAAAAGGACACCACCTACATTGTCCAGAC
>Ga0209064_1003213_pt1 | contig 15066 bp, 12 predicted proteins | sample Inofromicrocosms_FD_187498 | JGI IMG/M metagenome (GOLD analysis project Ga0209064, IMG submission 187498) | Mouse cecum microbial communities from Vienna, Austria - Inoculum for glucosamine and mucus D2O microcosms (SPAdes) (version 2) | ecosystem: Host-associated > Mammals > Digestive system >... | reverse complement strand
CCTATTGCCCTCGAAGAGCTTGCCGTCGATGACGATGCCGCCGCCCACGCCCGTGCCGAGCGTGACGAAAATGACGTCGCGGTACTCATTCCCCGCACCGCAGAACTGCTCGCCGAGCGCAGCCGCGTTGGCGTCGTTCAAAACGTAGACGGGCACCCCCAAAACCGCGCGCACCTCGTCCGAAAGAGGCACGTCGTCCCATTTCAGATTGTTGTTGTAAACGACGACCCCGTTTTTACTGTCGATACTGCCGGGCGAACCGATCCCCGCCGCGGAGAGTTTGACTCCCGCTTGTGTCGCGAGTTTTAACGCGAAGTTTGCCATATCTTTTGCAACGGCTTCGTACGGACGCTCCTTTTTGGTGGGGATCTTGTCTTTCACGAGGAGTTTCCCCGTTTCGTCCACGATCCCGCATTTGATGAACGTACCGCCCAAATCGATTCCCGCATAATATTTCATAATTGCCTCTTTCCTCCCGCTCGGGCGTGAAAATATACTTTTCTTGATTTATTATACTATATCCCCGTGTCAATTGTCAAGTGCGAATTACAGTTGTTTTTGTAATTTCCGCTTCCCCCCTCTTCTCTTGCCTCCCCCTGTGGCGAAGCTCCCCCTTTCTCAAAGGGGGAGCCAAAGGGACACCACGGGATTTTGTTACATAGAAAACAGCGCTTCCTTTTCGGAAATGATTTTATCAACTTTATTTAAATACGTGGGGATATCTTTGGGACTGCCGTAGCGTTCGATGCGACCCGCCTTATAATATTCTTCTCCGTTTTTTCGTGCGCCGCGCGCCAAAAACAGCTTCTTGGAAACGGCGTTTGCCCCCACGGCAAGGTTATCGGCGCATTCTTCCATGACGTCGACGTTATAGACGGAAGCCGTGCCCTTTTTGCACCATCCCACGTTCTCGTGCGCGCCCGCCATATATTTTTGGCGGTACAAATAGTACGGTTCATACCCCGCTCCCGTAAGCGCCTTGCGGGAATAGGCGATCATGCTGCCCAACCGTTCGCCGTTTAACGAGGCGACCTCCTCTTTGAGCCGCGCGCCCTTCTTTAAGCAAAGAGTATGTACGGTAATGTTTTCGGGATTCAAAGAAAGGGCTTTGTCCACGCTTTCACAGAACTCTTCGACGCTCTCTCCCGTAAGCCCCGCAATGAGATCGCAATTCACGATAAACCCGTAGGGGCGGGCAAGTTCGAACGCCTCCTCCACCTGTCTTGCGGTGTGGCTTCTGCCGATCGTGCGGAGCGTTTCGTCGCAAAAGCTCTGCGCGTTGATACAAATTCTCGTGACCCCGTATTCACGGCACAAATCGAGCTTTTCCCTCGTAAACACGTCGGGACGGCCAGCCTCCACCGTGTATTCGCAGCCGTTCTCCCGAAGGGGCGCGACCGCCTCGAACACCGCGCGCAGCTCTTCCGCTTCGAGCGCGAACGGCGTTCCTCCGCCGATATACACCGAGCGCAGATTCCCGACGAGCTTTCTTGCCGACTGCAATTCTTTCCGAAGCGCATTTATATAGTCGGGCAAGTAACGGCGGGTCTTGCCGATCGGCGCGGTAACAAAGGAGCAGTACACGCATTTCGTCGGACAAAAAGGCAGGGACACAAACAGATCGCAATTCCCCTTTCCGTAACCGTAGATCCCCTTTTGCCCCTCCAAAACCCGCTTGACCAGCGCGGTGTTCTCCCCGCTTACGCCAAGCTCTTCAAAAAGAGGCTCAAACGCATTGCCACTCTCCGTTTCCGTATAGGCGAGCCGCGTGGGACGGATTCCCGTCAGCGACCCCCAAGGCAGATTTGTTTGAAAACGCTTACGCAAGAGCTCGTACAGCGCAAGCTTTGCGTACCGCTTTACGAGGCTCGTTTCCCCGAAGCTCGAAAAATCGTCCGCCGTTTGGGGCGTATGGCAAAATTCGCTCCTTTCCCCGTCCAAACAAAAACGGTTGACAAAATAATTGTCCCGCCTGTCCGTTTCGTGCGATATATTCAGTTGTTCCGCCCCCGAAAAGAGCCTCACAACGTCCATGAGCTCGGGTTCGAGTTTAGGGTTTGCAGAAGTAATCATGCCCGTATATATCCGTTTTTTCTTTGTTCTTCCAAAGTGCCGTCCCCGCCGTGCCCCGCGTAAAGCGTGTAATCGCCCGCAAGCGCGTACAGCCGCTTGACGCTTTTAATCAGCGCGGACGGATCGCCCGTAGGGAGATCCGTCCTGCCGACGCTCCCGTCGAAGAGCGTGTCGCCCGTAAACAGCTTATCCTCCGCAAGATAGCACGCCCCGCCCGCAGTATGCCCGGGGGTAGCGATCGCCTTGAAGGGAATGCCCGCAAGCTCGATTTCCTCTCCGTCCGACAGTGTGAAGTCGATTTGAAAAGGCGGAACTTCTTTCCCGCCGAATTCCAAAGCGAGATTGTCTTTGCCGAGCGCGAGCGGTTTTTCTTCGGCAAGGCAACCGATTGTCGCGCCCGCCGCCTGCAGAACGGCGCAACCGCCGATATGGTCGAAATGCCCGTGCGTCAGGAGTACGGACTCCACGGACAATCCGAGCGATTTCGCTTTTTCGAGAACGCGGGGCTGTGCGGGATCGATGCAGACGGCGCGCCTGCCGTCCGCCGTAATAATATAACTGTTGGAAGCAAACCCCGCAGGGTAAATTTTATAAACCGTTAACATAAAGACACCTGCTCCGTCAATCGGAAACGCGTCGGACGTCGATGATCTTCGGGTGCGATTTGATTTTGTTGAGGAGAATTTCGACGTCGTGACGGTTGGTGAGTGCAACGGTGACGTCCACGATCGCCGATTCGTTCCTGTCGTACCGACCGTTGATGGAGGTAATTTCCAGTTTCATTTCCGCAACGCTCCCCGAAATTGCCGTGAGCGCCGCGCCCTGATCCTCCGCCGTAACGACGATTGCCGCCTTGAAACGCGCGCCCTGTTCGTCGGCGATCCATTCCGCAGGCTGCAACCGTCCCGCGTCCGCATTTTTCATGTTGGGACAGTCCTTGCGGTGAACGACGATCCCGCGCCCGCGCGTGACGAAACCGATAATTTCATCGCCGGGGACGGGCGAACAGCACCCCGCAAAGGAAACGAGCAAGCCCGACGTGCCCTTGATCGTGACCGCGCCCTGCACGGTTCGGTGAAGCGGGCGCACCGTAACGGGCTGAGGAACCTCCTTGCGGTAATAGTCCAACAGCTTGAAGATGATTTGATGAACGGTGAGCGCGCCGTAGCCGATCGCCGAAAACATTTCGTCCTGCGTGTCGAAAGAAAACTTCTCGGACAAAAGCTTGAAGCTCTCCGCCGTGAGCAGTTGGGGAAGCGAATACCCTTTTCGCTTGGCGGCTTCTTCGAGCATACTCCTGCCGAGGCGGATATTCTCCTCTTTCATTTCCTTACGATAGAAAGACTTGATTTTCGCGCGCGCGGAGGAAGATTTGATGAATTTGAGCCAATCGCGGGAAGGGCCTTTGCTGTTGGGGGAAGTGATGATCTCCACCACGTCGCCCAGCTCCAACTGCGAATTGAGCGGGACGATTTTTCCGTTGACCTTCGCGCCCGTACAGCGGTTGCCCACCTCAGAGTGAATGGCGTAAGCGAAATCGACGGGGGTCGCGCCCGCAGGCAGGGAAATGACCTTGCTGTGAGGCGTGAATACAAGCAGCTCCGTGCTGTAAAGCTCCCCCTTGACGGTATCCATAAATTCTTTGGAATCCTTCAACCCGCCTTGCAGTTCCATCACCTCGCGGATCCAAGCGATGCGCTGGTCGAGCGAGGTTTCCGAATCCCGCTGTTCCTTGTACTTCCAATGCGCCGCAATACCGTACTCCGCCGTGCGGTGCATTTCCTCCGTGCGAATCTGGATTTCAAAAGGCTGTCCGAAATTGGTGACGACCGTGGTATGCAGGGACTGGTACAAATTCGGCTTGGGGGTGGCGATATAATCCTTGATGCGCATGGGAACGGGCTTCCACTGTTTGTGGATCTTGCCGAACACTTCGTAGCATTCGTCCACCGTGCCCACGATGACGCGCACCGCCGTTAAATCGTAAATTTGTTCGAGGGTCTTATGCTTTTCCTTCATCTTTTTATAGATGGAATAGAAATGCTTGGGGCGTCCGAACACATCGCCCGCGATATTGCTTTCTTTTAAAATACCCCTGATCTCCTCCACCACGTAATCGACGAAGCGGTTACGCTCCTCCAACTTTTGGTGAATGTTCTCCACGAGAAACTCGAACGCGGCGGGATCGAGATATTTGAGGCACAGATCTTCGAGCTCGCACTTGATTTGCGAAATACCCAATCTTCCCGCGATGGGCGCGTAGATGTCGAGCGTTTCGCGCGCCATTTTTTTCTGACGCTCTCCGGAAAGGTAATTGAGCGAGCGCATATTGTGAAGTCTGTCCGCGAGCTTGATGATGATGACGCGGATATCCTTCGCCATTGCGATGAAAATCTTGCGGAAATTCTCCGCCTCCTCTTCCTCCTGCGATTTAAAGACGATTTTGTCAAGCTTGGTGACGCCCGAAACGAGGGAGAGCACCTCCTCGCCGAACTCGCGCCGGATATCCTCTTCCGTCGCGCTCGTGTCCTCGATGACGTCGTGCAGGAGCGCGCTCGCGATAGTGGTCGCGTTGAGCCCGAGCTCCACTAAAATTTCCGCCACGGCGCAGGGGTGGATAAAATAGGGCTCGCCCGAAGCGCGCTTTTGATTCTCATGCGCCGCTTTGGCAAAGTCGTACGCGTGAAGGAGCATCGTCCGATCGTCGCCCGTATAGTGTTCGTATATTTTCATTAAGATACCGTCCATAGCCCCTCCCCTCTCAATTCTCTTTTCCCAAGATCCTGCGGTATATCGCCGAATTATTGAGGTCGGTCTTCACCCCTCTTACAATACGCAAAATTCCGTTTGCAAGCGCGACAAGCCCGAGCTCGGCGAACACCGCCAAGGCGAACGCCGTCTGCTCTTCGCAAACACCCGTCTTTAAGGTGCGCGCGGCCTCGGCAAGGCTTTCGCCGACAAACGAGCCGTCGTATTTTTTGAGTGCGGAAAACACCGCCAACAGCCCCTCGCGGGAGCAGTCGAGTTCCAACCCGTGCGGGCGTTCTTCCGCCGCGTACAGCGCCGCCTTCCCCGTTTGCACGCCCGAGGCGGGCGCGTCGAGAAATACGATGTCGCGGAATGCGCTCAGATCCGTCCCGAAATCGGGAGAAACGAGCACCGCGTTGCATACGCTCCCCGACGAGAGGGAAAAAACTTCTACGGGAATCGACCCCAGCATAGGATATTCCTTCAAGACGGCGCGGTCGCGGCAGACGACGCACAATCCGTACGCGCACGCCGAAAGCTTCTCCTCGATAAGCGCGGAAATTTCCGCTTGGGACAAAATGCGAGCGGGAAGCGCCTCTTCCCCGAAGGCTTGCAACCTGTTGCAAAAAAGGTCGAGCTCCACGCGTTTACCGCTTTCCCCGTCGTAATTGACGGCGCGAAGATAGCCCTTGATATATTCCCTTCCGCGGAATTGCGAAATATTGTATTCGAACACGAGCTGTTTTTTCAAATCGCTTCTCAAAAACTTTAAATTCTGCACGCCGTTGAAGGCGAGAAACTCCATTTTATTCACCGTAAGCGAGAGGTGAGGAGAAAGCGGTTTGAGGGGAGAAGCGTCCGTTGACTCCGCCTCGATATAAAATTGCGGACGGCGGTTGCCTACCCCGTACGGTTCGAGCATTTCGAGCTCCGTTGCAACGCGGGCGAAGTCCTCCGCCTTACCGCAGACGGGAAGCACGGGCGCGAAATCCTCGCGGGTGTAGCGTTCGCCCAAAAACTTGTCGAGCGCGGCTTTGAGCGCCCCGAAATTTTCCGCACGCACGTTGACGCCCGCCGCCTGCGAGTGCCCGCCGAATTCCTCGATATGCTCCGAGCACGCTCTGAGCGCCTCGAAAATATTTACGCTGTCGATACTGCGCGCGCTTCCGCGAAGCATATCCCCGCTTTTTACAAACAAAAGCGCGGGACGGTTGAATTGCTCTGCTATGCGCGCGGCAACGATACCCACCGTGCCCGCGTTCCAATTCTCGCCCGCGAGCATGATGACGTTCCCGTAAGCGCCCTCCGCGTAAATCTGCGCGAGCGCGTTACGGTACATTTCGTCGCAGTATTTCTGCCTTGCCACGTTGTATGCGTTGAGTTTTTCTGCGATCTCGCGGATCTCGAAATCGTCCTCGGAAGTGAACATTTCGAGCGCGGCGTGCGCGTCGCCCATTCTCCCCGCGGCGTTGATGCGGGGGGCAACGGTAAACGCCAGCGATTGCGCCGTCGCGTCCCCTTTTCCCGAAAGTTCGGCAATCGCCCTGCGGGGGCTCTTTGCGATCAGCTTCAACCCCTCCGCCACGATGTCGCGGTTCTCTCCCAAAAGCGGTACGCTGTCCGCAACCGTGGAAAGCGCGGCAAAGTCCAACAGTCCGTACGCTTCTTCGCCGATGAGCGCACAGGCGAGTTTCCAAGCAACGCCCGCGCCGCACAAATTGTCGTAAGGATAATCATCTTGCAGTTTGGGGTTGACGACGACGCAATCGGGAAGTTCTTCGGGAAGCTCGTGGTGATCGGTGACGATGACGTATGCTCCCTGTTCTTTTAAATACTCCACCTCCCGCGCGTTGGAGATCCCGCAATCGACGGTGACGAGCAAATCGGGCAGGAATTCATCGAAAATTTTATCGACGGCGTCCACGCTCATGCCGTAGCCGTCCGCCCTTTCGGGCACGTATAGATAGGGCTCGATGCCGAACCGCGTGAGTGCACGGCTCATAATGGCAAGCGCGCCGATCCCGTCCGCATCGTAATCGCCGAATACCGCAACTCTCCATTCCTCGTCCCGCGCGCGTTTCAAAAGCTCCACCGCCTCCTTCATGCCGCGCATGAGGAAGGGCGAGAGAAAATGCTCGCGCGAAGGGTGCAAAAAGGCGCGCATCTTCTCCGCGCTGTCGTTTCCGCGCGCGTAGAGGATACCCGCCGTCGTACGGGTCAGGTGCAGTTCATCTGCAAGCCTTGCGATTTTCTCCTCCTCGTCGGGAGTAAATTGGAATTCGCGAACTATTTTTTTCATGCAACTCCCCTGTATATGCAAAGAGCGGGACTTTTGATCCCGCTCATACCATGCCTTTCGTTAATCTTTTGTTTCCTGCGCTTTCGCCTTGCCGATATAGCGTTTGCTTTTCAGCTTGCGCTTGTCGAACGCCGCTTTCACGTGAACGTGGAGCGCGGGGCCTAAGAGCAAGGAGGAATAGAACGCAACCGCTACGGGTACGAGCGCAGGGAGCAGGAACAGCCTGACGCCCGCCGTTGCCAAACCGCCGCATACGGCGATTGCAAGCGCGATCGCACCGCCTACGCCCAAGATCCAAGCGAGCGCAGTTTTGCCCGACTCGGCTACCGCCTCCTCCGCGGAGAGCGATTTAAAGGAAGGCTCTTTGAAATTCTCGCGCATTTTGATGCACTGAACAAGCCACAACAGCAGGGATACTACCGCCGCAACGCCCGCATAAAGCAAAGGCGCAAAGGCGTATACGGGAATACGGGCGATCGCAAGGAAGGCAAGCGCCACGAGCGAATCGTGTACGCAAACGGTAAGCCCCGTGAGCGCCGCGCCGATACCGAAACGGACGCCGATATAGACGAGCACGACGATCGCGCCGACCGCAAGGGCGATCGCTCCCCGCCAAATGCTCTCTCCGAACAAACTCCCCTCTCCGCCGTGAACGCTGACGAAAATATCCGCCGTTACGGGAAATTCGGATTTCGCCGCGTCGATCTGCGCGCGGGCGGCTTCGAGCGCCGCGCCCGTCGCACTGTCCGAGAAGGTATACACGAGCTTTTTATCGCCCGTGACGCTCCCGCTGTTGGAATCGATCTCAACGACGAGATTTTCGTGAATGGGTTTGAGTCCGTTTGCCTCGAACGCCGCTTCGCAGGTTTCTTGGAGCTTTTCTTCCGCGCCCGTGGTGATTTCCACGGCAACGCCGTAGCTCACTTCCACCGTTTTGTTGTTTCTCGCTTCGGGCGACGTGTTGAAGCCCATGAGGGCGAACAGAACAATTCCCGCAATGAGAATCACCGCCGAAACCGCGATCCAAACGGGCAACAGTTTGGTAGGCCGTTTAGTCATCGTCAACCACCTCCCTCTTGAAGTTGCAGAACCTTCCCTTGTTGCGGGTGAACGCCATCATGATCGCCCACATGAAGCGGTTAAGTCCGAGCACGCACAGCCCGCTGAACACCGTTCCAAGCCCGAGCACGAACGCAAACGCGCTTAAATTGGTGAGCGCGATGCCGTACACGATGAAGGAAAGCGCCGCAAGGATAATATGCAAATCGAAAATATGCCAGAAGTTTTGGCGGTAAGCCGTCTTGACCGACGAAGTCATCGTCTTGCCGAGCGCAAACTCTTTTCTCGCGCGCTCGAACACCAAAGCGTTGCACGCCGAGAACACGACGGATACGATGAGGTATGCAAGAAGGGTTTCCGTGGACAAATACAGGAAAGGGATCGACCATACGCAGAGGATCATGATAAAGGTCATGATGAGGTAGGTATAGAGATGCGCAAAGCCGAGCGCCCCGTAGCGAACGAAGAAAAAGATCATCATTGCAAGGAAGCAAACGCCGAACGCAATGAACAGCCCGTAAAGGGCGTTCGCGCCGTAGAGGGCTTCCGAACGGTGAGAATCGCCGAGGGTGAGGGAAAGATAATCCTGCCCGTCCCCTTTGAGCGCGGTGTTAAGCGCAGTCGCGCAGATCTCCGCCGATTCCTTGGTGTAAGTACCGCTGATATACAAAGATTCCTGATCGATCTGGGAGGATACCGAAAGCGGAATGAGCGAATTTTCGCCCGCCATGAAGAACAAAGTGCCGCTCGTTGCATCCGCCGTCTTTGCCGCAATTACCTCTCTGCCGAGATCGGTGAAATCGATCACGACGTAAGCCGTGCCGTCCGCCGCCGTACGGGAGGAGAATTTCTTAACGTAGTCGCCGATCGTCTTATCCGCGCGGGCGGGCAAAACGGTTTCCGCGGCGGAAGAATCGGTGGAAGTGCCGTAGCGGACGGTCACGGCGCCCGTATAGGAATGCACCGTAAACGCGTAAAGCTCGTTCTGCATGAGTTCCTTGGGAAGGAACACGCTCACGGTGAGCTTGTCCCGCTTTTCAAGCCGAACGCCGTCCTTTTTCAGGTTGGCGTAGCGGTCGAACAGGAGCTCGTAGGTCGCGTCGAAGTCGGCAAGGTAGCTCTCGGCGGGCTCGTTGCCTCCGCCGCACACCTCGTCCTTATCCAAGTAGATCGCGCCGTCCGCATAGGCGACGTAGCGATCCTTGTATTTTTGAAGTTCGCTCTCGTCGGTATAGCTTGCGCTGTTCTCCTCGTATTCCTTTGCGGAAATCACGCCCTCGGGATAATAGACGACGGTATAACCGCCGCCGAGGTATCCGTCGGAGCCGTATTTTGCGCCGAGGTCGGCGTCCTTTGCCGTGAGGCGAAGGATCGAGTTGAACGTGTGAACTCCGTCCGTTCCGTAAGAAAAGGACACCGCACACACAAAGCAGAGCGCGGCGATCAGCAACGTGAACAAAGTGATACAAATCGCCGATTTGATCTTGCCCATTGTTTCCTCCTATATGTCGTCGGGGAAAAATCCGTTAGATAATTCCGTTTAGGAAAATTCTCACCTTATCATTATATAGAATTATGGCGCGCTCGTCAAGCCGAAACGCGCCGTTTTTTCTATTTTTCGTTTATTTTTCGCGTGATTTCCTCTCGGCAAGAACGTGCATTGCGCACTCGATTCGCTTTTTCATCATCGCGCAGGTCATCTCGTAAGGAATATCGATATCGCCGTTATAGTGATAGTTGTTCGCACTGCACCCGCCCGAGCAAATGAATTTCGCAAAACACCCGTCGCACTTTCGGCGAGTAAACAGACAGCTCGCCGCAAACTTTTCGCGGAGATCCTTATCGAGCTTCCCCTCGAACACGTTGCCCATGCGCCATTTCTTATCGCCCGCAAATTGATGGCAGGGATAGATATCGCCGTTCGGGACGACGGAGAAATACTCGTTCCCCGCACCGCAAGCGGATACCCGCTTGCTCAAACAAGGCCCGCCCTCCAAATCGACGTTGAAATGGAAGAAATTGAAGCCTTTCCCCTCTTCCTCCCTTTTCACGTACTCGTCGCAAAGAATCTCGTACTCTTTTTCGATTTGAGGCAGATGTTCTTCCCTGATCTGCAATTCGGGAATATCGGTAACGACGGGCTCTACGGAAAGGGAATCGAACCCCTCGTCCGCAAGAAAAAGCACGTCCTTGGAAAAATCCAAATTCTTCGCCGTAAAAGTCCCGCGCACGTAGTAATGCTTGTCCCCGCGCGACTTGACGAATTTCTTGATCTGACCGATCACGGCGTCGAAACTTCCTTTGCCGTTCACCGTCTTGCGCACTTCGTCGTGGATCTCTTTGCGCCCGTCGAGCGAGAGCACCACGTTTTCCATTTCCGCGTTAAAAAATTCGATCGCGTCGTCGTCCAAAAGCAAGCCGTTGGTGGTGGTGGTAAATAAAAACCGCTTGCCGAGCTTTGCCGCCTCCTCCTTTGCGTAATACACCGTCCGCTTCACGACGTCTAAATTCATAAGCGGCTCTCCGCCGAAGAAATCCACCTCCAAAACTTTACGGTTCCCGCTTTCCTTTAAAAGAAAATCGATCGCCGCCTTCGCCGTTTCGAAAGACATGGTTTCGCGCGCCGAATGATATGCCCCCTCGTCCGCGAAGCAGTATTTGCACCGAAGATTGCAGTCGTGGCTTACGTGCAGGCAGAGCGCCTTCACCTCCCCGCTCTTCATGGGGTAAGCCTTGGGCTCGTCCGCATACAGAAGCCCCGCCTCCTTCAAGCCGTTCACGTCCGCCAAAATTTCTTTCAGTTCTTCGTCGGTGAACGCTACGGGCGCGTCCGATAAGTACTTCGCAGTCTTTTCGTCGCACTCGTGAAGCGACGCGCTTCCCGTATCGTAAATATAGTGTTTATCGTGATAGGTAAAAACGTGTACCATATTTTCTCCGAATTACATTAGAAAACAGGAGCAACGAAATCTCGCCGCTCCCGCGTTCTGTTTTCCGTTATTTGAGAAAATTTATTTTCTCTCGTTATCGATTTTCTGCTCTCTCGTAACGCGCTCGCAGGATTGATTCCCTACCGTGCAGCTCGTTTTGCACGCCGATTGGCAGGTGCTTCTGCATTCGCCGCAGCCGGTCACTTTCTTCTGAGCGGGTTTCGCAATCGTCTTGATCATGGCTCTTCTCCGTTTGTTATTTGTTATAGAATATAATCTTATTATAATCCCGCCGTGCGGGCTTGTCAAGTTTTCCGCACCGCTTTTCGGAAATTTTTTCTATGCGCGCCCTTTCATCCGCGCGCCGACCAAAGCCCCCATTCCGCCGAGAACGGCGCAAACGGGCATTTCGAGCAAAAACCAAACGCTTACGTGAAAGCCCCCGCCGATCGCCGCAAATGCGAAGAGGGAAAGAAAGACGCTTACCGCCCCCGCGATCGCCCCTTTTATGAGAGCGCGCTCTTTCCCGATCGCAACGAGGCAGAGCAAAAACACGCCGATGCACTTAATGCTCCAATTCGTGGCGACGATCGCCGCGTCGCTCGGTGCGGTCGCCTTGATAATGATCGCCGCGATCGCCGATACAAACAAATGAAAAACGGTAACGAGCAACGCGGTACGTACGATCTCCCACACCGCCCGCTTGACAGCAGAACCTTCCATATCACTCCTCCGCTCTACTCTATGCGGAAAAGCTGCGAAATATGTTTTTATCTCCGCGTCATTCCGCCCCCTCCGTCACTGCGTGACCCCTCCCCCTTTTTCTCAAAAGGGGGAGGGGTAGGGGTGGGGATTACAAGGCGAAAAAAAAGAACCCGAAGGCTCTTTTCGTTTTTGTTGAAACTTATTCTTTTTCGGCAGACTCTTCTTTCTCCGCAGGAGCAGGCTCTTCCGTCTTTTCTTCGACGGCAGGCTCTTCCGCGGATTCTTCCGCCGATTCGGGAACGGGAGCGCCGTTCTTCTTCGCCTCTTTTTCGAGTCTGCGGCGTTCTTCCTCCGCCTCGCGCGCAAGCTGCGTGGGGCCCTTGGCGTCCGTCTGCGCAATGGCTTCTTTATCCATTTTCACGTACGACTTGCCGCTGATCTCGGTGCCCGTTTCGATGATGACCGTGTTGTCGTCGCACACCTCCACGACGATACCGCAAATACCGCCCACCGTTTTGACCTTATGACCGGGCTGAATGGCGTCAAGCTGTTCGATATATTCCTGCTGGCGTTTTTTGCCCTTCTTGCTGCTGAAAAACATCCAAACGACGAACAATACGATGACCGCCGCCAACACAACGTACATAACCCAACCGGTGTTGGGAGCCTCTTCCGCCAACAAATTCCAATTCATAACATACTCCTTATTGCCTTTCAGCAAGTAACATAATACCTTTTTTCCGCGATTTTGGCAAGCGTTTTCACGTTAATTTTTCCCTTTCACCGTTATTTCATGCAAGAAAAGGAAATATTTTCGGCTATTCGCCGCCCTGAATGCGGTAAAACTCCTTTGCGAAATCCTTTACGTATCCGCCAAGAATGCTCTCCCTGAGCCCGCGCATGAGCTTGTGCAAGTAAGCGATGTTGTGCATGGACAGGAGCACCGCGCCCGTCATTTCCCCCGCGTTGATCAAATGGCGCAGATACGCCTTGGTATAGTTTTTACAGCAATAGCAGTCGCAGTCGGGATCGAGCGGGGAGAAATCCTCTTTATACGCACCGTTGCGCACCACCACTTTCCCCCGCGAGGTGAGCGCGGTACCGTTGCGCGCCACGCGGGTGGCGAGCACGCAGTCGAACATATCCACTCCGCGCAAGACGCCCTCCACAAGACAATCGGGCGAGCCGACCCCCATGAGATAACGGGGCACGTCGGCGGGCAGACGGGGCTGCAAAAAGTCTAACATCTCGTACATCAAGGGCTTGGGCTCTCCCACCGAAAGTCCGCCGATCGCGATGCCGTGTTTCACGAAGGGCAGACAACGGTTCAAACTCTCCGCGCGCAGGTCTTCGTACATATTTCCCTGAACGATGGGAAAGAGCGCCTGTTTGGGATTGTTATGGGCGGCGTAGCACCGTTCGAGCCAAGCGCCGGTGCGCTTCATGGCACGTTCGGCTTGCTCGTGCGTATAGCCGTATTCCGAGCACTGGTCGAACGCCATGATGATATCCGAACCGAGATTATGCTGGATCTCCATTGCCAGCTCGGGAGTAAAGAAGTGCTTGCTGCCGTCGACGTGCGAAGAAAAGCGCACCCCCTCGTCGGTGATATTATTGAGGGAGGCGAGGGAAAACACCTGAAATCCGCCGCTGTCCGTTAGAATGGGCTTGTCCCAATTCATGAATTTGTGAAGCCCGCCCGCCCGCGCGATCAGCTCGTCGCCGGGGCGCATATGCAGGTGATAGGTGTTGGACAAAATAATTTGCGAGCCGAGCTCCTTCAAGTCCTTGGGGAGCAATCCTTTAACGGTCGCCTGCGTGCCCACGGGCATATACACGGGGGTGAGAATATCGCCGTGCGGGGTGTGTAAAATTCCCGCGCGCGCCCCCGTTTCGGGGTCGGTTTTAATGAGTTCGAAGGAAAAAAATTCGTTGTTCATAAATAAACGGCGCGCCGCAGCGGTGCAAGGGTGCGCCCTCCCGTTAATCCTTTGTGTAATTTTTGATGACCGAGAAGAGTTCCTCGGTGATGACGTGCTCGATACGGCAGGCGTTTTGCTCCGCCGTTTCTCCGTCCGCTCCCATTTTGACGAATGCGGCGGTGATCACGCGGTGACGCTCGTAAATCGCGTTTGCCCGCTCCCGTCCGCGCGCGGTAAGGAGCAGTCCGCCGTTTTCGTCGAGCCGAATATCTCCCTGCGCCTTTAAAAGGTTGACGGCGCGGGAAACGCTCGACTTGGCGTAGCCGAGCTCCTCCACCACGTCCACCGAACGCACCGTTTGCATCCGCTCGCTAAGCCGAAGTATCGTTTCCAAATACATTTCTTCCGATTCGTGATCGCGCATACTTTCCCCTTATCCGTGTTAAAAGTCGGAGAACGGACTGCCGTCGGAATCCGAACCGCCGTTAGAAACAGATCCGCCCGCGTCGCCTCCGCCGTATTCCGAGAACGGATCTCCGCTTCCGCTTTGATTGTAACCGCCTTGGTTATAGCCCCCTTGATTGTAACCGCCTTGATTATAACCGCCTTGGTTATAACCGCCTTGCTCGTAGCCGTTTCTGCGCATTGCCTCCTCCATACGGCGACGCATATACGCGTTGTAATCCACGGGAGTATTCTTCCGCACCGCGAAGGTGACGAACCCGCGCACGGGTAAAATGACGCAGAGAACGGTCATGATCATGGGGCTTCGCGCATAGTACTTGCGGAAGAACGAGCCGTACAAAAAGCAGAACATGACGATAACGCAGATCCTCAAAATCGAAGCGGAGATCATCATCGCGGTATCTAATTGAAGCGCCCAGGCGTATTCGGGTGCGCGCTGCAAAAACAGCTCGGCGTCGAACGCATAACCGTTTTCCTGCAAGCTGAAAAACGCGCCCTTGGCAAAGCCCAACTGCAAAACGACATTCATCGTCTGCACGAGCACGAAAGCGATCTCCGCGATCATGCACCAAAGCCCCCAACGCTTGAAACGCTTTCCGAGCACGTCGGTATCTCCCGCGAGCTTGCTCAAAAGATAGGTGTTGCCGAAGGGCAAAAACCCGATCCACCAATTTTGCATTCCGCGGCGCTTCGCCATCGTCATGAGCCCGAACCCGCCGAACAAGTGCCCGATCAGATACAGCCCCGCCGCCACGCAAAGGCAGATGACCCAAACCAAACGAACGGTTTCGGCCGCTTCCTCTGCACTATTCACGCTGATGGCGACGAAATTCAACACCACCTGCGGTACGGCCAGCCAATCGAA
>Ga0209064_1003208_pt1 | contig 15096 bp, 16 predicted proteins | sample Inofromicrocosms_FD_187498 | JGI IMG/M metagenome (GOLD analysis project Ga0209064, IMG submission 187498) | Mouse cecum microbial communities from Vienna, Austria - Inoculum for glucosamine and mucus D2O microcosms (SPAdes) (version 2) | ecosystem: Host-associated > Mammals > Digestive system >... | reverse complement strand
ACGCAGGAAAGCTACGATGAATTTTGGACGGCGGACAACACCGAGCAAATTATTATGTATAACACCGCGGCTTTGTTTGTGCTGGTGCGCAACCTGGAAGTGGTGGAAATTAACGTAACTGGCTATAACTTCCCCACCTGCATTTTCACCGCCGAGCAAGCCGCCCAAATCTTCAAGCTGGAAACCCTTTCCCAGATTAACACATCGGTGGAATGGCAGCAATCGTTGATTTTGCAAGGCGTTTACGACGCCGACACGCGCGCCGCCTTTTTTGAGGTTTACCCGCTGGAACGCCCCAGCGGCGCAATATAACGTTCAAACTGCAAGGAGGTAAGCCATGACCATCAATTCCAAAGGCCTGTTTTTTACGGACCTGCTAGCCACCGAGCCAGCCGACGCTTTTGCCGTCAACTTCCGGCGCACCGTCAGCCGCGAGCTTTTAAAACGCTGTGGCGAGCTGGAACTGACCCCCGGCAAATTGGCCAAAAAAGCCAATATACCGCTGAGCACCCTAAACAACGTGCTAAATGGTATCAGCATTAATCCCGGCATTCTCACGCTGCTTTCCGTCTGCGAGGGGCTGGAGCTGCGCCTGGACGACGTCGTACACACCGCCTTTGAGGAAGCCCAACAGGCTGCCAACCAAACAAAAGCCCAAACCACAGGAGGCGATTTACAATGAACAGTAATTTCCCTGCCAGCCTGAAATTTTGTAAAATGCAGGGCTGCGGCAATGATTTTATTCTGCTAAACGGTTTCAGCCAAAAGCTGCCCACCGACGGCGCGCTAATGGGCCTGCTGGCCCAGCAAATTTGCCACCGCCGCTTTGGCGTGGGAGCAGACGGCGTGCTGGCTCTTTATCCCGCCAGCCAGCCGGATTGTGATTTTGAAATGCGCCTTTTTCAGCCAGACCGCTCCGAGGCAGAAATGTGCGGCAACGGTATTCGTTGCGCCGCCGTTTTTGCTATTGAACAGGGTATCGTCCCGGCTGATAAGCGCGATTTAGCCGTGCAAACATTGGCCGGGCGGATTTTGCCCAGCGTCAGCCCCGATTTGCAACAGGTGCGGGTGAATATGGGTTTGCCGCGCCTGGCCCCAAGCGCAATCCCCTGCAATCTGCCGGCCGGCCCTGACGATAGACTTTTAGACCAGCCATTGGAAGTTAATGGCCGGGAGTTCAAATTCTGCGCGGTATCCATGGGCAATCCACATGCAGTAATCTTTATGGACTCGCTGGTGCAAACCGCCGAGGTGGAACAGTTTGGCCCGCTGCTGGAAACGCACAACTGTTTTCCGGCCCGTGCCAATATCGAATTTGTGCAAATGCAGGATGAACATAACCTGGCCGCCCAGATTTGGGAGCGCGGCGTGGGCCCAACCTTGGCCTGCGGCACCGGAGCCTGCGCCTGCGCCGTGGCGGCCGTGCTGACCGGCCGCGGCCAAAGCCCGCTGAACATTCACCTGCCCGGCGGCGCTCTGCAAATTGACTGGGCGGGCGAGGGCCAACCGGTTTATATGACCGGCCCCGCCCAAGTTGTTTACAACGGCCAAATTGAGCTGGCCCAAATCCTCAAGGAGGCTGCCCTTTGAGCGGCCAGGGCCGCCCCAAGCTGGGGCTGGCCTTTGGCGGCGGCGGTATTCGAGGCATGGCCCACATCGGCCTGATTGAGCAGCTGGATAAACATGGGGTTCGGGCTGATTTTGTTTCCGGCACCTCCATTGGTTCCTGCATTGCCGCGCTTTATGCTTGCGGCTACAAGGGCAAATTTATGGCCGATTTTATGCAAAATATTAATCTGAAGCTGATTTTGCCCTTTTCGCCCTCTCTGGGCGGCCTGATGAACGGCAAAAATTACGCTGAGTTTGTGCGGCTGATGACCCGCGGCCGCCATATTGAGGAAATGGAAATTCCGCTGCGCATTGTGGCCACAGATTTAGAGGGCAGCAAAATGGAGGTTTTCAGCGACGGGCCAATCTGGCGCGCTGTGCATGCCTCCTCCGCCGTGCCGGGCGTCTTTACCCCGGTGGCTTATCGCGATAAGCTTTACGTGGACGGTTGCCTGGTGGATAACTGCCCCTGCCAAGTGTTACGCGAACTAGGCGCGGATATTGTGATAGCGGTGGATTTAGACTCCCTGCGCACAGATGAGCCCACACCCGTAACCCACCCAAACCTGCTTAATGTGCTGCAACGCTCCATCAATGTGATGGGCCGCAAAAATAATAGTGTGGAGCAGGCAGATTTGGTGCTGCACCCAATGGATTCTTACATTTATTCTATGGATTTAGGCAAGGCCAATTACGCCCTGGAGGCCGGCCGCACGGAAGCCGCCGCCCGTATCGAAGAAATCTTGAAGTTGCTGGCTGATTTTCCACAGTCTTAAATATAAAATGTAATAAAGGCGACGCTCCACATGGAATGTCGCCTTTATTTATTATCATTATTTTATGATTGTTTGTTTTGGGTCAATTCTTTCAGCCTTTTACGTAAATCCCCCCGCAGCTGTTGGCAACGAGCAATATCGTATTTACATTCCTTAGGGTCCTGCTGGTAAATATCCAAAGCCTGCGCAAACAAATCCAAAGCTTTGCGTAAATCATCTTCAGATCGTTCCTGCTCCATAAGCCAAACAGCTTGATTAACCAAGCGCATTCCGTGGGCCCGAGCCCCGCCGACTTCCAAAAATTCGCAAATTCTGTCCACCTGCGCATAGGCCTGACGGCTTTCCGCCTCATTTTGCCAGGCAGAATAAAAATCGCCTTTAGACTGATAAAAGCTTTTAGCCTTGTTCAGCATTTCCTCCAGCTGAATGTTAAAAAACAACTCCGCCTTTTGATAAAACTCCGCCGCTTCCTCCCATTGTGCCAACTCCCAGCAGCAGCGGCCAAGCAGCTTATATTTTTCTGCCAGTTGCAGTTTGTTTGTGTTCTTCTTCTCCAAATGAACGATTAAACGCCTGCCAAAATACAGAGCCTTGGCATAATTCTGCTTTTGAAAAAAATACTTGTCAAACAACTTCTCCATATCGCTGCCTGTCCAAAAAGCATAATAGCGAAAAAGCACTTTTTTTTCTGCGTTTCTGAAAACAGACCATAGCTGTTTTTTTTCATCATCCCAACACAAAAAAACGCGATATTTTTTAGTGAAGAATACCAAATTATCAGATTGGCCGGTCAGCAACAGGTTCAGCACTTCCTCAGGAACCTCGCTTTGCTCCAGCTGGCTTGGATCTTCCCACTGAACATCTATCCGCGGCAAATTGCACATAACCAAACCTATTAAAAAGTTGTGCATGAAAAAGTCGCTTGCTTTTATAAAACGCCAGCTTATCTTTGTTTCCTTTTCGTTAAAATCCGGCTTGACATAGAAAAGCTGCGGATTGTCCTCGGCAAAATCAGCCCGCCTAAAAGCCAGCATAGCTTGGTCATCCATATAGGCAAATATCACCTTATCATCCACAATCCTCATCAGGTCGGGCGGCAACACGTTGCCTTCACCGAAATTCACGCCCAAAGAACCATATTTCAACAAAAATTCTTTCAACACGGCTGGCAACAACAGTTTGCGTTGCTTTTCATTGCGGCTGATTTCCTCTTTAGAAATTCCCAGAGTTTCACCATTATAAAAATATCTTAAAGCCGTCAAAGAGTCTATATCAATATGAATCACAATAAGCCACCCTTTAAATCAGTCCCTGCACTAATATTACCAATATTAACACCGGCAAGAGAAACTGCAAATAGAACTTGTAACGACGTGAAATTTTAATACCCTCGCCGGTGTTGGCTTCCTCCTGATATTTATCAAAGCCCCAGCCCCATTTGCTCACACAGAACAACAGATACACCAAAGAGCCCAGCGGCAACAGCAGGTTGCTGACCAAAAAGTCCTCGCTATCCAAAACATCTCGGTTGCCAATCAGGTGCAAATCGCTCCAAAGGTTGTAGCCAAGCACGCAAGGCAAGCTGGCTAACAAAATGAAAACACAGTTGACGATTACCGCCTTGCCACGGCTCCAGCCAAAGTTATCCTGTGCGCTGGCCAGCAGATTCTCAAACACGGCAATCACCGTGGAGAAGCTGGCAAACGTCATAAACAGGAAGAACAACGCGCCCCACAAACGCCCGCCCGCCATATTAACAAAAATCTGGGGCAGGGTAATGAAAATCAACGAGGGGCCGGCGTCTGGCTGCACATTAAAGCTGAAGCAGGCCGGGAAGATAATCAGGCCGGCCATCAAAGCCACAAAAGTATCCAAACCGCAAATGCGCACAGCCTCGCTGGCCAAAGTGTGCTGTTTAGACATATAGCTGCCGAAAATTTCCATCGCGGCAATGCCCAAGCTCAATGTGAAAAAGGCTTGATTCATCGCAGCCGTGATTACAGTGCCCAGGCCAATCTCCCGCGCCCGCGCCAAATCCGGCAACAGATAGAAGCCCACGCCCTCAGCCGCGCCAGGCAGCAACAGGCTGTGCACCGCCAGCACCACAATCAACCCCAAAAGGCCCAACATCATCACTTTGGTAATTCGCTCCAAGCCCTTTTGCAAGCCAAAGCTGCACACCAAAAAGCCCAACATTACCGTAAGAAACATCCAACCGGCCATCTCCACCGGGCTAGCCAGCAGCACGCCAAATTGCTCGCTCACCTGTTCACCCTCCAGGCCGACAAACTGACCGCTGGCAAATTTGTAAAAGTAGCCCAACATCCAACCGGAAACAGTGGTGTAATACATCATCAACAGATAGCAGCCGGCAACGCAAAACCAACCATGCCAGTGCCATTTGCTGCCGGCCGGCTCCAAAGCCTGATAGCCCAGCACCGCGCTTTTGCGGCTGGCCCGGCCCACCGCCAACTCCATCGTCAACACGGGCACGCCCATAATCAACAAAAACAGCAGATAAAACAGCACGAACACACCGCCGCCGTTTTGTCCCGCCACATAGGGGAATTTCCACACATTGCCAATACCAACGGCACAGCCGGCGCTAACCAACAAAAAGCCCAGCCGAGATTGAAAGCTCTCTCTTTTCATAATTCCATACTCACTCTCTTTAACAATAAAATAATCTTTTCTCATCATAAATCATTGATTTAAATATGTTTCATTCTATCATAAATGAACAATTTTAGCAATAGTATACAAAAATTTTTTACATTTTGGCAAACTTTTTGCTCTGCTTCTCCGTCTAATAATATAGAAAACCTGAAAGGAGGTGTTTAATTGAATGCCTTTGTCAAAGAGCTGGAGGATTATCTAATTGCAGAACAAGCTAAGTTTTATCGGCTGGCTTACAGCTATCTGTATAACGAAGACGAAGCTTTGGACGCTGTGCAAAATGCCATTTGTCAGGCCTTGGAAAAACACAGTAGTTTGCGACAAAAAGAGCTTTTTAAAAGCTGGTTCAAGCGCATTCTGCTTAATAGCTGCCTGGATATAATCAGGCAAAAACAGCGAGTGAAGCCAACCCCCGCCGAAAGTTTGGAAATCGCCGGCTATGAGGATCCTATGCCGGAAGACGAGCTACTCGCCAACCGGATAAACAGGCTGTCCCTGGAGGAACAAACTGTTATAAAACTGCGCTTTTATGAGGATTTGAGCCTTAAAGAAATCAGTCTGATTACAGAAACCAATTTAAGCACTGTGAAAAGCCGGCTTTACAGCGCCCTGAAAAAACTGCGTATATCACTGGAAGGAGTGACTATTGAATGAATGAATTCAAACAAGCTAAGGAAGATTACAACGCCATCCCCATCCCGGAAAAACTGAACGGAGTGGTGCAGGCCGCCATTCAGCAAGGAAAGCGCAACAGCCGGCGGCGTTATCTGAAACAAAGTTTTGCCGCCCTCGCCGCCTGCTTTGCCGTGCTTTTCGGAGTGTTGAACCTTTCGCCCACAGCCGCCGCCGTGGCTGCGGATATTCCTATCTTAAATGGTCTGTTCAAAATTTTGACTATTCAAGATTTTCAGCAAAAGGAAAACGGCATTGATTATCGTGTGAGCGTTCCTGAAATAAAAGCGGCAGGCCCCTTGGCCCAACAAATTAACGCCGCCATTCAGGAAAAGGTAAATAATCATTTGGAAAAGGCCAAGCAGGATTGGGCAGATTATCAAGAGGCCTTTTTGGCCACCGGCGGCACTCAGGCAGAGTTGGCCGAACGGGAAATGGATGTGATAGTGGATTATGAAATTAAAAGCCAAACCGACTCCAGCGTTTCCTTTGTGGTGTCATTGGCGGAATGCTGGGTTGCAGCCAACGAGGAACGTTACTATTACAATTTGGATTTGGAAAAAAATCAGCCCATCACTTTGGAAACGCTGCTTGGTGAAAATTGGGTGCAAATTTGCAATGAAAGCATTCAGCGTGATATTGCAGCCAGTGTGGATGAAACAGGCTTTTCCTACTTCTTCCCACCGGATGCAGGCGGCTTTACAACTGTAGACGCTAACACCTCCTTTTATATCCGGGCAGACGGCGTTCCGGTGGTTGCCTTTGCCAAATATGAAATTGCCGCCGGCGCGGCTGGAATTCCCGAATTTCCAATTACTGTTGAATAACCCCAAACCATGGAAAAGAACCGCCCATTTTAGGCGGTTCTTTTGCATAAATTAAAAACAAGCTAATATAAAATGGAAAACGCCATCTTAATTTATTTACACAAAACCCTGCCCTAAACTAATAGGACAGGGTTTTGAAAAGGATGGTCGAGGTGACAGGATTCGAACCTGCGGCCTCTGCGTCCCGAACGCAGCGCTCTACCAAACTGAGCCACACCTCGTTAATATACATTATACCATAGGGACAACGTTATTTCACCTTACCACAACATAGTGCACTATGGTATTAGTTCAACATCAGTTCAATCTGCGCCCAGCTTCGCAGGGCTTGATTTCACTGTGTTTTCACATTATACCATAGGGACAAGGGTATTTCACCCTATAACGATAAATTGCACTATGGTATTTGTTCAACATCAGTTCAATCTGCGTCCAGCTTCGCAGGACTTGATTTCACTGTGTTTTCACATTATATCACACACGGAATTTTTTGTCAACTGTTTTTTTGCTGATTAAACCATTATTTTTCCAAAAAAAGACTTGACAAGCGGGCCAATATATGTTATTATCACTTTAACGCAATAAAGCGATAACGTAAAAAACAAACAGAAAGCGAGATTATTAAAATGAAGAAAAAGTTTTTAGCAATGGCAGCTTGCTTGCTGCTGGCCATGGCCTGCTTGGCCGGCTGTTCCTCCGATGAAAAACAAGGCGGCGCTGCCGGAACCACCGGCAACAACGACCAACAGGAACTCACCGGCTGGGCTTACATAGAAAACAAGGGTGAATTGATTGTGGGCCTGGACGACGCATTTGCTCCGATGGGCTTCCGCGATGAAAACGGCGAGCTGGTTGGCTTTGATATTGACCTGGCTAATGCCGTTGGCGAAAAACTGGGCATCAAAGTAACTTTCCAGCCCATTGATTGGGACGCCAAAGATATGGAGTTGTCCTCAAAACGTATCGACTGCATTTGGAACGGCATGTCCGTTTTGCCGGAGCGCATTGAGGCTTACACTCTGACCAAAAAATATCTGAACAACAAAATTATTATCATGACCTTAGATCCTGAATTGAAGGTTGCCTCAGCCGAGGATTTGGCCGGCGTAACCCTGGGAACACAGGTTAGCAGCGCAGCACTTTCCACAATGCAAGCTAATGAAGTTTGGCCGGAAATTGAAGCCAACGTAACTGAGTACGGCACCTATGACGAGGCCATTTTGGCTATGCAGGGCGGCCGCGTGCAGGCCATTGTGGTTGACCAAGTGCTGGGCGAATACAAAAACGCCAATATGGAAACCAAAATGCAGGTTTGCGAGTTTGACTTTGGCGACGACTTCTACGCCATTGGCTGCCGCAAAGGCGAAACCGACCTGGCCGACAAAATCAACGAGGCCATTCAGGCTTTGATTGACGACGGTACCGCCGCAACCATTTCCGAAAACTGGTTTGGCACCAACATTGTGATTTTGCAGGATTAAACGCCTGCCCCGAATATTTGCCCAACCCAAAGGTTCAACAGCCCCTACCCAGGGCGCTGTTGAACCTTTAGCGGCATTAATTCCGTTAGAATTAATTGCAAAGGATTTTAGCATATGGACTTCAGTTTACTCACCATTAAAATTTACATCGAAAACTGGCTTGGCGGCCTGGCGGCAAATTGGGACTATGCGCAGGTGATTTTGCCATCTCTGCTGCACGGCACAGTAACGACCATTCAGGTTTTTTTTGTAACCCTGATTTTTTCTATTCCGCTGGGCCTGCCCCTGGCTTTGGGCAGTGAAAGCCGCCTGCTGCCCATCCGTTGGTTCTGCCGCTTTTACGTTTTTGTTTTCCGCGGCACCCCGCTGATGTTGCAGCTGTTTTTCGTCTATTTCATAATTCCAATTTACACCGGAATAATGCTGGACGCTATGACCTCCTCTATGATTACTTTTGTACTCAATTACGCCGCTTATCTTTCCGAGATTTATCGCGGCGGCATCAATTCTATCGACCGGGGTCAGTATGAAGCGGCCGCCTGCCTGGGCCTAAGCAAAGCTCAAACCGTGCTGGGTATTGTGCTGCCACAAATGGTGCGGGTGGTGTTGCCGGCGGTGGGCAATGAAATGATTACTCTGGTGAAAGATACTTCACTGGTATACGCCTTGGGAGTGACGGAGCTTCTGAAAGCCTCCCGCGCCGCCGTCAACCGCGACGGCAATCTGACGGCTTATCTGCTAGCCGCCGTCATTTACCTAATCCTGACGTTTGGCCTTACCAAGCTGCAAAAATATCTGGAACGGCGGTTCTCTCGCCACGAAAAGAGGAGTGAATAGCTTATGGCCCCCTTATTGGAACTTAACCACATATGCAAAAGATTTGGCAACCTGCAAGCTTTGGATGATGTGACGCTGCACGTCAACAAGGGCGAAACCGTGGCTATCATCGGCCCGTCCGGCTCCGGTAAAAGCACTCTGCTGCGCTCTGTAAACTATTTGGAAAAAATCAGCTCGGGCGAAATCATCATCAAAGGCCAAAAGCTGGTGCAATCGCCGCAGGGCAAGCCTCTTTATCTGCCGGAGCGGGAAATTCGCCGCATTTGCAGCGAGATTGGTATGATTTTTCAGCATTTCAATCTGTTCCCACATATGACAACCCTGGGCAATATCACTTACGCGCCAATCAAGGTCAAAAAGCAGCCCCCTGCGGAGGCTGAAGCAGAAGCCCGCCGCCTGCTGGAGCTGGTGGGCCTGGAAACCAAAGCCGATTGTTATCCCGCCCAGCTTTCCGGCGGCCAAAAGCAACGGGTGGCCATTGCCCGCGGCCTAGCTATGCAACCGGAGCTAATGCTTTTCGACGAGCCAACCTCTGCGCTGGACCCGGAAATCACCGGCGAGGTGCTAAGCGTAATGAAAACTCTAGCTGAGCAGCGCATGACCATGCTGGTGGTGACTCATGAAATGGGCTTCGCCCGCGAGGTTGCCGACCGCGTTATCTTCATGGCGGATGGGCATATCGTGGAGCAGGGTTTGCCGCAGGATATTTTTAATAATCCGCAATCGGAACGCCTGCAAAACTTTTTGAAATCCATTTTGCGCAGCTAAATTTACTGTCGTTTTATATTTAATCTTTGCTTATCCGCCACATCGCAAGGCAGCCCGCAAGCACCAAACCACCTAAAACTGCACACCAAACAGCCCTGGCCGAAATTCCTATTGCCAGCAAACCAACGCCAATACCAAAATTAAGCAAAGCCGCCGCCCTCAGGGCGTTTTGGCCTGGCTCCGGCAGCTTTAAGGAAATTCCCAGGGCTTTATTCAGTTTATGGCAAGCCTGATTTATATTTTTAATCATTTTGTCCTCCTTAAGTTTATTCTCTGCCTAAATTTTGTTTAATCAAACATATTTGGCACTAAACTATCCACCATAAAATCAAAAACGCTTAAATAATCGCAGCTTTCAGCCAGTGTTTTTTTGCTGCTAATCGTTGAAAGCAGTGCGCTTAAAATGCCATAGGCATTGGCTTCATTCAGCTTCAGCCTAAGCTGAGCCGCCTGCACAGACTGGCGAAATAAATCAAAATTGGCAAATTTCAGCTTTTGCAGGGCTTCGGCAGGCAGTTTGCCTGCAAAGGCTTGAAAATCCGCCGTGCTGGTGTCATACAAAAAGGGTTTGCTATCATACTCTCTAAAAAGTTTTTTCAATGAATTGGCAAAACCCACCTTGCTTTTTGCCTGTCGGTTGACGGCCAAAATTTCCTGACCCAGCCTTTCCTGAATTCCGGCAATCGTCGCCAAAAACAAATCCTCTTTAGTCGGATAAAGCGCGTAAAAGGTGCCGATTGAGATGCCCGCCTTATCACAAAGGCTTTTTATGCTGGTTTTTTTATATCCCTGTTCAATCCAACATTGCTCACACAGGCTTTCCAGTCTGTTGCGAATAGACTTTTTATCATTCTCTGAAAGAACCGGCTTGGCTGGCATAAATCATCCTCCGTTATCTTATGAATTTTATTTACGAATATTCATTATTTTTATTCGTAAATAAATATTATCACTTTCCGCTTAATTTGTCAAGCCAAATATTTCATTAAATATAAACATCTGAAGGAGGGCTGCCCAATGTATAAAATTTTGTTGGTGGAAGACGACCGGGCCATTGCCCAAGCCATTTGCCGCCACATCACAGCCTGGGGCCTGCAAATTCAGGCCGCCAGTAATTTCCGGGATATTATGGCGGAGTTTGCCGCTTATGACCCTCAGCTGGTGCTGCTGGACATCTCTTTGCCTTACTTTAACGGCTATCACTGGTGCCAGCAAATCCGCCAGATTTCCAAGGTGCCAATCATTTTTATTTCCTCAGCAGCGGATAACCTAAACATTGTGTTGGCCATCAACCAAGGCGCGTATGATTTCATCGCCAAGCCGTTTGACCTGACCGTGCTGACCGCCAAAATTCAGGCCGCCCTGCGCCGGGCCTACAACTTCACCGGCCAAACCGCCGTGTTGGAGCACCGCGGCGCGCTGCTGAACATTGCCAACGCCAGCCTGAGCTATCAGGAGCAAAAACTGTCCCTCAGCAAAAACGACCTGCGCATTTTGCAGGTGCTGCTGGAAAATCAGGGCAACGTAGTCAGCCGGGAAACCTTAATGCAACGCCTTTGGGAAACCAACAGCTTCATTGATGAAAACACCCTCAGCGTCAACGTGGCCCGCCTGCGCAAAAAGCTGGACGCACTGGGCCTGACGGATTTCATCATCACCAAAAAAGGCCTGGGCTATCTGGTTCCTTAGGAGAAAACAATGACCACTTTAAGCAAATATCTGCAAACCCGTATTCTCTGGCTGCTGTTGCCGCCGCTTTGGGCTTTATTTCTATTTACAATCTTTTGGCTCTACGCCCTGCCGCTGCCCAGCCTGGCCTATGCGCTGGCCGTCTGTTTGGTGTTTAGTCTGCCCTGGCTGTCTTTAGATTTTTATTATTGGCGCCGCCGCCATTTACAGCTACAAAGCCTGGCGCCAGTGCTGCAAGTGGATTTTCACCAGCTGCCGCAGCCGCGCAACCAAATCGACGCGGACTGGACGGAGCTTTTTCTGAACGTCTGCCAGCACAAACAGCAGCAGCTAGAGGAAACCCGCCAAAGCAACAAGCAAATGCAGGATTATTTCATCACCTGGGGCCATCAGATAAAAACCCCCATCGCCGCATTGCGCCTTCAGCTACAAGGCGAGCCGTTGGAGCAGGTGCAGGAAATTGAGCAATATGTGGAAATGCTGCTCACCTATCTGCATTTAGAGGGCCAAGCCAGCGATTACGTCATCCGTCAGTGCAATCTGGACGAGATTGTGCAGCAGGCAGTGCGCCATTTCGCACCCCAATTCATCCGCCGCCGGCTGCGCCTGAACTATCAGCCGTTTGAGCAAACCGTCCTCACCGACCAACGCTGGCTGCTTTTCGTGCTGGAGCAGGTGCTCTCCAACGCCCTGAAATACACGCCGGACTCCACACCCAGCCGGGAAAATTCCATTAGTATCACGCTGGAGCCTCCCCTCACCCTCTGCCTGGCCGACACCGGCATTGGCATTGCCCCAGAGGATTTGAGCCGCATTTTTGACCAAGGCTATACCGGAATTAATGGCAGAGCCATAAATTACGCCGCCCCCTCCCTGCCCAACTCCCCCAACTTCCCTGGCTCCCAAAAAGCCAGCGGTCTGGGGTTGTACCTCTGCCGCCGCATTTGCGCAGGTTTGGGACATCAAATTTCAGCTAGCTCCGTGCCAGACCAAGGCACTGTTATCAAAATAGATTTATCCAGCCAGGAAAGGGTTTGGGAATAGCAAAAGCCGATAACCATAGCAAAAACCGCTTATTTTCGCCATAAAATACTTTTAATCATTACACGATATTGTGAATTTTCCTCTTTCAGCTTTTTCTCTATTTCCTGACAAATAAATTCCTCATTCTTTTGCAGTTCCGCAGGATAAAGCAAATCAAAGGCAATCGTTGTATAAGAACCGCTTTCAATTAATCGAAAGCGGTTGATTTTAATTTTGTCACTATAATTTTGCAAAAACTCTGCCAGCTTGTTCTGCAAATTCAACGCCAACAAATTATCATCCACAAGATAAGCCACTTGAACAAAACAATCACATCGAAAACGCTCATATAAAGCGTAGGAAATTTCACGGCTTGCAGTGTAAAGCTGGCCGCTATTTTGTCGATAACCCTCAATTTCCAAGGAAATTACAAAGTAACCAAAACCATAATCATGAACCATCATATTTTCTATGGCTATAATTCCCGGCCTATCCTGACAAATTTGCCAAATCTCATCAAGCACGCTTTGCTCTGTAACCCGTCCCATAATTCGCCCTAAAACCTCCCAAAGACTTTTCACTCCGGTTATTATAATAAATCCTGACACTAAAACTCCACAATAGCCGTCAATCTGCCATTCCGTCAGATAAGCAACCAGCGTTGAGATTAAAACCGCCCCCGTAGCAACAGCGTCGCTAAGGCAATCTGTCGCTGTCGCCTTCAGTGTTTCAGAATTAGTAATTTTGGCAAACTGTCGATTATAAAAATACATATAGCCTTTAAGCAGAATTGACAGCAGCAAAACGATAACGACTGCCAGACTGAACTGCAGTTCAGCAGGATTAGCAATAGACTGAAAGGAAGCCTGAACAAGCTTTTCTCCCATCAACACAACCGCCAAAGAAGTGAAAATTGCCATAATCCACTCAAACCGTCCATGACCGAACGGATGAGTTTTTCCCCGACCATACCGAGCAATCTGAAAGCCCAAAAGCGTTAAAAATGAAATTGCCGCATCCAACAGGTTATTAAAACCGTCCGCCAAGATTGCGACCGAACAGCTGAAAAAGCCAACCCCAATTTTGGTTAGGCCTAAAAGCAAATTCAAAGCAATACCAACAATGCTTGAAAATGAAGCATAAGCTCTTTTCATACTGCTCTCAGACATATTTTCCTTTTTTTTCAGATGTAGCTTGCTTAATTGAAGCAACATAGATTATCACTCCTTTAATATTAAACATTGGTTCGATATTGTTTGTTAATTTAAGACCGCGCTCTCCAAATTAAACGCCGTCTTAATTTTTTTATAAAAAATGTGCCTAAAAACCAATTCCGGACAAATACATTTTGCTTAATTTATGTAAAATTTTTATTGCCCATTCCTTTCCCTCATAATGATACAAAATCTGCATAAGGCTATCCACAAAATTGTTCGCCACAATATGAATAAAAAACGCGTCCGCGGAGCTGTCCGCACAATGCTTTAGTAGATGAGCCTCGATTTCCTTAATAAAACGCTCCTTTTCAAATTCATATTTTGTGCCGCCGCTTTTGTTAATTAATATGATAAACTCCTTGCGATGCTCAAACAAATTCAGCAAACAATCCATTTCCGCCTTGCTCAGGCCATAAACTTCGCCAGCAAAGCTTTTAGCTTCTTCATCGCTGCTGGCAGATAACACCTGCCCCCAGTCATAGAGCACAGGACGAATAACTACATCAAAAAGCTCCGCCTTATTTTTATAGTAGGAATAGGTCAGGCTTGCAGAAATTTTGGCCTTAGCTGCAATACTCCGCATAGCGGCCAATTTATAACCACGCTCGTAAAATTCATCCAAAGCCGCCGCCAAAATTCTCTCCCTTATCTCATCTTTTAATATCTGCGCCATAACAACCTCCAATATCGAACCATAGTTCAATTATAAGGCAAAGGCCGACTTTTGTCAAGCCTTTTTTCATTATCAATAATACTCATCACTTATTTCTCGGCTTCCTCCAGAGCCAAAGCAACCTGCTCCCATTCCGCCATAGCTTCCTCCAAGCGTTGCTGCACCTGTTGCAGCTGACTATGCAGAGCGGCCGCCTGCTGGTAATCGCTGGCCAGTTCCGGGGCGGCCAGTTGATTTTCCAATTCGGCCTTTTCCGCCTCACCCTCGGCAATCGCATTTTCCAGCTTTTGCAAGCGGTTCTGCAAACGTCGTAAATTGGCCGCTTGCTCCTTGCGCGCCTGGTAATCCTCGCGGCCGGCTGTCTTTTTGGCGGCCGTTGCCGAAGCCGGCGCAGTAGCCGTTGCCGGAGCTATATTCAAACCGGCCAATCCGGCTGCCAGCTGTTGGCGTTTTTCCAAATAATATTCCCAGCCGCCGCAATATTCCGTTAGACCGCCTTGTTCCAAAACCACCACTCGTTCCGCCAACGCATTGATAAAATAGCGGTCGTGCGAAATAGCCAAAATCGCGCCGTCGTAACTTTGCAAGGCTTGCTCCAACGCCTCTCGCCCTGCAATATCCAAATGGTTAGTAGGCTCGTCCAACAGCAGCAGGTTGGGGCGGCTTAGCAAAATTTTCAGCAAACCCAGCCGGGCCTTTTCCCCGCCGGATAGCACCCGACACGGCTTAGCCAAATCATCCGCAAAAAACAAAAAGGCGGCCAAAGCAGTGCGCAGCTCGGTTTCCGTCAATCGTGGATAGCAGTTGCGCAGATAATCCAGCAAATTATCCGGCGTATCATCCAGCTTT